>Ga0209544_1000170_pt1 | contig 99945 bp, 75 predicted proteins | sample MesohylPK_FD_187297 | JGI IMG/M metagenome (GOLD analysis project Ga0209544, IMG submission 187297) | Host-associated microbial community of the marine sponge Aplysina aerophoba from Gulf of Piran - sponge mesohyl, lysed by proteinase K... | ecosystem: Host-associated > Porifera > Sponge >... | reverse complement strand
CGGCCGGCGCTTCGAACTGAAGGGAACGCGGCGCGGTGTGACGGTCGTCGACGATTACGCGCATCACCCCACCGAAATCCAGGCGACCCTGGCCGCGGCCCGCAACTGCTTCGGCGAGCGACGCATCTGGGCTGTCTTTCAGCCGCATACATTCAGCCGCACCAGGGCTATGCTGCACAAAATTGCTTGCAGTTTCGACAACGCCGACACGGTGCTGGTGACCGATATCTATGCCGCCAGAGAGAGCGGGGACAGGGCGATGGCAGCCGCGGAGGTGGCGTCGTCCAGCGCCCATCCTTCGATCCGCCACAGCGGTGACATCGAGGAAACGAGCGCGCTTCTGCACACCGAGGTGACCGCAGGCGACGTGGTTCTGACGCTGGGCGCAGGCACCAGCCACCGCATCGGTGAGACGCTTCTGGAGAGACTGGGAACCGATGACTGAAGATGGCAATGCCCTGCCGCTTGTGCTGATCGTTTGCGGGGCGCCGGGCACGGGCAAAACGACTCTGGCGCGCAAACTGGCCCCGGCTCTGGGACTGCCCTTGATCGCACGCGACGATCTGAAGGAGTCGCTCTTCGAGACGCTGGGCTGGTCGACCGTGGAGTGGTCGCAGCAGCTTGGCCGGGCAACATATGAACTGGTCTATCTGCTGATCGAACGCCTGCTGGAAGCCCGCTGCTCGCTGCTTGTCGAAACGCCCTTTGATCCGGACTGGGCCAACCCCCGCTTCCAGGCATTGCAGAGGCACCACCCGTTCCAGCCGGCGCAGGTGATCCTTTCCACGCCTGCTGATCTGCTGCGTCAGCGTTATGCCCGGCGGGTGGACAACGGCGAACGACACCCGGGGCATGTGGATCGTTTGCGGATGGGCCAGTTCGACACTGAGGAGCTGGGGCAGCGCAATCGTCCCCTGGACCTGGAGGGGCCGGTTTTTCACATTGACACGAGCAGTTTCGCAGCGCTGGATTTTGAAGGGCTTGTAAGGCAGCTGCGCACCCTGAGAGGAACCTGAACACGAAGCGACCGTACCCGATATTATGGCAATAGTATTATTGCAATAGTTTCTTGGCATTAGTGTCATGGCAACAGTAACGGCCCCGGCCCATTCAAAGAAAGAGATCAGCGCCACCGCGCTCGAGCAGATCGAAGCGCTCGGCGTCCAAATCCGGCAGGACCACCCGCTGGCGAACTTGACGACGATCAAGATAGGCGGCCCCGCCGATTATTTCGCGGATGTCAATGATACGCATAAGCTGCTTAAGCTGGTGCGCTGGGCTAGGGCGAACGATCTGCCCTACCTGATCCTGGGCGGCGGCAGCAATGTACTGATCAGCGACCGGGGCGTGCGCGGGCTGGTGATCCATAACCGCTGCAAAGCTGTGCAGGTGCAGGATGCCCCCTGCTGCGATTACCCCAAAGACACCCGTCCCTTCCTCTTCGCCGAGAGCGGCGCGCTGATGGCCGGCGCGGCCCGAATCGCCATTAACGCCGGGCTGACCGGTCTGGAGTGGGCGGTGAGTGTACCCGGGTCCGTCGGCGGAGCAGTGGTCAACAACGCCGGCGCGCATGGTGGCGAAGTGAAGGACACCTTGTGGGATGTTCTGCTGCTGGACGACCACGGCGATATCCAGGTCTACCGCGTGGAAGATCTCGCCTATTCCTACCGTCAAAGCAGTTTGAAACGGGCGGGGACGGCCGCCGCCGGTTTTGGCCCGGTCCTGTTGAGCGCCAACTTTCGCCTCCAAACCGGCGACCGCGCTGCGATCCGCGCCGCGGCCCAGTCTTTCCTGGGCCACCGACGCAGCACGCAGCCGGTGGAGCCGTCACTGGGCAGCACGTTCGTCAACCCGCCAGGCGACTTCGCCGGGCGCCTGATCGAGGAGGCCGGGTTGAAGGGGTTTCGTCTTGGCGGCGTCGAAGTCAGCCGCACGCACGCCAATTTCCTCATCAACCCCGGCGGCGTCGGCGCGGCGACGGCAGCCGATGTCATAGCGATGATCGCACATATTCAGACGACAGTCGCCCGCGGCAGCGGCGTGGCGCTGGAGCCGGAACTACAGAAAATCGGAGATTGGTGATTCTTATGGCGTGCAATCCAGTACGGGTAGGTGTACTTTTTGGAGGCAAGAGCGGCGAGCACGAGATTTCCTTGCTTAGCGCGAAAACGGTCATCGGCGCCCTGGACGCCGCCGGCTACGAAACGGTGCGGCTGGGCATTACAAGGGCCGGGGAATGGCTCACCGGCCCCGACCCTCTGGCGCAGCTGACGAGCAGCGAGAAGAGAAAGAACGGCGACGTCAAAGCAAGGGATGCCGACTCCGCCCTCCTCGCTCCGCCCGCGCCGCAGTTTCCGCTGCTGGAGCAGAGCGAGCGGCTGCCGGCCGTGGACCTGATTTTTCCCGTGCTCCACGGCCCCTACGGCGAGGACGGGACCGTCCAGGGGCTGCTTGAGATGCTCGAGATGCCGTACGTGGGTTGCGGCGTCCTTGCAAGCGCGGTGGCGATGGACAAAGGTACATCGAAGGCGTTGTTCACCGCTGCCGGCATCCCCCAGGTAGCCTACCGGACACTGCTGCGGCGAAACTGGATGGAAGGCCCGGAGTCGAACCCCGATCTGCGGCAAGAGCGGCGTGAGAAGATACTGGACGGGCTCGAGTCTGACTTGCAGTATCCACTCTTTGTGAAGCCGGCCAATCTGGGCAGCAGCGTCGGCATCAGCAAGGTCAGGGATCGGGCTGAACTGGCGTGCGCCATCGAACTGGCCTGCCGCTACGACCGCAAAGTGCTGGTCGAAGCAGGCGTAAACGATGCGCGCGAGTTGGAGGTCAGCGTTCTCGGCAATGACGAGCCCCGCACGAGCATCGTCGGCGAGGTCGTTCCGGCCAATGAATTTTACGATTACGAGGCCAAGTATCTGGACGAGGGCAGCCGGCTGCTGATTCCGGCAGATATTCCGTCCGCGCTGGCAGACGAAATCCGCCAGTTGGCCGTCCGCGCGTTTCAGGCGCTTGACGGCGCGGGCCTTGCGCGGGCAGACTTTCTGTTAGGCGGCGACGGGCAACTCTTTCTGAACGAACTGAACACCATGCCCGGCTTCACCGCCAGCAGCATGTACCCCAAACTTTGGGAAGCCAGCGGCGTTCCTCTGTCGGAGCTGGTGGGCAGCCTGGTTGATATGGCGCTGGAACGGCACGCCGACCGCCGCCAGAATCGGATTCATCGTTAGTCGGTATCTGTTAGCACAACGGCAGGGCGTCTTCGACAGTTACTGAACACCGGAAGTTACCTTCAGAGCAGTACTATGCAATTTGCCTTCAATTTAGGGCGCAAACAAAAGCGAGGATCGCAGGCGGCGCAAAAGGCTGTGTCGCCCAAACAGGTGCGGCGGCGGCGGCAGGCGCAAAAACGCCGGCGGTTCACGTCGGTGCTGCGTTCGACGCAGGCGTTTATCCTCAGAAGCGGGCGGTCGACGCTGGAATTCAGTTGGGGCGCAAAGCGGAAAGCGTCCTCGCAGCCCGTTCGCGCCGGCGCGCAGGCAACACTCTTCCCCGGTTTTTCGGGTCTGACCCCAAGCAAGACAGTGAGCCTGATGCTGCTGGCTGCGGTCGCTGCCGCGCTGTATTGGTTGCACACCAGCGAGAGCTTTTACATCTATAGTGAAAATGTGCGCTTTGAAGGCGCCCAATATCTTTCGCAGGAGGAGCTATTCGCCGCCTGCGATATCGACAGCTGGAGTATCTTCTGGCTGGAGCCGGAAAAAATCCGGAAGCAGGTGATGTCGCACCCGTATGTAACCGATGCAGACGTGAAAATCCGCTGGCCCGGGCATGTCGATATCAGCGTTCAGGAAGTGCGCCCGGTGGCTCTCTGGGCTACCGATCAGCAGGAATATTGGCTGCTGGAGGACGGCGCCGCCCTCGCGCCCAGGGAGTCGGATATGCGGCCGGCGCTGCGAATTATCGACCCCTCTGCTGAAGCGCGGACTGCAAGCCTGGGAGGCGACCTGCAGATCGATAAACGGGTACTGACTTCTGCCATGTTCCTGTCGAATCGTCTTTCCATCGTAAGTGAGTTCTGGTACAATTCTCGTTACGGCCTGAATTTCAGTTTGCCATCTACACAGGCGTGGGTCCACTGGGGAGATGGACGTAAATTTGAAGAAAAGTGGACAGTCCTGCAAAGGTTAATGCCGGAATTGGAAGCCGCTGGGGACGAGGCGCTCACCCTTAATGTCATGGTGCCGAACCGTTCCTTCATTCGGCGGTACGAGGATGAACCGGCGGATTAATAAGTTTCCTGACTACGTTACTACGTTTAGAGAATTTTTCAGTGACCAGAGAGATAATCGCAGCGGTCGATGTAGGAACCACAAAAATCTGCGCGTTGGTGGGCACAGTCACCCATGACAACCTGGGCAATCTCGCTGTCAGAGTTCTGGGCGGCGGCGTCACACCGAGCAGGGGCTTGCGCCGCGGCGTTGTCATGGATGTGCCGGAAGTGACCACCGCCATCGGCGAGGCGTTGGAGTCGGCCGAACAGGAATCCGGCGAACAGATCACAAGCGCATATCTGGGCATCGCCGGCAACCATATTGCCACATCGAACAGCGCCGGCATCAGCCCGATCGACGGGCGTCACGGCGTCACCGGCACCGACATGCAGCGGGCGCTGGAGGGTGCACGGGCCGTCCAGATTGCCGCCAACAGGCAGATCATCCACGTGATTGCCCGCCACTGGAAGGTGGATGAGCAGGAAAACATTCAGCAGCCGCTGGGCATTCTCGGCAGCCGGCTGGAAGTAGACGCCCATATCGTCACCGGCACGATCAACGCCATCAACAATCTCGCCCAGTGTGTACTGGCCCATGGCATAGACATCGACGAACTGGTCCTGGAGCCGCTCGCCAGCGGCGAGGCAGTGCTGACCGCGGACGAACGGCAGATGGGCGTCGTCATGGCCGACCTGGGCGGCGGCACCACCGATCTGGCGCTCTTCCGCGGCAATGGCCTGTGGCACACCGAAGTGCTGGACGTAGGCGGCAGCCACATGACAAATGACGTAGCTATCGGGCTGCGCGCCCCATTTGAAGTGGCCGAAGAGCTGAAACTGCGCTACGGCCATCTGCAACCGGAACGGATTGCCGAAGACGAACAGGTCTGGGCGACCGTTTTCGGCGACAAACCGGAGCGCACCTTCAGCCGCCGCTTTATCAGCCAGATCCTGCAGGCGCGGGCCGAAGAGACCGCCGAACTCATCCAGAGCCGCATTGCCAAGAGCAGTTACGGCCATATGGTGCCGGCAGGGCTGGTCCTCACCGGCGGCGCCAGCCAACTGCCCGGCGCCGTCGACCTGTTCCGCAGAGTATTGCGTATGCCGGTGCGTATCGGCAGCCCCGTCGATCATCCTGCCGTGCTGGGTTTGAGCAGAGAACTGCAATCTCCTGCCTACGCCACCGCAGCCGGTCTCTTGCTCTGGGCGCTCTACGAAGATGCGCGCGCCATTCATTACCCCATGCAGAGAACCATCCCGGAAAACGGGCAGATTCTGGACCGGGTCGGCGGATGGCTCAGGAGTCTGCTGCCGGACTGATGTGCCGCCTCCTTCAGGGCGCCCATCCGCACGCCTGGTCAGGAAACAATCAGGCCAAACGGGATGCTGCACTCTCGTGTAGCTTCCTATAGATCGACCGGAGAGATCTTCGAAAATTGCGATTCCCCCGTTGCATTTCTGCGCGTATAGCGCTTCAACCCGCGAGAGTCGTAGATGGATCGTAGGTATATTGCCCAGAACAGCTTCTAGCAGGTTCAGCAGGCCTTCAGGCCAGCCGCGCGCAGAGGCTGGCCCCGCAACAAAATGAGAGAAGATCGTTCCTTTTGCTTGCTGCTGCTCGTCTCGTGGCGGGCCTGGCGGTATGGAGCGCATATTTCGTAGGCGGATCGTAGGCAAATAGTCCAGAATATGTCCTGAATCAGTCCGTCAACAGCCGGGGTCGGCATATTGCCGACCTCCAGAGTAACAGTCCTGAGATTGGCCTGCAGAAGGTACTATTTAGGTCCATTTGCAGGTCCAACCCTATTTCAGAGACTTTGCAAACGGATTTAGGTGTAGTACGATGGAACAATTCTGAACACAACGCGAGAACGCGGTTTTTGGCGACGCTACGTTAAGGTGAAATTGCCAAAAAACGACTCGGAGAATGTCTGCCAGCGGTTAAAGGAGACCAATCTATGACGAGAAGGAGCAGCGCCTCACAATTCGTAGACAACTTTGCCCAGATAAAGGTTGTCGGAGTGGGTGGCGGCGGACAGAATGCGGTCAACCGCATGATTGAGGCAGACGTTCAAGGCGTAGAGTTTATTGCCGTCAACACCGATGCGCAGGCCTTGATGCTCTCCAACGCGCCGCAGCGTTTGCGGATTGGAGACAAACTGACCAGAGGGTTGGGGTCGGGCGGAAAGCCTGAGATTGGTCTGCGGGCAGCCGAGGAGAGCCGGGAAGAGGTCGAGCAGCTGTTTGAAGGCGCGGATATGGTTTTCGTGACCGCCGGTCTGGGCGGCGGTACGGGTTCCGGCGCGGCTCCGGTCATCTCTTCTATCGCACGCGACTCGGGCGCGTTGACAATCGGCGTCGTGACGAAGCCGTTTACATTTGAAGGCACGCAGCGCCGCCGCATCGCCGAAAGCACGATGGGCCGCCTGCGCGAATCTGTTGATACACTGATTACGGTCCCAAATGACCGGCTATTGCATATCCTGGACAAAAAGACAGCGATTCGTGATTCCTTCATTGTCGCCGACGATGTCTTGCGGCAGGGCATTCAGGGTATCAGTGAACTGATTACCGTGCCGGGTTTGATCAACCTGGATTTCGCCGATGTGCGTTCGATCATGCTCGACGGCGGTGCGGCTCTGATGTCAATCGGCCGCGCCAGCGGCGAGAACCGCGCTCAGGAAGCCGCCCAACAGGCGATCCAGAGCTCGTTGCTGGATGTGTCGATCGAGGGCGCGCAGGGAATTCTCTTCAACGTCAAGGGCGGCGACGACCTGAGCCTGTTCGAGGTGAATGAGGCCGCAGAGATGATCCGGGCCAACGCCCATCCGGAAGCGAATATCATCTTCGGCGCCGTCATCGACGAGAGCATGAAGGACGAAATCCATATGACGGTCATTGCCACCGGCTTCGACAAGGGCCGGCGGCCAGAGCAGCCGCCCACTTCGGTCAGGCAACCTGCCACCGGCAGCGTTCGACCGGCCGGCGGAGCCCCGCAGCAGTCCAACCAGCCTGCCCAGCCACCGTCACAGCCGAAGCCCAAGGAGCCAATCGATTTCCCGGTTCGTTCCTTCGACCGTGAAGACCTGGACATTCCGGCATTTCTACGCCGCGCCAAGAACAATAACGGCCAGTAGCCCATAGATTCACAGTACTTACAATACGATAATTCAGAGAGCCGCGGCGATGCCGCGGCTCTCTTTTTATGCCCCACACGGGGAGAAAATCAGGCGAGCGAACGGTGCCGGGCCCTCTCTTCGGCAGGCGCAAACTACGATAACAGGGCTGCGCGCATTAGTACGCGAAATAACCGCCGATTGCGGGCAGATCCGTTTGCACGTCGGCCGGGAGTATGATATATCTATACTGACGCCCTGGCAGACGTGCGAAATCATCTTTGCCACTACATATTGTACCTCCCAACAAGATATGATACAGTATGTAGACGATTCCCCGCTTGCAGGATGCAGTTGCAAAATCGTTGCAGGGTGCCGATCAGAACCAGTCTGAACCGGAATAATAGAGGGGGACGCTCGCGTTCCCAGGCCCGCCACGCCGACTGATCGAGGGACGGTTTATGCAATGTCCCCACTGCGGACACGGCAAACACAAGGTGATCGATACCCGCGAAAGAGGAGAGACGATCCGTCGCCGCCGGCAATGCTTGGATTGTGTGCAGCGCTTCACAACCTATGAGCATGTCGCGCCCAGCCTGCTCGTCTCCAAGCGGGACGGCCACCGTGAGCCGTTCGACCCCCAGAAGCTGCTTGCCGGCATCCGCATCGCAGCAGTTAAACGGCCGGTCAGCAGCGAGCGTATGAAGAGTATTGCGAACTTCGTCGAAGATCGAATTCAACGCATGGGGCGCGCAGAAGTTACAAGTGAAATGATAGGCAATCTTGTGCTGGACCAACTGGCAGACGTCGATCAGGTGGCCTACATCCGTTTTGCCAGCGTCTATCTCGACTTCAACCATTTGAGTGAAATCCGGTCCGAAGTTGACCGGTTGATGGGACGCAGTGACCTGGAGGCTGACGCCGCCGGACGTGGCGACGCTCGCGAAAGACCGTCTGCGGGCTAAACAAGACCAGCCTTCCGACCTGGAATCTGCGAGATATCTTGCTGTCGAACCCATTTGCAGCGCATTGCAAGTGGGGTGGCAGACATTTTCGATTACGCGGGTCCAGATACCCGGTTTGGACGGAACTTGTCGGCCAGTTAAGCAGTCCTATTGGCACGTGCCGGTCCATCCTTCCGAGGCTTTAAGCGAGACCAACCCGGCCGCAAAGCTGGTGTTTGACTTTCTAGATCGTTTGTTCTAATATAGGAACGTGATAGTCGTTTCTTGACGACCTGTTTTTCACTTTCTTACCTTACTTCCAAATTGTCACCTCTTTCCAAGGGGTGACCCGTTCCCAAGGAGCGACCCGATGTCCGCCCTCGAATCCACCGTCACCCGCAATGGCGCCAACGCACAGGAGGCTTTCACGACTTTCGAAGTCGTTAAAGGAGAAAAACAAAGGGTCTCCGGCCCGGCGTATGTTGATGACGACGCTATCCAACTGAGCGAGAACAGCTTGAAAGTTCTGGAGCGCCGTTATCTGCGCCGGGACATCGATGGGACGCTCCTGGAAACGCCCGCCGGCATGTTCTATCGCATCGCCAGACACATTGCGGGGGTGGAAGAGGAACACGGCGGTGATGTGGAAGGGACCACCAAAACCTTCTTCGATCTGCTCACGGAGCTGCGCTTCTTCCCCAACAGCCCTACTTTTACGGGTGCGGGCACACCTCTCGGCCAGCTTGCCGCCTGCTTCGTGCTGCCCATCGAAGATGATATGGGCCGCTCCAGCGACGGCATCTTCAGCACGCTGCGGGTGGCGGCGCTCATCCAACAGACCGGCGGCGGCAACGGCTTCAGCTTCAGCCGCCTGCGGCCGCAAAAGGATATCGTCCACACATCAGCCGGGCGGGCTACCGGACCGGTGGGCTTCCTGCGGGTCTATGATCAGGCTTTCGGTGAGATCGCCCAGGGCGGAACCCGCCGCGGGGCCAATATGGGTGTCCTGCGCGTCGATCATCCTGATATCGAAGAGTTCATCCGTTGCAAGGCCGAAGAGGGCGCAATCACCAATTTCAACATCTCCGTCGCCATCACCGACGAGTTTATGCAGGCTGTTAAAGAAGACGGCGATTTCGACCTGCGCAACCCGCGCGACGGCTCCGTATCCAGGACAGTGCGGGCGCGGGACCTCTTCGCCACCATCATCAAGTATGCCCACCACAACGGTGAACCCGGCGCGCTCTTTATCGACGCCGCCAACCGCAGTAATCCGGTCCCGCAACTCTACGATCTGGAGGCGACCAACCCGTGCGGTGAGCAGTGGCTGGGGCCGTATGAGAACTGCTGCCTGGGTTCGATCAACCTGGGCATGCACGTCACTACCGACAGCGCCGGCACAACCGCTGTGGACTGGGATGCCCTCCGGCAGACTGTGCGCGAAAGCACACACTTCCTCGACAACGTGGTCAGCGCCAACACCTATCTGCCTGCGGTGCCGGTGGTGAAAGAGGCCGCGCTCAAGGCACGTCGGATTGGGTTGGGCATCATGGGCCTCGGCGACCTGATGTACAAGATGGGCATAAGCTACGGCAGCGAAGAGGGCCAGGAGTTCGCCGGCCAGGTGATGGAGTTCGTGCGTTTCCATTGCATGCAGATGAGCATCGATCTGGCCGCAGAGCGTCAACCCTTCCTCGCCTTCGCAGGCAGCATCTACGATGACGAACCGCTTGGCGGGATGCTTTGGAAGCCGCCGCGGCCGCTCTCCCCATATCGCCGCAATTGGAAGCGTCCCGCTTTGGACTGGGAGACGATCGCTGAAGGCATTCGCCGGCATGGGATCCGCAACGCCGCGCAGACCACGGTTGCGCCCACCGGCACGATTGCCACCGTGAGCGGCTGTGAGGGCTACGGCTGTGAACCGGTCTTTGCGCTGGGGTATATCCGCCACTTCAAGGACGGCGACAATGATGTAGAGTTACCCTATACCAGCCCCCTCTTTGAGGAGGGGATCAAGCAGTTGGATCTCAGCGCCGAGCAGGCGGATGCAATCCGGCAGCGGGTGGCGGAGACGGGCTCATGTCAGGAAGTTGAAGAGCTGCCGCCGCAGTTCCGCAATACCTTTGTGGTCAGCAGCGACATCACAGCCGAGCAGCACGTCAGGATGCAGGCTGCCATCCAGGCCTTTGTTGATAACAGTATCAGCAAGACGTGCAACTTCCCCGAGGGCGCAACCGAGGAAGAAGTGGCGCAGGCCTATATGCAGGCGTGGGAGTTGGGTTGCAAAGGGCTCACCGTCTATGTCACCGGCAGCAGGCAGGAGGTGGTGTTGGAGACAAAGGCGGTCAAGGACAGGAAGGGAGAGACGCCCGACCAGCTGCATAGCGAACCGTCAAGCAACGGCACCCACCCAACGTCTGCGCTTTCACAGGACGAATATCCGGCGGTCTTCACCAAGCGGCCGCGCCCCTATCTGTTGCAGGGAAGCAGCTATCGCAAAGAGACACCGCTCGGCACTGCATACATCACTATCAATAGCGACGAGAATCAGGAGCCGTTTGAAGTGTTCCTGAATATTGGCAAGGCCGGCAGCGACGTCACCGCGGTCAGTGAATCAATTGGCCGCCTGATAAGCCTGGCGCTGCGCATGCCGTCAGCCCTGCCGCCATCCGAACGGCTGCGCTGGGTGATCGACGAGATGGCCGGAATCGGCGGCGGGCGGCCGTTGGGCTTCGGAGTTGGACGGGTACGGAGCCTGCCGGACGGCGTGGCGCAAGTTCTATCCGATCATCTCAGCGAGTTGCCGGATAATAATGAGGCCGTGGCCGGCGAACAGTTGGCGCTGCCGATCGGCGATCTGTGTCCGGACTGCGGCGAAGCGGCTTTCCTGAATGTCGAAGGCTGCCGCAAATGTCACATCTGCGGCTACAGCGAATGTTGAACCGTACGGCGGCTAGCGGCCTGAAACACCGCTAGCCGCCGTTTTTTTTCGAGCGATGAAGATCAGGCGCTCGCCGTCAGGTCGATAGGGGCTGCCGTCGAAGTCGCCATAGAGTTCATCCACCGCAAACCCTGCCTGTTCCAGCAGCATAGCCCCCTCATCAGGCCACCAGAAGCGCAGCGGAAAGGATAGCCGCGTCTGCGCGTTGCGCCCGTCCGCAAACACCTCCTCGTAAACGAAGATCGTCTCCTGCAGTTGCCGCGCCGCGTCCAGGTAGCGGGTCGCCCATTTCAACACCCGCGCGCCGCTTTCCTCGTCCTCCCACCAGTCGGCCAGTTCCTGAATGCCCGATATCGACTCCAGATAGGCTACGTCCGGGTTGAAGAGATCGATCAGCAGCAGACCGCCAGCGCGCAGATGGCGGTGCGCGCACTGCAGCGCCAGCAACTGTTCGGCCTGGGTCGTCAGGTGCATCAGCGTATTGCTGACCACGAAGGCGAAGTCAACCTCCGTCTGCGCAAGCTCGAAACTGGTCATATCCGCCTGCACCAATCTGACCATCCGCGAGCCGTCTGCCGCTGATTCGGATGCCACTGTCTCCGACTCAAAGCCCTGCTTCGCCAACTTGCGGCGAGCGATCGCCAGCAGCGCCGCGCTCTTGTCGAGCCCGACGACTTGAAAGCCGGCCTCGGCCAGGGGAAGCAGCACGCGGCCCGTGCCGCAGCCAAGCTCCAGCGCGGTGCGGCCGGCTGCGCGCGCCGTCTTCAGCACAAGCCGAATGTCATCGGTGTAGTCGCGGTAATCGCCGTCGTAGAAACGGGCGAAGGCATCGAAATTCATGGGGCCGGGTGAAGAGGGAGATTGGTGGATAGTAACACCATGTCTCCCGATATCGGGAGTGTCCCAATTTCGGGTCTGCCCAGAGAAGCGGGCTGCGGATCCCAGTGTAACTTCTCACTCGTAGCCGGAAACTCAACCCTTTTCGAACTGTACAACAACTGTCCACTGGGTTTGCCTTTTCCGAAAATTCAGCTATAATCGTAACAGATTGCGAGCCGACCTGACGATTCGGGTCGGCGTTTACTTTCCAGAGGGCGCTTCTGATGACGGCATATTACCCGCCGTTGACCGCGCCCTCTCTATCTGCGTGAGAGAAACCCCCGCGCAAACAGCGAGTAAGAATTATGAGTGAAAGCCCTGTTTATCTGACGAAAAGCGGTCTCGATGCTCTGCGAGAGGAACTGGACTATCTTGTCGGTGAACGCCGGCAACAGATTGCCCAGCAGATCGCCGAAGCCAAAGCCGAAGGTGACCTGAGAGAAAATGCCGGCTACGATGAGGCCAAAAATGCCCAAGCCTTTGTCGAAGGGCGCATTCGGGAACTCAAGGTCAAGATCCACAACGCGCAGATTATCGACGATACCCAGACTCCCGACAACGAGGTTGCCCTGGGCCGCAGTGTTGTCGTCAAAGAAAACGGTTACGACGACGAAGAGATTTACACAATCGTAGGCTCGACGGAAACCGATCCGAATAATGGGCGCATCAGCAACGAAAGCCCCATCGGCAAGGCGTTGCTCGGCCATACCGCGGGAGATGTCGTAAGCGTCAAGGCGCCGGCGGGCGAAATCGAGTTCAAGATCGTCCGCGTCGAATAAAGAACGCCCCTCTGCCCGTATCCCGGTAGACAATCCGGCCGCTTTGCCCAGGAGCAGGTATTGTGAACGATGCCAGCCAACTGTTCGAGCCTGAAAATCTGAGCGATCAGGAGCAGAGTCGTCTGCAGAAGCTGGATGCCCTGCGCGCACGCGGGATCGATCCCTATCCGGCGCGTGTGAAGCGTTCGCATACGATCGAGGCCGCCCGCGCCCTGTATGACGAAGGCGCGGCCGAGCAGCCGGTGGTGAGCGTGGCCGGTCGTCTCAAGCGCATCCGCGTGATGGGCAAGGTCAGCTTCGCCGATCTGGATGACGGCAGCGCACAGATTCAGCTCTTCATCCAGCGGGACAGGTTGCCGGACGGCTGGTACAACGAGGTGTGGAAGCGGCTCATCGATCTCGGCGACTTCATCAGCGCCAGCGGCCCGCTCTCGGTCACCCGCACCGGCGAGTTGAGCGTTACCGTCGACGAGATCACCTTCCTGGCCAAAGCGCTCAAACCGATGCCCGACAAATGGCACGGCGTGCGTGATCCGGAAGTCCGCTACCGGCGCCGCTATGTGGACCTGCTGGCCAACGAAGATGTGCGCGCGCTGTTCCGTAGCCGGGCCGCGGTCGTGCGCGCTCTGCGCACCTATCTGGACGACGCCGGGTTCCTCGAAGTCGAGACGCCGATTCTGCAGCCGCTTTACGGCGGCGCGGCCGCACAACCCTTCGTCACCCACCATAACCAGCTCCACCAGGACCTCTATCTGCGCATCAGCTTCGAGCTGTACCTGAAGCGGCTGATCGTCGGCGGTTTCCCCGCAGTCTACGAGATCGGCCGCGACTTCCGCAATGAAGGCGTCAGCTTCAAGCACAATCCCGAATTTACCCAGCTGGAGTTCTACGAGGCCTACGTCGACTACGAAGATGTCATGCGGCGCACCGAGGAGATGGTCGCCTTCACCGCCGAGCAGGTGACCGGCAGTCCCGTCGTCACCTGGCAGGAGCATACGATCGACTTTACCCCGCCCTGGCCGCGTGTCCCTCTCCGGCAGGCGATCCTGGACGCATCCGGCATCGACTATGAACAGTTCACCGATGCCGACAGCCTGCGTGCAGAGATGCGCAGCCGCGGCATCGACGCCGCCGACGACGACAACTGGGGCAAGCTGGTGGACAATCTGCTCTCCAAATTCTGCGAACCCAAGCTGATCCAGCCCACCTTTCTGGTCGACTATCCGCGCGAAGTTAGCCCGCTCGCGAAAGGGATGCCGGACGATGAACGCCTGGTCGAGCGCTTCGAAGGCTTTGCCGCCGGCATGGAGCTTTGCAACGCATTCACCGAGCTGAACGATCCCGTCGACCAGCTGCAGCGCTTCCTGGATGAAAACTACCGCGCCGAGCAGGGCGACGAGGAGGCGCATCCGGTCGATATCGACTACGTCGAAGCGCTCAGTTTCGGCATGCCGCCCACCGGCGGTTTCGGCATGGGCATCGACCGCCTGACGATGCTGCTCACGGACCGGGATACGATTCGCGAAGTGGTTCTCTTCCCTCACCTGCGCGAAATCGAAGACACTCTCCAACCCGGCGCCGACCCAGACGGGCAAGCCCAGGAGCCCGCCGTCGCAGTCGCGCTTTCCGGATCCGACGCCGGCGCCTAATCTGCGTGCTAGGCGTGCAGGTTTAGGGAGAGGCAGATGTTAAATGCGCCGGTTGCCAGAATCAACGTATCAATTGGGGACAACGTGAGCATACTGATTATTCTGAAAGAGGAGGGCATTTTATGTACGAGAAAATCAGGGACGAAATAACACGAGAATTTTATAAGCAGAATTTTTCCAACGATGGTCAACGATTTGTGGCATGGTATGTCCATAACATACATGGACGTGACATGATCGAGACCAGAGAAGATGTCACAGACGGCCCCGATGACAAGCACATCGACGCCATAGTCGTTGACGACGACAATAACACCGTTTACGTTATCCAAGGCAAATTCATCGGGGAGGGAAGAGTAGACGCCGAACCGTTACGAGAAGTTCTTGCTTCGTGGAGTCACTTCAAAGACATTGCAAAGCTACAAGAAACTGGAAACCAGAAGCTTAAACAGCGCCTGTCCGAAGTAGCAACTGCGATGGAGGACGACTACAGTGTCGCCTTTGAGTTAATCGTTACAGGACAGCTAACTGAGAGCGCGCGGGCCGACTATGCATCATTTCAAAAGACGCTCGCGAGTTCTGATGATTTCCCTGCTGAAATCTATGTAATCGATTCTGATGAGTTGCAACGCCGCTATGACATTGCGCTTGAGCGAGAGAATCCGCTAATCAGTCATCGGATCCAATTGGATACGGAAAGATACATGGTTATGGAAATTGGCGGAACCAACTGCGTCGTCGCAGCTATTCCATTGAAGGACTGTATTGAATTTCCAGGTATCAAAGACGGAACGCTTTTCCAGAAAAATGTCCGACAATCTCTAGGATTAAACAATCGGGTCAATAAAGGCATAAAAGCCAGCATTTATGGCACGGAAAATCAAGACTTCTTTTTCTATCATAATGGAATTACTGCCATCTGTAACAACCTTGATATTTCTAATGGCCTTTTGACAGTAAAGGGATTCAGTGTTGTAAACGGGTGCCAATCTCTCAACACTATTCTTTCGTGCAGTGAGAAAGTCAAAGAGTTAGACGATGCCTTTATCATGATGCGTTTTTATGAGATCCCCGAACGAGAGCGGGCTGATCAAATCAGTGTTTCCACTAACTCACAGAGCGCGGTCAAACCCCGAGATCTGCGCAGCAACGACAGGCGCGTATTGGCAATAAAACGCTCGTACGAGGGAAAGTACCCTCAAGGGTACTTCATTACTAAGCGAGGAGAGGAAGCGCCAGCAAACAAAGACAGAACTCTTGTTGTGGATCTTCTCGAACTTGGCAAGTACATGATCGCATGGCACTCTCAACGCCCCAACATCTCTTACAGCGAGAACAAAATATTTGACAAACACTTTGAGCAGTTGTTCAGCAGACATCGAGACTACGCCCCAGAAAACGTATTTGCACTTTCTCACTGGATGCAGGAAGTAAGGTTACGATGGAAGAAGGATAATCCGCTAGGATTGAACGAATCATTGCTAGCGATGCAAGCTTATGCCCCTTTTCATCATTTATATGCTGTATCGCTCTGTTTTTGTGTCGCTAACAATATGGGCCAAGGTGTACCGGATCCTGTCATCGCTTACGAAAGGGCGGACACGGCAGATCTCGTCAGTCAAGTCGTCGATTCAGCCGGTGCATGCCTCAATAGTGCATTAGAGGCGGCGGCAAATGAGCCACAACCTCCTAACCGTGTTTTCAGCCCACAGAATTGGATAAAAACAAAATCGTGCCTCGCTGGAATACGTCTAGCCATTAATCAGTACTTTATGATGCTTCCAGCAATGCCGAATGGACGTGAACTGCATCAAAGACTTCGAGAAGGTCTCAAGATGGATGCCGATCAGTTTAAGGAGCGGTGGGCGGCAGATTAGAATGAAAGTGGGCTCGATCGAACTTGTAGGCGAGGACGCATCTCAGAGCCAATTTAAGTTCAACTTGAATCCAAGATTTCTCACTCGGCTTTGAACCTGGGATCGCGGGACGCTCGCTCGCCCGCTATCTGTGACCACTTGGTCTCAATTTAGATCTACAACAGATGTATTCTACGCGGTGTGTACTTCAGTCTTGGGGCTGTTTAGAGTTATGGACTGCAAATCCCAGTGACACTCCCTAGAGGTAACCACCAACCCGCCTCATACTGACATGCACCTCCTACGGACAAGACTTGACGCCCACCGCAACCCTCTGCCATAATAACCCCAACAACCGCATAACCTACCTTCGGGGCAGGGTGAGGGCCGCTCAGGCCCAATTCCCGACCGGCGGTGAGCCAGATGGATGCTTTGCACCCTCTGGTAAGCCCGTGAGCCGCAAGGCAGAGTTCGGTGAGATTCCGACGCCGACGGTATAGTCCGGATGGGAGAAGGTGCAAAGAGCGAGGGCAATCCCTTTTCGGGTATTGTTCTGTTCTCTTTGGCTATTCGCAGTGGCTGCTGCGCGCAATGCCCGGGGTACGATAACTGTATCTCGGGCTTTATTGTGTGAAACGCCTGTTGCGCGAGGAATACGCGCACACCAGCCGTTGCGTGTGGCTGCTCTCGGCACACGCCGTGAGTCCGGTGGATGCACCGCGCAAAGGACCCGAAGCGAAAGATTGCTTCGGGCTTTTTATTTTAAAGGCAAGGCAGAATGATGAAGGACAGTTCAGTTCTATTCCCCGGCGCGCCGGTCGAGGACGGCAGAGAACAGGGCGCGCCTCCCGTCGTCGAGCAGCCGGCGCGTCAAAACAGGCGCAAAGCCGGCCGCGTCGCCGATTGGGTGGCGCAACATCCCGCGCTGGCGGCCTTCCCGTTCGTGCTCGGCGCAGCGCTGCTGCTGTGGGAGGCGCTTGTCCGCTGGCAGGACTACCCGACCTTTATCCTGCCCCGCCCAGGACAGATATTGCAGAAAGCGCTGGCGATGAGCGCGGACGGCTCGCTGCTGCGTCATACACAGGCCACCGTCACCGAAATTGGCGCCGGCCTTCTGATCGGCCTGACGCTGGCCTTCGCGCTGGGCTACTGGCTCGGACGCAGCCGCACGCTCGACCGCATCCTCTCCCCCTATCTCGTCGCCAGCCAGACGGTTCCGGTGGTAGCCATCGCCCCGCTGCTGGTTATTTGGTTTGGCAGCGGCCTGTTGAGCAAAGTGCTGGTGACAACGATCATGGTCTTCTTTCCGACTCTGCTCGGTACGGTTGTCGGTATCCGCAATGTGGATCCGGACCTGCGCGAGCTGATGCGCTCTCTGCGCGCCAGCCGCTGGCAGCTCTTCCTGAAGCTGGACCTGCCCGGCGCCCTGCCCGTGATCTTCGGCGGCCTCAAGCTGAGTGTCATTCTGGCCGTTGTCGGCGCGATCGTGGGCGAATTCGTCGGGGCTGATGAAGGGCTGGGATTCCTCATCAACCTGGGCCGTGGCGTCCTGGACACGCCGATGATCTTCGTCGCCGTGCTCATGATCGTGCTGCTGGCCCAGGCGATGTACTGGAGTGTCACACTGCTGGAAAGCTATCTGCTGCGTTGGAAACAGCATGGTTCGCAGAGTGGGGAGTGAGGACTCCTGCTCGAGAAAAGTATCTGACACAGGAGAAGATCTCCTGTCCGCCAATATTCAGAGGAACGAATGAAACATTACACTGTCCGGTATACAACAACACGGGCGAACGCAATCCTACGCCAACTGGGAACGGGGAGCCTTCCAGGCCTGTCCCGCGCGCTGAGGTTGGTTCTGCTGCCGCTCCTGCTTGCACTTACGGCCGCGTGCGCCCCGATCGCGCCGGCCCCCGCCGCGCCGTCCGAACCGCAAAGCCCGCGCCCGATCACCTTAGGCGTCGGCTTTATTCCCAATGTCCAGTTCGCGCCCTTCTACGTCGGGATCGAGAAGGGATTCTTCGCAGAGAGAGGCATCGATCTGTCACTGGAGTACGGCTTTGAAAACGATTATCTGAAGCTGGTCGCGACCGATGAACTGCAGTTCTTGATCGCCAGCGGCGACCAGCTCGTACTTGGCCGCGCGCAGGAGATGCCGGTCAGATATGTGATGAACTGGTATACCAGCTACCCGGTCACGGTTTTCGCCAAGGCCGATGCCGGCATCCACGAACCGGCCGACCTGGCAGGCCGCACCATCGGCGTACCGGGACCGTTCGGGGCAAACTATATTGCGCTGCGGGCTCTGCTCGATGTGGCAGGACTGACCGAAGCAGACATCCAGATGGAGAGCATCGGCTTCACCCAGGCCTCGGCCGTGAGTGAGGACCTGGTCGACGCAGCCGTCGACTACGCCGTCAACGGCCCGGTCGTGCTGGGCAATGCCGGCATCGAAACGGTCCAGATCGCCCTCGATCAATACCTGCAGATTCCCGCCAACGGGCTCGTCACCAACGAGCGCACGCTGCAGGAGGAGCCGCAACTGGTGGAAGCGATGGTGCGCGCGCTGCAGGAATCGGTCGCCTATACCCTTGCCAATCCGGATGAGTCCTTCGCAATCGCGTTGAACTTTGTGCCGGAGGCAGGTGGAGAGAACGAAGCCGCCAACCGCTTGGTGTTCGAAGCGTCACTTCCTTTCTGGCAGCCGCGGCCCGAGGGCGCGCCCGGCGCCACCACCGATGCCGAATGGCAGACGGTGGCCGAACTCCTGCTGCGTATCGGCTTTGTCGAGCGGCTCGTCCAGCCCGAAGAGATGTACACCAACGAGTTCATTCAGTGAGATTCCCCGCGGTCGGTGCCCTGTAACCGGCCGCGGGCAACCGCCACTTACGATTGTCCCTGGCCATCGATGACAGATCCGCTACTGCAGGCACAGAATGTCAGCCACACCTACCGCCGCCGCAACCGCGTCACACCGGCGCTGGCCGCGGTCTCCTTCGCCGTACAGGAGCATGAGTTTGTCTGCGTGGTCGGCAACAGCGGCAGCGGTAAATCGACACTGCTGCGCATCCTCGGCGGCCTGTTGACGCCCACAACAGGCGAGGTGAAGTTCAAAGGCAACACTGTACAATCCCCGCAATCTCAGATCGGGTTCGTCTTCCAGAACACGAACCTGATGCCCTGGCGCACAGCCCTGGAAAACGTCCTGCTCCCGCTGGAGCTGCAGAAGGCGCTCGATGAGCAAGACCGGGAGCGGGCCCACGCGGCGCTTGCCCTGATGGGGCTGGAAAAGTTCGCCGACGCCTACCCGTCCCAACTCTCCGGCGGCATGGCCCAGCGCGTTACGCTCACGCGGGCCCTGCTGCAAAGTCCTGCTCTGCTCCTGATGGACGAGCCTTTCGGCGCGCTGGACGCCCTGACGCGCGAGCGTCTCAATCAGGAACTCCTGCGCATCTGCGGGGACAGGAAGCAGACGGCGCTGATGATTACGCACAGCATTCAGGAGGCCGTCTTCCTCGCCGATCGTGTGCTGGTCCTGAGCGGGCAGCCCGGCAGCCTGCAGGGCGCCATCCCAGTTGACCTGCCCCGCCCGCGCACGCTGGAGATGCTTACATGGCCGCAGGCCGGCGCCCTCATCAGCGAAATCCGCGCCTGCCTGGCGACGGGCGCGGAAGAAGCGGTGCGCCAATAAAAAAACGCCGGGCACAATGTCCAATCCAGTGCCCGGCGTTTCTATATCTGATTGTTGTTTCAGCCTGATCGTATTCTACCGAACGCTGAAGACCGAACCTTACTGGTCGTCCGACTGGCCCAGATTGCGCGGCAACCTGGCAGACAGGTTGTCCGGCCGGTCGATGTTCAGCGACAGTACCTGCTCCTGCAGCCAGGTCTGGAAAGCCTGGGAATACTCCTGCTGCAAGGCCGCTTCTTCTTTTGGCCGTTCATCGTCCCGCTCCAGCACCTCGATGATGTGGTAGCCGAAGGTCGTCTTAACCGGCGCACTCATCGCGCCGACTTCAAGCGAAAATGCAACTTCGTCGAATTCAGGAACATAGCGCCCGCGTCCCGCCCAGCCCAGATCGCCGCCCTGGGCGCCGCTGCCGGGGTCGTTGCTGAACCGGAGCGCCAAGTCGGCGAAATCCTCGCCGTCGAGAATGCGCTGATGCAACATCTGCGCAAAGGCCAAGGCTTCGGCGTCGTCAACAAGGCCATCGCCGTTGGCGTCCGGATTCCATGCTTCCGGAGGGGATGGGCGGCTGTCCTCATCGTCCACCGCAGAATCCTCTGTTGTTGGTTCAGCTGGCGGCGCGGCTCTGCTCTCGCCTTCTTCCTCTGAACTTCCTGACGAGGAAGGAGTCGTCTCGGCCGGCGTTGTCCCGGGCGGGGGTGTCTCGCCCTCCGTCTCACCCGCCGGTTCTTCAGATTCAGGGGGCGGTTCGGCGTCGACGGCGATCAGGATATGCCGGACCCGGACCTGCTCTTCGGTAGTGGATACCAGATCCTGGCTGATCGTCTCCGACATCTTGGTGCGTAACAAGCGCGCCCGGATCACCTCGCGATAGCTGGCCAGATTCATGCCGGCGTTGTCGCGCAAGTTCTCTTCCAGAGTGCCCAGCCCCTCCTCGTACAAATCGTCGGTCAGGACCGCGGGCGGCTCCGGTGTAGGTGCTTCTTCTTCCAGGGTCTCTGTAGTCTCCCCGGACGCGGTTGCGGTCGGCTCGCTGTCCGCGTCATCTTCCGGCGTCGGCGAGGGTGAAGGGACCGGCGTAGGCGTAAAAGTTTCCGCGGTTGCGGTCGCCTCGACCGCGGCGTCGGCGGTTGCTGTGGCCTGCGGCACTGTCAACGCGCCTTGCCCGCGCGCCACCTCTTCGCGCAGGGTCTCTTCCACCTCTTCATCGGTCACGGCCACGCCCACTTCCGGCGCCTTAATCTGCAGGACGGCCCCTTCAATCATATCGTTGAGGACCTGAGTCCCCAGCGTTAACGGGCTGGCCAGTGTCGCATTGATCGAAGCGATCTGGGAGGCGAACAGACTTGAATCGCCAAACTGCTGGGCGAATATCTGCAGCCGCAACCGCTGGTTTTCCAGTTCGCTCTGGCGCAGGCGGGACTGTTGCCAGAAGTCGCGAGTCACGATTGTTCGGTCTTCAACCTGTGCCAGCACACTGTTTGGCTTAATGACAAGCTCATTGATCACGCCGTACAGGACCAGAATCAGCGCCACACCGACTATCCCGCCGACGATCGACATCATCCGCAGGTTGCGCTCCCGTTCGCGGGCGCGCAGTCGGGTCTCACGTCGATTTTCTACCTGCGGCTGTTCTGCCTGCTTTCTTCGTCTGCGCTTCTTGGCCATGGATCGATCAACCGCGCCTGCCGGTTATGCGGATATGTTCGCCTGTGTACGGCATCAAGGCCAGATGCCTGGCCCGTTTGATCGCCCTCGTCACTTTGCGCTGCATCTTGGCGGTGACGCGGGTCTTGCGGCGGTTGTGAATGCGGCCGTAATTATCGACAAAGCGACTCAGAACCTGCACGTTCTTGTAGTTGATCTCGTCGATACGCACATCGTTGCCGACGTGGCGGGGATTTCTGCGCTGATTGCCCTGTTTGGCGCGATTAAATATGGCCGGTCCCTCAACACGGTTGAAGGAAATCGCCGGCTGCTCTGGCTGGCTGCTATCGGCGTCCGACTCGGCGTTGGCTGCATCGGCCGCCTCTTCTGCGCCTTCCGACACAGTCTCGGCAACCGGTTCGGCCTCCGGCTCTACGGCTGCTTCGGCCTCCGGCTCTGCTGCTGCTTCGGCCTCCGGCTCTACGACAGCCTCGGCCTCCGGCTCTACGACAGCCTCGACCGCAGGCTCTACAGCCGCTTCGGCCTCGACCTGCGGTGCGCTCTCCGCCGGACTCTCTTCGAGCACGGGCGTATCCTCTTCCGCTTGCGACTCGGCGGCCGGTTGCTCCTCGGTGTTCTCTTCGGCTTCGTTCAATTTGGTTTCGTCAGACATTCGATGCTCCTTTTGGGCTCAGTCATCAGCGCGGATAACGAGGAAACGCAACACATCTTCAGATAGCCGCAACTGCCGTTCGACGTTCTGCACCGCGGTGGGAGGCATCGAAAGGTTGTGCAGAATGTAGTGTCCCTCAAAGTGGCCTTTGATGGGGTAGGCCAACCGGCGTTTGCCCCAATGGTCGGAGCTCGCGATTGTCCCATCCTCGCCGATTATGGTCTGACCGATCCGGTCATCCACGGCTTTGACACCATCATCATCCAGATTGGGCTGGATGATGTACACCAATTCGTACGTGTTCATCTACCCTTTACTCCTTTCCGTGAGCAATGTCTTGGGTTAGTTTCTAGTCCTCGGTTCTCAGTTCTTAGTAACCGTCTCAAACTCAATCGAGAAGCAGCACTAAAACTAAAAACTGACCACTAAAAACTGCAGTTAGACAAAGGTCCACAGCACTGTGCTGTAGACAGAAAGAACGAGGGAGCAGACAAGCTGTCCCTCGTCGCAGTTCGATAGTATAGCACAGCCCTGCGCGCCCGCAAAAGATCGGGCGGGCAAAACTGCATGCAAAACAGAGCCGGTGGGCCGCGGTCTGTGCTTCGTGAAACTGCCGGCCGCTAGTGACCCGAAACCGGCCACACCATCTGCGCCCGCTCCGCGATTCGCCCGCGGCCGTGGCACTGCTTGAACTTCCGGCCGCTCCCGCACGGGCACGGATCGTTGCGTTTGGCGCCGTCGAAGCGCGCATTCACCTTGCGGTCCTGCTCCGCCAGGTACTGCATGATATTGGCGGGCGCCTGGCGCCGGTTCAGCTGATCGGACATGAAGTTCATGTACGGGCCCACATGATTGAAGAATGACCGGTAGCCGGCGCACAGATAGTTCAACCCCTCTTCACCGTCGGGCGTCTTGATGAAGCGGTTCTTTGGACAGCCGCCGTTGCACACGAAGCGCACCTCGCACTCCAGGCAGTAGTTGGGAAGGCTGTCCCGTTTGTGCGTACCAAACTCCTGCTGCCGCGCCGAGCCGACCATCTCAATCAGCGGGATCTCCTCAATGTTGCCCAGCAGATAGTCCGGCTCCACGTAGTGATCGCAGGAAAAGAGATCGCCGTTGTGCTCCATCGCCAGCGCCGAACCGCACGTCTCCTCGAAGATACACAGACCGGGCCGGTGTCCCGCATAACCGGCCAGCGCCACGTCAAAGATCTGTACAAAGACCTTCCCCACGTCGTGCCGCACCCACTCCTCGAAAATCTGGATCAGGAAGTCGCCGTACTGCTCGGCCGTGACCGAGCGATCCTTGACCGAATCCCCTTCCTGGTAGCCGGTGTCGTTATCGCGCTCGACAATCGGGATAAACTGCATGAAATCGGTCTTGACCTCGTCGCGCAGGAAGCGGTAGACCTCGAGCGGATGGGGCGCGTTGGCCGCGTGCACCGTTGTCAGGATGTTGTAGCGCACCTTGTGCTTGTGCAACATCCGCGCCGCCCGCATCACCTTCTCCCACGTCGGCTGACCGCCCTTATCCACGCGGTAAAAGTCGTGTAGCTCGCGCGGGCCGTCCATGCTCAGCCCGATCAGAAAATCGCTCCGGTGCAGAAATTCGCACCACTCGTCGTCGAGCAGCGTGCCGTTCGTCTGCAGCGCGTTCTCGACGCGCATGCCCGGCTTCTTGTGCTTCTGCTGGAACTCGACCGCCTTCTCGAAGAACTCCAGCCCCATCAGCGTCGGCTCGCCCCCCTGCCACGCGAATGTCACCTCCGGGACCTGCTGCGCGTCGATATATTGCCGCGTGTACTCCTCAAGCATCGACTCGGACATGCGGAACTCGCTGTCCGGGTACATGAACTCCTTGCTCAAAAAGTAGCAGTAATGGCAGTCCAGGTTGCAGATCGCCCCCCGCGGCTTCAGCATAATGTGAAACGCCGGCGGCGGCGCAATATCCGTTGCAGGCGTCGGATCCAGCAGTGCGATCGATTGCGACATTCTCTCTCCTCGCCTTCTTTTGGGCGGTCGGCCGCAAGCGGCCTCCCTTGTGCAGGGGCTGCGCCCCCGCAACGCCCCCCTAGGCTAGCGACCGTGTTTACGCTTCCCCAGCATCGTGTCTACCCAACACTGTCCGCACCCCCGCGCCGTTACTGATCACTAACCACTGACCACTAACCACTAACCACTGCAGTCCAACGGCGGCACGTCCACCCAGCTCCGCTCCTGCCAGGCCTGGTAGCCCAGCTCGGCCAGTTGCACGCCCTTCGCCCCTTCCAACAACGTATACGGGAACGGGTCGCCCTTGACCGCATGGCGCAGGAACATCTCCCACTCGATCTTGAAGGCGTTCTCGAAGGGGTTGTTATTGGGCACCCACTGCCACGTATCGTAGAAGGGAATCGGCTGCGGGATGTCCGGGTTCCACACCGGCTTCGGAGTGAAGGAGTCGCCCTGTATCGCGCAGTCACGCAGGCCCGCCACCGCGCTGCCGCGCGTGCCGTCCACCTGGATCGTGAGCAGGTCATCGCGGCGCACGCGTACACACCAGGAGGAATTGAAGTTGCAGATGATACCGTTTTCCAACTCGAACATCGCGTAGGCGCCGTCATCGGCGTCGGCGTTGTAAGCCGCGCCCTCCTCGTCGATGCGTTCCGGCACGTGGTTGGCCGCGATACAGGTGAGCCGCTTGATCGGGCCGAACAGGTTGTCGATAACGTAGCGCCAGTGCGCGAACATGTCGAGAACGATGCCGCCGCTCTCCGACTTCTTGTAGTTCCACGACGGCCGCTGCGCCGGCTGGTCCTTGCCGTCGAAGACCCAGTAACCGAACTCGCCGCGCACAGCCAGAATGCGGCCAAAGAAACCGGTGTCGATCAGATACTTGAGTTTCAGAAAACCGGGCAGAAACAGCTTATCCTGGACAACGCCATTGCTGACCCCGGCATCTATCGCCGCGCGCGCCAGCTGCAACGCATCCTCGGTGTTGCCCGCGGTCGGCTTCTCGCAGTAGACCGCCTTGCCCGCCTCGATCGCCTGCAGTGTATTCGGCACCCGCAGGTTGGTCGCCAGCGCATCGAAATAGATGCGGTTGTGGTCGTCGGCGAGCGCCTCGTCCAGGTTGGTTGTCCACTTGCTCACATTGTGGGCAGCCGAGAGATGCCGCAGCTTGTCCGGATTGCGGCCGACCAGCACCGGCTCCGGCATGATGCGGTCGCCGTCCGCGGTGGGCACGCCGCCCTGCTCCCGGATCGCCAGAATCGAACGGACCAGATGCTGATTCGTGCCCATGCGACCGGTCACGCCATTCAAGATTACGCCAAACGCAATTTCAGCCATTGATGGGAAAAACTCCTATTGATGCGCGGCCGCCAAGGGCCGCCGAAGGCTTTTGCAACCCCTTCCGAACGCTGAGCCGACCGGGCGTCTGCAAAAGCCTGAGTAACTATGAATGGTTTGTATAGGCTTCTATGATTCGCTCCAGGAACTGTTCCTGATCCGTCGCCCAGTAGCGGTCTGAGAAGATTTCGACCTCATTATACCCGTCAAACCCGGCCTCCTCAACCCAGCCGCGAATCTGACGGATGTTGATGCAGCCCTCACCCATCAGCCCGCGGTCCAGCAGCAGGTCTTCGGTCGGCGTGCGCCAGTCGCACACGTGGAAGGCGAACAGCTTGCCCATCTGCCCGCAACGGCCGATCTCCCGTTCCAAATCCGGGTCCCACCACAGGTGATAGACATCCGCAACCACCCCCACAAACGGCGAGTCAATGCCCGCGCAGATGTCGTTGGCCTGTCCCATCGTGTTGACGGCCGACCGGCTGTCCGCGTACATCGGATGCAGCGGTTCCACGCCCAGCTTGACCCCCGCAGCCTCGGCATGCGGCAACACAGCCTCGATCCCGTCCCGGATCTGGCCGCGGCCGACCTCAAGCGGCTGGCCGGGCACCGCGCCGCACACGAGCACGACCAGCGGCGCGCCCAGCGCAGCGGCCTCGTCGATGGCACGGCGGTTGTCATCGAGGGCCTCCTGCCGCGCCGATTCCGTCTCCGCCGGGAAGAATCCGCCCCGGCACAGCGAGACGACCTCCATCCCCGCATCGCGGATACGCTTACCGGTGCCGGTGATGTCCCGTCCCTCCAACGCGTCCCGCCAGACCGTCATCCCGGCGGCGCCGTGCGCGCTGAAACGCTCGATCGCCGTCTCGATCGGCCAGGGCTTGGTCGTAATCGTGTGTATACAAAGTCGACTCATATCCATGTATCTGTCCTGAAACTGTCTCTTAAGCCCCGAAAATCAGCCGCGTCTGAAATTCGTTGACATGCGGAGAATCCTGTTCAAAGTAACCCTTACGTCATACGCCTGCCAGCAGAACCAATACGTCAATCGCGTCATCCCCATACGCAGCGACTACCCTCTGCCTCAACCCCCAATAGCATTCTCCCGCATGCACAGCAGTTCACTAAAAACTGAAAACGTAACTACTCAGCCGCAACTGATTCGCACCCCTGAACGAGGGGAGCAAAGGTGTTTTTTCTCCCCTCATTGTTGTATTTTGGGCGGTCGGGCCTTCGGCCCTCCCTTGTGCAGGGGCTGCGCCCCCGCAACGCCCCCCTACAAAAACATGCCTCACCCACCGTGTGCCTTCTTCGCATCGTGTCGGCTGGCGAGCATGGCGACGGCTGTACACCAGTTGCGTCACCTGGATCCTGAATGGTTCCAAGGATGACTGGCTGGTCAGGTACTGTGGCTTAGTAGTTACCTGAAAACTAAGAACTGCCCTTCCGTTCTCGCGCCGCCAGCCACTGCTCACTCTCCGCCGGCAGTTCGGCCGCCACACTGATCGTCTCCTCGCTGCGGAAATGCACCTGCCCCGGCCGTCCACCCGCCATGCGCGTGACAAATCGTCGCGGAGTGATAACGACAGCGGCACCGGCGTTGCCCCGCTGCCGCGAAAACCAGGCCGCCAGTTGGGCCGCGGCGGTGCGGGTCGGCGCGGGGACCGGCTGTCCGCCGCAGCGGATGACGACGTGTGCGCCCGGCCCGTCGCGCACGTGCAGCCACAGGTCATCGCGGCCGGCCTCGCTGAAAGTGACGATTTCATTTTGGCGGGCGTTGCGCCCCACCAGGATCGGGAAGCCTTCGGGCGAGAGATAACGGAGCGGCTGCGAGCGGTCTCGCTGCACCTTTTCACGCCGGTCGCGGCGTTGGCGCAGATAGCCCGCCTCGCGCAGGGCTTCCCGCACCGCGACAATCTCCGGCTGATCCTGCGCCAGGCCCAGATCGCTCTCCAGCTGCTGCAAATAGGCCCCGTCCGCCTCGAGTCTGGCCCGGCGTCGAGGGATGATGCGGGCGGCCCTCTCCAGTTTGGCGGCCCGGTCAAACATGCGCTCGGCCTGCTCCACTGGCGCATGTTTCGGGTCGAGCGGAACGACCAGGTCGTCCCCCTCCGCTGCCAATTCTTCGCCCGCCGCCGCCTGTCCGAAACTGAAGTCAGCCGCCGCGAAAACGATCAGTTGCATCTGCCCGTTCGGCGCCGGCTTCACCGCGGCCATACCGTCCTGCAGGCTTAATTCTTCCTGCGCGCCAGGCCCATTTGCCCGCTGCGGAATCTGGCTGGAGAGGGCCAGCAGCCACTCTGCCTGCGTGCGCACGAGTTCCGGCTCACCCGGCGCCGGCTCATCCGCTGCCAGGGCGCGCAGTTGACTCTGCACGCGCGCCTGCGCCTGCCGGACCAGCGCGGCCACGCCCCCGCGCACGCCTGCGTATTCGTCGCGCGAAGAGGAAACGTCCCGCTCCTTGGCGGCGTAGAAGGCGGCGACCGCCTCGCTGACCGAATCCGCCTGCACAAACTCGCCGCAGAAATGAAGCTCGTAGGGCGCAAAAGCAGCGACGCCGTCCTGTTCGTCGACGGCGATGCCGGGCGTCCAATCGCCCGCGGCCGCCGCCGACCACAGGCTGCTGAGAGCCTTGCGCGCGTCTGCGAACGCTTGCGTAGTGAGCGGCGCGCCGGCGTCGCCCGTTGCCCGCCAGGCCGCTTCCCTGGCCAGAGTCGGGCTGACGCCGGCAAAACGGTTGAGCAGGCTGCGCCAAAGGAGTGAAGGTTTATCCTGGCTGGAGCCGTCCCCATCTGCAGGCAACTGAGTTGCCTCCCGGTGTGGCTCTTCGCTTTCCTCGACCGGCGGTATCCTGTCCTGCGGCGGCGGCAGCTGATAGGCGCGCCGCGGCAACAGCACGCGCTGCGCGTTCTCGCCCGCAGGCACCCGTATCAGCGCATCCAGAATGCGTTCATCGGCATTCATCAGAATCAGATTGCCCAGCTGCCCGATCGGTTCAACCGCAAGGGTGGAGCCGCCGTGCTCGGGATGGTGAAAGCGCAGAAAGAGCACCCGCTCGAAAGGCACCGGCAACTCGACTGACTCCAGCCGGGCGCTGCGCACATATTTGCGCAACAGGAGCAGGAGCGGGGTCTCTTTAGGCACCCCCCGCCGCGGCTTGTGTTCGAGCAGATGGACGCGGCTGGCCTGAGGATGTGCCGAAAGCAGCAGATGCCGCCGCTCCCTGTGGGCATAAATCTCCAGCGCGACGCTGCGTCTGTCCGGCAGAACGATCTGCTGTATCCGGCCGCCTGCGACCGTCTCTTTCAGTTCGTCGGCCACTGCAGCCAGCATCAGGGCGTCAAAATGCATGCCAGGAGTGTTTTCCAGTTGTTCGTTTTCAGGTTGCCAGGCGAGCGGTCACCAGCAAATGAACGCTGAAAACAGCACGTTCAGGAAGGGTAAATGCGACTGTAAGGATAGCACAGCGAATGTGGATTGCGTAATGCGTACCCCATTACGGGCCGGCATAGACTGCGTGGTGGCTATAGATCGATCTCGGTGCATGTAGTATAATTATTCTCGCACCGACAAAGTTGGGGAATCTATAGTGGTTCGTGGGGTCCGCTCTGGCCGCCGCCCAGTTGTCAGGTTGCCGCTACGTGTCCAAACATCTGGATTCGCGGCAACCTGCCAAAATCCTGGAGATAACGGCGGCCAATCTGACTCACAGAGACTGATCAATGCAAGGAGAAAGCGATGCACAGAGATAACCGGATTCGAGTTGGCGTTTTAAGGCTATTCGCCTGGCTTGACAGGCGCGGGGGCAAGAGCGGGCGCATTGCATGCTGTGCCGTCCTGCTGGGTCTTTGCGCGCTCTCGGTTATCGCGCTGAACTCTGCGGACGCACTTGCCCATGAATCAGAAACGGCCTGGGAAGCCGACTACTGGGCCAACACTACACTTACCGGTGATGCAGTCATCTCGCGTGAAGATGAGACGCTTAGTTTCGACTGGGGGGATGGCTCCCCAGGCACGGGTATTCCCGCAGATCGATTTTCGGGCCGCTGGCTGCGACATTTCAACATCTCCGCGGACGATGCTGGCGACTACATCTTTACCGCCGAAGTTGATGACGGCGTGCGGCTTTGGGTGGATGGCGTGTTGCGCATCGACAGCTGGATCGAACAGGCAAAAGCCTCCTATGAGGCCAGACTGCACCTGTCCGAAGGGCAGCACCTGATTCGCGTCGAATATTTCGAGTTGACCGGCGCGGCTTCGATTTCAGTGAGTTGGGAGCGGGAGGCGGACCTGCCCACGACCTTCTGGAGGGGCGAGTATTACAACAACAGTTCACTTCAGGGACCGGCGCATACGTCGCGCGGCGACGCCCGTATCAACTTTGACTGGGGTTACGAGAGCCCGCTCGACGGCCTCAATCAGGATGAATTCTCGGTCCGCTGGAGCAGATCACTACAGCTGCCAGCAGGCGATTACCGCTTTACGGCTACCGTGGATGACGGCGTGCGGCTGTTGGTCGGAGACAGAACTCTGCTCGATTTCTGGCAGGTGCAGACCGCGACAACTTACTCTCAGATCATCTATCTGGACGGCAACGCCGTCACCGTGCGCATGGAGTATTACGAAGGAACCGGGCAGGCGGAAGCGAGCCTGACCTGGAACAAGCTGGAGACTTCTGCGACGCCAACGCCAACACCAACCGGGCCCACGCCGACGTCGACGACAACACCGCTGGCCGGGTCCACAACAGCGGCCACGGCAACACCGCTGGCGACCGCAACACCGCCGGCCACGTACACGCCGGCGCCAACCTCAACCGCGGCAACATCGCCAACGCCGGGACCAACATCTACCTCGGGGCCAACGCCAACGCCGACAGCGACATCGACGCCGGTTATCGTGTGGCAGGCGCTGTACTGGAACAATACCACCCTCACCGGCACTCCGGCTCTCGCACAGCAGGAGTCTGTCATTGACTACAATTGGGGCACCGGGTCACCTGCGTCGCCAACCATCAACGCCGATAATTTTTCAGCCCGTTGGAGCACACAGATTTCGCTCGAAGCGGGATCCTACCGCTTCGATGTTGTGTCCGACGACGGTGTGCGTCTGTTTATTGACAGCGTCAAACAGATCGATGGCTGGAGCGATCATCCCGCGACATCATACCAATATACGATGCAACACGATGGCGGGTCGTTGAATCTCGTTCTGGAGTACTATGAGCACGAGGAAGCCGCCCAGGTGAAGTTGAGTTGGGTCGCCGCAACGCCGCAGCCCACACCCACGCCGCAGCCGACGCCCACTGTCAGCGTCGTCGTAGACGACCAGGATTCCACGTTCGAGAGAGGCGGTCTTACGACCACGTGGCAAGAGGAGGACGAGGGCCACGCCGACCACCTTTTCTGGACGAACAACAATGACAAGACCCGCACCGGATACAATTGGGGCAAATGGTCTCCCGATTTGGAGGCGGCCAGCTACGAGGTTTTCGTTTACATCCCCGAGAACAATGCGACGACGAGCAACGCCCGCTATTGGATCTCGCACTCGGGCGGCTTTACGCTGAGAGAAGTGGATCAGTCCCAGTATTCCAATGAGTGGGTCTCCCTGGGCACCTATAGCTTCAGCGGCACAAATAATGATTACGTCTCTCTGTCCGATGTGACCTACGAGACATACCTGTCCCGCAAGGTCGCCTGGGATGCGATGAAGTGGGAAGAGCGGTAACAGTTGACGGTTTTGCGTTTTCATTTCTTGGCTCTTAGTGGTCGTTCGCCTGGCCACTGATCGGTGGTCATTCAGCAGAGCAGTTGAGGAGGAGACGATATGCGACTGGTGCAGTACCGGACAGAGGGCGGCGAACGCCGGGTGGCGATGGTCGAGAGCGAGGAGACACTGCACGTTCTCGATGGAACTGAGCGCGTATATGACCTGGCGCGCGCGGCAGGGCGCAGCGGGCGGCCCATGACCGAGCTGGTTGAGGAGCGGCTGGGCAGTCAGCGGGCCGAATACGGACTGATCGCGGCGCAAAAACGGCTTCTGCCGCCGCTGGATCACCCCGACCCCACCCGCCTGGTCATCAGCGGCACCGGTCTCGACCATCTCGGCAGCGCCCAGGCGCGCGATGCCATGCACCAGAATCTCAACGTCGAAGATGAAGCGACGCTGACCGACTCAATGCGCATGTTTCGTCTGGGGCTCGAAGGCGGCAAACCCGCGCCGGGGCAGGTGGGCGTCGCGCCGGAGTGGTTCTATAAGGGCGATGGCCGCTGGCTCGTGCCGCCGGGACAGCCGCTGACCATGCCGGCCTTTGCCCTGGAGGGCAGCGAAGAGCCGGAGCTGGTCGGCTGCTATGTGATCGGCGACGACGGCGCGGTCCTGTGCGTCGGTTATGCGCTGGGCAACGAATTCGCCGATCATGTGCTGGAGAAGAAGAACTACCTCTATCTGGCCCACTCCAAGCTGCGGCAAAGCTCGTGCGGCCCGGAGCTGCTGCTGGGCGACCCGCCCGCGCACATCGAAGGTACCTCCCGCATCCTGCGCGACGGTCGCGAGTTGTGGTCCGCGCCCTTCCTGACCGGCGAGGCCAACATGACCCACAGCCTCGCCAACATCCAGCACCATCACTTCAAGTACGCGCCCTTCCGTACGCCCGGCGATGTGCATCTGCACTTTTACGGCACGGCTACACTCAGCTTCGCCGCCGGCATCCAGACCGAGCCCGGCGACGTCTTCGAGATCAGCGCGCCCGGTTTCGGCCGCCCACTGCGCAACGAACTCCAGGACACGCCGGAGGCTGAGCAGTTGGTAGAGATTCGGACGCTGTGAGTGTTCGGTTTCCAGTTCACTATGGGCACGCGCCCGGCTATTTGAAACCGAATGCCTCAGAGTGATCCGATGAACAGTAACCCCACGTTCGAGACCCTCGACGCCCTACACGACGCCGCGACCTCCTGCCGCGCCTGCCCGCGCCTGGTGGCCTGGCGTGAAGAAGTGGCCGCCACAAAGCGCCAGGCATTTCGCGACTTCACCTATTGGGGCAAGCCTGTCCCGGGCTGGGGCGATCCCCGCGCCCGCCTTCTCGTCCTGGGCCTCGCCCCCGGCGCCCACGGGGCCAACCGCACCGGCCGCCCTTTTACCGGCGACGGTTCGGGCAATTTCCTCTACCCTGCCCTGCACCGCGCCGGCTTCGCCAGCGGGCCCACCAGTACCCACCGCGGCGACGGCCTGGAACTGATCGACTGCTACATGACCGGCGTGGCCTACTGCGTGCCGCCCAAAAACCGGCCCAACGCGCAGGAACTGAACAACTGCCGCAGCTGGCTGGTGCAGGAATTGGCCCTCTTGCCGCACCTGCAGGCCGTTCTTGCCCTCGGCAAGATAGCCTTCGACGGCTATCTGCGCGCCCTGCGCGAGCTCGGCCATGAGGTTCCCCGCCATACCTTCACGCACGGCGCCGCGCACTCGCTTCCGGCCGGTCTGCCCCGCCTCTACGCCTCCTACCACGTCAGCCGCCAGAACACGAATACCGGCCGCCTGACAGCCGCGATGTTCGATGACGTGCTGACGTCGATCAAAGCCGATCTGCAGCGCGTGTGACCATCGTGAGCGGGGCCCCTTAACTGCCCGGCATCGGCATCTACGGAAGCGAGTCCGGGAGACCCTCTCCCTTCGCCCTCCCGGTCTGGATGCACCCAACCATTTTGGTTGTTTAACACTCCACGAAAATAAAGAGAGTATTTCAAACAATGTCCCGTTTTCGGGTGATCGACTTCCCGAAAACGACAGATTTGAGCGAGACAAACACTGCGGAATGCGCGTAGACTGTTCCATAGAAGGAAACAGCCGCGTTCCTTATCCTCTTCCCGTTCGCAAATGAGCGAAAAGAAAAAGAGGACAGCGCCGACAGTCTGTACCTTTCAAACGAGTTCTGATAAACTCGGCGAGAATTAGAGGGGTATGCGCTTACCCGGGGAATAGCCCGGGCATGGACTCTTTGTGATGTCCGTACAGCAAGTGCGGGTAACCTGAATCAACGCTTATGTATCACTCCAATAAAGCGCGTGGTCACGACCCAGTTGTGACCGTGGACGCGCTGACCTTCAGCTATGGAATCGGGCAAGTACTTCACGGGATAACTTTCGCTCTGGAAAGGGGCGAGGTGGTCGGACTGTTGGGGCCGAATGGCGCCGGCAAAAGCACGACCATCAAGGTTTTAACAGGCATTCTCCCACCTAAGGGAGGGACGGTTCGGGTAGCTGGGTATTCCATGCCCACCGAGGCCGTCGAGGCCAAGAAACGCATCGGCTACGTACCGGAAGAGGCCGCGCTTTTTGAGAGCCTGACAGGACAGGAATTTCTGGAGCTCATGGGCCGCCTGCAGGAGGTCCCTGAAGAGATTCTTCAGTCGCGCATTGGCCGATTCCTCGAGCAGTTTGAACTGGCCAAAGTGCGGAGCCGCCGTCTGGATGGGTACTCAAAGGGCATGCGCCAGAAGGTGCTCCTGAGCGCGGCCCTTCTTCACAACCCCGATGTCGTAATGCTCGACGAACCCCTCTCGGGTCTCGATGTCAACGCGGGATTCATGGTGCGGGACCTGGTCGCCGCCCTGGCGGCCGAAGGCAAGACCATTCTTTACAGTTCCCACGTTCTTGACATGGTCGAGCGCGTGTGTGACCGCGCCCTCATCATCCATGAAGGCCGTCTCATCGCCGATGGATCGCTGGAATCGCTGAAGGCTTCCACCCAGAGAGGCAGTCTTGAAGACGTCTTTCGGCAACTGACCCATGCGGAGGAGACGGTGAGCGGCGTTTCTGAAATTATTGAAAGTTTGCGGTCGTGAAGGACGTGCCCTCCCTCGGCCCGCGGTTCTTGCGTGGCACGGCGTTTGCCAGCGGGCTCGAACAATGCGGTATCGATCCCCACCAATACTGGGTCCTCCTCGATCTGTTCGAGACGCTCAGTAAACGGCAGGAACTGTTCAGGATGGGCAGCCACGACCAGTCCATGCGTTCCACGACGCTCATCTGGTTTCTTCTTTCGGGTCTCATCAGCCTGGTGATGGCTGTGAGCGGGGCATCCCTCGGCGTTTACCTCCTCGTTTTTGTCGCACTCACCGTTTTTCAACTCGGCATGCTTTTGGTCTCCGAGGTCGCTGAGAGCTTGGTAAACCCGGTCGAGGGCCTTATTCTGGCGCACCAACCAGTAAACGGGGCTACATGGTTGGGCGCGCGGCTTACCCATCTGCTTCGGATCGTTGTCTACGTCGTGGTAGGGGTGAACAGCGTGCCGGCGCTCGTCGGTGTATTTCTTCCTCACGACGATGGGTTCCTCCCCCTGGCGTATTTTCCCGTCCACTTTCTGATCGCTCTGGCGGTTGGACTGGTCGTCGCGTTACTCTGCTGCAGCCTGTTCGGGTGGCTGGTCCGCTTTGTTCCTGTCCAGCGTCTTAAGGCGGCGGCAACGGTGGTTCAGGTCGTTCCCATGTCACTGCCGTTCGCATATAGCTTTCTGGGCGATTTCAGGGAGGAATTCGTGCGCAGGGCGGCCCGGATTGCGGTTCCCGAAGAATGGTTGGCAGCCGGTGACGCGGCGCCGGGTGGATTGCCGGCACTGCTGGGCGTTGCGGGCTTGGCCGCGGCGATCGTTGCTGTCGTATTCGGACTGCAGGCGCTCTCCAGCGATCATCTGATCCGTGTTTCTAATCAGATGCATTCAGGAGCCGGCGTGCGCCGTAGGCAGTGGGGGCGATATGATATTGGTCTCTGGATTTCCAGATTTGCCGGCGGTCAGGCCAGCCGCGCCGGTTTTGAGTTTCTGAGTTCCATGATGATGCGCGACTGGCAGTTCCGGCGAAACATGGCCCAGTACATACCGCCCGTAATTGTCGGCTACATAGCCATGCTCGTTGCCGGTCGGGATGTCTCTCCGTTTGCTCCAGGCCTCCCCTACACTCACTTTCTGCCCCATTTGGTCGGTGTGACTGTCCTCTATTCCTGCCTGTTCCTGGGCTATGGCAATGACTACAAAGGTGTCTGGTCGTTTCTTATCGTCCCGGATGCTTCTTTCCGTCCGTTTGTGAGGGGAATCTATGCTGGTCTGTGGCTCATGCTGATCGTCGTTCCGAACGTCTTTTGGCTGATCGTGCTGACATGGTCCTGGGGCGTACGGGATGCCGTTATCTTGATCGCTTACAGCACGGTCGTTGCGTTCCTATATCTGGGCGTAGGTCTGAGGCTGATCGATGGCGTCCCCTTCGGAAAACAGGCGCCACCGGTCCAAAAGGTGGTTACGCTCGGAATGACGTCGGGCTATCTCGTCGTTTTGGGTATCGCGATCGGGATCCAGTATCTTCTCTTTCGTTCGGTCGTGGCGGTCACCGCCGTGATTCTTGTCGCGGGGTTGGGGGCGTACTTTCTCAACAGGGCGGCTTTGGCCGACTTCGAGTCCCGAATCCGGCTCAATCTGAAACCTGGCGCGTCAAGATCCATCTTCCGCTGATCTGTTAAGGCTTGAACTTTCCTCTAGGAGATACGCAGATGTCCTCGGACCCGGCCCCACCCGTAACCGCTCCAACCCGCGCGACGGAACGGATCGTCGCTATCGACATCCTGCGCGGCTTCGCGCTGCTCGGCATCCTGATCATGAACATCCAGGGCTTCGCCATGCCCGCAGCCGCCTACTCCAACCCGACCGTCTACGGCGATCTGACTGGGGCCAACCGCTGGGTCTGGACACTGAGCCACATCTTCGCCGATCAGAAGTTCATGACCATCTTTTCCCTGCTCTTCGGCGCCGGCATCGTGCTCATGAGTGAAAAGCTGGATGCGCGCGGGCAGCGCGCTTGGGGCCTGCATTACCGGCGCACTTTCTGGCTGCTGCTCATCGGCCTGGCCCACGCCTACCTGCTCTGGTCCGGCGATATTCTGGTCGCCTATGCCCTGTGCGGCTTCTGGGTCTACTGGCTGCGCCGGCTGCGGCCCGCCTGGCAACTGGCACTGGGCATTCTCGTCGTCTCGATCCCTGCTTTTCTGTGGCTGGGCACGGGCGTAAGCATGCAGTTCATTCCGTCGGAGACGGTACAGGAGCTACAGGCAGACTGGCGGCCGGCTGCCGCAACAATCGACGCGGAGGTGGCCGCCTATAGGGGCGGCTGGTTGGCGCAGATGGATGCCCGCGTGCCCAGAAGCGTAGAATTTCAGACGGTCGGGTTGCTGTTCTGGGGGCTCTGGCGCGCCGGCGGCCTGATGCTGATGGGGATGGCCCTCTTCCGGTGGGGGGTGCTGACTGGCAAACGCGCGCGCCGCTTCTATTTCGGCATGGTTATCCTGGGACTTGCCATCGGCCTGCCGGTCGTGAGCGTGGGTGTTATCCAGAACTTTGCTCACAATTGGACGATGGAGTTTTCGCAGTTCGGACTCGGCGCACAGGCGAACTACTGGGGCAGCCTATTCGTCAGCGCCGCCTACATCGGCCTGCTGATGCTGTTCGCCCGCTCGCACGCGCTCCCCTGGCTGCAGAACGCGCTGGCCGCGGTAGGGCGGACCGCCCTGACCAACTATCTGCTGCAGACGATCCTGGCCACTGCCGTATTCTACGGTCACGGTCTGGGTCTATTCGGCTCTGTCGAAAGGGTGGGGCAGATCGGCACCGTCGTCGCGATCTGGGTGGTCCAACTGGTGGTGTCGCCGCTGTGGCTGCGCTACTACCGCTTCGGACCCTTCGAGTGGTTGTGGCGTTCGCTCAGCTACTGGCGTTTCCAGCCGATGAGGCGTCCTTCACTTCAAGAATCCCGCCAACCCGCATAGGTAGACAAACAACTCAGGCAATGGTGCCCCGACGTGCAAGCAGACGCTTCCGCAACGCTGCCAAGTCCTGCTGCCCGCTTTCGATGCGGTCGCGCACCTCTTCTGCCTTTTGCTCGCGTTCTACCAGATATACGTTGATCTCTTCCTGATGGCGTAAGTAGTAGGCAAGCACACTATAAATGTCCGCGAACGTCGCAGCCGGGTAGCGTTGCGCGATAGTCTCGGGCGTGGCACCTTCTTCAAAAGCGTGAATCACCAGTTCGAGCAAGACGCGAGAGTTGCCGATCCGAAGCCCCCCTGACGTATCTCGACGCAGTGGCGGTGCCTCAGCCTTTAGAACAATGTCCACTCATGTTCTTCCTGGTGTGTAGCGAAGTAAAATACACTGAGCCCCTTACGCGAAACACGCAAACAGTTGACAACTGACCCTGACCCCAAGAGCGGCATCATCCACTGCCCCCTACCCCGAAGCAGCCGGCTCCGCACCCACCGCCGACGGCTTCTTCAACGTCTCCGGCACAAATAACCCCAAAATCGAGCCAGAGCCCAACCCGATGATGGCGATCACATAAATAGACGGCACCAGACTCAGTGCATCGGCAATCGTGCCGACGATTATGGGCGCGCTGGTGTGCCCGGTATCGCCTATCAGCCGCCACAGCCCCAGAAACGCGCCCATGCCCTCACCCTTCGGCGGCGCCAAGTCTGCCCCCAACGTCAGCATCGTCCCCGAGCCAAGCCCGTTGCCGAAACCGATCAGCGATGTAACCGCCAGCAGCGCCGCAAAGGATCCCGTAAGCGGAATAAGGGCCATGCCCAGTGCCTGTAACAGGAAGGAAGGTACGTAAGCGAACTTGCGCCCGAAGCGGTCCATCACATAGCCCGCCGGATAAAACATCGACATATCCACCGCCGCCGCGATCCCCATCACCAGGCCAATTTTGTCTACGTCCAGACCCAGGACCGTCGCCGCGTAGAGTGGAATGATAGTCTGCCGGCCCGCGCGGATCGTCTGCGCGCAAATCATGCCGAAGCCGGCCGGCGTCACCAGCCAGCCATTGTGGCGCAGATAGGAGAGCAGATGCCGGTAGGAGCGAGCCATCGACGTCCGCTGTTCAGGCGGCAGCTCGCCCTGGCCATCGCGCACGAACAGGAACGGGAAGATCAACGCCAGCAGCGCGATAACGCCGCAGAAGGCAAACGCGGTCTGCATACCCGCCTCCGCGCTCAGATAGCCGCCGATAATCGGGCCGGCGAACATGCCAATCCGATTCACGCCGCCGAAAACTGAGATGGCCCGCCCGCGACTTTCGTTGAGCGTATTGTTGGCCAGGTACGCATGGCGGGAGACGTTCCACAACGCCGCGCCGGCCCCGATCGAGATCCCGCACAACACCAGCATGACAACGCGTTCGGACTGGCTCAGGGCCAGCATCCCCAGCCCCATCACGCAGATACCGATCGTCATCGAACGGCGGTTGCCGATGCGGTCCTGGATACCCCCGGCCGGCAGGTCTCCGATCAGCGTACCGATGCCGTAGCCGGCCAGCACTAGACCGATCAGGCTGAACGACAGCCCCAGATCAATAACGTATACCGGCAGCAGCAGCGCCAGCATCCCCTGGCAAAAAGCAAGAATAAAGGTGGGAACGTAAACAGCGTAGAGCAACTGTGCGCGCACAGCATCTCCTCAAATCTGGAGAAGAGAGTGAACAGGAGAGAGAACAACCACCACGCCCCGCTCCCTATCCATCAATTCTCACTCCTCGTTCTGGCGCACACCATCGAACGTTGCTTGCAGCGCCGGGTAGAGGCCCTGGTAGAGTTCGTAGAAGTTATCGTAAGCGGCCGTTGCGTCCGCGTTGGGCGTGGTCGAGCCGGTCACGCGGATGGTCGCCGCGCACGCGCTCTCGCCATCGGGCCAGACGCCCGCGCCCACACCCGCCAGCAGCGCCGCGCCGTAGGCCCCGCCCTCGGTCGTGTTGACGGTCACCAGTTCGCTGCCCATCACATCCGCCAGGATCTGCCGCCACAGCCGGCTGCGCGCGCCGCCCCCGCTCACCCGCACCTGGCGGATTTCGCCAAGACCGACGCCCTGCATCAGCGCGAAACTGTCGCGCAGGCCAAACGCCACGCCTTCCAGCACCGCCCGCGTCATATGCGGCAGCCCGTGGCGGACCGTCAGCCCCACAAACGCGCCGCGCGCGAAAGGGTCCGGGTGCGGCGTCCGCTCTCCCGTCAGATAGGGCAGAAACAGTAGCCCCTCGCTGCCGATCGGCACCTCTTCCGCCGGCGCCACCAGGTCGTCGAACTCCACGCCCGGCGCCAGCGTATCCCGATGCCAGCGCAAACTGCCCGCCGCCGAAAGCATCACCCCCATCAGATGCCACTTGCCCGGCAGCGCATGGGGGAACGCGTGCAGGCGCCCCTCCGGTTCGTAAAAAGGCTCGTTTGCGGTCGCGAAGACGACGCCCGACGTGCCCAACGTCAGCGCCACAATCCCCTCCTCGATCGCGCCCACGCCCACAGCCTGCACCGACTGGTCGCCCCCGCCCCCGACCACCGGCGTGCCCGCGCGCAGACCCGTCGCCTCCGCCGCCTCCGCCGATATGACACCCGTCACCTGCGTGCCCTCGTGCGTGGGAGGCAGAAACTGTGGCGGAATCTCGAGCGCAGCCAGAACCGTCGGCGACCAGTCCCGCGTCGCCAGCTCCAGCAGTGATGTGCCGCCCGCGCCCGCCTTGTCGGTGGCGAAGTCGCCGGTCAGCTTGTAACGCACATAATCCTTGGGCAGAAGGATCTGACGGACGCGGCTGTAGATCTCCGGCTCGTTCTCCTTCACCCACAGAATCTTCGGCGCGGTGAAGCCCGCCAGCGCGTCGTTGCCTGTTATGCGCACAAGATTCTCTTTGCCCAGCCACAGGCGCATATCATCGCACTGTTTGCCGGTGCGCTGGTCGTTCCACAGAATGGCCGGCCGCAGCGGCTCGCCCTCCTCGTCCAACAGCACCAGCCCGTGCATCTGCCCGCTCACCCCGACCGCCCCAACCTCCGCCGGGTCGATACCGGACTGCTCCAGCGCCGCCCGCATGCTCTGCACCGTTCCGTCCCACCACAGGTCAGGATGCTGCTCGCTCCACAGCGGATGGGGCGTCTCAAACGGGTACTCGGCCGCGCCCACCGCGACGATCTCGCCGTCGCCGTCAATGATCAGAGACTTCGTAGCCGTAGTCGAGGAATCGATGCCAATCAAGTACATTTTCCCGCGCCCCTTTTGTCGTTATTCGTAGGGGCAACCCTTGTGGTTGCCCGGTAGTACCCCTGGAGGTTGCTACACGCCCAGCAACAGCTCAACCACCAGCTGGTCCAGCCGCTCATACGGCTTGCCGCGGCGGCCCAGCTCGTCGCGGTCAAAGGCATGCGCCTTCAGACCCGCCGCCTTCTCTGAGGAGTAAGCCCCCCTGAAACCGTCCATCGAGCCGTCATCAGCGTTGATCTGTGCCAGCAACGCCTGGATCTCTTCGTGCTCGCGCAGCTGTTCCGCCTTCTCCTTCAGGATCAGGTAGGTGCGCATACAGCCGCTCGCAAACGCCTTGACGTCCTCGTAGTCGGAGGAGCGGTAGGCGTGGGCGTCAAAGTGCCGCGGGTTATCGTAACCCACGTCTTCCAGGAACTTGACCAGGAAGAATGCCTGCTTGATGTTATGGCTGCCGAACCGGAAGTCCTGATCGTAGCGCCCCAGGTTCTGATCGTTGAGGTCGATGTGAAACAGCTTGCCCGCGTTCCACGCCTGCGCCACCGCATGCGTGAAGTTCAGGCCGGCCATATGCTCGTGCGCGACCTCCGGATTCACGCCGATCATTTCCGGATGATCGAGCGTCTCGATGAACGCCAGCATGTGCCCTACCGTCGCCAAATAGATGTCGCCGCGCGGCTCGTTCGGCTTCGGCTCCAGCGCAAAGCGCAGATCGTAACCCTGGTCCATCACATACTCACACAGGAAGTTGAGCGCCTCCTGGAACCATTTGCCGGTATCGGCAGCACTCTTGCTCGCATCCGTCTCGGTGCCTTCGCGCCCGCCCCAGAAGACATACGTGTTGGCCCCGCACTCAACCCCCAGGTCGATGGCCGCCATCGTCTTCTGCAGCGCATACGCCCGTACCTCCGGGTCGGTGCTCGTGAACGCGCCGTCCCGAAAAGCCGGGTGCGTAAAGAGATTCGTCGTCGCCATCGGCACGACCAGCCCGTTATCGTCCAGCGCCTTCTTGAAGTCGTGCACGATCCGGTCGCGCTCCGCAGCAGTCGCGTCGATCGGGACCAGGTCGTTGTCATGGAAGTTGACGCCCCAGGCGCCGACCTCCCCCAGCAGCTGGACCAGTTGCACCGGTGAGCGCACCTCCCGCACAGGGTCGCCGAAGGGGTCGCGCCCAATGTTGCCGACGGTCCACAGACCGAAGCTGAACTTATTTTCCGGTTTGGGTGTATAGGCCATGAATCACTCCTCGCAGTTATTTTGCGTTTCTCTTACAAGGTTATGTTGACATTTCCATGAGACCGTTTCAAATCGTGACACTGTGCAGGCGCCGCCAGGTGTTGTCGGTCATCTGGGCGGTCGGCCGCAAGCGGCCTCCCTTGTGCGGGGGGTGCCCCCCCCGCAACGCCCCCCTCTGGCTCCCCCACCGTGTTCATTCTTCCCCAGTAACGTGTCTACCCAACAGTGTCTGCACCGCCGCGCCGTTACTGATCACCGACCACTGCCTTACAGCCGGTAAAAGCGCACGCCGTTGTCGTGCATGATCTTCTGCTGGTCCTGCGCGCTCAAATGGCTGATGCTGTCCTGGACGATATTAAACCAGGTGCGATAGTCGGCGGCCATGTCGACCACCGGCCAGTCGGAGCCGAAAATCACCCGGTCCGGGCCGAAACAGTCGAGCACGTGCTCGATGTAGGGCCGCAGTTCATCCCGGTTCCAGTTCTGATGGTCCGCTTCCGTCGTCACGCCGGAGAGCTTGCAGTGGATATCCGGGCGGCTGGCCAGCTCGCGCAGTTGGTCCTTCCACGGTTGCATAATGCCGGCTGCGATGCCCGGTTTGCCGATATGATCGAGCAGGAAAGAGACATCCGGGCACTGCCCCACAAGTTCGAGCACATCCCCCATCTGCGGATGGTAGATACAAAGGTCGAAACTGAAACCGTATTCGGGCAGCAACTGCACACCGCGCACAAAGTCCGGCGCGGTACAGAAACCCAGCGGCTCGTCCTGGATCAGACGGCGAATGCCCTTTACCAGCGGCAGCTCGGCCAGCGCCTGCAGCAGGGGCCGGGCGCCTTCACCGTCCTCCAGAGCCGCGCTCGCGACGATGCCGCGGATGCGCGGCTCCGCCTGTGCCAGCTCGGTTACCCACTGCGCCTCTCGCAGCGCGTGCGCCGGCAGACAGTCGGCCTCCTCGAAGACGATCGCGGCCAGCTCCAACGAGACACCCGCGCGCGCCCGCTCCAGGTCATCAGGCAGATGCGGATGCGAGATAGCCGGTGCGCCCGCCAGCCACGGATAGTCGATCACCGAGCTGTCCCAGAAATGCACGTGCGTATCCACATAGCGCCCGCGCTCAGTCATGATGGAATACCTCCTCCATCTCCGCCCAGCGCTCGCCCTCGGCCGCGCTCTCCACCGGCTCCTGGCACGGGTCGGTCAGCTTCCACCACGCCTGCGTCACCGGGTCGGCGGCCATCTTCGCCATGTCGGCCTCGTAGTCGTCACCCACATACTCGTAATACGCGAACAGGTAACCGTCGCGCATGAAGATAGTGTAGTTGCGCATATTGCAGTCGCTGATGCGCTGGAGGACTTCAGGCCAGGTGTTGGCGTGCAGATGTACGTAGGCATCCTCCAACTCCGGTCTGACGCGAATGACCATTCCGTATCGTTTCATCGGTCTCCCCCTGTTTTAGCGGCCAGTGATCAGTGCCCAGTGGTCAGTTGTGGGGCGCTCTCTGGGCCACTGCCTTTACAGCAGCGGCAGGCTCACCGCGGCGCCGCTGCGCCGGCTGCGATAAACGGCCTCGGTGAACTCCATGTACTTGACGCCCGTGGCGAAATCGGTGTGGGTGATCTCTTCCTGCCCGCGAATCGCGCTGATGAACTCCTCCTCCACGCGCCAGCCGCCCGCCTCGTGCGCGGGCACCTCGATTTCGCTGAGGCCGCTGTCGCCGCGCTGTCCGCCCGTCAGGACGTCGCCGCTGAAATGCAGCGTGCCTTCGCTGCCATAGATGGCCGCTGAGGGCGGCTCACCGAAGCCGGTGACGCTGCTGACCTGAATATGCGCCTGTCCGCCGCAGGCCAGGTCGGCGATGATGTCGATATGATCGGGAATGCGCACGCCCATCAGGCGCCCCTGCTCATCCTTGCGCATCGGCGTGAAGGTCTTGCCCTGAGCGATGATACTGGTAGCCTCGCCAACCCAGCGCAACATCGCTTCATACCAGATGCCCATCGTCATCACGTTCAGCCCGCTAAAGTCCATATTGTGGCGCCAGTGCATCGTATCGTCCTGGTCGATGAAGGTGCCGCCCGCGTGGATGTCCACCACCAGCACCTCCCCCAGCCAGCCGTCGCGGATCAGCCGCTGGATCGTACGGTCCACGCGCAGGCTGAACGGTGAAGGCACGATCTGCGCCACCAAATGCGGCCGGCTGCGCAGCGCTTCATACATACAGTGGGCCTCCGACGCGTTCATCGCCATCCGGGCCTCGCACATCACGTGCTTATCCGCCTCCAGCGCCGCCACGGTGACGAGACGGTGCATGTAGGGCCACGTGCCGATCACAACCGCGTCCACGTCCGGGGCATGCACGATATCCTGCCAGTTGGTGCATACCCGTTCGATGCCAAACTGCTTCGCGGCCCGTTCGCCCGACTCCTGACTGCGATTGCAGACCGCGACAATCTCGACGCCGTCAATCGCCTGCAAACCGGGAATGTGTCGATCACGCGTGTTGGCGCCGGCGCCGATGATACCGACGCGGATAGTGTCCTGAGTCATTCCTACCTCCTGATATGGGATGTTGTGGCTAATTTATGGGAGTAAAACCGTGCTTAACAAAATCGCGGTCATAAGCAAATATCGCACTGACTCGCTTCCTACGTGCTACTTCAAAGCTAACGCAGTCGACAAAACTAAGGCCACGGCGGTTCGCGGTCAAAAGCGCTGAGACAGCCACTTCGTGGATATCGGGCTGCACCCATTCAATTGATAACCAAGGAATCAGATCCTGCAAAAGGCGGCGCACTGCCGCTAAGCCGAGGCGCCTCTGAACGAGTGCGATTGCTTCCACAACTACGTAGTTTGTACAGATAACCGGCTCATCTTGTAAGACGAGACGCCTCCAAACCAGAGTTGCGTCGTCATGATACCGGTCTTCTCTATCAAGCAACGCTATTAACGCGGAGGTATCGACCAATACCATTACTCATCGCCGTCTGCGTTAGCATATGCTTCAGCCAGATACAGATCGTGATTGACGGAAAGATCGTCCACACCGCTGGAGAACGCCCCGACAACGGAAAGAGCGCGCCGCCTGCGCTCCTCTCGTTCGGCATCGATCTGTTTGCCACCATCAATATCCTTACGGTGTCGAATCATGTCATCGATACTTTGGCGGATCAGTTCAGTTACGGTTGTTTCCTTTTCCGCGGCTATCCGCTCCAGACTTCGTGCCTGACTTTCTGTCAATTGTATCTGTGCAGGTACCATTTTCGACTCCCGTCCTATCGCTTTCAATGGTCAGTTCATGCTTGTGAGATCCTCCACTAAGAACTGAACGATCCTCAACTGGCAAGTGCATCTGTCCGCATTCTATCATATCTATTGCGAAGATACACGGCATTGGCTGCACTGTCTGAACCGTAGTTCCGGAGCCTGTTCGGCTTCATTCAACTGTGCAGGGCATGCGGAAGAAAAGCCTAAGGCGCTTTGTAGACCGGATCGCCAGATGCTGGTATCATCCCACCATAAACGACACCAACTCCACCGAAGAAGCGAGAATAAAAATGACCGTTGCCCCTTCCATCTCCGAACTCGACGTACGCGCCCTCTGGCATCCCCTCACCCAGCACAAACCGCTGGCCGACACCCCGCCTACGCTCATCGTGCGCGGGGATGGCTGCTACCTTGAAGATGACCAGGGCCGCCGCTACCTCGACGCAATGGCCGGCCTCTGGTGTGTCAACATCGGCTACGGCCGCACCGAACTCGCCGAAACCGCCGCCGCGCAGATGACCGAGCTCCCCTATCTCGCCCCCACCATGACCCACGCGCCCGGCGCGCAGCTTGCCGACAAGATTCTGGAAATGCTCGGATGGCCCGGCCGCGTCTACTTCTCATCCAGCGGCTCCGAAGCCAACGAAGCCGCCTTCAAGCTCGCCCGCCAGTACCACCTGCAGTCCGGCAAACCCGGCGGCGCCACCCGCTACAAGATCATCTCCCGCCACCGCGCCTACCACGGCAACACGCTCGCCGCCATGAGCGCCACCGGCCAGGCCGAGCGCAAGATCGGATACGGGCCAATGGCGCCCGGCTTTATCCACGTCCCGCCGCCCTATCCCTACCGCGCCCACCCCAAACTCACCGCGTCCGAGCATGGCATCGCCTGCGCGCAGGCGATCGAGGAGACCATCATCTACGAGGGTCCGGAGACCGTCGCTGCAGTCCTGATGGAGCCGATCATCTCCGGCGGCGGTGTCCTGGTCCCGCCCGACGAATACCTGCCGCGCGTGCGCGAAATATGCGACGAGTACGGCGTGCTGTTGATCTTCGACGAGGTCGTCTCCGGCTATGGCCGCACCGGCAAACTGTTCGGCCACGACCACTGGCAGGTAAAGCCGGACATTATTACCATGGCAAAAGGGCTTTCGAGCGGCTACATGCCCCTCGCCGCGACCGCCGTGCAGGAGTACATCTTCGACGCCTTCATGGGCGAGGCCGGCGACCTGAGCCACTTCCGCCACATCAACACCTTCGGCGGCCATCCCGTCAGCACCGCCGTCGGCCTGCGCAATCTTCAGATCGTGGAAGAAGAAGGTCTGGTGGAGAAAGCCCGCAGCGTGGGGGACTACGCGCTGGCTCAACTAGAAAATTTGTCGTCGCACCCTTGGGTGGGCGAAGCCCGCGGCCGCGGGCTGCTCCTGGGCCTCGAACTTGTGGCCGACAAGGAGACCAAGCAGCCCCTCGACGACGCCGAGGTGCTGGCGGTCTTGGGCCGCTGCAAGCAGGCCGGCGTCATCCTCGGACGTAACGGCAACACCGTTCCCGGCCTCGGCAACATCCTGATCGTAGCCCCGCCGCTCGTGGCGACCGAGTCCGAAATCGATCTCCTCATCGAGGCGCTGGTCTTTGCCCTCGGCGAAAAGTGATTCCGGTGGCCGGTAGCTGTATCGACTGCCAGCTACCGGCCACTGACCACACCAAACTAGCCCCGAATGTCCAGCTTCTCCCGCCGCAGCCACTTGCTGACCGAATCCCGTTCCGAAACACCCGGATGGGCGTCGCCCGGGCTGTCCACGTAAGCCCCCTCTGGCATCGGCACAGGGCCTTGCAGCAGGGGGTCATCGGTGCGCTCCATCCATATCGAAAGCCGGCCGCGCATCTCCGCCAGCACTTCAGCATAAGCGGGATCGTTCACCAGGTTGCCGGCTTCATTCGGGTCATAAATCAGATCGTAGAGCGCCTCCCGGTGGACCCTGCGCTCGGCCAGGCCGTTGTCCATCAGATACTGCTTGCTCGGCCCGTTGTCGATATTCGGCATCGTCGTCGTCTCCCACTGATCAAAACGCCGGATGTACTTCCAGCGCTGCGTGCGCACCGCCCGTTTCGGCTCATAGCCCGCGTGATAACTCACCTCCCCGTAAATCTCCTCATTGATCTCATCCGCCGTCCCCGCCACCAGCGGCATAACAGAGCGTCCTTGCAGCCATGCCGGCCGCTCGACGTCCAGCAGCTCGCACAGCGTCGGGTAGATGTCAATCTGCGAGACCATGCCGTCCACAACCTTGCCGCCGCTAAAGCCGTGCGGCCCGCGCACGATCAGTGACACGCCGAAACCGTGATCGGTCAGCGTGCACTTCATGCCGGGGAAAGCCAGCCCGTGGTCGGTCGTGTAGATGAACAGCGTGTCCTCGGCCAGGCCCGCCTTTTCCAGCGCCTCCAGAACGATTCCCACCTGGTCGTCCAGAATCTTTGCCATGCGCTTGTAGGAGGCCATGTCGTAGCGGGTCTCCGGCGTATCGGGCAGCGGCGCCGGCGGCAGCGTATAGCGCACGTCCTCCTCCTCGCTCGGCTCCGGGAAGACGCGATGGGTCTCGGAATAGCCTACAGTGAGGAAGAAGGGACGGTCATGCTCGCGGTTGATGAACTCCACCGCAGCCTCCGTTCTGTACTCCGGACCCTTGGACCCGGGCGGGTCGGCTTCCGCGATCCACTCGTAGCCCAACGTGCGTGAATCGAGCGTCAGGTGTTGAAAGCCGCACAGGGCGGTACTGTAGCCGTGGCTGCGCAGGAAGTTCGCCAGATGCCGTTCCGGATGCTGCAGGAAAAAGTCCCGGTTGGCCAGTCCCAACTGCCCGCAGGAGTGCGAGCTCTGGCCCGTCAGCAGACAGGCCCGGCTCGGCGAACACGTCGGCGCCGCGCTGAACGCCCGCCGGAACAGAACGCCCTCCTCCGCCAGCCGCTGCAGATTGGGCGCAGGCACCGCATGGCCGTACGGCTGCAGATACCGGCCCGTGTCGTGCGAATGTAAATAGATAATGTTCATGTCAAAATTCCTCAGTACCGTGTGTGCGGGCCAACCACAGCCGCCCGTGCAGCGGCCTCCAGTCTACCCGAACTGTCTGATGGAGAAAGCAAAATCATCATGGCACGTCTAACCTGAACGGCGCAAATCACTACTCCCTGCCAACCTCTGCACCGACTCCAGCCACTAACCACTGCCCTCCGCAGCTCCCGCCGATTCCCGCCCCCACACCGTCACCAGAACAAACGCCGCCAGCGTACAACCGGCCGCCACCGGCCCCAGCCCCCACGCGCCGAAGCGAGTGTACATCCACGGCCCCGTAAACCCGGTGAACGTAATGCCCACCAGGTTGATCGCCACCGTCAGCGACATCAACTTGCCCCGCCTGTCCGGGGCCTGTTCGCTGATCAACGCGATGGCGCTCACAAGCCCGTACTCGTACGAAAAACGCAGCAGCACCAGCATAACCATGACCGGCCACAACCCGATATTGGCAACGGGCAGCAGGCCGTAGAACAGCGTCGAACCGAGAATCCCCGCCTGAAACGATCGCTTCTTGCCGACCCGGTCCGTGATCAACGAGACCAGTACCGCCCCCGCCAGGTCTGCCGCGCCCTGGGCCAGTGCCGCCAGACCCAAGCCGGACGCAGTCAGGCCGTATTCGCTCTGCAGCCAGACGCCGTGCGCAATCATCACGTGGCCCTGGCTGAATAGAAAGAGGCAGTTCGCGCCGATGACCGCGTATGCCGAGCGCCAGTTCCAACCGAGATCGAAAAGGTCCGTGACGCGCCGCACCGCGCCAGGCGCGATGGTCGAAATGCGAGCGGTGTAAGACGGTATACTCCCTTTGCCGACGGCCTTGCCTGCCCCGCCTTCTCCACCTGCCGCGGTCGCCTCCGCCGGCCCGCCCGCTTCGCTGTCCGCGCCCGCTGTGACCTCTACACCTCTGGGCGCTTTCGGCAACAGGCCGAGCAGTGCCCAACTCCCGAGCATCGCAGCACCCAGAACGAAAAAAGGAAGCCGCCAGCTGAAATGGTCGAAAAGGAGACCCATCAGCGAAAGGCCGAAGATCCCCGCCAGGGCCCACGAGTACTCCAGAATACCGATGCCGCGCGCCCGCTGCGCAAAGGGCAGCTGCGCGCTGATGTACGCCAGGAGGGTCGGAATGAAGCCCGTCAACCCCACACCCGAAAGGACCATCCCGGCCGCCACCGTCCAGAATCCGCCCCCGCTGCCCAGCAGAAAGGTGCCGGCCGCGGCCAGTACTAGGGCCACGCGCATGACGCGCAAGTAGCCGTACCGGTCCGCCGTGTTGCCGAACAGCGGCGCGCTCAGCCCCACCGCGCTGCGCAGGCTCAGCATCCGCCCCAGCATGACGACGTTCAGGCCCATCCCCAACGAAATGATCTGCAGGAAAGAGTAGAAGAGTTGGATCGATGTGTCGACGACGATCCGGGTGGCGACACAGGCCGCCAGGATACGGTGGAACTCGGAGAAACCCCGCGGCTCGTCTGCGCGCGGCTGCTGGCTAGTCATGAATACGGCGCAAGGCCGCGCCTGTGGATAAGAAGAAGACCGTTGCCATCGAGTCGCCTGCAGCAGAAAGCTATCTGGTTGCCATCCTGATCCTGTCAAACCGGGCCTCGCCCTCGGTCGCGAAGAGGCCCAGCGCGCCCCCGCGCCGGTCATATATCCGGCCGGAAAGCGCCACCCGCCCATCGACATAGACCACCAGCGCCGTGCCGTCGACCAGCAGCTGCACCTTAATCGGTCTGTCCGGCGCCAGTTCGACCCTGCGTTCGAGCATTAAGGGCGGATTCGTCGTGGTTACGCTGAACTGCGGCGACCAGCGGTCCAGCACGACCCTGTTCCTCGCCGGCTCCAGCCGCACCTGGTAGTAGGACTCCAGATCATCGCTGGCGCGCAGCAGCAGGCCGCAGTTGATCAACCCTGGCCCGAACGTCACAGTCGCCTCGATCAGACACTCGTCCGGCATCTCCCCCAACGTCATCAGCGCGTATCTGCCCACCGCAGATGTCCGGGCGCTCTCCCCCTGGACATCCCAGCTGCCGAGTACCGTCTGGGCCTCGAGCGGCGCTGAGTTGTCGAAAGCCCCTGCGACCGTCTCAGGTATGCGTACCGTCAGCGAGCCGTCCTGCCGCGGCACAACCTCATGCACCACCAGATTGCCGCCCCACAGCCAGTCGCCATCGTCGGACTCGCCGGCGCGCGTCGGCAGCCAGCCAAAGGTATAGCGCTGCGATCCGTCTCCCGCCGTCTTGGCTGCGCCGTAGACAAGACCATCAAACATATCGTCGGCTGCAGACATCCACGGCCCCTCCAAGCTGTGCGCCATCCGGTAATGGGTGGCTATCCACTCCCTCGAGACCGAGTAGACTAGGTACCACCGGTCGCCATGACGAAACAGGTCCGGGCACGGGTGCGCCCATACCTCATCCGGCGCCCACAGCGGCGGCCGCCCCTCCCAGTTCACCAGGTCGGAGCTGACCGCCAGGCCGATGCAGCCCCGGTTGCGAACCGGTCCGCTATCTCGCCGCGCCGTCATCAGCATCCAGTATTCTCCGGCCGCCTCGTTCCAGAAGATAAAGGGATCGCGCCAGTCGTCCAGCTCATATCCAAGCTCTGTAGGCGCAAAGAACTTGAAGTCCGGATCCTTGTGCCACGTACGCAGGTCAGTGCTGGTGGCGCGCATCACCACCTGCGCCGCCTTGCCGGTACCGGCGAAGGATGGATTGATGCCCGTAAAGTAGATGTAGAAAATACCGTCGCCCGCAATCACCGACCCCGTCCCGACATCGACGTCCTGCTCATCAGGGGCGCCGTGCGTGATCGCCTCTCCCCAATCCTCGAAGTTGACGAAGTCGCGCGTCACCAGGTGAAACCAGGGCCGGCCCGGGCCATGGCCGGTCTCAGCCCCATATTCCTTGATGTAAAAGAGGTGGTAGTCGCCCTCCCAATAGAAGGGGATGAAGTCACCTGCTACCCCGTCGTCAGGTCGGTAGAGAACTGTCATTATCTGCCCCTGTGCCCAATCTCAGTGCGAGCCGTCAGGCCGACTCGCGCCCCCAAACTGTCAACAGGACAAACGCAAAAAGGGTACCCACCGCCGCCACCGGCCCCAGCCCCCACACGCCGAAACGGGTATACATCCACGGTCCCGTAAAGCCGCTGAACGTGGAGCCCAGCAGATTGAGCGCCACCGAGAGGGAGATCAGCTTGCCTCGCCGGTCCGGCGCCTGTTCGCTGATCAGGGCGATCGCGCTCACGATCCCATACTCGAACACGAACCGCAGCAGCACCAGAGCTGCAACCACCGGCGCCAGCCCCACATTGATAACCGGCAGCGACATGTAGACCAGCAGCGATCCCAGCATCCCGGCCTGTACGGCCCGCTTCTTGCCGACCCGGTCCGTAATCAGCGAAACGAGAACACTGCCGCACAGGTCCGCCGCGCCCTGCGCAAAGGCCACCAGGCCCAGCGTTTCCGGAACCAGGCCGTATTCGGTTTCCAGCCACGCGCCATGCGCAATCAGGATGTGCACCTGGCTGAAATAGAAAAGCGCATTTGCGCTGATCACGGCCAGGGCCGCGCGCCAGTTGGGGCCGAGATCGAAAAGACTGGTGATGTTCTGCGTGCGCAGAGGGGGGAGGGATGAAAGAAGCGGAGTGAAAGAGCGGCTCCTCAGCCTCCTCCGGGCCGCCTCTCGACGCCGCGCTTTTTCGACGTCCACAACTGGGACGCCGGCCGTCGCTTCCGGCAAAAGTCTAATCAAAACCCAGCCTGCCAGCATCGCCCCGCCCAGCACAAAGAACGGGAGTCTCCAGCTGAAGCGGCCAAAGAGAAAGCCCATCAGCGGCAGACCGATTATCCCTGCCAGTGCCCAGGAGTACTCCAATATCCCAATGCCCCGCGCCCGCTGCGCAAACGGTAATCGCGCACTGATATACGCCTGGCAGGTCGGCAGGAAGCCCGTCAGCCCCGCCCCCGACACGATCATGCCAAAGACGACCGACCAGACCCCTGCGCCGCTGCCCAGCAGAAACATGCCCGCCGCTATCAATAGCAGCGACAAGCGCATGATGCGCCGGTAGCCGTAGTTGTCCGCAGCGCTGCCGAACAGCGGCGCGCTCAACCCCGCCAGGCTGCGCAGACTGACAAGACGGCCCAGCACAACGATATCCATCCCCATCCCCAGCGCAATCGTCCGCAGGTAGGGGAAGAAGAGTTGGGTCGTCGTATCGACTGCCAGCCGGGTGGCAATGCAGGCCGCCAGGATATTGCGAAAACGGGCAAAGCCCCGCGGCATCTCCGCGCGCTCGTCCGCGCGCGGCTCCTGGTTACTCACCGATCCGACGCACGTTCGCGCCCGGTGGCGGGAAAAAGACGAATGTCCGCGGATCGATCGCTTCATCGAATTTGATGAAGTCGAAACGCATACGGAAGCCGGTATCGCCTTCGATGGCCAGGGGATAGTAGGTACTTCTGTCCAGCCAGACGGTCAGCTGCTCGCCCGCCTCTGCAAGGGGATTCTGCGCCGGCGGCAGCAGCATCTGCACCCGCAGCGCATTGCGACCGGCCACCGGCTCCTCACCGACGATCTGCAGAGCACCCGTGTGCAGGGCGGCCAACACATCATCCGGCATCGTTTCCAGCAGTGACCTGCCGAAGCGCGTGCTTTCCACGGGCGATCCTTCTGTCCGATCGGTAACGGTAGCGAGGTCCAGCAGCGGGTCGTACATCCAGGCTTCCTCTTCGTTGAAGACCATGATATAGACGGCCTTGCGGCCCAGACCCTCCAGTTCTGCCTCCGCGCGCAGATAACGGGGCCGCTGCACCCACAGTTCGTACTCGACCATCTGGTCATCTTTCCCCAGCTGAAGCCGTCCCTGGACAGTCTGCAGTTGTTCAAGCCGCGCCGCGGCCTCATCCGGCAGGCTGTCAGCGTCCGGCACGCGGGTGGTGAAGAAAAGGATAGCCAGCCCGACGCCGGCCGCGAGGGCCAGTCCGACAACAGTTGCGGCGATCCGTTTGCGATTCATCGAATTCTTTTTGCGTAGCCAGCTCTTCGTTATGGGGCGCCCACCGAAATCCGGAAACTGCGCTGATACGTCGTTATCGGACAGCGGGCAACTTGACGATTCCTGCCATCGCCCTACCGCGCCCGCTCCATAAACGCATGCAGCGCCGGCAGCATGCGGTCAGGCGCTTCTTCGGCCAGGAAATGTCCGCAATCCTTGAACTCGTGCACCTCAATGTCCGCCAGCTCGGCCTTCCACCGGTTGAGCTCCTTCTCGCGAAAGGCGATGTCTTTGAACCCCCAGAATACCAGCGCCGGTTTCGCGGTGAACGCAGCGCGGTCATCCCAGAGCGACTGCAGCCAGTCGGTCGCGCCGATGATGTGCCCCGGAAACGCGGCACAGGCAGCACGCGCCTCAGGCGTCGGCTGCGCATTGCGATAGTGCGCCATCACCTGCGCAGTCAAGATCTCCTTCTGGGCGACAGCCATTGGCAGCACTCTGTTCACAAACATATTGTGGCGTTTAATGAGGTATTTCCCAAGCCGGCTCGACATGAAGAAGCTGAACAGCACGTAGTGCGGATCGCGCGCCACCGGCCAACACCAGGTGTTGGTAATGACGATCCGTCTGACCCGATCCGGATGCTTGCGCGCGAAGTCCAAGCCAATCGGCCCACCCCAATCCACCAGGTACAGCGTCGCGTCCTGCACGTCAAGATGGTCGAGCAAAGCGGCGACCGCACTGGCATGGGCTTCAGGCCGGTAGTCGGCGTGTTGGTGGCTGCGAGATGACAGGCCGAAACCGATATGGTCGGGAGCGATGCAGCGGTACTGGGACCGCAGATCCTTGACCAGGTGCCGAAATTCGAAAGACCAGGTGGGATTGCCATGCAGGAAAACGATCGGCTCTCCCGCGCCTTCGTCTACGAAGTGCATCTCATGGCCGGATGGCGTTGTAAAGAAGTTGCTTTCAAATGGGAATATCTCGTCTGATACCCATGCCGGGCGCGTCGGGGGTAAACGCTGGCTCATTGGAAGGTCTCCTGAAGCGAATTGGAGGTCGTTTTACATCCAGATGCGGGGCGGGACGTCGTCCTCCTCAGGAGGTGGCAGCTCGGTCTGCTCGCCGTCGACAGTCGCATCGTCAGAATCGACGGTTGAGGAAGGAGAAGCGACAATCGGGAGCGATTCTGCCTCACTATTCTCCGGTTCACTCTCTCCTGCGGTCTGGAGATAGACCTCTCGCCCTTGGCTGCGGCCGCGATCCGGCCCCAGAATGCCGGCTGCTTCCAGCTGCTCCACCAGGCGGCTGGCGCGGTTGTAGCCGACCCGCAACTTCCGCTGCAAAATCGTCACCGAGCCGCGGCCGGCTTCGGACACGACCTGTGCGGCCTCTTCGAAGAGCTCGTCGCGGGCGTCGCCGTTCTGCGTCTGCTCACGCTGTGTCTGATCACGCAGGGGTGCCTGCTCATCATCCCGTGCAGGGCGTGGCAGAGATTCACTCCCGCTCTTCTGCAGAGCATTCTCCGAGGCGGGCAGCTCTCGCTCTTCAATCGGTGAGGCGTGCGGCGTCAGAAGTGGGAACTGTTCGCTTTCAGGCTGCCCCGGGGCGCCGTTTTCCTGTTCCTGGATGTAGGTTTCCAGCTTGTGGAAGTTTTCCCAATAGCGGACGATGCGGTTGGTCTCAGCGTCGTCCAGAAACGCGCCCTGCAGCCGTTCCAGCTTGCTTGCATCCGGCGCCATAAACAGCATGTCGCCCCGTCCCAGCAGATTCTCTGCGCCGGGCACATCCAGCACCACCCGGCTGTCGATCTGGCTGGTCACGGCGAAAGCGATGCGGGCGGGGAAATTGGCCTTGATCAGGCCGGTGATGACATCGACCGACGGGCGCTGGGTCGCGATGATCATATGAATGCCGACCGCGCGGGCCATCTGCGCCAGACGGATCACGTGTTTCTCGACCTCCTCCGGCGCGGCCATCATCAGATCGGCCATCTCGTCGATGATGACGACGACGTAAGGAAGGATCTCCTCGCCCAGTTTACGCAGGTAGGCGTTGAAGCGTTCCAGATCACGGACGCCGGCCTTGTTGAGAAGTTGGTAGCGCCGTTCCATCTCTTTGATGCACCAGAACAGCACACCAGAGGCGCGGTCCACGTCCGTCACCACCGGGCTGAGGAGATGGGGCGTGCCGTTGTAGACGGTCAGTTCGACCATCTTCGGATCGATCATCAGCAGGCGCAGCGTTTCCGGCGTGTGGGTCAACAACAGACAGCCGATGATCGAATTGATACAGACGGACTTGCCGGTTCCCGTGGCGCCCGCGATCAGCAGATGGGGCATCCGCGCCAAGTCGGTGACCACCGGCTTGCCCCGCACGTCCTCGCCCAGAGCGATGGCCAGTCGGCCCTTGGCCAGAACGGTTTCGAACTCCTCGTTCTCCATCAGCTCTTTCAGGCCGACATTGTTGCTTTCCGAATTCGGCACTTCGATGCCGACGTAGCTTGTCCCCGGAATCGGCGCCTCGATGCGCACGTTGCGGGCGGCGAGCGCCAGGGCCAGATCGTTGCTCAGGCTGGATATTTTGCTGACCTTCACCTTGGTGCGCTTGGTCTCCCCGCGCACCGTACGCTCGGTATAACCTGGCCGAATCAGATATTGGGTGACGGTGGGGCCGGCGTTGACCCCTTCAAAATCAGCGGGGACGCCAAACAGCGCCAGGGTCTCCTCCAGCAGCCGCCCCCGGTAGCGGATCAGGTCGTCGCTGTCGATCGAGCGGTCCCAGAAGTCTAACATGTCGCTCAGTTGCGGAAGTTCCCAGGTCGGTTCAACTTTCCCGCGTCTGTTTTTCAGGTGTCTGTCCGCGTTGATCACCGACGGCTGACCGTCAGAACCGGCAAGCTCGTCCGTCTTTGTATGCGGTTCATCGGCGGCAGCGCGGCCAGCGTGCGCAAGGGGGGAGAGCGGAGAGGAATGAGAAGGCGGTGTCTCGCGCCACGCTTCGTTTGCCTCGGTTCTGGGGCTGAAGAGGCCCTTGTGTCGCTCCTCTTGCCACATCTCTTGCAGAGAATTCCAGATATCCTGGGTCAGAGCGCCGCCAGTGGCCCAGAGTGCCTCCCACAGCCGGCGGCCGGTGAGCAGCGTCAGCCCCGACAGGGCGACCAGAAGGATAACCATCCACCCGGCCCAGGCCGGCAGCCCAGCCGCCAGCGTATTGGCGAAGAAGAGACCGAGCGCGCCGCCGGCTCCGCCGTCAAGGACGCGCGCCGCGCGGGTCATAGGCGGTAGCAACAACGTAATTGCAGCAATGTATGCCAGAAATATCAGGAGCAGGCCGGTCGGCATCCGCCACGGCAAAATGGGCAATTCCCTGCCCGATTGACGCTTGCCGCCGCTCTGCGCGGTGCGCCGGTCTGGTCCGTCGATGGCGCGCAGGACCATCCACAGGCCGAGGAAGCCTGTCAAAAGGGGCACACCGGCCACACCGTCACCGGTGGCGAGGCGCAGCAGATCGATCCACAGCCCTGTGACACTGCCGCGCGAGCCGGTCAGCAGGCTCAGCAGCGTAAATACCGAAATCAGCACGAGACTGAGGCCGACAATCTCCACGCGGACTATCACCGCCAACCCGTCCAGAAGCTGATTCAGCGTGTTCGCTTTCTTCTTCGTACGCCGTTTGGCTACCATATCCATAGAAGTTGCTCGCGGCTCGCGGTGGGCACCCGCACTGGCCAATAAAGGTCCGAAAGTCTCTTATACTATACGCGGGGAAAGAACAAACGTTCCCAGCACATTATAGCAGTGAACCCGGATTTTACCAATCGATTTTTAATGTGAATGCGGCTTAAAACGCCAACGTTTCGACTGCGTTACACGTTCGCAAGATGGGCGTCTTCCCTGCGCTGCAAGCCTGCCCTGGCCCATGCGACATCAAAGAAAGCAGGCTCTAAGGTGACCGTGCAATCGTTTCCAGGGCAACTGGCCGCGAATGCCGGTCACTGGCCGTCTACACCTGGATCACTACCGGCAGGATCATCGGCCGCCGGCCCATTTCATTGCTGCAGAAAGAGGCCAAAGCGTTGCGGATGCGGCGGGACAGCGTCGTGGGCGACACCTTGCCCTTGACCTCTTTTCGCACGATCTCCTCGGCCCGCAGAATCAGCCCCTCGTTGTCCCGTATATAAACAAAGCCGCGGCTGATAATTTCCGGCCCGTAGAGAATCGAGCCGTCGAATTCGTCCAAGGCGATTATGCAGACAAGGAAACCGTCGCTGCCCAGATGGCGCCGATCGCGCAGCACGACGCTGCCGATGTCGCCGACACCCAACCCGTCGACAAAAACATGATTGGCGCTGACATGTTCGCCTAACCGCCCCACGATCGCATCGTGGTCATCCTCGAACCTGCCGAATTCAACCACCTGTCCATCTTCGACGACGAAGACATTTTCGGCCGCAATGTCGGCCTCCTGCGCCAGTTCACCATGCAGTACCAGGTGCCGGTAGGCCCCATGCACCGGGATGAAATAGCGCGGCCGCACTAGCTCCAGCATCCGGCGGTAGTCCTCCTTGCCGCCATGACCGCTGACGTGTACATCGTCGGACAATTCGTGATAGAAGACGCGTGCGCCGCGGCGGTACAGATTGTCCACGGTCCGGTTGAACAGCTCCTCGTTGCCGGGGATCGGTGTTGCGCTCAGGACAACCGTGTCGCCTTTGCGCAGGCTGATCTGACGCTGGTCGCCCATGCTCATGCGCACCATGGCGCTGGTCGGCTCCCCCTGGCTGCCGGTGGCGATGATCGTGACCTTGTGGGAGGGCAGCTCTTCCATCTCTTTGGCCGTCAAGAGCTCGTCCTGCCGGATATCAAGGTAGCCAAGACCGATCGCGATCTTAACGTTGTTGACCATCGAGCGCCCGATCATCCCTACGCGCCGTCCATGCTTGCGCGAAATGGTGATAATCTGCTGTACGCGGCTGACGTTGCTGGCAAAGGTTGCCAGAATCACCCGTCCATCCACCTGCGAAAAGATGCCGTCAAGCATCTCCTCGACTTTGGTCTCGCTGGGGGTACTGCCTTCCGCCTCTATATTTGTACTGTCTCCCAGCAGCAGCAGAACACCCTCATCGCCCCAGCGCTGCAGTTTGTCCACCTCGGTCAACTTGCCGTCCACCGGCGTATCGTCAAACTTGTAGTCGCTGGTCAGGACCACGCGGCCGGCCGGTGTGGCGACACAAACGCCAACGCTGTCGGGGAAGCTGTGGCAGGTATGGAAGAACTCGATCGTGAACGGCTCCAGCGTGATGACATCATCTTCCGTCACCGTATGCAGATCGGTCTGGGCCAGCAAGCCATGCTCCGATAACTTGCCTTGAAGCAGGCCCTTCGTCAGCGCGGTGGCATAGACGGGCGCGTCCAGCCCCTGGTCGATCAGATAGGGCAGCGCGCCGATGTGATCCTCATGGCCGTGGGTCAGCACGATACCGCGAATCCAGTCCAATCGGTCCAGCAGATATTCGGTCTCCGGAATCACGACATCCACGCCGTGCATGTCGCTGTCCGGGAACATCAGGCCGGCGTCGACGATGAGAATGTTTTCGCCGGATTCCAGCAGCATCATATTTTTACCGATTCCACCAAGGCCTCCCAGCGGAATCACACGCAGTTGGGTTGTGGCGGCATCGTCCGCGCGCGGACGGTCCGCTTCAACAGGGGCTATTTCGGTTTGTTCCATTCGATTTCTCCTTTATCAGGGGGTCCCAGGAGGCGCGCCAGGCTTCTCGGCCACAGCCTTGCCGTATCCAGGGATATCGTTTAACACAAAAACGCCGGGCAGCGTTAGCTCCCAGCGCGAGAAGCGACTTTCATTTCTGCAAGAATTCAACATATGCACATTATGCGAGAAAGGAGAGAATTCCTCTCATCTCGCACTTTATCTTATTGGTCCGCGGCCAACTGTTCCAACACATGGAATCAGCGGCGACCAAACGCACTCTTCCAGTTCATTTTTTCACATACATTGTACCCGCGAATGTTCCGCTTGTCTACTTTCAGCGCTGGGGGGCTGCATCCCAAATTGCTGTGTCGATTCGTAGCGCCCTACTTCGCCGGCCCAGAAAATCCGCAAAGTCTCAGCCATAATCAATTTACGATCCTTTATGAGTCGAGCGAAAGCGTATCTCACTAACCCCTAACCACTGACCCCTAACCACTGCAGTTGTGCGGTCGGCCGCAAGCGGCCTCCCTTGTGCAGGGGCTGCGCCCCCGCAACGCCCCCCTACAAAAACATGCCTCCCCGACCGGTGCGCCTTCTTCGCCGCGGTGCGCCTGTCCGGCAGTGTGCCTGCCGCCAACAAAGAGGGCTGATGGCATGAAAACTGTGCTACAACAGTCCTGTCCATTCCCCAATCTGAGTGCCTTGTACAGGTGGGGCCGCCATAAACGAATAACTGGCCGTTCCTGATTCAGACAGCAGTCGTCCGAAAATTTGGGATGCACGCCGCTGGAGCGTGTGAGGCAGGACGGTTAACAGCAGGGGATAGGGGTTAGGTGCCTGTGGTTAGGTGCTTGTGGCTGGAGAGAAGTGCGGCGACGGCAGGACGGGTTTGGGGAAGGAGGGCCGAAGGCCCCACCGTCCAATAGCGAGGTGAGAATGAACATGAAGTGAGACGTGCGCAATATCTTCGCTCGCCTCACGCAGGATCGCAAATGCCGGTTGCGGGCGAGACGACCGCGACCTTAATGCGCGACAGTTCGCATGGTCGCGAACTGTCTATGGCTGCGTCGTTTCTATGTCGGATTGATCGCGAGAGTCGCTACCAGTGGCCGGCTCCTTTTGTGCCCACTGCCAGGGAGCCGAGGACGTCCTTGGCTGCGGCCAAAATCGCCACTGTCTCGCACACGCCGCTGGCGGTTAATACACGCCCATGTAGCGGTCCAACTCCCACTGCGTCACAAAATTGCGATAGCTGTCCCACTCCAGGCTTTTGGCCTCGATATAGCGCTCGACAACGTGCTGGCCCAGGGCGTCCTGCACGACCTCGTCCTCACGCAAGGCATCCAGCGCCTCACCCAGGTTGCCCGGCAACGTTTCCAGGCCGGAGCGGTCGCCGTTCATCTGGTAGAGGTCCTCTTCGGCCGGCATGGGCGGGTCCAGCTTGCGTTCTATGCCATCGAGGCCGGCGGCCAGCATGACCGCGAAAGCGAGGTAGGGATTGGCGCTCGGGTCGGGGCAGCGCAACTCGCAGCGGGTACTTTGCGGACGGTTGGGATTGATGCGCGGGATGCGGATCAACGCGCTGCGGTTTGTACGCCCCCAGGAGACATAGACCGGCGCCTCATAACCGGGGACGAGCCGCTTGTAGCTGTTCACCAAGGGCGCGATGATCGGGGTGATGGCTGCCGCATGCGCAAGCTGGCCGGCGATAAAGTGCAGCGCGGTCTTGCTCAGGCCATACTCATCGTCGCCGTCGTACATGCAGGTTTCATTCTCACCATGTCTCCACAGGCTCTGATGAACGTGCATGCCGGACCCGTTTACACCAGTGATCGGCTTGGGCATGAAGCTACAGTGAAGCCCGTTCTTCTGCGCGATCGCCTTGAGCGTTGTGCGTAAGGTGATGGTATTGTCGGCCGCGACCAGGGCAGAAGTGTACTGGAAGTCAATTTCGTTCTGCCCGCTGGCGACCTCATGATGGGACGCCTCTACTTTGATGCCCAGGGCATTGAGCGCGTCAACCATCTGGCGGCGCACGCCATGCGCCGAATCGGAGCTTACGTCGAAATAGCCCGCTTCGTCGTGGGGGGTCAGGGGGTAGAGGCTGTTATCAGGGTGGCGGCGGAAGAGGAAGAACTCCAGTTCCGGGCCGACGTTAAAATCAAAACCCAACTCTTTGGCCCGCTCCAACTGCCGGCGCAGGATAAAGCGGGGGTCGCCGGCGAAGCGATCACCGTTTGGGGTGTAGATATCACAGACAACGCGGGCCGTGGACAGCTCCATCTCCCAAGGGATCGGCATGAAAGTTTCAAGATCCGGCACCAGATACATATCGCTTTCGGCGACACGGGCGAACCCCTCAATCGAGCTGCCGTCAAACCAGACACCGTTTTCAACTGCACGATCCCAGTGCTCAATGGGGATCGTTACCTGCTTGACAATGCCCATGATATCGCTGAACTGCAGACGTACAAAGCGGACATTGTGCCGCTTGATCGTATCGTCGATCTGTTCCAGCGCCTCCATCAGTTTTTCGTCTGCAAATGCATCCAAGAGCATGTTTGCCTTCCCCTTTCAGATAGTTTTCAGAAGTCGGTTCTTAGTTATAGGGAGGGTCGACTCTAAGGGCCAACGACTGAAAACTTTACAACCGTAAGAATGAAAGAAAAAGGGGGCAGACACAGTGCAACGCGCCGCCCCCTTTGTTGTTAAAAATCTCCGATGCAACTCTAAATGCCGTAGTACATCACAAATTCCTGCGGATGCGGGCGCAGGCGTACCGGATCCACCTCTTCCAACCGCTTGTACTCGATGTACGTTTCCAGCAGGTCCGGGGTAAAGACGCCGCCTTCGAGCAGGAAGTCGCTGTCTTCTTCGAGCGCATCCAGAACTTCGCCGAGGCTGCCCTTCACCATCTCAACCTCTTGAAGGACGTCCTCTTCGTACAGATCTATCTCAGCCGGGTCGCCGGGGTCGATCTTGTTCTTGATGCCGTCCATGCCGGCCATCACCATGGCAGCGAAGGCCAGATACGGATTCGCGCCCGGGTCGGGGCAGCGGAACTCGATACGCTTGCTATTCGGCGAATGGCTGTACATCGGAATGCGGCAGGCGGCAGAGCGGTTGCGGGCGGAGTAGGCCACGACCACCGGGGCCTCATAGCCGGGAACCAATCGACGGTAGCTGTTGGTCAGGGGGGCGCAGAAGGCCAGCAGCGCGTTGATGTGTTTCAGGATGCCACCGGTATAGTGCAGAGCCATTTCGCTAAGGCCGGCGTACTGGTCACCGGCGAACAGCGGCGTGCCGTCTTTCCACAAGCTCAGGTGCGTGTGCATACCGGAGCCGTTGTCCTCGTAAAGCGGCTTCGGCATGAAGGTGACGGTCTTGTCATTCGCCTTGGCGACGTTCTTGATGATGTATTTGTACAGCTGCACCTGGTCGGCCATCTGCAGGAGCGGCTTGAACTTCATATCGATCTCAGCCTGGCCCGCGGTGCCAACCTCGTGGTGATGTACTTCGATGTCGATGCCGGCATCGATCATCGTGCGCGTCATTTCGGAGCGAAGGTCCTGCTGCGTGTCGAAGGGAGAGACGGGGAAGTAACCCTTCTTGAGGCCGACCGTATGGCCGCCGCCCATTTCACCGGAATTCCACAGCGCTTCCACACTGTCTATATAATAACCGGCAGCGTGGCGGCCCGCTTCGTAGGAAACGCTATCAAAGATGAAAAACTCGGCTTCCGGCCCGATGAAAATGGTGTCGGCTATGCCTGAGGATTCGACGTAGCTGACCGCTTTGCCGGCGACGTTGCGGGGGTCGCGGCTGTAGGCTTCGCCTGTAAGCGGATCATGGACGTTGCAAATCGCGCTCAGCGTCGGCATGGCGCAGATCGGGTCGATGATCGCGGTTGAAGGATCCAACCGCAGCACCATGTCGCTGTTTTCGATGCTCTGGAAGCCGCGAATCGAGGAGCCGTCAAAGCCAAGCCCTTCATTGACCGCTTCATCCGCATCAAACTCTTCGACCGGCATTGTGAAGTGATGCCACTGCCCGTACAGATCAGTGAATTTGACATCCACCATCAGAATGTTGTGTTCCTGAATGACACTGTTCAGATCGGCGATTGAAGTTACGTTGAGTTTCATTCCTCACTTAATCCTTTCTACAGAAGACGTGGGGTCCGTTAATACCTGCATAACTAAACCATGAATCGATAATTGATATAGTATACCCTGCGGCTGACAGTGCTCTCATGGACAATACGAATAACGATTGTCCATGTTTGTTTGTGCAGATTGCATGACTGCCGGAATCGCGTTCTTTCGTCGCCAAATCTCCGAAAGCCTACAGCCGGTACCGGCTGCATCCTGCAGTCCGCAGTGATGCCGGTGATAAACAGCCCTGGACTGCGCGCGATGTATGCAACAGAGCACGCATATCATATCCATCAGGGCCATCATAGTCCAATTTCGCCGTGCATGATTTCACTGCTACACTGATGGCCCATTAGCAGCGGTTCGACGCGGTGCCTGACCAGCGGCCCATCGCTGACCATCTATGTTATCTATTTTTGTAGAGCCATTGCCATGACTAAACTCGCCCTTTATGAAGAGAACCCGGCGGTCCGCATCGTCACGGGCGCCTGCCCCCACGACTGCCCGGATACCTGCAGCTGGCAGATCGCGGTGGACCGCACAAGCAAGCGGGCGCTGGATATCTGGGGCCACGCCGATCATCCGGTGACGCAGGGCACCTTGTGCGGCAAAGTCGACCGCTACCTGGAACGGGTGTACCACGCCGACAGGCTGACGCACCCGCTGCGCCGTGTGGGGCCGAAGGGCAGCGGCCGTTTCGAGCGCATCTCCTGGCGCGAGGCGCTGGCCGAGATCGCGACGCGCCTGCAGGGCGTCATCAATGAATGGGGGCCGGAGGCGGTTCTGCCCTACGCCTACGGCGGCACGATGGGCTTGCTGCAGCAACACTGCATGTCCGACCGCTTCTTCCAGCAGATGGGGGCCAGCCGCCTGGCCTACACGATCTGCTCTGAGGCCGGCTTCGAAGGCTATCTCTACACAATCGGCGCAACCATGGGGATCGAGCCGGAAGATTACGCGCACGCGCGGCTGATCCTGATCTGGGGCAGCAACACGCTGACGAGCAACCTGCATCTGTGGCCGTTCATCCAGCAGGCGCGCAAGCAGGGCGCGCGCGTCATCGTCATCGACCCAGCCCGCACACGCACCGCCAAGGCCGCCGACGAATGGCTGCCGATCCGCCCCGGGACCGACGGCGCGCTCGCGCTGGCGATGATGCACGAAATTATCGACGCCGGGCTGCACGACCACGACTATGTGGCCGCGCATACGGTCGGCTTCGAGCAGCTGGCCGCGCGCGTGCAGGAATGGCCGCCGCAGCGGGCGGCCCAGATCACCGGCATCTCGGCGGAGCGGATCCGCGCGCTGGCGCGGGACTACGCTACGGCAAAACCGGCCGCGATCCGGGTCAACTACGGCATGCAACGCCATTACGGCGGCGGCATGGCGATGCGCAACATCACCTGTCTGCCGGCGCTGGTGGGGGCATGGCGCGAACAGGGCGGCGGTATCCAGCTGAGCGTCAGCGGGCAGCTGCGCCACCTGGAAAAGAGCGGTCTGCAGCGGCCCGACCTGCTGGCCGGACGCATCCCGCGCACGATCAATATGAACCGGCTGGGCGACGCGCTCAGCCTGGACCGGACGCGCCTGGCCGCGTCCCACTACGCGCCGCGGCCGCTGGACCGCAAGCCAACGCCGGACGCGGCCGGCCCGCCGGTGAAGGCCCTGTTCGTCTACAACTGCAATCCGGCCGCCGTAGCGCCGGACCAGTCATCGGTCCATGCCGGGCTGGCGCGTGAGGATCTGCTCACGGTCGTGCTGGAGCATTTCCAGACGGACACCGCCGACTACGCCGATTATGTTCTGCCGGCCACCACGCAGGCGGAGCATTGGGATCTGCAACGGATGTACGGCCATCATTTCATGGCGCTGAACCGGCCGGCGATCCCGCCCGTGGGGGAGGCGCGGCCCAACAGCGCGATCTTCCGCGGGTTGGCGCAGGCGATGGGCTACACCGACAGCGGCTTCTACGAGGACGACGAGACGATTCTGCGCAACTTTGTGGAGGCGCAGCACCATCCTATCTACGAGACGGTTACGTGGGACGCGCTGCTGGAAAAGGGCTTCGTGCGCCTCAACCTGCCCCAGCCCTATCTGCCGTTCGCCGACGGCAATTTTCCCACGCCGAGCGGCAAGTGCGAGTTCTACAGCGAACGCATGGCGCAGGACGGCTACGATCCGCTGCCGACCTACACGCCGCCCAAGAGCGAAGCGAAGACGGAGGAGCGAACGAATGGCAGCGCGCCAGCGGGGCGGGATCCCCGGTCACTGGCCTGTATTTCGCCGCCGGCGCATTCGTTCCTTAATTCGTCCTTCTCGCATCTGGAGCGTTTTCGCGGCCGTGAGAGCGAACCGCTGTTGTGGATCCATCCACAGGACGCGGCCGCCCGCCGCATCGAGGAGGGCGCCTGGCTACGCGTTTGGAACGAGCTCGGCGAGGTCGGCCTGACCGCCCGTGTAACCGACGAGATCATGGCGGGCACAGTGCTGGCGCCGGGGATCTGGTGGAACAAGCACAGCGCCGACGGCCGCAATGTCAACCAGCTAACGGCGCAGGACGAGACCGACATGGGCGCGTCGGCCACCTTCTATGATGTGCGCGTGTTCGTGGAGGCGGCGTAGGGGGTAGTGTGCGTACAGGAGGACTGTGATGAGTCCTTCTATCCCGGTAAAGGATCTTTCCTTTCCATCTGCCATAACGCCAGGGGAAGAATCGCAGAAAAAAAGGTATGAGTCCCCAAGAGAACGCGAGGCCCTCCGGGAGAGGATTTTTGCGGCGGTGACGCATGACGAGATCCTAGATATTCTGGCTCGGAACGGGCTGTCCCGTCATGTAGAGGATTACCATGCCTGTCTGAAATGGCGGCGGGAGGGCTTGGAAGAGGGTGAGAGTCCAGGCATCATTCTGCAATCATTGTAATCGTGGGCTTAGTTTCTCATCAGCTATACCGGGCCGACGAGTTTGCCCTACGCGATGATCGACGCCGATCACGAAGGCTGTGTCGAGTTGGAATGGCGTCTGTCTCCGGTCGCTGACGACAATGATCCTGATGACGCGTATTGGGGCAATGGTCATGGCATCGCCGTCCTGCGATTCTACCCGTCCTATCTGAACTCGTTGTCGATCCTGTCTGGGCCGTATGCGAGCGGGAAGCGGCGGCTGACTTTTGAGGGCTGTTTGTCCCACGTGAAGACGCAAAAGGCGATAGATATGTTTGCCGAAAGGTTTATGGATGACGAGAAGTGAAGTGCGGCCCGGCGATGCGCTTCCCGATGATGTGCAGATAGTCCGGTACTGTAGAAGAGGAAGCAGGAGAAGGTTGAGAGCAGAAGGGTTTAGAACAAAAGCAAGGGCAATCAGGTCAGGACGGCATCCGGAAGCCGCCATATCTGTCTATTGGCTGGGCTATTTCGGGGAAGATGATCAGATTGCTCTGCAGAGGATATGTGGGACTACGACCTAAGAGGGAATTGATCAGAGCAGGAAGTTCGTAAAGCTAAATTCGGGGGACATCCGGAAGATATATATCGAAACGTTGCACACCAACCTCCGCGCCTACTTCACACCCTCCCACGCAAACATTTCCCATTCGGAGATTAGGCCATCAGGCGACCCCGTTCTTACTTCGCTTGTCGCGCATGCTGAGAGATAGTTCTCTTCTGGATGTGCCACCCCTTGAGGATTCCTAAGTCCGGCTGTGATTGGCCCAAATTGAACCCACGTCTTGAATAAAGTGAAGAAAGATCTGGCTGGACGGGCCAACCATCTGCCCTGGTGTGGTCCGGAAAAGGTGGCGCCTTGTTTTTCTATTTCGTGGTCTGGGCATTGGAGCCAACTATAGATGGCGCTCTTGTATTCATACGCGCCCAGCCTAGTGGCGCGACTGGGGATTTAGCGCATCGTTGAGGCCGTCACCCAGAAAGTTGGCGGCAAACACGATGATGGACAGGGTTATCCCCGGCACAGCCACCAAATGCGGCCTCTCGCGCCAGACACCCAGATTCTCGGTGATCATGGCGCCCCAACTCGCGCCAGGCGGTTGGATGCCGATGCCCAGAAAGCTGAGGGACGACTCGGCCAGCACGATGGAGCCGAAGCCGGCTGTGGCAGCCACAATCACGGGGCCCAGGGCATTCGGCAGTAGATGGCGCACCACAATGCGAGGGGTCTGTACCCCGGTCGCTTCGGCCGATAGGATGAAGTCTTGCGCCCGTAGAGAGAGAATCTGACCGCGCACCAAGCGGGCAATCGGTCCCCAACCCACCATGGCCAGCGCGCCAAAGACAACCACATAATCGATATACACGGTGTTGTTGACCCATTGCCAACCGGTGCGTTCGGCCAGAGTTACCATCGCGTCTTCAATTGGATTCTCCAGCGTCGCATTGATGAAGACCGCCAGCAGGAAGTGCGGGAAGGACAAGATCGTGTCCACGGTCCACATAAGCAGGGTATCGATCCAGCCACCCAGATAGGCTGCGGTGGCGCCGATAAGAACGCCGCAACCCACTTGCAGGATCGTTACAAAGACCCCTACGAAGAGAGCTGTCCGCGCGCCGGCGATTATGCGGGTCAGGAAATCTCGTCCTAATTCATCGGTGCCAAAGGGGTGGGCCAGGCTCGGTCCCTGCTCCAGAGCATACAAGTCCTGGCGCAGGTAATCGTAAGGTGAGAGTGCGAGACCAAATATCGCGGCAAATACGAACAGCAAAAAGATACTCAAGCCCAAAAGCGCAGTCTTGCTGCGCACCAGCCGGCGAAACGCGTCCCCCCACAGGCTGCGCGTCTTAATCTCCCACTTCTCCGAGTGATCGAACTGAGGCGTCGGCTCCATAGCCTGCTTCTTAATTGTAGGACACACGGGGATCAATATAGACGTAGACAATATCCACGATCAAATTGGCAACCATAATAATCGAGGCGCCTATAATCGTTGTTCCCATCAGGATCGGATAATCCCGTTGACGCAGCGATCTGACGATCAGACTGCCAAATCCAGGAATGCCAAAGATGCTCTCCAACAGGATCGAACCGGTAATGAGGAAAGCCACCACCAACCCCATGTTGGTCAGGAGAGGTGTGATCGCATTGCGAAGGACGTGACGAATGGCAACAACCCATCCAGACAATCCTTTGGCCCGCGCTGTCCGCACATAATCCTGATTCAAGACTTCCAACACGCCTTGCCGCGTCAATCGCATCACACCGAGCAGTGGCCCAAAGGCCAGAATGAGAGCCGGCATTATGATCTTTTGGCTGAATAGGCCCTCCCAACCGTAGATTTTATCGATCAGATTCAGCTTCAACACCAGCACAATCATGAAGATGGGCGCGAGGACGAACACAGGGATAGAAGAACCGAGCACGGTGATGGAGACCAGTAGATAGTCGATCCAGGTATTGTGTTTCAGTGCGGCGATCAACCCCAGTGGAATGCCTACCAGAATGATCACCAGAGAAGAAGCGAAAGCCAGGGTCGCCGAAACAGGGAGAGTATTTGCCATGGCTTCGCCCACTTGGAGATCGCTGCGATAAATGGATTCGCCAAAATCGCCCTGCAAAACAGCCCATAGATAGTCAGCAAATTGCTCCGTAAACGGCCGGTCCAGGCCCAGTTCGTGCTTGAGCGCAAGGTAGGCTTCCTCATCGTGCCAGTTCTCGCCCAACCTGATTCTGACCGGGTCTCCAGGGCCGTAGAAGCCAAGAGTGTACGTGATCAGTGTGATGGCCATGAAGGTGGGAATGAAAACAAGCAGACGACGTACGAGATACAGCGTCAATTGCGTGGCCCCCTGGGCGGTAGAGACTGGAGACTGACAGTACGAGCTTCAGCAATCTCCAATCTCTTTCCTCCGATTTCCGAACTACCTATCTCCGAATTCTTAACGCGCCTCAATGACCACATCGCGTGTGCTGGGGTACGTGCCAGTTGGCCCGACCTGGAAGTTCTTTACCCAGGGCTTGACCAGCACGAACAAGCGGTTAAACATGATAGGCATGATGGCGGCGTCAGTGATGTAGAGTTGCTCCGCCTCCTGGTAGAGCCGATGCTTCTCGTTCTGCTCGAGCGTGTAACGAGCCTGATCCAAGAGCGCATCCACCTCCGGGTTGCCGTATCCCCAACGGTTGAGCTCGGGCGCATTTCTCAGCGATTTGCTATGCGCCATCTCCCAGACGATAGACTCCAGATCGGGGAAACGCGCGGTGGTGCTGTTGATGCCCATCTGCGCCCGCGTTTCCGCGCTTTCGTACTCAAACTCCTCCACCTTGATCTCCACCTCGATGCCGAGGTTGTCCTGCCACATCTGCTGCAAGGCGACAATCAAACGCGGGGCAATGCCGAAAATGCCCGACCAGCCCGGTTGGAAGAACTTGATGGGCGGCAGGTTACTGACATCGCCGTAGGAGGATTCACTAATCAGTTGCTTGGCCCGGTCAGGATTGAAAGGGATGTCCTGCACATTGGGATTATGCCCAGGCATGGAGGTCGGAATAATGCCATGGGCTTCGGTGTAGAGCCCCTTCAAGACTGTTTCTATCAAGGTAGTGCGGTCAATGGCGGCGTTGAAAGCCTGGCGCACCTTGATGTCATCCATGGGCGGAATCAGCACCTTCTTCCAGGTGTACCACCACCAGATCATGTCGACCTCTACCAGTTCGGGGTCATCGGCATCCTTGAAGCGCGGCACATTGACTGTATCCAACTCCACCACGTCGATCTCATCGTTCTCGTAGAGCGCGAGTTGGGTCTGCTTGTCCTCCAACTGTAGCCAGACTACCTCATCCAACTGTGGCGGGCCGGCCCAATAGTGAGGATTCGGCTCGTAGACGATCCGTTGCCCCTCGACGAACTCCTTAATCATAAAAGGACCTGTGCCGACGGCGCGGTGCGTCCACGGGTCGTCGGGAGTATCGGACTCCACGTTGGCCTGCTGAACCATCCAGAAGGCGGCGAAGGGCATGCGCGCCACAAGATCGACGGCCTGATCGAGCGTGATGGCCACCGTGAAATCATCGATAATCACGACGCCTTCCATCGCCTCGGCCTCTCCATCGCGCACGGCTTCATAACCGACGATGTTAGCCAGCCAACGCTTGGTGGAGGCGTCTTCATGAGCCGCATTGCGGTTGAGGCTGTAAACCACGTCCTTGGCGTTGAAGGGGCTGCCATCAGACCATTTCAGACCCTCACGCAGATGGAAAGTGAAATCCAGAAGATCATCGCTGATCTCCCAACTCTCGGCCAACTCGGGAACGACGTTGTAGTTGGCGTCTGTCCGTACCAAACCACTGAAGTTCATTTCATGATAGTGCAGGTCAACCAACGTGCCCATCGTATGGGGGTCCAGCGCCTTGAATGGCTCAGGCTGGGCCAGGGTCAGAACTTGCTGGGCGGCGGGCGCCGGCTCAGCATCCTCTGCCGTCGCCGACTCGTCTTCGACTGCCGGCGCTGCCGGCGCTGCCGGGGCGCAGGCCGCAGCCAGCATCGCCAGGCCAAGTCCACCAGCCCCTTGGATCAACTGTCGCCGCGAAATCTTTCCCGTTTGTCGCATGACAGACCTCCTTTAGCATAAAGTTGCTCAATATTCGTGTCCGGCCGCGCCGGTTCCACAAGCTTGACCATGATCTGGCGCTAGACGGCGTCGTCCACCTAGACTCCCTCCTGCATGGCCCGTTCGGCGTATGGCGCCGTATCAGGAGAGCAAGTGGAAAGATGTCCTAATGTGAATTCAGTTTGAAACCAATAGTAAGGAGTTTGCAATGGGAAGGTTGGCATTTCCCCTGCTCTTACTGAAATCCCACACTCCTAGTCTCGTTAGAGATTCCCATTAGAAGCGTGCGTATTATAGCAGCCTGGTTAGAGCATGTAAAGCGCACTTTCACGGGGGGTATATCCCAAAATGGGGGTGAACTCTCTTATAACTCTCGTTGCAACCGGGCCGCGGTCAGCCCCCGTTCCGATCTCCGGCAGGCCAGGCAGTGTCACTCTCTGCTTGCATATGGGCGGTCGGGCCTTCGGCCCTCCCTTGTGCAGGGGCTCCGCCCCCGCAACGCCCCCGTCCAAAAACATGCCTCACCCACCGCCGCGTCTTCTTCGCAGCCGTGCGCCTGTCCGGCAGTGTGCCTGCCGCCAACCAACGACGTTTCGAAGAAAGCCTGAATGGTGCCAGCGGTGAAGGGTTGGTCAAGAATGGCACTGAAGAGAGGGCTGATGACATGAAAATCGTGCTACAACAGTCCTGTCCATTCCCCAATCTAAGTTCCTTGTACGGGTGGGGTCACAAGAAACGAATAACTGACCATTCTTGATTCGGACAGCAGCTGTCCAAAAAACTGGGATGCACCCTTTCACGGTGGGTGCATCCCAGTTTTCAGGGCGCATATTGTCTGAACCAGGATTATGGGGATTCGTGGATAGACAGGATAGCAGGCGATGGGCCGAACTCTACGCAGAAGGGCTTTTCTCGTCGGCTGAAGAGACGCCTCCCAGTTGTCGAACATTGTGCGATGCGCCCGTCACCGTTCACGATTCGCGAACACCGAATCGCTCCAACGCCTCCTCATCCAGTTCAACACCCAGCCCCGGCTGCTGCGGGACCTTGACGTATCCGTCCTCGAATTCCAGAGGGCGGACAATGAGATCATCCACGCGCAGGAACTCTCCGACGATATCGCTGGACAGCGTTGTCGCCTTGGTCGCTGCGGATGCATGGAGGTAGCTCGCCTCCGAGATACCCAGGCCAGCGCCCGATCCATGCCAGACAGGCATACCGGCCGCCTCGGCGATCGCCGTGCCCTGCTTGAACTCGTTTAGGCTGCCCCCCAGGTTCAGGTAATCACACGCCTCGCGCTTGACCGCGTTCACGACATCTTGAAGACTGCCCAGGTGCAATGCCAGAGGAAGGTCCAGCTTCTCCCTCAGCAAAACGTACCAATCCAAATTGCTGCGCGAGACGGGATCCTCAAGGCATTCGATGTTATCGTGATACGGCTCCAGCCCGCGGGCCAACTCAAGTACGTGTATCGGATGTTGCAGGTGCTGCATCGGGTCGATGGTCACTTTAACGGCTGTGCCAACTGCCTGGTTGATGGCCGCAATGCGCTCGACCACGGGATCGCCCACCTTGGCTTTCATCTTTAGCACACCCAACCCCAAATCCACGGCCTGCCGTGCCCGCTGCGCCGCATCCTCAGGCCACATCTGCCCACTGCAAAGAGACGTTCGCACCCGGTCACGATAGGCGCCGCCGAGCAACTGGTAGACCGGCAACTCCAGCGCCTTGCCCACCAGGTCGTACAGGGCCATTTCATAGGCTTGATAGGCCCCGCTCTCTGGGCTCCAATGATCGCCGATAGGCAGATTCTGCCAGTTCATTTCAAATGGATTCTGCCCGTCAAACAATGGCGCATACTGACGGATTGCGGCTTCTGCCAGACCTTTGGGCGCCTCGCCCAGCCCGCTGAGACCACTGTCTGTGGTCATCCGCAGCAGCACGATAGGGAAATCCCACCAGGGGCCGCCCAAACCGTCAATGTCGGCACTGTGCCAACTGACGGGGTGCAGCGGTACACGGACGCGAAAAGTTTCGATCTTGGTAATCTTCATTTGAGGAGCCTCCAATGCTGCCACCTGCCAGGAGCGTTGCGGCTCTCGACCAGGTGATCAAGGACGTCTCGACTTCGGACAATCTTCTGAGTCCATTTGCGGCAACGACCGCGACCGGCATGTCGGCGTTGAGGGACAAGGCAAGCGGGCACGACCTGTTCAGCAGCGTGGGATCATTGCAATACGTCACAAACGAAGGGAAGTGGAAGAGCTTCCTCGTTTGCGCAAACAGAGCGCATCACTCGCCAAATCAGCGACCCGCACGCCAATCATTCTGCCCATTCACTTTGCAGCCGCGCTCTGGCCCTTTACCAAGCTGGAGATGTTGGAAATGCGCACCGGGAAAAGCCGCGATGCGCTCAAGACCCACCCTGTATCTCTCTGTGTTGGAACAGGCTTTCGATGTCCCCTGCCGGTTGGACCCAATGCGCCTTGATGCCCAACTGCGTAACACGAATTGCAAAAACAGTACCACATGTCTAAGGCTGCCCCAAGCAGGATTCTAGGGTCGGAATGATCGTTCTCAGACGCTTAATCGGCGCGCTACCGCCAATAACAGATCTGTGACCTTTATCACTTGAGTACGTACAACAGAAAACACAGATTTTCCAGCCTGCTCCTCCGGGTCGCCGGGCGTGCTCTGTGTCATTGTGTCTGTTCCCGCGGCGTCGAAACCTTAAGGGGACGCGTGGATCGGGGAGTGCTTGTTCATGGAATCAGCAAAGTTCCTGGATAAGGGTTAAGATTTCTGCTGGGACATTAAGAGCAGGTGGCCTTGAGAGGATGACAACAAAGAAAAAGTGTCGAATGTCCGATCAGCACGCCGGTCTACTGCACATGCATGAACTTGGCAGAAAATCTGGAAGACACAAGCCACGATGTCGTCAGCAATTACCTGAATGGGGTGCGACTCATAGCCGGGCATCTGGTGGAACAAGCACAGCGCCGACGGCCGCAACGTCAACCAGCTCACGGCGCAGGACGAGACCGACATGGGCGCGTCGGCCACCTTCTATGATGTGCGCGTGTTCGTGGAGGCGGCGTAGGGGGTGTGTGCGTTCAGGAAAGCGCCGGCGGAGAGGTGGAATGCGCCGGAAGGATATTTGCGGACGGGGATGGCGTAGTGTGTGAGGCGTGATGGCGCTTGAGAGAGGGATAGGCGCCCTTTCCCTTAGTGCTGTCTAGTGCGCGCGCCTAAAGACCTGACAGAGAATCACCCATCGTTCTCAACGAATATCAGGTTCCGGGGATTTCGCAATTCATATCCATTGCCGGTAGGAAGTATATCGCCATCCAAGCTGACGAACTTCTGATTTCGAAATGCTTGAATCACCATGTCGTAGGCAGGCTGCTTAAATTCAACCTGAATACGGAACAGTCTCTCGTCCCTTATAGTCAAAAGGACTGCCTTCCCATCGAAATTGTCAGGCTCTTTCTCCAGTCTGACAACTTGGGCAACCAAGTGCTCGTCAAAAGAGGGATCATTGCGGCGGAGGAATTCGGCCGCCTCTGACAGGATGCCCGCCGAAGTCTCGGTAAACTTGTAGTTTGAATCCGGGACGTTCGACGGGCGAACACCTGCCCAAAACAGAGCAATTTCGATTCCCCGACCGTTTTCTGCCAGCGCCGCTACCGAATCGCAAAGATTGGCGCTAACTCCTTCCTTTACCACCTGGCTGAAGGGATCCAGCCTATCTCCGGATACCGTTTCGGCGATTGCCTTCGAAGCATGGTGAAGAGCTTTGGATAACTGTTTCGTAGCCCGCCGGGAGAAGGGCGCAGCATAAGCGTCACCGAAGTCGGTCTGCATACCGAATCCCGCCGGCACTGGGGAATGCAACGTCAGGTCGTATCCTTCATGATAACCCGGAAGGGGTTGCACATTATCAAGGTAGTCGGCCACATTGGAGCTGGCTCTGCCGCGATAGGCCGCGCTGGGTTTTTCGGCTGCGCGGGCGGCTGAGGCCAACATACCGTAGGCGGCGTCAAGCATTTCCGCGTTCTGGCGAAGAGAGAGCGGCTTCTCAGCCATCCCATTGGGTGAGCGCATATGAATGACATCCGCTCCAGTCCCTTCCAGATCATGGAACACGTCAAGCTGCGATCGGTTTTCGACGGTGGCGAGAACCGCAATCGCTTCCGCAATCGCTTCGGCAAAATCGGCGAATGTGTCTTGAAATGGACTGAGGATTTCCCACCTTCTCCCCTTATGTTCCTTGCTAAAAAGGGTGGCTCGATTTCCCCAATCGCCCTCGTCAACCCACTGCCGAGATTTCAGATAAGTACGCAGGCTTAAGGGTGACAGTGAAGACAACGCCTCCCGGTCGCGAATGTCAACTCTCATACCGACTCCCCCCTTTCGACCCTTTCCATCAGAACAGATAGCTGCTCGCTGCCGAAGATGTTGGCAACAGGAATGTGAACGGTAACGCTGGTCGTATTGGGTACCGGTGGCTGCTCTTTTAGTGACAGCCAGTAGGCGCAGTGACGCAGACAAAGTTCACTGCTGGTTTGCTGCAGCCACTGCGCCCGTTCTTGAGGCATAAGAACAACGATCAGGATGCGGGGGATCATGGCATCTTGTGACAAGTCCCTATAATTCCCGATTGGCAAAGGGAATGCCAAGTCGTTCTCTCGCAGAATGTCTTGGGAAGTTGCTTTGGCCTGGAATTCGATTCTGGGCCCTCTTCCAAAATCAGCCCTCAGAATGCCGTCTATACTGCGACGGTCCACCTGTGGCTCATCGGTATAGTAACCTGCGTGGGCAGCGACAGCTCTAATGTACGCTAAAGAAAACCGCTCCTTCCTTATGTTGTTGTCCGTATCATCCGTTCTGCCCATACTACCATTCTTCTCCTCAATCAGGACTGAATGTGCCGATGTCAGGCCGCTTCTAACGCTAGGTGCAAATCGTGCCTCTAAACAAGGTCGGGAAGATGAAAACGCTAAACATATCAACATGAAATGTCGATATGCGGCGTTGCAAACGGTACGTCTACGAATCGAAGATTTCAGTAGCGGACCTTATGGACGTCAAACTGTATACAGCGATAAGGAATAGAACAAATGTTACAGTGGAGTGCACAGTTTGTCAAATCTCGTGACTCGGTCTCTGAATGTGATGCCAAGCATTTGCCTTCAATCCGGCGCTCGTGACTGCAGGGGCACTTTCCGCGACAACCTACGACTCGCTTGGATCGTAGCAACACTCTGAGCATAAGTTAAGTGTAAGAGTGCCGATGCATGCACGACGCGCACGCAGAAAGGCAGAGCATGGAAGCATTCTCGAGAATCACTTCCGACCCTACCATCATGGGCGGCAAAGCATGTATTCGGGGGTTACGCGTGACGGTTTGGAACCGTTGTCAGCTTCTTGGCAGCCAGGAGGTCAGCCGAGGAGAACGTGGCTATCTACCCGTGACTTGAGCGGGAAGATATCGACCAATGCTTGGCCTATACGCCATGGAAGTTGGAAGAGCGGGAGGTTCCGCTTTTCCTTCCATGATCGTGAAACTCGTGGTCGATATGAACCTGTCCTTGGGGCGGCATATCCCCAAATGGGAACAGGTTTCCGGGCCAGATGACTGCCGCTACCTCTCCCGCAAGTAACTCTCCACATCAGAAAACTCTATTAGCCCCTCCACCCCCTCCTCAGCGAAGAACCACCGCGCCCGCTGGGCAGGGCTCTCCTCCTGCTCCAGCCGTTGCCATAAGGGAGCGATCATGCGCTCCTCGCCGTAGCCGCGGCGGGCGAGGACCTCTGCCGGGAATCCATGTGCCGGCTCGGGCGCGGCCAGGCCGTCGCGCTTCCGCCCGCAACCTGGAACCAAAGCGCGGACTGATCGGTCCCGGACGCGCGACGGACAATTGAGAAGTGGATTCTGTCGACTTTGTTTACGCTGTAGTCAGCCTTAGCAGGATTCAGGGGGTACAACCCGCTCCGGCTGGTCGATCAGGCTTGGAAGGTCTTCCTGCACGGTCTTCCAAAGGATATCGAGGTTGATGCTGAAATAGGCGTGGACAAGCCGGTTCCGCATTGCGACAATACTGGCCCAGGGGATGGCAGCCAACTCCTTTCGAGTAGAGTCGGTTATCTGGGACGCAGCTTCGCCAACGATCTCGATATCCTTGACCAGCGAAAGGAGCAGCTGGCGGTCGGTCTCTAGATCCTCCCGCACCCGGCCGTGCGCGAACGACACAGCCTCACGCGCCGCTTCGATCATGTGGCGCAAGCGGATTCTGTCATGCCTGCTCATATTGAACTTCGGCCCCGGCCAGAACTTCCTGCCGGAAGTATGGACTCAGGTCCTCCGCTGTGCGCAGGTCGACTTTCCGCCCCGCGAAGAGTTCGGATAGCGTCAGTTCCATACCGGCCACGCCAAGCAGTCCGGGGATACGGTCAGGCTCGAACTCGACGAGCAGGTCGATATCGCTGTCGGGTCCGAAGTCATCGCGCAGTGCTGACCCAAAGACGGCGAGTCGCCTGATGCCGTGCTCTTGACAGAAGGCGGTCAGTGTAGCCTGTGATACCGACACTTGTGAATTCATAGTTCTGGGCCCCTCATTCGGCATAGGAAGAGAGTCATTCCCCTTCAGTCAAAATCAGTGTGACTGACTCTGAGAACCAGACCACGAGTTAGCGTAAATAGTGGAGAAGTTCACCGAGAATGTGAAGAGATAAATCATTGGCCAGATAGCGATGACGCCTCTTGACCTGTAGACCAGCCCAAGCCATCATATGTTGGCCAGCGATTGCAGCACCACAGTTGAAATCTACTCTACCATAACTCGTGCGAACCCAATCAAAATGCCCATCCTCACCCTCACTCCCCTGCACAAACCGGTCAACGACCCGAACCGCAGGGACATTCCGCAGTAAATCGTGCCTCCCTCTCTCTCACTAATAGCTCTCCACATCAACAACCTCCATCACCCCCTCCACCCCCTCCGCCTTGAAAACCCGCCGCACCCGCTGACCCGGATTCTCCCTCCGTTCCAACCGTCGCCACAAAGGAGCGAGCATACGCTCCTCACCATATCCGCGGCGGGCGAGGCCAGCCTCAACCAGCGCCAGCACCTCGGCCAGAAAACCGGGCGCCGGCTCCGGCGCGGCCAGGCCGGCGCGGATCACCTGCTCATGGTACTCTCTCATGCGCGGCCAGCAGGCCGATAGAGGATCGGAATCCTCGCTTCCCTCACGAGCCGGCGCCAGCGCGGTCTGTATAAAGTCAGTGATCTGCTCGTGTTCTTCCACCAGCCCCAGATAGAGCGCGGCCGCGGCCATCAGTTCGTTGGGCGGCTGCTGGCAGGCCGGCCGCAGCTCAACCGTGGCGTAAGCGGAGCGCAGGCGGGCGCTGTGCCAGATATAGTGATCGTGCAGCAGAAAAGCGTCGAAACAGCCAGAAGAGAGAGCCGCGCCCTCATTTAGCATAGCTCCATAGTCCTCGCGCAGCACGTCGCTGAAGAGACGCCCGTCGGGCAGCAGGCGCTCGCCTTCGCGGCCGAGCAGGGCGGGCAGCCGGCTGAGGCGGGCAACAAAGTCGGTCACGTCGGCGTAAGGGCGGTCGATCATGCCGTGGCGCTGCCCGTAGGGAGCATCGATCATGCGGCCTTCGCGGCCGGAGCAGTCCTCCGTGAGTGCACCGGCCACTACCGGCGAATTGGCGCACAGGGCCACTACGACCGGCGCAATCAGATTGCCGAAATTGAGCACGTTGACCGCCTCATCGCGGCTGACGTCGACGTGGGCCTGGTCGCTGGCGGTGACGGTGTACCAAATCCAGTCCGCGCCCATAATGTCGGCCATCGCGCCGTAACGCTGTTTGGGCGAGAGCAGGGCGCGCGTAGGCGGGCTGAGCGGCTGCACGCCATACCCCAGCACCCGCCACCCCAGCCGCGCGGCGGCCTGCACCAGCCGCTCCAGCGCGCTGCGGAAGCTGTTTTCCAGTTCAAAAAGAGTGGCGCACGGGCCGACATTTAGCTCGATCGTGCCCCTGCCCACTTCGAGCGCATAGCTGTAGAAGTCACCGTCAAGGCCGACGGTGAGGTCGGTATTGACGGCATCCCGTTTGACCTTGAGAGGAGAGAAAGCACCCTTCTCATTGCTCTCTGCAGTATCTTCACCCTTCAGCAAGAGAGGCCACAGCCGGTCGATATCAGCGGCGCGGCCGTCCCGATCGACGACGGGGAATTCGGCTTCGCGGCCAACGGTGCGGGGACCCTGCAGCCGCGCGGGGAAGTGCGCCGCGAAGCGGGCGGCCAGGGACTCGTATGCGTTGTGCAGTGAAGGCTCCACTATGCCGAACCGAGTTGGAGGGGCCTGATTGTGGCCGAGAGGCGTCGGACAATGGCTGGCAGCGCGGCGTATGTGCGGCAGACGGCATTGGCCTGCGTCGAGTCGCTGCCGCGGTCCTTCACGCCGGTGAAGAGGATGGCGTTCATGCCGATCGACAGCGGACCGAGGATGTCGTTGCTTTCGCGGTCGCCGATATGGACAATCTGGTAGGGCGCGGCGCCCAGACCGAGAGCAGCCCGCCGGAAGACCTCGGGCTCCGGTTTGGATACGCCGATTTCGTCGGAAAAGAGCATGTAGCTGAAGTAGCGCAGCAGCCCCTGACGTTGCAGGAGATAGCGCAGACCGCGGCCGGTTGTGTGGATCGTGTCGGAGATGATGCCCAGCTTGTAGTGCATCGAAAGCTCATCGAGGGCGGCATGCACGCCCGGCGTAAAGTCCGGCTGGATGCGCACCTCCATTGTTTCGATCTCGCGCACCAGCTCATCGACCTCGCGCATGAGGCGGGCGAACCGCCCCGGCCCTGGCCGCATACCAAGATATTCGTAGGCGTCGTACATGCGCGCGGCGATGCCCGGCGTATGCTGCTCCTCGTGCCAGGCGTGCTGGAAACTTTCATTGGCGTGTTGATAAGCCTGCACCGCCTGCTCGTAGGCGATCTCCGGGTGCCTTTGGGTCACGTGCCCCGCGAACAGCTCAATGCGCGCATTGGCTTTGCTGGGCAGGCCCATAGCGCTGCGTTTCGGCTCGTCCGAATCGTCGATCGCGATTGTATCCCAGAAGTCAAATGTGATGGCTTCAATCATGACTGCAGTGGCCAGTGCTCAATGGCTACTGGTTAATCCGGCCGTCGAGTCGGCAGGTGGGCAAAGCTGGACATGGTTTCGACCAGAGATGCGTTTTCCTCCGGCGGTCTGGCGGCGATGCGTATGTGCTCGGGCAGGCCGAAGGAGGTACAGTCGCGCACAAACATCCGCGACTCTACCAGCCGGTCGCGGATCGAACTGGCATCCCCCACCGGCAGCAGGAAGTAATTCACGGTCGTCGGCAGCGGCGCGTAGCCAGAGGCGCGCAGATCTTCTTGCAGCTGATAGACATCTTTGCGCAGACGCGCGGTCGTCTCCTCGCGCCAGCGCATCTCATCCAGCGCCACCAATCCGGCCAGTTGCGCAACGTTGTTGACGCTCCACGGCGGCTGCACCTGCTGCAAACGTTCAACGATCGACGGCGCCGCCAGCAGGTAACCGAGACGCAGCCCGCCCAGCGCGAAATCCTTCGTCATCGAGCGCAGGACGACGCAGCCCGGCCTGCGCGCTCGACCTGAGCTGCCATTCCCTGCTCCCATAACCCACTGCGCCGCGCTCCAGGGGTCTTCGGTAAACTCGGCATAAGCCTCATCAATGACCCAGAGGGCATTGGGCGCGCCTTCCCACAGATAGCGCAACTCGCCCGGTGACAAATACTCGCCCGTCGGGTTGTTCGGATTGCAGATAAAGACCAGCCAGGGCGAGGACGTCTCCAACGCCTTTCGCGTTTGCGCCAGCGTTGTGCCGCCCGGGGCGTAGCTGCGGCGTCTGATACGATGCCAGCCGGGCAGGGCAAGGTGGATGGGATGCCCCCCCGCCATGATAACGCCGTCGGCGTACTCACTGAAAGTGGGCGACAGAATGGCGGCCTGGCGGTTGTTTCCATAAGCGTGGGCCAGCAGCCAGATCAGGTCGGCGGTGCCGTTCCCCACCAGCACCGCATCCGCCGGCAGGCCGTGGTAGGCGCCGATCTTTTCGCGCAGGCGCTGGCTGCGGCTGTCCGGGTAGCGCGCCAGAAAGGAGCGGCTGATCTCTTTTTGAACAGCCTCGACGACCGCCGCCGGCGGGCCATACGGGTTTATATTCGACGAAAAGTAGATGACTTCGGAGGGGTCCAGCCCTAGCGCATCTAACTCGGCGTAGTCGGGTGTTCCGTGTATCGAGGTGGTTGGCATAGAGTCGGTTAGTCTTGGTGGTCAGTTTGCAGCTTTTAGCAACCTCTTGCGCGTGCCGAAGTTCACCAAAGAATAGAAGGCTGAGAACTAGACTGTGGGCGCGCGCCCCCCAATTGAGACCGTCGCGGAGTATGCTAACACAACGGCAAGTTGCGCGCCACTTGCGGCGCGATTCAGCTATGATTCGTTTGCGTATCCCCTGGCGTACTGGTACATTTCAACCAACGAGAAGTTGCACCGAAAAGTGACGGGAAGTCCTATGCGCACACCAGACGATCTGCAGCGGTTCATTGAAGAAAACGGGATCGAAGCCCAGCTGTTGCGTGAAATCGGCGACACACCCACCGTGCCGGCTGCCGCCGCAGCCCTTGGCGTGGAGCCGGACCGCATCCTCAAAACGCTGCTGTTTCTGGCGCAGAAACCCGGGGAACCGGATGCACCGCCGACCCCGTTCGTCGTCATCAGTCACGGCGAACGCCGCGTGGAAAAACGCCCGCTGGCAGACCTGCGCGGGGTGGGCATAAAGCGCATCAAGCTGGCCCCGCCGGATATCGTACTGCATCTGCTCGGATATCCGGCCGGCGGCGTACCCCCATTCGGCCACTGCACCGCTGAGCAGGTCTTGCTCGACAGCTCGATCGCTGATCTTGAGCCCGGGTTCGTCTACGCCGGCGGCGGCGACGACAGGACGATGCTGCAGCTGACAGTTGAAGAGCTGACGCGGGTGGTCCAGCCGCAGATTATCTCTCTGAGCGCGTGAAGCACACAGGAGTCCTCGATGACACGGACAGGGCAGGCAGTTGTCACCGTTGGGAAAGAGTTCAGCATCGGCGAATACACCGTGCCGGACCCCGCGCCGGGCACGGTGCTGCTGCAGCAAGAGCTGGGCGGCATCTGCGGCACCGACCTTCACAACTGGCAGAAGGGGATCGAGCGGGCAACGATGCTGGGACACGAAAACGTCGGTGTGATCGAGGCCCTCGGCAAAGGCGTGACCACCGACTATAACGGCACCCCGATTAGAGAGGGAGATCGTGTCGTTTTCCATCCCCGCAACACCGTCATGGCCTCCGGTCACGGCGGCGCGGGAGAGCCCTTCAGCGGCGGGTTCGCCGACTACATCTACCTGTCCGACCCGGATTCGTGCATAATCAAGTCGGAGGCGCCGCCGCAGGTGGGCGTTTTCGCCGAGCCGTTCACGATCGGCGTGCATGCCGCGTTGCGCGGCGGAGTCAAAATCGGCGACACGGTCATCGTGCAGGGCGCGGGCCCGATCGGCATGATGTGCCTGATCGCGGCCAGGATCAGCGGCGCCGGCCGGCTGATCGTCATCGGCGGTCCTGCCGGCCGCCTGGAGCTTGCCCGCAAGCTGGGCGCGCACGAGACGATCGATATCATGGCCGTGCCCGACGCGCAGGAGCGCAGGGAGATTGCGCTGGGGATGACGCCGGGCCGCGCCGGCGCCGATGCGGTGATCGAGGCCGCCGGCTTTCTGCCGGCCTTCCCCGAAGGGCTGGAGCTGGTGAAGGAGGACGGTGTCTTTGTTGAGGTCGGCCACTACGTGGATGTCGGCACGGTCACGGTAAACCCGCACCGGCATTTTCTGCGCCCCAATCTGCGGCTGGAAGGCGTTCGCGGCAGCAACTTCCATCACTTCGTGCGCGCGGTAGCGATTATGGAGAGCGGCGGCATCGACTTCGCGCCTGTGATCAGCCACATCCTTCCTCTGGAGAGGGTGCGGGAGGGCTTTGACGCGCTCGACAGCGGCTATATGCTGGACGGAAAGACGGCTTTCAAGATCGCGGTGCGGGGGGCGTTTGGAGCCTCCTGAGCGCCCTATCACGCCAATCCACAGAACGCGGCCGCGTTGTTGTGCAGCAGTATCCGTTGCTCGAGCCCACCGCGGTCGGTGGGCGTGGAGTGCGTGTGGTTGGCTTCGCCGCGGGTCCATGCGCTGAGTACAGAGGGAACTTTTAAGGAGATAAAGATGACTAGGGTAGGACTGGCAGTTACAACAGAAGGGAAAGAGTTCAGCATTGGCGAATACACCGTGCCGGACCCCGCGCCGGGCACAGTTCTGCTGCGGCAGGAGCTATGCGGCATCTGCGGCACCGATATCCACAACTGGCAGAAGGGGATCGAGCCGGCAACGATGCTGGGGCATGAAAACGTCGGCATCATCGAAGCCCTCGGCAAAGGCCTGACCTCCGACTTCAACGGCACCCCGGTCAAAGAGGGTGACCGGGTCGTCTTTCATCCCCGCAACGGCGGCATGATCTACGGCTACCGCAGCGCCGATGAACCTTTCAGCGGAGGCTTCGCCGACTACATCTACCTGTCCAACCCGGATTCGTGCATGATCAAGTTCGAGGCGCCGCCGCAGGTGGGCGTCCTGGCCGAACCGTTTACGGTCGGCGTGCACTGCGCCCTGCGCGGCGACATAAAGATCGGCGACACAGTCATCGTACAGGGGTCCGGCCCGATCGGTATGATGTGTCTCATCGCGGCCAAAATCAGCGGCGCCGGCCGCTTGATCGTCATCGGCGGACCGGCCGGCCGCCTGGAGCTCGCCCGCAAACTGGGCGCGCACGAGACAATCGATATCATGGCCGTGCCCGACGCCGATGAGCGCCGGGAGATGGCGCTGGGGATGACCCCTGGCCGCGCCGGCGCCGACGTCGTGATCGAGGCCGCGGGTTTTCTGCCCGCCTTCCCCGAAGGGCTGGAGTTGGTGAAAGAGGACGGCGTCTTCGTCGAGGTCGGACACTTCGTGGACGTGGGCACGATCGAGGTAAACCCGCACCGGCACTTCCTGCGCCCCAATCTACGGCTGGAAGGCGTATGGGGCAGCCGCTACCATCACTTCACGCGCGCGGTGGCGGTGCTACAGAACAGTGACGTCGACTTCGGCGCGATGATCAGCCATGTCCTGCCCCTCGAGCGGTTACCCGAAGGCTTTGACGCCCTCGACGGCGGCTATGAGTTGGACGGGAAGACCGCGTATAAGATCGCGGTCAGGGGCTCGTTCGGCGTGGATGTTGCTTGAGGGGATTCCTGTCCGTGGCGTAGAGTTTTCGAGCCATTTATCCCGAGGCAGATTCCGCAATCACACTCATACCGCGAAATCGTCGCCGATTTTGATATGGTTGAACTCGACAGCGAAACGAGTGGTAAGGCGCCTTCGATGATCGCGGTTGCACGGATTCTCATCAAGCAGCTCTAGCCGCCAAAACGGTGCGTGCTAAGAGACTTCGATACCAGGATATAGCGGTACTTTGGACCCGCGTCTGAGAGACGCGGGTCTTTTCTGTCCAAATTTTTTGGTTTCGTAAAAGTTTTGTACAATAAGAAATGCAGTGCTCCTCGTATCACCTCTTTCCACAAATATCAGGTGTTTCGACCTGTTAGTCCATTCAGCAAGCAGGAGGGATGTCATGAAGGCACTATTCAGAGTCCTGATTGCCACAATTGTTGCAAGTGCCTTGCTCGTTGGGCTGAGAGGCCCTGAAGTCCATGCATCGCCCCATATCGCCACGGCCAAAGACGCAGAGAGGGACGCGCTAGAGGCACTCTACCAGGATACCGACGGCGACAACTGGACGAACAACAGGAACTGGCTCTCCAATGCATCGCTCGATTCCTGGCACGGCGTCACAACGGACCGAAACGGTCGCGTCGTTGAACTGGATCTGTCGGAGAATGAGTTGAACGGCACGATTCCATCCGAGTTGGGCAGCCTTACTTACTTAGAAGAATTAAACCTTTCACAGAATCAGTTGAGTGGCACGATTCCGTCAGAGTTGGGCAACCTTACCAACCTGACAGCGCTATCCCTGTTCAGTAATCGGTTGAGTGGCGGGATTCCGTCAGAGTTGGGTAACCTATCCAACTTGGAATTGCTGGCCTTGTTCGAAAACAATTTGCGAGGGACGATTCCGACAGAATTGGCAGAACTCGACAATCTGAGATGGCTGATGCTTTCGGGCAATCAGCTGAGCGGTTCGATTCCATCAGAATTAAGCAAACTCACCAACCTGGGATGGTTGTACCTCTCGGACAATCGACTGGGTGGGACGATTCCGACAGAGTTAGGCAATCTCACGAATCTTGAAAGATTATTCCTCTGGGGGAATCAGTTGAGAGGAACGATTCCATCAAAATTGGGCAATTTGACTGATCTAACGATGCTGGCCCTTTCGGACAATCAATTGAGCGGAGCGATTCCGCCAGAGCTGGGCAACCTCATCAACCTAGAGGGCTTGAGTCTTTGGGGTAATGAATTGAGCGGAACAGTTCCACCAGATCTGGAAAACCTTTCTGGACTGACACAGCTATACCTTGCAGACAACAAATTAGGTGGATGCCTGCCCGAAATCTGGCGTGATATTGAAGAAAATGATCTGGACAATGTCGGTTTGCAGTTCTGTTCGGATAGAGACGTACTGGTTACGCTTTATGAAGCCACAGACGGTGATAACTGGCTCGAAAACGACAACTGGCTGAGCAGTAGGCCAATTGGGGAGTGGTACGGGGTCACGGCGGACGACAGTGGCCGTGTTATTGAACTGAATCTTTATGAAAATGAGTTGAGTGGCACGATTCCTCCAGAACTAGGCAACCTTACCAAGCTGGATGTGCTAAGCCTCGCAGTGAATCAGTTGCGCGGGACGATTCCGCCAGAACTGGGAAACCTTTCAAAGTTGACTCTATTGCATCTCTACTCGAATCAGTTAAGTGGTCCGATTTCGCCGGAACTAAGTAAACTCGCCAACCTGGAACACCTTGCGCTCTCTTGGAATCGGTTGGGAGGAACAGTTCCTCCAGAACTGGGTAAGCTCGCCAGACTGGAATCGCTTGTTCTTTCTGGGAATCGGTTGACGGGTACTATTCCACCAGATCTTGGTAACCTCGCCAGGCTGAAAGGGTTGGGCCTTCATGTCAATCGGTTGACTGGTAACATTCCACCTGAGTTAAACAAGCTCTCTGGCCTAGACGCGCTTTTTCTGGCTGACAACCGGTTAACCGGTTGCGTACCCGAGGCATGGCAGGATGTTGAGGAAAATGATCTCGACGAGGTTGGCCTGCCCATTTGCACAGACGAAGTCGCGTTGATTGCCCTCTATGAAGCCACTGACGGCGACAACTGGGTGAGCAACCAGAATTGGTTGAGCAACAGGCCAATCGGGACCTGGTATGGTGTCATCACCGACGAGAACGACCGCGTTATTGAACTGGACCTCTCAGAAAATGACTTGAGCGGTGCGATCCCATCAGAATTAGGCCACCTTGCCTTTCTGGAAGCCTTGTATCTTTCAGAGAATCAGCTGAGCGGTTCGATTCCGTCAGCAATAAGCGTTCTTGCCAACCTGATTGAGCTGGACCTCTGGACTAACGAACTGACCGGGCCAATTCCCCCTGAACTAGGCCGGCTTGCCAACCTCGAAACACTGCAACTGGGGAAAAACGAGTTGAACGGAACGATCCCGCCTGAGTTGGGAAACTTGACCCATCTGGAAGGGTTAGGCCTCTTCTCAAATAAATTGACAGGGGTGATTCCGGCAGAACTGGCCGACCTGACCAACCTGGAATGGCTAAGTCTTACAGAGAATCGATTAAGTGGACCAATTCCGCCAAAACTAGACAAACTTACCAATCTGAAAAGGTTGTATCTTGGGCAAAACGAACTGAGTGGAACCATTCCGCCAGAACTTGGCAATCTAGCCGACCTGGAAGAACTATTCCTCCAATCGAATAAATTGAGTGGGGCAATTCCCTCCGAATTGGGCAACCTCACAAAACTGACAGGGTTGAGCCTCTGGGGCAACGAGTTGAGTGGGATCATGCCTTCGGAATTAGGTAACCTCACAAAACTGACAGGGCTAGTCCTCGCAGACAATAAGCTGAGTGGGGGTATCCCGCCAGAATTGGGTAACCTTTCTACCTTAGAGCATCTTTACCTCTCTGGTAACCGATTGGAAGGATGTGTTCCCGCCAATTGGGAAAACGTTGAGGGCAATGACTTTGAGGAACTTGAGTTGCCGTTCTGCTTCGCCACTACTGCGACCACCTCAGCGCCTACGGCAATCGCAGAGAAGGTATCCTCCGCCCATATTTTCGAAAAGGTATCGCCGGCAATAGTCTTCATTCATACAAGCACCGCCACAGGTAGTGGTGTGCTTGTTGAAGGGGGATACGTAGTAACGAACGCCCATGTGGTCTGGCCGTTCAACGCCGTTCGTGTCGCGTTTCCGGATGGTACCGACTACAGGGATGTGCCGGTAATAGGCTGGGATCTGTTGGTGGACTTAGCCGTTCTTGGCCCAATTCCTACCCAAGTGGAACCCGTGCCCATGCTTGACGGAGAGAACATATCGATTGGCTCTGAGGTGTACCTGATTGGTTACCCGGGCGAGGTCGAAGCCTATCCGAAAACGACAATGACCCGGGGCATCTTGTCGCGCTTGCGAGAGTGGGAGACGGTTGGGATCACTTATTTCCAGACCGATGCTGCGATCACAGGAGGACAAAGTGGCGGCGCGCTAGTATCCGATATGGGCGATGTAATAGGCATCAGCGGTTTTTCGTTCCGCAAGGAGTTCGGACTTGCCGCCTCGTCCGCCGACCTCCTGCCGCGCGTCCGTCAACTCATTGCTGGCAGGGACCCGTCCGGCCTTGGCAAGAGACAATTCGATATGGAAGGCGGCTCCCTCCGCTATAGACTGACGCCGCAAAACTATGGAGATGTCTACATCATCAACGAACCGCCCGGAACTGCAATCGAGATCGAGTTTAGCGGTGGGGACGATGTCAGTTTCCAGATCGTCGACTCCTATGGCGACACTCAGGCAGAAGTTGAGACCAGTTCATTTTCCTTTGTTACACGAAGGTATGGACCGCTCTTCCTGATTCCGCGGCAGATTTCGAGAGAGACAATCTTGGCAGCGAGTCACCGACTTGTTCAGTTCGATGACCCGGACAGAGGTAAGGAGATTCGGGTTGGACAGATCCTCCACGGCAATATCGATTTCCCTACGGATATTGACTATTATTACCTGGACCTGGCGAGAAATGAGACGGTCGAAATCTTGGCTATGTCAATCTTGGCTGACACCCAACTCACTGTATGGGGTTATCAGGGAGAGACTCTAGAGGTGTGGTTACGGGATGAGAACAGCGGGGGCGGTCTGTTCGGATTGGACGCAAGGATTGTCTTCCAGGCGCCACATACGGGGGAATACATCCTAGGCGTGGTAAGCAGATGGGACCCGCCAAGCGGCTATGTCTTAACTGTAGATCAAGCCCCCCCTACAGCTACACTGACTCCTATGACCCCTTGGGTGACGATAGACACTCCAGTAAACGTGAGGGAAGGCCCAGGGACCAATTACGCCGTTATAGGAACAGCCGCGCCAGGAGCACGGTACGAAATCACCGGCAAAAGTCCTGGTCTTGGCGACTGGTGGCAGATCAGAACTGGGGACCGATTCGGGTGGGTTTACGGGCCGCTTGTGACCACGACCAATAGTGAGAACGTACAGGTGGTGGCCCCTCCGGATCGTTAGCAGACCTATCAGCGCGCATCCCTGTAGACTCTGCCCCTATTGCTCTCTTGATTTCCTGCGTGAAATGTCAACGGGCTATACCCCTGACACCTTACGCGCGACGAGCGCATAGACGCCTTTGACAATCCGCTTCCCCGTAGCAAACTCCAGCGCATCGGCCATCTCCGCGCCGGGCAAATAGCGGGGGTCAGCCGCCAACTGGTCCAGCGAGTCTGCCTCGATCTGTTGGAGCGTGTCCGTATCGTAAAAACGCAGCGCCGGCGCCCCCACCTGCCACTGCCCGCCCGCGGCCAGAACGGCGGCCATGTCTTCGTGATCGTATGGCCATTCCCAAGTGGTCCGCCCCTGTACGCTGCGCAGCGGCGATGTCCGCGTAAACAGATCCGGCACACCAGAAACGATCAGCAGCGCCGCATCGGGTTTCAGCGCCCTGTGCAGCCGGTCCAGTCCAATCCGCAACTCGATCGGGTCCATGCACAGCAGCGAAAAGAAGCAGCAGGCCCCGTCGAAGGCGTCCGTCTCCTCCAGTTCCACCAGTGCCATCTGGTGAAAGTCCTGCCCTGGCACAGCCTGCCGGGCCTCGGCGATCATCTGCGCCGACGGGTCGATGCCGGTGACGCGCTGTCCCGCGGCTGCCAGCGCGGCCGCAATCGGCCTGCCGTGCCCGCAACCGACCTCCAATACGCGGCCACTGGCAGGTAACATCCCTATCCAGCCCTCGAACGCCTCACGGAAGAACGGTTCAGCCAAATAGTCGTGGCTGTAGTCGCTGCCGAGCGCGTCATAGGCCACTGTGTTGACGCGACCGCTGAAGCTGTTCACCTCGGAGCCAACCGCCGCCTCCGCTGCCCTAGCCGGGACGGCTTGAGACCAATGGTGCTCAAGCGCCTGCCGCAACTCCTCGTCGAACGTCTCGCCGAAGCGCAGTAGCTCCTCGCCGCTGATCCCGTCCAGGGCGAACGTGATGGCGGAGCCGTCGCGGGGCCCGCCGTCGGTCAGCCCGCTGACCGTCAGCTGCAGCGTCACCTGATAAGTAGGGTTCCCCTGCGCGTCGTCGTCCCCTGTACGCGCCATCAGCAGCGCCGGCGGGCAACCGCTGCGCCAGGTCGCGTAGGGTGTCGCCCCGTTGAGCAGCTGTTCGATCGGTTCAGCGCAGCGCCAGCCGTCAACCTGCAGAATATGCCGCAGATATGTCAGTGGCGCGCCCGCCAGCCCATAGCTGATCTCCACCCAGACCGCGTCGCTCGCGGCACATTCGACATCCCCCAGCACGAGGCGCACATGTTCATTGACCGCGGCCGGCGCCCACGGGCGGACCATGAGTTCGAGCGCGGCGCGCGGGCCGTCCGGGTCAATGGGAGTCTGCTGGCGGAGGTGGGCCATGCGTAGTGGTCAGTTGTTCGTGTCAGCAATGCTACCGAGCCACCGCAGCAGCGTCGCGGCGTCGCGCAGGAATGCCTCCGGCGCATCATCCTCAACGAACTCCAGCAGCGCGTAGCGCGTGCGCCCGGGATCCGCCGCGTGGGCCAGATAGTCTCGCCACAGATCCTCGCCTTCTGCCAGCGGGCGGCGCTCGCCGGTCTGCAGATGCCAGTGGAAAACATGCAGATTTTCCAGCCAGGGCCGCACCATTTCCAATCCGGCCAGGTTGTCGGCGTGTGCAGAGAAGCGGGGCGGCTGCCACAGCGAGCGCACATTGGCATGATCTACCGTCTGCAGCAGTCGCACGGCCGCCGCGTTCGTGTCCGTGAGCGTGTTGCCGTGGAACTCGTAGACGATGCCAACTCCTTCGGCCTGGGCCAAATCGGCAATGCGGCGGCTGTCTTCCACCACCGTCTGAAAGTAGGTCTCGTCCGCAACGTCGCTGCCCTGGTTTCCGGGCCAAACGCGAATCTGCGGCGCGCCCAGCGCAACCGCCGAGGCCAGCACCGCTTCGAAGGGGCCTATTTCAGGATGGCCGACGCGGTAGTAGGAGCCGTATGCCGCCACGTCCAGGCCGGCATCGGCGCCCATGCGCGCGACAGCCAGCGCCCGCGCCTCATCCCCGTGCGGGACATGGACATCCCCGCCCCACTCGACCGCGGCCACACCGGCCTGCGTCACCAGGGCAATGATCTCTTCTACGGAGAGTTGGCGAAAAGTGATCGAGACGAGTCCGGGCAAAAACATTGGCGCTCCTGTCGGGGAAGGAGACCGCCCAACCATCCCGCCCGCGCGGCCAGTACACGGTCCGCATCAGGCCAGCAGCGGCAGCGTCTCCCGCGTGATCTCATACTCCATGCGTTCACCCGCCAGGTAGCGGGCCAGCTCGTCCACCATCACGCGGCCCATGCGCAGGCACTCGGTGTTGTGCGCGCCTGCGATGTGTGGGGTGAGGAGTACGTTGGGCAGGCTGTAGAGGGGCGACCCGGCCTCTGGCGGCTCCGGGTAGGTGACATCCAGCAGGGCGAACAGGTCCGGGCGCTGCTGCAGCACAGCGATCATCTCCGGCTCGTTCACGACCGCGCCGCGCGCGGTGTTGATGAAGGTGGCGTTCTCTTTCATCGAGGCCAGGTGCGCGCCGGTTATCATGCCGACCGTCTCCGGCAGCCACGGCGTATGCAGCGAGACCACATCGCAGCGGCGGAACAGCTCCTCCAACCCGACCGGCTCCACATTCAGCTCCGCGGCCATCACCGGCGTCAGGAACGGGTCGTAGGCCAGAACGCGTACGGAGAGCGTCTCCTGCAGCAGGCGCGCAACCCGGCGTCCGATCTGGCCCAGCGAGATCAGGCCGACGACGCCGGTGTAGAGACCGGGCAGCGGCTCTTTATCAAACGAGTTGTAGGTTCCCTCGTGGCGGAGCTTGTTGGCGAAATGCCAGACGCGTTTCAGGCTGAGGATGATCTGCGCCAGCGTGTACGGCGCTACAAACTCGGCATTGGCCCCATAACCGCTGGTCAGGCGCACGCCCCGCTCCCACATGGCGTCGGTCACAAAGTAGCGGACCGAGCCCGCGGCATAGAAAATCGCCTCCAGATTGGGCGCGGCGTCGAGGAGCGCTTCGTCCACTGGCGCCATGCCCCAGCCCGAAAAAATCAGCGAGACATCCGCCAGCGCCGCCGGGTCTGCCGCGACAGACTCCGGCGTCTGCAACGGCGCAACCATCTCCACTGCCGCTTCAATGTCGCTGCGCGAATCCGCCCCATATATGCGGTCAAAGGCGCTCTCTCCCAGCAGGTACAGCCCCTTCGGCTTATCTGTTCGCATCGCAACCCCACTCGCCCCGTCGTTTCCAACTCTTCGTTTCCGACCTTCGCAACGATACCCAACTCGAAGCGATGCCGTTACCAAAAACTAGAAACTGAAAACTAAAAACTGAATTCTCACTCAGCCATCCACTGGCGCAGAACCCGCGCATGCTGCGGCAGGGCGACCTCCGGCTCCTCGATATCGGGGTGCCACGCCTTCTCCCACTCGGCGCAGATATAACCGTCGTAGCCCTTCGCCGCCAGCAGATGGAGGATCTCCCGACAGGGCACTTCACCCTCGCCCATCAGCTTCAACTCCCAGCTGCCGTCCTCCCTGCGCAGAGCGTCCTTCATGTGGACATGGGCCAGCCGTTCGCCGATGTAATTCCAGGTATCCTCGGTCGATTCGCCCATGCGGTAGGGATGATGCACGTCCCAGACCGCCTTAACGTTCGGTGAATCAACCTGCCGCAGTACGCCCGCCACCTCCTGCCCGCGGCAGAAAGCGTCATGCGTCTCCAGGCAGATGGTGACACCGTGCCGCTCGGCGTCCGGCGCGGCCTCGGCCAGGCTTGCCGCGACCAAATCGATCACCTCCGCCATCGTCTGGCCCTCCGAAGGGCCGCCGCCAAAGGTGCGCACGATCGGCACCTCCATGTCGCTCGCAAGCGCCAGATAGCCGCGCAGGTCGGCCAGATGTTGGGCGCGGTCGTCCGCGTCCGGCGAGGAAAAGCGTGTGGACGCGCCGATGCCGGCGATAACCAGCCCGTGCTGCCTCATCAGGCTGCGAATGGCCGCGCGGCGCTCGGTCGGCAAGTCCGTCGGGATTACCTGGCCGTCCAGGATGCGGACTTCCAGCCCGGCGTAACCGTCGGCGACCGCCTGCTCCGCGGCGCGTTCAATCGACCAGCCCGGCGAGCCTAGCGTGCTGAATACAAGTGGGTAAGGATAAGGCAAGGGTGTGTATCCTTTCAGGTGTTATACGTCCCGATCAAACTGCATCTCTTATCTTGCGGAAGAAAGCCACCTCGTGCTTAAAGGTCTCAAACCAATCTTCGCCGTCGTCCAGATCATACTCGCAGTGAATCGACAGAAAACCGTCATACTCGATCCGCCGCAGTTCACCGAAAACGGCCGTCCAGTCCACGATCCCCTCGCCCGCCGCCACCCACAGCGCTTTAGCCGCGCCATGTCCGTTCTTCTCGACACGCTCGACGAGGACATCCTTGACCGAGAGGATACTCAAATGCTCGCGCGCCATCGCCAGGCCGAAGTCGAACGGTTCGCCGTCGACCGCAAAGTGGCCGGGGTCCAGATACGCGCCCAAATAGGCGGGGTCGAAGTCGCGCAGCAGGTGCATCAGCGCGGCCGCGTTGAGGCCCATGCAGTAGTGCGAGTGCGTGTGATAGCAGATCTTGACATTGTAGATACTGGCCAGCTTCTCCCAAGCGGCAAAGGCCCGCCGCACGTTATCCACCTGCTCCCAGTAATCCATCGTCTGCGGCTCGAACCTGAAATAGCCCAGCTTGAGCAGCCGCACATTGGCGCTGTCCATTGCCGCCAGCAGCGGCTCAGCCAGGGGGTGATCGGCCGTGAGCAGGTCGAAGTTGCCCGTGACCATGCCAATCTGCAGCCCGGCCTGCTCCATCTGCGTCTGCGCCTGCGGCAGAGCAGAGGCCGCGTTGTCCGGGTTGACCGGATGGCCCGGCCGCACCGCCAGGTCATAGCCGTCGTAGCCGTGCTTCTGCGCCAACTCGATCAGCTCGGCAACACTCTTTTCCTGGAGCATCTTGCTGAAAACGATCAGTTTCATGCGTAAAAGTCTCCCCTGGTCTGCTGGCCGCCGGCCATTGTCGTCTTACAAGTGGGTGCTACAACCGGTGCATATGAAAGCCGCCGTCAACATCCAGAACCGCACCGGTCGAGAAGGGGAACAGCCCCTCCGCCAGAGCGGCGACCGCCTTGCCCACGTCCTCCGGCTGCCCCCAACGGCGTATCGGGGTCAAGCCGTCGCCGATCAGCTTGTCGTACTTCTCCTTCACCGTGCTCGTCATGTCCGTCTCGACGATGCCGGGCCGCACCTCACAGACGTTGATGCCGCTCTCCGCCAGCCGGTCGGCGAACAGCAGCGTCATCATGCCGACACCGGCCTTGGAGATGCAGTATTCGCCGCGCGCCGGGCTGCTGGTATACGCGCTGATCGAGCCGATATTGATGATCTGCGGCCCGCCGCCATCGGCCTCTGCCGGCCCGGCTTCCATCTGCTCCAGCATCGTCCGCGCCACCAGCTGGCTGAGGAAGAACGGCCCTTTCAGATTGACGTTCATCACCTCGTCGTAGGACTCTTCCGTCGTCTCCAGAATGTCCATACGCGTGCGGGGGCCCATGCCGGCATTGTTCACCAGCAGATCGATGCGGCCGAACTGTTCGCGCGCCGCCTGCACCAGCCGCGCCCGGTCCGCCGCGGAGCCGATATCGGCCTGCACCACCAGCGCGTCGCCGCCCGCATCTCGGACCATCCCGGCGGTCTCGTTGGCAGTAGCCGCATTGCCGCGATAGTTAATTACCACCGCCCACCCCGCCTCTGCCAGCGCCAGCGCAATGCCGCGCCCAATCCCCCGACCCGCCCCGGTTACCAACGCTACCTTGGCCATAGCATCACCCTTCCACTCCACGGGTTCTAACCCTCAGCGAACAGTTGCCCGCCAATGCAGTCACTAAAAACTAAAAACTGGCTACCAAAAACTGCCCCTACTCCACCCCCAAGACCTTACACACCGCCTCAAGGAAAAAGTAATCCCCCCACATCACACTCTCATTCACGCCCAGCCCCAACCGCTCGTGGTACATGCCCTGCTTGAGGATGCCTTCCCAGCCCTCGTCTTCGTAGGCCACGAACTCCGGCTCCGTCAGCGTATCGACGATCTGGAGCGCGTAGTCGTGATACTGCTTGCCCAGCGTCGGATCGCCGACCAGCTGCGAAAGCTGGATCAGGCCGCTGGCGCTGATCGCCGCGGCCGAGCTCTCGTGCGGGTTCTGCGGGTCCTGCTCCATCCAGTCGTTTTGCGGCACGCCATGGTCCGGCGTGTTCTCCATGTAGAACCAGGCGTTGTCCTGGCTCGTTTTGAGGAAGCGGGCGTCTCCGGTCAGGCCGTACACCGTGCCGAAGCCGTAGAGCGACCAGCCAAGCCCGCGCGCCCACGAGGAGTCGTCGCGCCAGCCCTGGTGCGTAGTCTGGCGCAGGAATTCGCCCGTCTCCAGGTCGAAGATCCCTTCGTGCGAAGTGCTGCCGTCGCCCCGCACCAGGTAGCGTCGGGTGGTCAGGCAGTGGCGGTAGGCCGTCTCCCAAAGCTCCTCGTCATCGGTCGCCTGCGCCGCGTAGAAGATGATCGGTACGTTCATCATAATGTCGATGAACAGACTCTCGTCGGAGACAAAGGAGCGCAGGTATTCGCCCTTTTCCTTGAAGCGCTTGGCCAGCGTCTGACCGGCCTCGATGACGACCGCGTTCTTGTCCTCCTCGCCGGTCAGGTCGTACCAGCGCTTCCAGGTGGAGAAGAACAGGAAGCCCAGATCGTGGACGTTAAGGTCGGTCTTGCGGTGTTCCAGCAGGCGCGAATAGTGCTCAGCCTTCTCGCGGAAATACTCGTCACCGGTGGCCTGGTAGACCAGCCAAAGCTGTCCGCCGAGGAAGCCTTCGCACCAGTTCGTCCACGCCTCCCCGCTGTGCATCCACTTCCCGTTCTGCGTGTACATCGGGAAATGGTCCGGGTGCGCCTCCACCAGGTTGCGCAGCTGCACGGCCGCGAAATCGACCGTTCTTTCACATTTGGCGACCAGATTATCAAGGTCAATCATCGGCTTTTGTCTCCCAGGTTCGTTTACATTAATTACATTTCAGCGGACAGTTCTTTCACAAACCGTCGCAACTACTCAGCCGCAACTGATTCGCAATCCTGAACGAGGCGAGCGGAGCTGTTTACTCTCTCCTCACTCCTCTATACTCTCTTTTTGCATATGGGCGGTCGGCCGCAAGCGGCCTCCCTTGTGCAGGGGCTGCGCCCCCGCAACGCCCCCCTACAAAACCATCGCTCACCGACCGTGTTTACTCTTCCCCAGCGTCGTGTCTGGCGACCGGAGTCTCCTCCCCCGCTTGCCGCCTCAACCCACCGACCATCGACCGTTAATCTCCGGTGTTCCACTGACGACTGGTGTTCCACAAAAAACTGAAAACTGAAAACTGCAGTTCCGGCCGTGTGTGCGCATTCCAGCAGTGCGGCTCCAGCAACGTGGTTGCCGCCAACCGAATACACAATCAGATAGCCTGAATGGCAGCAAAGATGAAGGGCTGGGCAATACAGGATCTATTCAAAATCAGCTCTCCGCCGCCCCTGCGGCGCCCATCACCTTCCGCAGCGATTCCACCGCGTAGGCCATCCCGTCCGGCCCGCTGAAGCCGCTGCTATGCGCGGCGACTGCCAGATGCGGCTCCAGCGCCAGCATCCCCTGATAGCCGCTGCTGATGAGCCGCTCCAGCAGTTCGGGAATCTGCCCGTCGCCTTCACCCGCGGCCTTGACCGAGCCGTTCAGCGTACAATCCTTGATATGTACATAACCCACCCGGCTGCCGATCAGAGGCCAGCCCCGCTCGGTAATCCGCTCCTCGCCCACCTGCACGAAGTTGGCCGGATCCCACAGGAAGACCAGATGGGGGCTGTCGATGGCGTCGACCAGCTTGATGCAGCGGTCGAGCGTGTCGCCGACGATGCCCTTCTCGTTTTCCAGCAGCAGCGTGACGCCCTCTTCCGCGGCGACGTCCGTCAGGCGGCGCAGCCGGTCAATGGCGGTGTCCACATAGCTGTCGTAATCGTCGCAGTCTTCGGGCGGGTGGAAGGAGAAGATTCGAACATTGCTGGTGCCCAGCTGGCGGGCGATCTCGCTCAGGCGGCGCAGGTTCTGCACCTCCGTTTCAATCGGCTCCTCGATCGGGCTTTTGCCGACCGGGCTGCCAATCGCGCTGACCGTCACCCCGCTGGCATCGCACATCGCCCGCACTTTCGCGACCCGCTCATCCGACATGTGGAGGACGTTCTCACCCCACGCCGCCCGCAGCTCCAGGCACGGGATCTTCAAATCGTTGAGCGTCTGCAGCTGCGACTCCAGGTCCGACGCAATCTCGTCGCCAAAAGCGCTGATAGTAAAGGATGCAGTTGTCATATCTCTATATCTCTCCGAATGAGGCCATCCAAATCGAGACCAACCATGCACATACTTTCCAGGGTCTGTGCGCCCGCCTCTACACTAAGCTCACCTTAAACGCGTTATGCATCTACATCAATCGACTCACGGGCGTACCCGACTACCTGCAGATCCAAAAACTGGCTTTCCCTAACTAGCATAAGTCTTTTCTCGTTCTCTATCCAAAAAAGACCGACCATCATTCTACATAAGACATCTTCGAAAAGCTGATCGTCCAAGGTAGTCGTTGCGCCAGTCGCGATCAACCCTTTCGGGTACCTTACCCAACCTGGATCCACATCATCAAGAAATATCTCGCAGCGGTAAATTGAAACCTTGCAAACGGAATCTGTAGACGCTGTCGAACGTTGTCATCGCATGCTACATCGTTACTTACCAGAGAGCGCAATTCCTGCGTATCCAATAAGGCAAGATCGAGTGCGCCAGAAGAACTGGTACGAGTTGGTTCATTGCGGTCAATCCACAAACCGTCGAGTTCCCTTCTATTGGAAGAGAATCGACAATCTCTTGATCGATGATGTGTGTATGAAGTCGGGCGGAACTGTCGTTGGGAAACCAGGGTCAGGAGGCCGCAGAGCAAGCCGGTGTCCCCTCCGCGCTGCCTTGGAAAAGAACATTCGGAGCAATGTCGCTGTCAGCATTCCAAGTTCCAGGCTTACCGTTCGGCTCGACGATCAATGCACACCCCGGAAAGTCCTTACCTATGGAGGTCGACAGTGGATGAGAGATCGACGATATATTTACCAACGAAATAGCATCATCGACAGGTATAGGCCTGCAACAATCATCAGGAATGATATCCCTATCGGACATGCGCATATCGTCTCCCACAATATGCTTGCCATTCTTCGCCGTGTTCTTCTTCTATACAGAATTGGAGAAGGCGTAAATGAAGTACCGTACGAGGACTCAAGGCCATATGGGGTTAACGGCCAGGCAGTGAGCCGCCGTATCACCATATGGCCGAAGTGGACGATGGGGCTGCCCTGAAGATGCCGTCTCGCAAGATCGTCAAGCGGCGAATGCGGGACAGGTCTTTGCCGGCGTACGGGACTCTGACAACGAGCGGCTTTCGAGAAGAGGATTCTCAGGCACGGGCTTTTCGCCTGAAAGAAACGACCAGTACGAATATCCCGCTTGCAACCAGGGTCATGGCAGGGCCGGCGGGCAAATTGAAGTGGTAGGAGATGTAGAGGCCAGTAACGGCGGCCGCGGTCCCTATTGCCGCGGCCACCATCATCATCGAGACGAAACGTCTGACCAACATATAGGCCGTGGCGGCAGGTGTTACCAGCATCGCCATGACCAGAACGATACCCGCCGCCTGAATCCCAATCACAATAACGAGGGCAAGCATGACCAGCAGCACGTAGTCGACGACGTTGGCACGCGCACCGACAACCTGCGACCCGACAGGGTCAAAGCTCGCGAACAGGAGCCAGTGGTGAAGAGCGAATAGCCCCAGGATGACCACGATGGTTATCCCAAGGGACACATAAATGTCGGTCGAAGAAATGGCCAGGATCTGCCCCAAGAGCAAGTCTTCCATATCGACCCCAATCGTCGGTGAAGTCGCCAGCATTACAAGCCCCAGGGCAAACATGGCCGCAAAGAGAATGCCTATGGAAGTATCCGCGCTGAGACCCCCACGCCGGCTCACAATCCTGACCAGCACGGCAACGGAGACGCCTGTTGGGACGGCGGCTATGGCCGGGTTGATGCCCACCATGAACCCAACCACCATTCCCGGCAGCACCGCGTGGGCGAGGGCGTCCCCCATGAAGGCGAGGTTCCTGGTGACGACGTACGCGCCAAGCAGCGGGCACATCACGCCAACAAGCACCGAGCCGATTAGGGCTCTCACCATGAAGCTGTACTCAAGTGGTGCGACAACGAAATCTATCATCTCGTCTCGCTACCGCTCCCGTCCCTCGTAAGGCGCACACCGTGGGCGCCGTACAGCTTCTCCATGACCTCGGACGTGAACACCTGGTCGGGAGGGCCGCAGGCGCACACTTGGCGGTTCAGACACAATACCTGGTCGAAGCGACCGGCCAGGTTGGTCAAGTCGTGCGTTGCCAAGAGGACGATGCGCCCTTCATTCTTCATTGTCTGGAGGACCTCTATCAGGCCTTCCTGGGCGCCCACGTCAACGCCGCTGAATGCCTCATCCAAAAGGAGAACACTTGCTTCCTGGGTGAGCGCCCTGGCTACGAATACCCTCTGCTTCTGCCCTCCCGAAAGCTCGGTCATTAGAGCCGAGCGATGGTCCCACAGGCCCACACGGTATAGGCACGCGTCGACAAGTTCGCGATCTCTCTTCCCGGGTCGCCGGCACCATCCCAGTTTGCAGCACCGGCCCATCATTGCAACGTCCATGACGGTCACAGGGAACCGCCAGTTGACGCTCTCTTGCTGAGGCACGTAGGCCAACGCTCCACTTCTCCGGTCTACCCGGTGAAGGGTTACCTTCCCCCGGCGGACGGGGAGGAGCCCGGCAATAGCATTGAACAGCGTGCTCTTGCCGGCTCCGTTCGGTCCTACAACGCCCATCAGAGTCCCCGCATGTACGTCGAAGGTGACGTTACTCAGGGCCATGTGCCCATCGAGTTCGACAGTCACGTCCTGAAGCGACATGCTCGCGCCGTGTACGTTCGGAGCGGGGTTCATCTCAATGCCCCGACGATGCGTTCCACGTTTGTACGCACCATGCCAAGGTAGGTGTCAGCGCCGCT
>Ga0209544_1000156_pt1 | contig 104101 bp, 85 predicted proteins | sample MesohylPK_FD_187297 | JGI IMG/M metagenome (GOLD analysis project Ga0209544, IMG submission 187297) | Host-associated microbial community of the marine sponge Aplysina aerophoba from Gulf of Piran - sponge mesohyl, lysed by proteinase K... | ecosystem: Host-associated > Porifera > Sponge >... | reverse complement strand
TTCCGGTACTTGCGGATACAGTGATGCAAGATGATTTTTCTCCTGAACCAGTCATATCGCCAAGTGTGGATGCCTGTGAGGGAGAGGTCAGTATACCTAAAAAGAAAGGTATATGCGAGCGTCTTTATGAAAAACAGAAAGCACGTACGCCAGTTAAAATTGAACAACAAGAAGATATGTATCCTCAAGACGAAGAAGTGCCAGTTTTGGATTATCACTTATTGCCTGAACCAGAGGTTGCTGTGAGTATAAAGACATTTCTGTCTAAAAACCAATATCCGACCCGTGATGTGGATGATCTGGGAGACTACCGATTGCGAATGTGGCTGAAAAAATGGAACAGAGAAATTTACACATACCCTTTTTTTGTAGATCTTTTAGGCACAAAAGTTGTTTTTTGTATTGAGAGATATGCAGATGAGATAAAGGAAGTTATGAACAGGTTGTTTGGCATTTTTTGTTGGTTAGGTCAACAATCATACCATTCTCCATATGCTCTTCCAGGGTGGGAGACACAAGCAGGGAAAAAAGAACGCTATCCTAAGATAAAGAAAATTTTAATCCATTGGGCACAAGGGCCTTTCCCGCAGTCTTTTTGCGCAAATATTATGTTTTTAATGCAAAACAAAGCAAGGCTAGAGAAGTTTGGTTGTGAGATGGATTTTCTTGATGAGTGCTGCAATTATCTGCCGGCTTCTTTGAACTCTTTTATGTCAGGGTCGTTCCAATACAAAGAGTTTTACAAAGATGTTTTTTGCCATACCGATATTTACAAAAAAGCCCTTTTCACATTTCTGCATGATGATGTTGTGAAGAATGATAAGTCGTGGGAAGGTGCAAATTATCAGGCTTATCATAAGTTTGTATCTTATATAGAATGTATGGAAGAATGGTCGAGAACGAACGAAAGTGCTGAAGCCATGTGGTTATGTGATTTGGCAAATAAGCTCATAATTGCAGATATAATTTTAGGAGGTCGACCTAAGATACTCTTTAGCATACAGGGCCTAGCGGCATATATTAATAGCCATCTGGAGTATGTACAAGTTTTCCCCAACTGTGATGGTATGAATACAGCAACCTTAGATGATCTAGTGCATGTGATTACGGGAGGAAAGAGCGATATTGGTGTATACGATTGTGCTAAGAGAGCGTGTTATGTTGCTTGTGGGACTCAGATTCCTTTTCCTTTGCATCACAAAAGTTATGGATTGAGGTGGAGCATTCCTCAGTTTGTTAAGAAGAAAGGGTGGGTGCATAGACCAGAATATTACACTCAAGAGGATGAGGCTTTTCATAAAACAAAAGCTGCCATGGCTTGTTTGAAAAGGTGTGGGATTTCCAGTGATGTTGTGCAGACGTTGCAAGCGTGCATGGATGCCAAGGGTGAGATACCAAGCTCTCTGTACCATAATCCTTTAACGGATAGTGCTCTTAATAATTTGCTTGCGAGTTGTGAGAAAGAGCGAGTTGTGAAATCGCATGCCCTGAATGCTATGAAAAGCAACGTTGACCGTATTGTGTATCAATCGAAGATTGTGTGGCCAGAAGGTGGAGTAGATTATAAGCGTTACCAAGAATTTTTTTCTTGTGATAGAGATATCACAAAAGATGACCTTGTGGCGCTAGAAGAAGTAATAAGTAAAGAGTGTAGAAGTAGGTTTTGGAAATTTGAAATTTTTCTTCTTTGGCACTTCCGCATAGAAGGTGAGCTGCAGATCTATGATGACTTGCTTTTAGCAATACGAGAGCACATAGCGCAGGTAATGAGGATAATGGGCGAGCAGCATAGAGATATTGTTAAATATCGCAAAGATTGGGAAAATCTTCGTGATGAGATGAAATTGGTGAGCTCTGGCCAAACTGTATGGCACACAGAATTTGAAGAGCTTGAGTGCATGGATGAGACAGTAGTAGCCGAAGCACACGAAAAGAAAACAGACGAAGAAAAAACAAAAAAGTTGAAAGATTACTATCAAGAAGTGATTTGTTCTCCTGGAATGATAGCGATCGATATGGAGACTCTAATAACGAGGATTCGCAAACTCTGCATAGATTTTGAAAGAAAAAAAGAAATCCTTAAGGCTTTCTCAGAAAGACTCGCCCCTGAATCACAGGACTGTCTGGCTCGACAGCCTGTTAACCTCATTGTGCTGTTTTTGAAATCTTTGGGAGTGGAGACCCCACCTTTAGCACAAACACTTCAAGAAGTTGATGACATTTTCGCTGACATTATAGATCGGCGCCCTTTTCGATCTGAGTTTCCTGTCCCTGATAGATATTTGCAAGAGGGCTTGGAAGATCTTTTTGCATTGCAAGTATAAAAATATGAGTGCAGAGATACTCACGCACTTAACTGTTATGCCATAACCGATTAAGATCAATCTTTATAATTAAAAAAGAAAAAACGCGTAAAAATTCTCAGAAACGATGATTATTCGTCTTTGTCGTTATTGTGCATACTGGAAAATACCTATTCAAATAATAACATTGGTTTTTGGATCACTATCACCGTGTTAAAGACATGTGTGCGCTGAAGCACGATCACAAGAATGGTTTTGTGCAGTTCTAGGTTAAGATTGAGGGGATCTAAAGACTTGAGATCATTTTTCTATATGTGGAACACCAAAGCTTTTGGCTTTTTGGAATTTTCTGTTTTTTCGGTGCAAAATGTTGGTGTGTGGAAGACCATGTTGTATCATACACCGGTATGATGATGCCTTTTTTTCTACTTTTATTTTTGATGAGTGCTATGCACTGTTCGCCGTTACACTTAAGATCACAGAAGCACTTTATTAACTATGCCACGAAGATGGCAAAGCTTCCTTACACTTTTGCTGTGGGATCGGATTATACCTCAGAACCATCGCGGCAAGCGATGTACCGTTTAACATCTGATTTGGCTGAAGGACTTGCTGCCTGCTCTTGCCGGTTCCAAAATCCAATGCTGTATGGTTTGATTGGCGTTTTGAATGTAATGCTACAAATCAGAAATGCTACCGTAGTACACGAAGTGGCTGGCCATGGTGTGATAGGGTCAAGGTTGAACAAAAATGCGCCTTATTACCAATGGAGTCATAATCCAAAAGCGAAAAAAAGACTTTTCTGGAGTTTGTTGACTGCACCTACATTTAAAATGGGTGCTGCAACATATCAAGAACTCACCGATGAGCAGTTGCGTAATTTTCAACCCTATCGATCCTTTTTGGAAGGTAGGACCTCTTTGGAAGGAAGAGAGATCTTTCCTATTGAAGATAATCAAAAAGGGAGGGATCGTTTGCATTTAATAGAGCTTGATGCGCGACAAAGTTATGCCGGCATGAATGCTGAAGTGGAGCTTTCTCGCTATATGTCCAAGCGTGTTTTGCAAGGTGAGGTTGTTCGGTCAGAAACCATTTTTTTGTATCTGAGGCGTTTGGCTCAATCTCAGTACTCAGGGCCTGATGTCAAGCAGTTGGGTAATGACCACACTGTGGTAGATGCCTACTACAGACATCTTCTTGATTCGCCCAACGCTGTGAGGTCTGCACGAAATAAAGGTTATCTTGTGACCTTTTTAAGTGGTACATTTGCATCTTACGCTAGAGCTTTGTTTTTGGGTGATGTGGTGAAGCCTTTTTGGTTGTTTGATCGCGTGTTGTGGCCTGATTTTTCTATTTTCTATACCCGCAAAGGGCCTTCTGTTTTGATCGAGTCTGCTCTGCGCATAACAGATCAAGCCTATATCAGTTTTGGGTGTGAGTATGTCTTTTGCCCAGGAAAAGACTACTTTACAAAAGAAAAATTATCAGCACAGGAATGGCGTTTTGGGTTTTGTGCAAACGTTTCTAAAAGTTTGAAAGTTGCGGCGTACTCTCTCATTCAAGGGTATGGCGGCATGGTGGAAGCTGTGTGGGAAAAACCCGAAAAGTATTTCGGTGTTAGCATTGGGTGGGGATGGTCATCTGATAAAACGCTTTGTGGAGAACGTATGCAAGAGCGTGATCTGCCTGGCAAAGAAAAGTCGCACTTTGGCTATTTCCGCTACCATTTTATTGTGTAATAGCGGCATCCTTGCAGAGTGATTTCTTTTCATGACATAATGGTGTGTGCAGGGAGAGGGTTGATCTGGCATTTTTTTTCTGAAGATACTTTGATCGATTGTGCAGAAGGAAAGGAGCAGCATTTTCTTTGAGATGAATAATCGATTTTTAAATAAGTGGGCACTATCTGATGCGCTGAAGGGGTGTGATGCGTTTGTTGTTATTTTTTAGTGTTTTGTTGTGTTGCAGTCTTGTCTGCTCTCCCTCTGGTGCTGTGGTGAAAAAAAGTGTAGCGCAGAGGCATCATGTAGAATATCAATGGTTTGGTAGACTGATGCCTGGTGAGCTGGCTAAAATACATGCGCGCGCAATGGGTCCTGTTCTGAAAAAACACTATCGTAATGGACAAAACGTTAAAAAAAATCAGATTCTGATTGAGATTCAAGGTTTTGTTGCGGCTATTGCTGAAGATGCCTATAAAGGTAGCGCACGGGCAGCGCGCAGGAATTATGCGCGTGTGAAAAACCTTGCGAAAAAAGGGCATGCCTCCCGAAAAGAGCTGGACGCAGCGCTTGTGACATGCCAACAGGAAAACGTGCGCTTTTTCGAAAAAAGTGATTCGCGTAACGCAACGAGAGTGAAGGCTCCGTTTGATGGTGTGATTTTTGAAGATTTTGTAAATAAAGGCTCTACTATTGCCTCTGGATCTACGAACATTTGCTCTGTGGCGTCTCTCCTAAATCCTCATGTGGAACTAACCTTATCTTGGCAAGAGGCTGAATGGATGCGCGAAGTATGTGATTTTACCGTTATGGAAGAAGGCGGACATGTGATGCCAGCATCTTTATACGCACAAAGCGTATGCATTGATGGCAAAACAGGAGGAGTTTCTATTGAGCTTGTCTGTCACGGAAGTGTGCAAGGATGGTTTGGAGGTGTGGTGGTGGTGCGCGGTGTGCGTCGTAATATACCAAATATTCATATTGTAGACTTTTCAGCTTTGCATTTTGAATCCAATGGAATTGGATTGTTAGCTTTGGAAAAAGGAAAAACCAAATTTTATCCAGCCAAGGTTCTGTCTATCAAAGGTGATAAGGTCTATTTGCAAGATTTGCCATCGGAGCTTTCCTATATTGCTTTTGGACATGGTAGTCTCTCTGAAGGAGAGACGGTAGATTTAGGCTGTGAGAAAGATAGAGATTAAAAGAAATGCGCATTCTAGTACGTAAGGCATTTGAATATAGAGCTCTTACAGTTTTGCTTCTTGCTCTGCTTGTAGGTCTGGCGTGGCAAGCGGTTAAGTATATGCCAAGCTCGCTTCTTCCTGAAGTGATGTTTCCTAAAATGAATGTGATCGTTTCTTACAAAGACAGTAATTTGAAAGATATCGATACCTTGATTGCGCAACCGCTTGAGCGTTCTCTGATGCGTGCGCCAGGTGTGCGTTATGTGCGTGCAACTGTGTGGAGCTCCGCTGTTCGTCTTAAGGTTGCTTTTGAAGACGATCTTCCTTTAGATGATGCACGAAGGATCGTCGAAAAACAAGTAGATGAAGCTTTGGATATATTGCCTAAAGATTGCCCTAAGCCTGTTATTCAAATTGATAGCCATAACTACCAAAATATTTGCGATATTCGTGTTTCTGGCCCTGTAACAGGTAATCTCTTGTTAAGAGAGGCGCGTGACTTACAAAAAGCGCTTGAAGGTGTGAATGGCATTTACACTGTCGAAATGTTGTCACATGCAAAGGAAGAGGCATGTATAGAATTTGATCCTATGCGCATGATGCGTATGGGTTTAACGCCAGAAGCAATATTGGATAATATGTCTAAAAATAGTGTGCAGTTTCCAGGAACGGTGTTGCGTATGGAAGAAAATGTTATGTATTTTCATACAGATGGGCGTATACGTAAACCTGAAGATATTATCAGAATGCCGGTGGCAACCAGTAACTATCAGACTGTGTATATGTCTGATATAGCAACTGTTTATATGCGCACTGCACAATGGCGCTCGCGGTTTCGTTATGGTGCCAAAGATGCCATTGTGATCTCTGTATTAAAGCGTCCTAACTGCGATGCTTTGCTTATTTTAAAGAATATTGGCGAAGTTATTAGCAACTTTAATGCGAAAAAAAATCGCCTTGTGCCAGCAAAGGCAGAAAAAATATGGGATGTAGGGCCTCTCATCAAAGCGCGGTTAGACGCGCTTTATAACACGCTTGCACTGGCGGTGTTATTTGTGGTTCTGTTGGTTGGGCTTTCGTTGCAAGCGCGCTCTGTTTTGCTTGTTGGTCTTGCTATTCCTGTCACGTTTATCATTTCGCTTGCGATCCTGGGTGCGCTGGATTATTCATTGAATATAGTTATATTGTTTGGACTCATTGGCGCTGTAGGTGTGTTGGTGGATGGTGCTATTATTGTGAATGAGCACGCAGATCATTTGATGTGTCGAGAAAACAAGTCACCGCTGCAAGCGTATGGTGCCTCTGCACAAAAAATGGCGTGGCCTGCATTCACCTCTATCCTCACAATCATCTTATCCTTTCTACCTCTTTTGTTTTGGCCGGGCGGTATGGGCAAACATATGCGCTATCTGCCTATGACCTTTATCGTTACATTATCGGTTTCTGTTTTCTGTGCCCTGATTTTTATGCCTGTGATTGGGGCTAGTTTGCCCAAGATTGGTAAAAAGAACCGTGATCCAGTTTGGACGTTTGCTGGTGTGATGAAGCAGTACCATAAGTGGTTGGTTTTGAGTTTAAACAACACAAAAAAAACCATGAGCATTATTGTTGCATCCGTGGTCTTTGTTGTCGTGTTATTTGGAACCTATAGCAGAGGGATTGAATTTTTCCCTTCTATAGAACCTTACCGTGCTTATTTACACGTTTTAGCCTCCGACGCCTTGTCGTTTCAAAAGAAGCTGGATCATATGGATACTGTAGAAAAACAATTATCCGAAAACCCATATCTTCGTAATGTGGTGACGTTTGTTGGCAATGACCCTGGCAACCAAAGCCTCATTGGACATGTGCACTTTGGTTTTGTAGATTGGAGAAAGCGCCCATCTGCAGAAAAGATTTTGGCTGAGGTGCGGAGCACTATGCAAGCACATTCTGGAGTGTACTACAACATCCAAGCGGTTCGTCAGGTACCCAACCAAGGTTGGGATTTTGAGATATCCGTAGAAGGGCACAATAAGGATGAGTTGGAAGATTTTGCGCGCAATCTTCAGGTGTACTTGCGCCAATTCGAGGGACTGAAAGATCTGAAATCTAATTTGCCTCCTCGCCAATTCCATTGGAAGGTTGATCTGGATCGTGACGCCATCTTGCGATATGGCATTTCTGCAAGAACTGTGCGCTCCTACTTATCTTTGATGGGATCCGGTTTGTATTTAGGCCCTTATCTTCCAGATGATCTGGACTTGTTTGTTGATGTAGTGGGTGTTTTTCCAGAAAAATTCTGTCGCTGGGACTATTTGCGCACTTTCCTGATTCACACAAAGGAGGGTATGGCTCCCTTGGGTCGATTTTTTAATATTTCTCCTGAAGTGCACCATACAACCTTTATGCGCTGCCAAGGAAAATACAGCTATGATATTACCGCTAACTTAGCGCCAGACGTATTCTTGGCTGATATGAAACCGATGATGGATGAATGGATCAGTAAGAATAAGCCGAATTCTGTAACAACAGAATGGCATGGTGCAGATGCAGAGTGTGACCAAACAGCCATGTTTTTGGTAGGCGCATTTCTGACGTCTATGCTTTTGATCACAATGATTTTATTAGTGCAATTTAATAGTGTTTTTCAGGTGTTTGTGGTGCTCTCTGCTGTATGGTTTTCTACCTTAGGCGCCTTGCTTGGTTTGGTGGTGATGGGGCAAAACTTTTGTGTTGTTATGACGGGTATTGGCATTGTTGCGTTGTCTGGGATTATTGTGTCCAATAATGTTATTTTGCTTGATACTTATAACAGCTTGTTAGAGAAAGGACATGAACATTATCAGGCACTCATTGAGGCGGCAGTCAGTCGTATTAGACCCATTTGCCTTACACAAATAACAACAGTGTTAGGGTTGATCCCAATGATGCTAAAAACGGATATTCAACTTTTAAACATGACCGTAGAGATGGGTGACCCAGCAGCGCTGTGGTGGGTTCATTTGGCGACAGCTATTGTTTGGGGTGTGAGTTTCGCAACTCCCTTTACACTTTTTGCGACGCCGCTGTTTTTGCATTTACGCCACCGCTACAAGAAACCTGCAAAACAACGAGCCAAAACAGCGGCGTGATAGAACGTGATCGAAAGATATTCCGCAACATTTTCTACTGTGTTAATCATTATCAAGAAGCGCGTGATATGATAGCTTAATGAAGATATTTTTCTTTTTGTTGGGAGTGCCGAGAGGGATGCTTTTTCCTTTGACGGTATGGGTTTCGTATATGTGGCTAAAGACAGCGGGTTACAGCAACTCTGTGGTTGGCATGTGCAGCCTTCTTGTCATCCCCTCTTTATTTAAGCTTCCAGCTTTGCCTTACCTTTTGCGTGTGCAGTGGGGTCAATGGGCCGGAGGGAGCAACAAAGCAAGGTTGCTGTCTGTATCGGCTTTGTTATTTTGTGGAGCAACGCTGGGTGCTGCGTTTGTCACGCCGTATCAGTTGATTCCTTTTTTCGGGTTGATGATTATATCCGCTATGGCAGCTTCTGTGGTGGAAACCATGCTGGAGATGCTGAGGTTAGACAGTCAGTACTTTGATGCGCCACCTCTCTCACAAGACAGTATTGTGACATACTTAGGTTTGGGTGATAGGCTGGGATCTATTATTAGTAAGCCTGTTTTTTTGTTTTTTGTGGCTATGTTTTCATGGCCTGTGGCTCTTGTGGGGGCTGTGGTTGTGTTTTTGATATTTATGCACGCAGCACATCCTTTAGATAAAGCTTGGGCATCTGTGGAAAAAAAAGCACACCCCGAAACAGAATTAAAAGCTTCTATAGTAGCGCTGCGTGAGCGATGGGGATGGGTTGTTTTTGTCTTTCCGATGCTTTTGCTTTTCAATGAATCCTTTGTTCGTCCCATGATTGGTGTAATGCTGGTGGATGCACACTTTGCAATAACTGATATCTCTGTGGGATACGCTGCGATGTACGCGGGAGGAATTGTAGGGACTGCTGCTTTGATACATTTTCTTCCTCAACGAAATGATGTGCAACGCTTATGGTGGGCGGGAGCACTTAATGCTGCTGTGAATGCCCTTTTTTCCTTTTTGTGGATATATCCCTCGTGGACCTCTATGATGGTGTTAATGTTTTTGTCTGGTGCTTCACAAAATGTCTTTTTGCAACTTTTTCGCATTATACTTGGTCAACTGTGTACGCCAAATGCTCAATTCTTACAGATGTCTTTTCTGCTTTCTTTATGGGCTTTAATGGCGCCGATTGCCGCTCTATCAGGAGTGTTTGCAGATATAGTTCGCTGGAATTATTACTTTGTTATTTTGGGTTTGTTGTATATTCCAGGTGGATTGATGGTTTTGCGTATTTTGCGTACACGTCAATAAGAAAACACAGAGCTGTAATCAGCTTTTCATTTCGTGACACGCTGAGTTTATGTGATACACTGCGTTAATGGTTAGGGCGTTTTTGTTTTTGGGTGTGCCGCGAGGTTTGCTCTTCCCTATGACCATATGGTCATCCTATATGTGGATGAAAACAGTGGGTTATAGTAACACAGTGGTAGGCCTATGTGGCTTATTGGCTGTGCCTAGTTTGTTGAAACTTCCCTTTTTTCCTTATTTGTTGCGTGTGCAGTGGGGGCGTCTTTTTGGTTTGTGTAATAAGGCAGGGCTTCTATGCTTTTTTGCCCTTTTGTGTAGCTCAGCAGTCATTATGGCGGCGCTCTTTACACCTTGTAACCTCCTACCATTTTTGATTTGCATGAGTATTGCGGCGTTTTCCACTTCTGTGATTGAAACGGCTCTTGAGGTGTTACGTCTTGATAGCGCATCTTTTTCTGTTCCTGGCATGCACTCAGACTGGGTTGCTTCGCAATTGGGCACAGGTGATCGCATTGGATGTCTTCTTGGAAACCCGCTTTTATTATTAATGGTTTCGTTTTCGTCATGGACGGTCGCTCTTTGCGTGCTAGCTGTGCTGTTCTTGCTGTTTATCAGTGCTGTTCGGTCGCTTAACGCACTTTGGGCTTTAGAGGAGGAAGAAACGCGCAAGTCAAGCATTGACGTGATGAGCGCATTGCGCGACCTCTTTTGCAGGTGGGGGTACGTGGTCTATACGCTGCCTTGTTTAATGCTTTTAAGTGAAGCGCTTGTGCGCCCCATGATAGGAGTGATGCTGTTGGATAGAGGGTTTTCTTTGCGTGAAATTTCTTTGGGGTATGGTATTTCTTATGTCGGAGGTGTATTTGGGGCGCGATGTATGTTGCGGTTTTTTCCTGCGCGTGCAAATGCAACCCGGCTTTACTGGTCAGGCTCCATTAACTCTCTGATGAGTGCTTCCTACTCTTTGCTTTGGATGTGGCCCTCCACTACTGCATGTATGATACTTATGTTTTGCTCTGGATGGACGCAAAGTGTGTTTTTGCTTTTTGTGCGAATATCTTTAGGAGATCTTTGTTCTCGCTCCTACCAATTTATACAAATGGCGTTTTTTCTTTCTTTGTGGGTTGCTATGGCTATTTTTAGTACGCTTGCAGGTTGGCTGTCGAGCGTTGTGGAGTGGAGATACTATTTTGTAATTGTGGGTATTATTTTTGTGCCGTGTGGATACTTCGCTAGTGTGATTTTAAAAAAGACCCGCGTTAAAGCTTCGTAGTAATGCATCGATTTGTTGATGACAGTAGCGCTCTTATGACTTTTTTGATATGTCTGCATGCAATATAAAAATTTGATATTTTCGCACTTGAAAGTTACTTTCACGAAGCGAATAAGCGAAAATTAGATTCTTTTCAATGATTTTTTGTGTATAAGAATTTTTTGCATCACGCACAATATTGCTTCCAACACACCACGCGACTTGTCAGATCATAATAATATTGTATTACTGTAAAATTATACAGAAAAAAAATTATTTTATCAATTAAATTTTTATAGAAAAATACTTTTTGCAAAAATATACTAAATCCTTCTTGCAGAAGGAAGATTTTGATTTTCATTTCTGTGAAAATGTGTAAGTTGTAAGTAGATACAGGAGATGAAATGCAAACAGAAAAATTGAAATTTTCGCCTATCAGGATGATAGGGTTGGGAACCCTTAATGGCTCCCTTTACCCACTTATGATGTGGGGAACGCAAATGTGGATGAAAAGCCGAGGCTACAGCAACACTTCTGTGGGCCTTATGTCGCTTCTTCTTTTGCCAGTTTTGCTAAAAATGCCTTTGGCTCATTACGCTTCCCGCTGCTCTCTGAAAGGGTTTCTTGGCGCGAAAAGTCATTATATGGGTTTTTTCTCAGCTGCAGCGCTAACATTCTCTCTTTTCATTTTTATGATGTCTTGGGTGACTCCCACAAAGCCTGTTTTCTTTTTAAGTTTTATGTTTGTAGGGATGGTGGCGCTTTCGCTCACAGAGCTTTCTATTGAAATTATTCGATTGCGTTTATCTCTCTACTTTACCTCTATAGCGGAAATTATTATTTCTTTTGCTAATGTTGGGTACCGGTTGGGCGGATTCTTGGTGAAAAGCTGTCTTTTAGGAGCGGTTGCCTTTTCATCATGGGAGGCAAGTTATATGATTGTGGCTCTGATTTTTGCATCTACAGTCTTTTTTCTGAAGCCTGTTGATCGTGTTTTAAGCCAACGAAAAGCGCATATTGCTGAAAAAGGTGGAATAAGAGTTGCTCTTTCGCAACTAAAATCTCGCTACGGTTGGTCTGTTTTTGCGATGCCTTGTTTCGTGGTCTTTGGTGATACATTTGCGCGCTCTATGCTCGGCATGATGTTGATTGATCAAGGCTTCTCTCTAGCCACGATTGGCTGGGGTTATGGGATTGGGTATGGATCTGGAATGGTGGGTGCTATGGTGTGCCCGTGGCTTTTTCCAGGCCCTTGCCCTTTTAAGCGATTGGCTATTGTTGGTAGCATAAATGCCTTTAGTAACATGCTTTTCTTGCTTGTTCCCATGATGCCATCTTTGACGGTTATGACGCTGACCATGGGATTTGCAGGATTCACACAAGGAGCTTTTTTGCAGCTTGAAAGATTATGTTTTGGAGAGCTCACTTCTGAAAAATACGCGGTTGAACAAATGGCGCTGTTCTTCTCTTTGTGGGCGCTCAGTAACGTTTTGACAGCGGGCGGAGGAGCCTTGGCAGACTATACATCTTGGACATTCTTTTTCGTATTTTCTGGTCTTGTTTATATATTTGGGTTAATTTCTATTTATTTTGTGCGAAAAAGAAGGCAGAATGAAGAGTAATGTTTTGGCGATGGCGTATTGCTGTCTGCTTTTATGAAGGGTTTTCTCCACTAAAAGCTTGGCCAGAATTAGTGTGAAAGGGAGGAATGATGACTAAAGGTGATGTAGCCACAAGGCTTGTAGGGATGTTTCCAGACTTGAAAAGAACGGAAGCGCAAAACCTGACAGAAGCAGTTTTTGCTATTGTAACGCAATCTCTTGTGTCTGGTAAGGACGGCGTTGTGCGAATTCATGGATTCGGAACGTTTGAGGTGACTGAGCGTGCTGCTCGTACGGGGCGTAACCCTAAAACAGGGGAAACAATTGCGATCCCTGCAAGGAAGATGGTCCGCTTTCGTCCTTCAAGCACACTGAAAGATGCGCTGTAGTGCTCTTTTTTGGTGCTAAAAAAAGAATTTTAATTGCGCTAGGGGGGTTTGCACTAGTGGCACTACTTTTGTGGTGGGTTTGGTAAAAGAATGGAAAGCAACATTGTGTTAAGAGATCTTAAGGTTTCTTTTCAAAAAAACACGGTTTTGAATATCCCCTCTTTATCTGTCCCGTCACAAAAGCTTGTGGCTGTAGTGGGCCCAAATGGTGGCGGCAAAACGACTTTTTTGCGCGCTTTACTTGCTCGTGATGTGCGATATGCTGGCTCTGTGAGTTGTCCATGTTCATGGGTTTATATGGCTCAGAATGCCTCTGAGCGCAAAGATTTTCCCATAACAGTTAAGGAATACGTTGCAGCGGGTTTATACAAACTTTCTGGGCCGTTTTCCCAGTTTTCTGAAGATGATTGTGCAAAAATTGTGCAAGGGTTGGAGCAAGTTTGCTTAACAGGCTATCAAGATCGCTTGTTGCATCAGCTATCAGGTGGTGAATGGCAGCGTGTGCAGCTTGCGCGATTTCTTCTTCTTGAATCAGGAGGGTACCTTTTAGACGAACCGTTCTCTGCGATGGATCGTCGGATGGTTCATTTACTCCAAGAACGTTTACAAAATTTGCGTGAGAAAGGAAAAACAATTTTTGTGGTTACACACGATCTTGTATCGGTTCGCGAATTTTTTGATTACGCAATTTTGCTGCGTGGTGATGTTGTGGCACACGGAAAACCTTCTGAAGTGCTAGTGCATCAAAATATAGAAAAGGCTTATGGATAGTATTTTTCAACCATTCGAATACCTTTTTATGAAACGCGCCCTTGCAGGGTGTCTAATTCTGAGTCTGGGCAGTTGTCCCATTGGTGTTTTGTTGGTGCTACGTCGTATGAGTCTGATAGGTGATGCCCTTTCACATGCCATATTCCTTGGTGTGGCAGGCGCTTACTCTCTTTTTGGATTGAGCTTTTTAATGATGAGTGTGGGTGGCTTTGTGAGTGGCGTATGTGTCGCTATCTTGGCGGGTGTTCTTTCACGAAGAACTCACATGAAAGAAGATGCAAGCTTTGCAGCTTTTGTAGTGCTTTCTCTTGCGTTAGGCGTTTTGCTTGTCTCGCTTCAGCGTCGTAGCGTTGATCTTTTACAGGTTTTGTTTGGATCTATTCTGGCGATTGGTCGAGAAGAGCTGCTTTTAATGGCTATTATTTGTTTTATAACGTTTTTGCTGATGATGCTGTTTTACAGGCCATTTGTTTACGAGTGTTGTGATGTGACCTTTTTTGGACAAGTATCTAAAAAAGTAGGTGTTTACCACACCATGTTTTTAATTTTAATTGTTTGTAACCTCATAGCAGGGTTTCAGACTATTGGTACACTTCTTTCTGTAGGACTAATGGTTCTTCCTGCTATTATTGCGCGGTTTTGGTTTCAAAAATTAACAAGCCTTTTGATCGGGTCGGTTCTAATTGGCTGCGTGTCAGGGATCATTGGACTCTATGCTGCCTTCTTTCTTGATTGGCCTGCTGGACCTGGCATCATTATTGTGATGGGCGCTTTGTATGCTATCTCCGCGTTTATTGGTCGTTATGGGAGCATGCGATGCTTGGCAAAATCCTAATTCTTGCAGCAACAATAAATAGCCTTTTTGCGCACACTCCTTTGAAAGTCGTGGCGTCTTTTACCGTCATTAAAGATTTTGTGGAACGTATTGGGGGAGATCGCGTGGAAGTGGTGTCTGTAGTAGGTCCCAATGGAGATCCGCACTCTTATGAGCCAACCCCGCAAGATGTTTGCCGATTTGCAGAAGCCGATATAGTCTTTATTAATGGTTTGCACCTTGATAGCTGGGTGCGCAAGCTTTTGGCAAGCTCCAACCGTCAAAGCTCTGTCTATACTGTAACTGCAGGTATTAATCCTCGACTTGTACAAGAAGAAAGTGGGATAGTGTGCGATCCTCATGCTTGGCATGACCCTATGAACGCTGTCATATATGTGCAAAACATTACTAACATTCTTGTACAAAAAGATCCGGATTCTGCTGAGTTTTATAAAAAACGTGCCAGGGATTATATTGCGCGTTTGTACGATTTGTATAACCGTATTAAAGATATGTTCGATAGTTTGCCTTCTTATGCACGTATTGTGATGACCGCACACGAAGGGTTTGGTTACTTTGGTCGTGCATTTGGATTAGAGTTTCATGCGCCCATGGGTATGAGTACAGAAGAAGAAGCACGGCCAAAAGATTTGGCTCGGCTGATTAAAATGATTGGAAAAATGGGCATGAAAATACTCTTTGCTGAATCTATATCAAACGATAAAGTGATTGTACAGGTGGCAAACGAAACAGGAATATCCTTAGGTGTGCCTCTTTATTCCGACTCTTTATCAGAACCCTCTGGACCCGCGGCAAGCTACGAAGCTATGCTGATGCATAATGCGACGCACATTAAAAATGCCACCTCACAAATATTGATGCCAGTATGCTCGTAATCTTTTTGATCGCTTGTTGCTATACTGGATGATGCAAACACAGAGAATGAAAATATAAATTGGTAGTATGTTTGCAGCAAACAACTTTATATGTGTGCTCATTAAATGGATAGCCACCGCAAAGATGGTAAAAACGGAAAAGTCGATGTTGTATGACGTGCAATAACACAGCAATGAAAATGTGTCATGCTTTTATAAAAAGTGACGTCAGACACTCTCATAGAGTGGGGTGTAATGATACTCTTGACGCCTGCCTCAATGCATTCCCACGCTAATCCAGGAGAGTGACGCGTGTACACAGTGACAGATACGCAATCATCTTGTTGTGCGCTGTGATGCTGTACACACTCAGCGCCGTAACGCGCAACAATCGATTCTGTGTACACAAGGTAGGTATGATAAAATGATGTGAGATTTGTATGCTCTAGAGTGATTAGGTCATGCAAAGTGAGAATACAGACAGTGCGACGCTTCATACCATTACGCTACCTTAACTTTCGAGTTTATGGAAGTTTATCGATGCTACTGTGTGCTACGCTTTTGAGTCAATCAGTACAGCTATCTGCACTAGGAGGCTTGGGAAAATCAGTGCAGCTAGCGGTTCCTATGGGAGGGGTGGATAAGGAAGTTTTAGAACGCTTTACAAAGCAAACGGGTGTGTGCGTAGAAGAGCTTAATTACGATGAAAGTAATGTCATTGGCACAGTTTTATCTATAGCTAAGCGCTATATTACAGGTGATGTTTTTATTCTTTCGCATAACGCACTTATGCTCACACCTCTTGATAAATTTCAAGAAGAGTATTTTGCAGATGTGACGGATATTTATCAAGAAGAATGCCAAGATATACTGCCCCAGTACACGAATATGTTGCAAACAAAAACCTCAAAATGTACCCGAATTCCCCTGTGTACGTCGCCGCTTTATGCGTTTATGCAAAAGCCTCTTGAGGGTGGTTTGGCTATTGCCGATTTGTTCTCGCAAGATTTTCTCGATACTCTTCCTAAAAAAAGCATTTGGGTGCTTGGCGGTGTTACGATGCTGGTTCAGATGATTATTTGGTCGATGCGCGTAAACAAAATGCTTTTGACTAACGAAAATATTCATAGCATGATTAAGAAAATCACCCCTTATATTGGCGGTATTTCTAAAGATAGTAATGTGGCATCTTCCGCTTTGCACAAAAAAGAAATTTGCATGATTGTTACGGATATAGGCGATATTGCTACGTTAGAAGATGTGCCACGATATAACATGACTTCTGGATCATTTTTTTCTATTGAATACTGTGCTTTGCACTACACATCCTCTGAGAAAAAAGAAGCCAGAGCACTGGTGCGTTACCTTGCAGCCAACGTTATAGATGATTCTGTGAAAAAACCATCCCAAGTATATGATGAACCGTTTGTTGATCAATCTGTCTGGGAGGCGTGCTATTTTTCTCTTGCAGAGGCCTTATGCTAGGCAAGGTGATGCGTGCGTTTGAAGACGCTATGAACGCTTATCAATGGGAAAAATCGCCCACCATCGCTGTTGCTTTATCGGGTGGTCAAGACAGTACAGCGCTTACACTATGTGCACAAATATGGTGTGAAAAACATAACGGAAAGCTGGTGGCCTTGCATGTTGATCATGGTATGCGATCGGTGTCTTCACAAGAAGCACAGTGTGTTCTTGATTGGTGTCGATCACACAATATCACAGGTCACATCTTAACTTGCAACAAAGTGGCCAGTAGCCAAGAAACAGCGCGCTTAAAGCGCTACAATCTTTTGGGAAAGTGGTGTGAAGAGAATAAAATCTACCATTTATTGGTAGGACATCACGCATGGGATCAAGCGGAAACAGTCATTATGCGCCAAAAGCGCAAATCTTCTGGAGTTGGTTTGATGGGCATGCAGCCTATGCGTATTACAGAATGGGGAAGAATTTTACGTCCATTGCTTACTCTTCCTCCTCAGGGGTGGGATCAATGCGGTTACAGTGTGGATGATGCAAGCAATCAAAATATGCAGTATGAACGTGTGCAGGTGCGCACGCAAATTATTGCTAACGCCTCCTTAAGAGAAGAAGCACTCCATTTGCAAAAACAATCATGTCAAGAGCAAGAATCCCAACACGCACACTTAGTAGAAGCTATTGCCAAGTATGTGCGCTTAGATGCAAATGGCGTGTGTGTTTGTGCACGTGAGGTTTTTGATACCAACAATCCTGTGCACTGCGCACTTTTGAAAAGAATTATTATGACTGTATCTGGTAAAGTGCTGCCTATACGCCTGAAGGTGTGGGATATGTTTTGTGATCGTATACCCCACTGGCTTTGTGGACAAAAGGTGACTTTGGGCGGTTGTGTGCTGTTAAAGCGTCAGAGTGATGTGTGCATTATGCGCGAATATAAAAGAATACAAAAAATCATAGTGAAACCAGGAAAACAAGCTTTGTTTGATGGACGGTTTATAATTGATAATCCTACACCGTATACACGAGAAATCGATGCATGGGGCAATCTTTGCTCTCAGATAAAAGAGCAAGAGATGGCGTTTCCTGCGTATAGGAACAAAGAAGGCGTTTGTGAAGTGCCGCGATCGCACCAATCGGTAGGCATGCGCAGCGTATTTATGCCCATGATACCTTTGATGGGGTACCGATTTTCTTGTGTGATGCGCTAAATATGGTGAAAATATACACTTTATACTCTCTAAAAGTGAAAAAATAAGAGCTTAACGGAGCGACCTTTGGTATTATGAAATAGAAGGAATTGGCGGCTTCAGAAAAAAGTCGATATTGGAGTATACTGTGTCAGTTAATCAAAAACATTTTTGGATTTTAATATGCGCTGTTTTGGGATTAGCGCTAGTCTATAATTCTATGGATAATTCGCGCCAAACTGCGCAATCGCATGTGGTGGAATATTCAGCGTTTAAAAAAGCCGTGGATACGCAAAAGGTTCGTGAAGCCTCTTTGAAGGGAGACTTAGTGATTGGAAAATATGTCACCGGCGATGTCTTTGTGACCCGCATTCCATCTCATTTGCAAGTGGCGAACCTCTTAACAGCGCAAGGCGTAAGAGTAGAAGCGTTGGATCGTGAAGATGATATACCTTCTTTTTGGAGTATTTTAATATCATGGTTTCCGGTGCTTTTGTTTATTGCTGTGTGGGTTTACTTTTATCGCCAGATGAATTCCAAAGGCGGCAATGTTATGGGTTTTGGTCGCGCCAAAACAAAATCCCTTACAGAACATCAACGTATTGTGCGTTTTAAAGACGTGGCTGGTGTGGAAGAAGCTAAAGAAGAGCTTCAAGAGATTGTTGATTACTTAAAAGATCCCGATCGCTATCAACGCTTAGGAGGAAAATTACCGCGCGGTGTTTTGCTGGTAGGACCTCCAGGAACAGGAAAAACCCTCTTGGCTCGTGCGGTTGCCGGTGAAGCTGGTGTCTCTTTCTTTAGTATTTCTGGATCTGACTTTGTGGAAATGTTTGTGGGAGTGGGTGCATCTCGTGTGCGTGATTTGTTTGAACAAGCTAAGAAAAAATCCCCATGCATTGTGTTTGTTGATGAAATCGATGCGGTGGGACGTCACCGTGGCGCCGGTATGGGTGGTGGAAACGATGAGCGTGAGCAAACACTGAATCAGCTTTTGGTGGAGATGGATGGTTTTGAGCCGCAAGTAAATATTATTATTATTGCCGCTACTAACAGGCCGGATGTATTAGATAAAGCACTTCTGCGCCCTGGGCGTTTTGATCGTCAAGTTGTTGTGCCTCTTCCAGATGTGCGTGGTCGTGAAGCGATTGTGCGCGTGCACCTTGAAAAAGTGCGACACACTGCAGATGTGGAGCCTCTTGTGATTGCGCGTGGTACACCAGGATTTTCTGGTGCGGATCTTGCAAACATCGTGAACGAAAGCGCTCTTCTTGCAGCGCGCTCTGGAAAACAAAAAGTGGACGCAACAGACCTAGAAGAAGCAAAAGATAAAGTGATGATGGGAGCAGAGCGTCGCTCCATGGTTATGAGCGAAAATGAAAAGAAACTGACGGCATACCACGAAGCAGGACACGCGCTTGTGGCCGTGCATACACCAGGATCAGACCCTATTCATAAAGTGACCGTGATTCCACGTGGGCGAGCGCTTGGTATGGTGATGCAGCTTCCAGATAAAGATGTGCTTTCTGTTACACGTGCAAAACTGCGTGGTGATATTGCTATTGCTATGGGCGGTCGTGTAGCTGAGGAAATGATTTTTGGCGCTGATAATATGACCACGGGCGCTGAATCAGACATTCAGATGGCGACAGAGCGCGCTAAGGCTATGGTGGGGCGCTGGGGAATGAGCGATGATCTTGGTCCACTGAATTATATGCAGGATACTAACCCATTTACCTCTAATGGAGAAGCTTTGCCTATTTCTGATAAAGTCGCAGAGCGTATGGATAAAGAAGTGTGTCGCATTGTTCTGGAAGGTTATGAATCCGCTAGGAAGGTTCTGAAAAAACATAAAGACCAACTCGAGCTGTTAGCACAAGTACTGCTCCAAAGAGAAACCTTGACCGGTGCTGATGTAACAGCGCTTTTGTCTGGTAAGGATTTGGGCCCTATTCCTCAAAAAAGAAAGGTGGTTAGACGAAAAACGTCTCTGACCCCTGGGCCAGAAATGAAAACAACAAAGACAATAAAAAAAGCCCCTAAAAAATAATGGCAATATTGGGTGCAGATGGTGTTCGTGGGCGCGTGGGTGTATCTCCCATGACACCAGAGGATATGTTCGCTCTAGGGCGCGCAATTGGGCATACCATAGCCTCAAACCGTTTGATAGTGATTGGATGTGACACACGCGCGTCATCGCCTTTGTTTGTCAAAGCACTCAGCGAAGGCTTTATGATGGCTGGCGTTGATGTGTGTGATATTGGTGTGGTTCCTACGCCCGCTGTTTCCTTGTATGCACAGAAAAAAAACGCTAGTTGTGGTGTCATGATTACAGGATCACATAATCCAGAAGATGTGAATGGATTGAAGGTTTTTAACGCCTTTGGTCATAAAGTGGACGGCGCTTGGTGGAATAAGGTTCAAAATGTACACAAAGAACCGTTGAGTGCGTCAGAGAGAACAGGCAAGAGTTGCAAAGATCCGGAAGGCATCACTCATTATATGCATTCTTTAGAAACTCCTGATTATCAAGGGCGTGTCATTGTAGATTGCGCAAACGGTTCCAACACGGCATGTTTGTTTCCCGCTTACTGTGAGCGTATTGGCGTAGGTGGCGTTATTAATGTAAATTGCGGTACACAACACAGCAATATCATACAAAAAGCGGTGATTGATCACAAAGCTGATGTCGGATTTTCTTTTGATGGAGATGGTGACCGGGTGTGGGCTTGCGATGCGCAAGGAATCCTTTACGATGGTAACGCACTTATGGCGCTTTTGGCTTTCCACGATCCATGTGTGCAGAGTGTTGTGGTTACGCAGTATGCAAACAGTGGCTTGGTATGTTTTTATAAACAGATTGGTAAAAAAGTGTTTGTGAGTGAGGTGGGAGATGCGCATGTTGCGCGTACCATGCGCTCAGAGCAGGCAGACCTTGGCGGAGAGCCTTCAGGGCATATTTTGCTCAAAGGAGCGCATGTGGGAGATGGAGCAGCTGTGATGATGCGTGTGTTGCGCTTAATGCATGAGCAGCGGAGCTCTCTTGCTGATTTGGCTGCATTGTGGCAGCCATGGCATGAGGTGCTTTTTTCTGTAGCTCAAGATTGCGCTACGCAAGACCGCATAGAGACCATTAAAAGTATGTCATTACACAGCCGCTGTGAGATGCGGTTTTCCCAAACAGAGCCTGTAATGCGTGTTTATATGGAGTGCAAAGAGCAAAATATCGTTTTGGAAGAGTCCAAAAAGGTGCGCTCTGTCTTTAAAACGCAATAAAACGTTGCAAAGATGGTCTTTTTTTGTCAGAATAAATCGAGGGTTTCAAACCTTCAAAAGTCGGCCGGATGGCAGAGTGGTTATGCAGAGGATTGCAAATCCTTGTATGTCGGTTCGATTCCGGCTCCGGCCTGTTCCTCGGTAGCTCAGTTGGTAGAGCAGGTGATTGTTACTCACTTGGTCGGCGGTTCGAGTCCGTCCCGAGGAGCCACAGCGCGTAAAAGTGCATCATAAACGCTTGAGCGCAAAGGGTGATCTGGTAATGGTCCCACAGAAATGTACTGCGCCTTTTCTTTGGAAAGTGCGTGCAAAATGGGATAAAGATTTTGGCAGGCCTCTGCCATACTGCTAGTCGGTGATAAATTCCAAGGCGATAAAGAATCGCCAAAACTTACATAAAAAGATTGATTGTTAAAAGGCTCCACTTCACACCAGCCTTTCGGTGCTGGTGGTTGGTAATGGGTGGGAGCATGCGCTAACAGGGTTTGCAAAGAAAGAGCACCCAGACGCAACACTTCCCATGCGTTGTTGCTCCATAACGCCACTGTGCTTTCTATGCCGTAGGTGCATGATTGTTTTTGTATATAAAGGGCAGATGCTTTGATGGATTCTGAGAGATGGTCTTCATGAGAGACGGTCAGTTGGCCAGATATATTTGCACTGGTGACTGCCAAAGGATTTTGATAGGTTGCCAGAAGCTTTTTCAGCTCTGGATGACCTGGAACTCGCACACCCAATGTTGGTGTACTCATGATGTCTGAAAGCTCCTTTGAGAGGCTTTCTGCGACAAAAGTAAAAGGACCTGGCCAAACTTGTTGTAAAAACGGTTTGACTGCCTGCGGTATGCGCACAAGCGATTCTGCTTCCTCAAAAGAAGACACCATGATGGGCAGCGGCTGCGTTGATGGCCTATGCTTGATGTTGTAAAGAAAGGAAATACCTTCCTTTGTAGCAGGAGCCGCGACGCCAAAAACGGTATCGGTTGCTACGATAATAGGTTGAGGAAGGCGTGCGATCAGAGAATCTATCATGTGCGATCAAAGAGATGATCAATATCTTTTTTAGATAACGTTATGTGGGTAGGGCGGCCATGGTTACACTGGCTTGTTTGGGGTGTGCTCTCGATGGTGCGTAGCAAATCGGACATTTGATGAATAGAAAGCTCTTGTCCGGCACGTATGCTGCCGTGGCATGCGCTGGTGGAGCAAAGGGCGTGAAGGGCTTCTTCGGGTGCATGACTGGATCCGTAAGCAAGCATCTCACTGCAAAAATCACCAATGACTTTTGCCATATCAGCGTTTTTTAAAACAGAAGGAATACGATACACAAGCCACTGGCCCTTTTGATTCTCAAGAGAAAATCCCCACTGCGTAAGATGGGATTGTGTGCGTTGAAGCGTTAGGCTTTCATCTTCTGTTGTGGTAAGAGCAATAGGCGCCAGTAGCGTTTGTGAAGCCACTTCTTGGTTGTGTGCATCTTCTTTCATACGCTCATAAACGATGCGTTCGTGGGCAGCGTGTTGATCTGTAATGGTTAATCCTTTTTGAGATTCTGACACAATATACGTTTTAAAAATTTGGCAGCGCGGAAATCCCAAAGGAAGATGCTGTTCTTTTGTAAATTGGATAGATTCTTCCTGTGATAATGGCGGTTTCGGTTCCGAAAGTGAGGCTAACAATGCCGATTCTAACGAAGAGGTTTTTGGTTTTTGAAACAAAGAAGGCTGCGGAGGCGTGTGGGTGTATGAGGTTGTGGGTATAGCCACAAAGCGATCAAGTGCTTCTTGCGTTAACGTTTGTGTTGTGCGCGGGCCTAAGGCATTGAGATGGTGCTGAATAGCGTTTTCTAATAGAAATCTTACATGCTGTGAGTTACGAAAACGCACATCCATTTTGGAGGGGTGTGCGTTGATATCCACATCTTCTGGAGGCAAAGAAATCCACAGCGCAACAAGAGGAAAACGTCCTTTTGGTATAAGGTCTCCAAAAGCGTATCGTACCGATGTAACCAAAAATTTGTTTTGGCAACAGCGGTTATTAACCAAGAAAAACATGTGGCTTGATGTACGTTTGTTTAACGTGGGAATACCAACGCAACCATGCACACTGCTGATTTCTGTTTCAAAGGATATGGGCACAAGGTCGCTGGAATGTTTCAAGACATCGTGCGCTCGCATCATTACAGATTCTGTGGGATGTGCCGGTAAATCAAGCGAGAGCTTATTATCTGTGTGTAGTGTGATGTGAATGTGCGGTACTGCAAGGGATAAGTGCATAAGTTGCGTGATAATCGCTTGGGTTTCTGCAAGCGGTGTTTTTAAAAATTTAAGCCGTGCAGGTGTGGCATAAAAAAGGTTTTCCACATCCACCTGTGTGCCGTAATTAGCGGTAGCTGGGGCAACAGGATGCACGGTTCCCGCATCAACGGTTAAAGACCATCCATCCTGATGCTCTGGCCGGCTGGTGAGGGTCATTTTGCTAACAGATCCAATGGAAGGAAGTGCTTCCCCTCTAAATCCCATAGTCGCAATCGTGTGTAACGGCGCATCGTAGAGTTTGGAGGTGGTATGTCTTTTGATGGATAAAGGCAAATCATCTTTGGCAATGCCGCATCCGTTATCTGTGACAGTCATACGGGTAATGCCGCCTTGCTCTACGTGGACGCGAATCACCGATGCTTTGGCATCAATAGCGTTTTCTACAAGCTCTTTAATGACGGATGAAGGAGCCCCTACCACTTCGCCTGCGGCAATTTGATTAATAATATTATCTGGTAAACGTCGTAAGGTCATTGTGTGAGTGATCGCAAGTGTTTTTTGATTAATTCTACCGCTGGTTGGTTAAAAGGATCAATGTGGTAAGAGCGTGCAAGGAGTATAGTTTCCAGGAAGCAGTGCATCATAAAGGATGCTGTGAATGCTAGAGGGTTTTGATCTTTTGGCTCCCAAGTGCGGACAGGTCGTTGGCGATCAATTAATGCTTTGCAGGTGGCTTCGCAAGATTGGTGCAAAAGGGTGGCAAGAGGTTGGGTTTCTGGTGTTGGGCTAGACTGTGGAGGAAAAATGAGTGTGAAAAATCGGCTGGAGGCTCCGTCTAGATAGAGCTGAAGTTGTGAATGCTGATCAACGGTTCCGTAGGCGTCTACTGGCAAGAAATCCAAACCATTTTTCCCAAGACTTTCTGCCCACAGCTGACGCCACCATAGTGCGCAAGGTGCGTGTTTTTGTGCGTAAGGCATGAGCACGGATGTGCAGCGCTTATGGCTGCGATTCCAGAGTATCCAAGCAACGCTGTCGGTGATAGCGTGTGAGGTATTTTTTTCTGTGTAAGAAGCGTAAACAGCGTAGGCTGCATCTAATGCTTCTAGTGCGTTTCCCCCGGCACACATGATGGGCACAAGCCCCGTTGGTGTAAAGGCAGAAAAGCGTCCAGGCACGTGTGGATCAAGATCAATGATAGGCACGGCATTGTCTTGCGCAAAGGTGCGCAAAGGTGAAGTGTGGGGTTGTGTCAATATTAAACAATGTTTGCTTAAAGGAAGAGAGCGTTGCGTCAGTTGGTCGGTAATCCAAGAAAGTTGAGCGAGGGTTTCCACTGTTCCACCTGATTTGGAGGTAAATACAAAGTGTGTTTTGCTCCAATCCCACGATTCGTAGGCGTAAGGATCAATGTTTGCTAAGAAAGAAAGGGTAACAGATTTGTTGAGAGGAGCGGTGAGGGCTTGTCCGGATAGGCTTGATCCACCGATTCCGCAGAAAACGATATGATTTGCGTTATCCATAAAATGTTCGGATGTACGCTTAATGCGTTGAAAAACATCAGGGTTTGCAAAAACAGAAAAAGGAAAAGGCTCTGAAGTGTGGAGTGCATGGGCTTTTTCTAAAAAAGACTTCCATTCTTGATGATGAATTGTTTGTGTAAAAGACATATTAAACCGGTTTTTTTAAAAAAAGAACGCTTAAAAAGGCAACGCTAAGAGAGATGGCAGCATCCGCAATGTTAAACGCTGGCCAGTGCCAATTATATGCATAAAGATCAATGAAATCCACAACAGCGCCAAAGCGAATGCGGTCAATAATGTTGCCAAGCGCTCCGCTTAAGATAAAGACAAACGCCCACCGTTCTTTGGGGCAGTGGGTGCGGGCAAACATGTATAGTATAAATGCTACAATCATGCAGGCCAACCCAACATAGGCCGCTGGGTGATCAAACAGCGTAATACCAAACAAAACGCCAGGATTCCAAAGCAAGATAATAGAAAACCACGAAAAAACAGTATAAGGCAAAAGATCTATATTGTGCATAACGAAGTGTTTAGAAAGTTGGTCTGCGCATAAAACTAAAACAAAGGTAATAATTTGATGTTTAGATATGAGAGATTGCTTCCATAACATTTGAGCACCTTTGGCATAAGTTTTTGCTTATATTGATTAGTTGTTTCCAGCATCTGTGACACTTTTTGTCGGGAGCCTTTAAAACAACAAACGCTGTGTTCGTTGTGCCCACTTGCTGTGCTTGAGGATTGCTGTTAGCCGATATGCGTACAGAAGATGTGACAAACAAATCACAAAGTTCATCTTCTGAAAACGCTATTGATCCATAAAGATGAACGTGGGCTTCTAGGTTTGATCCTAATAATCCTTCTGCGCGCATGTTTTCAATTTTTTTAAACACAGCGCTTCTGATACTAAGGATGGTTTTGAATTGTTTAGCAAGTTCAGGGTTGTTCCATGTATGATAAGGTTTTTTGAAAAGCGCTAAATGGACGCTTTGTTCTTTAGTTGGGTTATCAAAGTGTTGCCAAGCGTCTTCCGCCGTAAAAGGCAAAATGGGAGCAAGCCAGCGCACAAGGTATTCAAAGATGGTTTCTAAGGTTGATAGGCAGGCCAATCGCTTAGAGGAGTTGCGCGCTTCGCAATAAAGGGTGTCTTTGCGAATATCAAAATAAAACGCGGAAAGATCTTGGATACAGAAATCTTTAATGAGTACAAAGATATCGTGGTAGCGATAGGACGTTAGCAGCTGCAATATTTCTGTGTGTATGGAATATAAACGATGAAGTATATACTGTTCAATCACAGGAAGTTTGCCTGAATATCGGGTGGTGCGGTGATGCAGATTTCCCAATAAAAACCTTAAAGTGTTGCGAATTTTGCGGTATATGTCTTGTTGACTTTGCAGAATATTATGGCCGATTTTTATATCGTTATGGTAGTCAGATTGCATAACCGTAATGCGCAGAATATCGGCACCGTAGCGCTTCAAGATTTCGTGAGCAGTGAGAACATTTCCTTCCGACTTGGACATTTTGCGTCCTTGTGCGTCTACAACAAATCCGTGTGTAAAAATGGTGCGAGTGCAAGGTTTTTCTTGCGCGTAAACGCTACAAATCAACGAAGACTGAAACCAACCACGATGTTGATCAGAGCCCTCTAAATAAAGGTCCGCGGGATAAAAACCAGCTGGTTGCAAAACATAAGAAAAGGTTGTTCCACTTTCAAACCATACATCAACAATGTCGGTGACTTTTTTATACTCCCCATGCAGGTGCTCAGGCAAAAATTCTTTTTCATCTGCTTCAAACCACATATCGCAGCCTTCACGAGCAATGCGGTGGGATATTTTTTCTAATATCACGGGGTCGCGCAAAGGCAAATTGGTTTCTTTATGCACAAAAAACGCTAATGGCACACCCCAACATCTCTGGCGGGAAACACACCAATCTGGTCGTCGCTCCAGCATACTTTCTAAGCGTTGACGGCCGCCTTCAGGACTCCAGTTTATGGAATCAAGGGCCTTGATGGTTTTTCCACGCAAAGCGTTGAGTGAAAGGAACCACTGAGGCGTTGCACGCATAATCAGAGGTGCTTTTGAACGCCATGAGTGAGGGTAAGAGTGTTTGATTTCTTCGAGTAAAAGCAGGTGTGGACGTAGCAAATCAATAATTTTATCTTCATCTTTAAAGATATGCATACCGGCAACCAACAATATGCTGTCAAAGAAAACGCCGTAATCGTTTACACAGTGCACAAGAGGAATATTGTTTTGTATACAAAGCTGATAATCCTCGAGTCCATGAGCTGGTGCGCAGTGTACAAATCCTGTTCCTTGCTTATCGGTAACGTGATCGCCTGATAAAAGTGGAACAGAATGCGTATAGCCATCTTTGTGCCATGGGTGAAGACATTCCGCAGCTTGCCAAATATCTCCTTTGGATTCTGCTGAGATAGGTGCGTTTTGTGCGTTAATACGTTCAGCCAGATAGGGCCAGAGAGATTTTGCACACCATAGATAGTAGGCGCCCATGTCGATGCATGCGTAGGTGATATCGGGATGATATGAGACCGCTTGACTGGCGGGGATCGTCCAAGGCGTGGTTGTCCACAAAGCGAGAAAGACCGGTTTATCGTTTGGTCCAGGACCATTCCTCAGAGGGTACTTAATAAAAATTGCTGAAGATTTTTTGTCTTGGTATTCAATCTCTGCTTCTGCAAGAGCTGTTTTTTCTGTAATAGACCAGTGAACAGGCTTTGTATGTTGATAAAGAACTTCATCCATGAGCATGCGATGAAGCAGGCGAACGATGGCTGCTTCTGATTCAGGATTCATGGTGGTGTAGGGGTTAGCAAAGTCAGCGCAAATACCAAGCCTTTGAAAGTCTTCAGATTGTTTTGTAATCCATTCTTGGGCGTAGGTGCGACAGCGGGTACGAAATTCTTTTTGAGAAAGCGATTTTTTTTCTTTCAGCGCTTCTTTTTCTACACTCCATTCAATAGGCAGTCCATGACAGTCCCATCCTGGAGTAAAAGGTGCTAGATATCCTTGAAGGCGTGTAAATCGGCAAGCTACATCTTTAAGAGTTTTGTTGAGGGCATGTCCTAAATGAATGGATCCGTTAGCGTAAGGGGGTCCGTCGTGTAAGATAAATTTTTTCTGAGAAGGTGTTGTTTGATTAGAAATTTTTCCATAAAGATCAATATCTTTCCAAAATGCAATCAGCTCAGGCTCTTTTTGTGAGAGATTTGCACGCATCGAAAACGATGTTTTGGGTAAAAAAATGCTATCTTTTATTTGTTTTTCTGTGTACATAAAGGCAATTTATTCCAAACACTACAGCGTACCACTAAGCATGAGAACAGCGCAATGTTTTACTGTCTTAAACGTCAAAAACTTCATCCCACGATCCCGTAGAAGAGGCTTTGGTGTATTCGGTGGCACGCCCTTCAAAAAAGTTGGCGTGTTCTAGTCCGTTCAAGATAGAATCCATCCAAGGAAGAGGGTTTTTGGCGATGCCAAAAACCGGCTTTAATCCTAGTTGTGTAAGACGGCGATCACCAATATAGCGAATATAGTTTTTAATATCTTGTGCTTCTAACCCTTGCACGCCGCCCTGTTCAAATGCTAACTCAATAAAGTTATCTTCAAGGCGTACCACTTCTTCACAAGCGCTGATGATGCGGTCTTGCAGTTTTTTTGTCCATAAAAAGTTGTTTTCAGTGACAAACGTGCGGAACATCTTAATAATGGAGTGGGTGTGGAGGGTTTCATCGCGCACAGACCATGTGACGACCTGTCCCATGCCTTTCATTTTATTAAAGCGTGGGAAGTTCATCAGCATAGCAAAGGAAGCAAACAACTGCAGTCCTTCTACAAACGCTCCGTACATGGCGAGACTAGCGGCAATGCCTTCGAGAGATTCGTCATAAAAGTTTTGGATTAGTTCCCACTTTTCGCTCATTTCTTTGTACTGCAAAAAGGTTTGGTACTCTACCTCAGGCATACCGACTGTGTCCAGAAGGTAGGCGTAAGCACCCATGTGAATGGTTTCCATATTGGCAAAAGCGCATAGCATCATACGAATTTCTGTGGGCCCAAAGATTTTAAGATAATAATCTGTATAGCAGGAGTTTACACCAACATCCGCTTGTGTAAAAAAGCGAAAACATTGCACTAGAAGGTTCCGCTCTTCATCGGTGATGTTGTACTGCCAGTCTCTCACATCATCGGACATGGGGATTTCTTGTGGCAGCCAAATGATGGATTGCTGTTGATTCCAAGCCTCGAACGCCCATGGATAAAAGAAGGGCTTGTAGGTTTCGCTTGGTATCAGGAGACGGCTTTTATTAGCGCTCCATGAGGGGTGTAGTAATTTTTGTGACATCGTATACCTATTGACAGCTTAAGCACTCATCTTTTTCGTCTATGAGAGAGGCGCTTTCCGATGAAAACGCGCTCTCTGCTCTTTGAGCAGATTTTGAGCGTAAATAATAAAGGCTTTTAACACCTTTTTCCCATGCGCGCATATGAACTGCGTGTAAGTCGCGCTTATGCACATCATGGGGTAAAAAGATATTAAGGGATTGAGATTGACAGATAAATGGCTGACGATCTGCTGCGTGATCGACAAGCCACCTTTGGTCCATTTCAAAAGCGGTTTTGAAGACAGCTTTTTCGTAAGGTGTCAAGAAATTCAAGTGTTGCACTGAACCTTCGTGGGCAAAAATGTTGGTCCACATTTCTTCGGTGTTTTGTCCTTTTTCTTCAAGAAGCTCTTCTAAATAAGGGTTTTTGACAGCGAAGGATCCAGCTAGTGTTTTGTGTGTGTAGGCGTTGGCCACACGTGGTTCAATGCCAGGCGATGTTCCGCCGCAAATAATAGAAATAGAAGCCGTGGGCGCAATAGCAAAAATATTAGAAAAACGTAGCTCGTGTCCGCACTCTTCTGCGTCAGGACAAGCGCCTTTTTCGATGGCGAGCTTGTGAGAAGTGCGTACTCCTTGCTCGTGTAGTGACTGAAATATCTTCATATTCCAGGCCTTGGCTGTTGCGCTTTCCATCGGAACTTTATTTTTTTGCAGGAATGAGTGCCATCCCATGACACCTAATCCAATAGAGCGTTCGCGTTGTGCTGCGTAAACGGCTTTGGACATTTCGGAGGGCGCCTTTTTAATAAAGTCATCAAGCACATTATCCAAAAAGCGAATGCAGTCTTCAATAAATAGAGGATCATTGCACCACTCGTCGTAGTGCTCGAGGTTTACAGAAGACAAACAGCACACGGCCGTGCGCTGATTGCCTAGATGATCAATGCCTGTAGGCAATGTGATTTCAGAGCACAAGTTAGACATTTTGACATCAAGTCCTAGTTCTTTATGATGCTCTGGAATATTTTTATTAACATGATCAATAAAAAGAAGGTAGGGCTCACCTGTTTCTAAGCGACAGGTGAGTAAGCGAATCCATAAAGAACGTGCGCTTACGTTGCGCATTGCTTCTCGAGTAAAGGGGCTGATCAGCGCCCATTGCTCATTGTTGCGTACAGCTTCCATGAACGCATCTGAGATAACAACTGCGTGGTGTACGTGTAACGCTTTACGTGTGAGATCGCCGCCTGTTGGTTTGCGGATTTCGATAAACTCTTCAATTTCTGGGTGATCAATAGGGAGATAAATAGCGGCTGATCCTCGGCGTAAGTTTCCTTGAGATATCGCGAGTGTGAGGGAGTCCATAACTTTAATAAAAGGAATAATTCCCGAGGTTTTTCCGTGTTTAATGTTTTCACCGATGGACCGAAGGTTTCCCCAGTAACTGCCGATGCCTCCGCCGCGTGATGCCAGCCAAACATTTTCTTCCCATAAATCCAAAATGCCACGCAAGCTATCTGTGGCTTCATTAAGAAAACACGATATAGGCAATCCTCTGCTTGAGCCACCATTCGAGAGAACAGGCGTGGCGGGCATAAACCAAAGATGAGAGATATATTTATAAAGCCTTTCTCCATGCTCTGGAGAATCGCTGTAATAAAAAGCTACCCTACGAAAGGCGTCTTGCAGGCTTTCACCCGGCAAAAGATAGCGATCCTTTAAAACTGTTTTGCCAAAATCTGTTAAAAGATCATTAAGGTGGGTAAAGTTTCTAAATTTAATCTTTCGATTTAGCATTCACACTCCCTGTGTGTTCATTATAACCTATAGTATATGTGCTTCTTGATATAATCAAATGCGCTATATATAGTATATATGATCGTTTATTTTTACACAAAATGCAGCATCGATGACACTGCATATAGTGTTGCCCTCACAGCGGGGGGCATGATCACAGGATACACAAAAAAAAGTGCCTTGTTAAGTCTTGACTTCCTTTTTTGTTGAGCTCCTCCTTACACGTAGTGGGATATGTTAGCCTTTCTTTGGTGGAGTGGTAGTTCATTTGAGGCGACTTCTCCGGCTGCGTGGTGAGGGTGGGGAGTCACTGTTCGATCATGCACTAATGCTGCCGTCACAGCTTGTTTGACGTTTAGTATGATGCCACCGCTTAAGCGACGCTTTAAATCTGGTTGCGCTGTCGAATTTGATTGTGAGTTTATGCAAACTGCTGCGCATGAAAAACGGCGCCCTTTTTGTTGTACAGCTTTTCTTTTTGCATCTTGATCCATTTCTCTAATTAGGGCAGCGATGTTTAAAGTTATGTCTTTGACATCATCCTCTTTTTCGGTTTCTAGTACATAAGCCAAGTGTGGAGCTTGAGTTAAGAGCATAGCCGTCACAATGTGTAGTGGAGAGCCTCCGTTTTGTGCTATTAACAATCTGTTTAGTGCAGGAACTAGGCTAGCAGAGTCATTAAACGAAAATGGTCTAGGTATAAAATTGACAATAGACATGTTAGTTTGAAGATCACGAGATTCATCCTCTTTCTTTGTAACTTGCATATCAAGACATGCTTGCTGTGCTTCGAGAAGAATTTCGTGGTGTGATTTCTTATCCCTAGAATCAATAGAAGCTTGTATTTTTTCTGGGGAGAGGCGCGTTTTCAAATGATTGTTTAAAGACTCAGCGGTTTTCCAAAGGCTTGAGAAAAGTGGCCAAGTGGTCTTTTTTGTCAAACTCATGCACTCAGATGCTCTTCTTTTAGCTGTGTGGACGGTCTGTGTTATAGCACTGTATGCAGACCAGCCCTCAAGTGCTTGTGTATTAGCTGCTATCTGATCTATTTCATCTGCAAGCGCTTTTAACTCCTTGCTAACTTGTAGGATTTCTGGGGTCATACCCTTATCTGTATCTTCCATATATGACAAATGCGATTGAGCTGTTGGGGGTGCGAGGTGCATGTCGTCTTGATAGTCGTCTTGATAGTCGTCTTGATTCATGTGCCCACGAGGTGGAAAGCAGTGTGCTAAAAAATTCGACCTTCTTTCTTGGATTTCATTTTGTTCACAAGTAAGTTGTACGTTGTGAGTCCAAGGTGCATAGGTATAGGTGGCGCACCTGCATGTTGCATGTGCAATAAAGACACATATTGGAAAAAAATAAGACATAATGAACCCCCTGGATCAACATACATCAAGTTGAGTGCTGGTACAATTAAAGTAAGCATTGTCTTTGCGCTGCTTCGTTTTGTATGATATTTGACATATCATTTATCTCCAGCAACTATTCAAAGGTTTTGCTTTTAAAGGTTTGCGCAAATGCCGCGAGAATCTCAAGGATATTTCTCGCTTTTGTTGGGATAGGGCCTATCTTATCAGAAAGAACTGCTATTTGATCTGGAGCGCTAGGAAGATCTTGAGCGTTTTTTTTGCAAGCTTTCCACAAAAGACGTATAGTGTTAAAAACTTCCTCTGTGTTGTTTCGTAAAATATCCATAACGCTATACAAATCTTGAGCGCATGTTTTTTTAGCTTGCTTGTCTAGTTTATCGGACATGCAAAGAACAAAATGCGCTATGTCGCAAAGAGGTTGAGTGGAGTCGGTGTTTGGTTGAAGAAAATTGAGGTTTGTTAAAAGGTAGCCTGCATTTTCCAACACTGCCCAAGAGGAGTGATTATCTCGTGACACCCGAGCAGTACTAGCGGTGCAATTCTTCTTGAGAAAAAGAGGCTCCATATATGTATGAATGTTTAAAAGAGAGTCGTTCAAGATCGTTAAGGTTACTACTGCGTGAACATCTACTAATGATGGTTGTGAAAATATTTGTTCTAGAAAGGAAAACATTATGTCTGCTATGATGAAAAAAGAATCGCACCTCATTGTTTTTTGATCCATAAAGCACTGTTGTGGGCACCTATCAAAAATTTTTCTGCATGCCATTAAAATGTTTTTGACGGCGTGTGCAAAGCTTGCTTCACTCATAGTTATGTCGCGCTGTGCGACCATGTGTGATTCATTCAGCGCACTTGTCAGAGGATCCTCTCCAACAAAAAATGGAGATCCTGCGACACTTTTTGGATCATTTGGTGCACTTCTTGATGCTTTGACACTCAAGAGGAATCTGCGTCCCATTGAATCACCGAAGTCGCCTTCCCATTGAGGGCTTCCGCTAGATGTTGAATGAACGCAGGAGTGGTCTCTGGGAGGGAATCTGGCGCTTTTTGATGGATAATTTGTGGGAGAGAAGCTGGCGCTTTTGAATGGATAATTGGTGGGAGAGAAGCTGGCGCTTTTGGATGGAGAAGCAGGACTTGCTAGGTGGCGGTCGGGAAGTGCAGGGGTATAGCTAAAGAGTCCCAACCCATTTACAAAGGAGGAAGAGTGCGAATCTTGCAGCGACAAATGAAGCGTTTCTGGGGTAGGTTTTGGCGAAGAAGGTGAAATGAAAAAGCTAGCTACTCTGGTTAAGTTTTGTGTTGTGGATGTTACAGAGCCTTGTCGAAAAAACAAAGATTTTTCAGATAGTTGTGCAACAATAAGATCGCTTTTTGCGATTGGAAAAGTGCTCCTTCTTCTGCATTGGTAGGTTGGAAAGTCCAGGGTGTTGGCGGTGTGGATCATTACTTGATCGCTTTGGCTTCGATTTGGTCCATCTTTTGCTGCATCAGACGCTATAAGCGTAGAGCTAATCCATAAAAAAATGCTGTATGCGATCAAATGTGCCATATGCCACCTCTTGTGCGTAAGTGTTACCTTGGTTTAACACATCAAGCACGAAGGAGCGATCTCTTATGAGATCATGATATTTTGCTTGAATTGGATTTAAAAAAAGAAACATCTCCTCCATCAACATCTCTTTAAGATTTTTGCATGATTGCACTGTTTGTAAAATTTCAGTCATGCTCTGATTTTTTAGAACTGAGAGCAGAGAAAGCAGGTTGGTCATCTCAGGTCGTCCTACCAAATCTGAGGGTGTGTTGGGCCAGGGTTCTGAGTCTGTTTTTGCTCCTTTGATTTTACGAACGATAGCATCTCGTGTGTCGGTCATCAGTAGGCGCGAAAGTTCAGATGGGTCTGATTTGCTCATTTTGGCAGTGCCATCTTTTAAGCTCATAACGCGAGTGTTGCTTTTCCCCATCATAGGCTCAGGTATAACAAACAGATCTTTTTCAGCTAATCCATTAACACGCAGCGCAAGATCACGAGTAAATTCTATGTGTTGTTTTTGATCTTCACCTACAGGCACTAGGTGTGCATCATAGAGCAAAATATCCGCAGCCATGAGTACAGGGTAGGTGTAAAGCCCTAATGATTCATCTTTTGCTTTGTTATCTTTAAACTGGGTCATGCGGTTGAGCCACCCTAGAGGTGTTTTGGTAGCAAGAAGCCACAAGAGTTGTGTGTGATAGGGAACACTGCTTTGAATGAATAATGTACTCTGTTTGGGGTCGATACCGCAAGCAAGGTACATGGCGGCAGTTTCAAAAGACGCTTGAGCAAGTGATGTGTGGTAATTAGCAGTGAGTGAATGCAGGTCTACAATGCAAAAGAAACACTCATTCTCTTTTTGCAAAGATACCCATTGGTGAATTGCTCCAAAGTAATTTCCAATATGAAGGGGGCTGGGTTGTATGCCAGAAAGAATACGCTTTGTTACTGTCATTTTTCTTTGGGAGGAGGGGTGTATCGAACAAGTTTTTTGAGTTTTTCTAGTCGCATTAATGCCTTGGGTGCTAGATATTTTTCTAGCTCTGCGACATCTGTAATCAGCAAGCATAAAAATTCTCTAAGATCTCTGGGATTGGATTTTGTACGCATACTTTCTGCTTTATTTCTTAAACTAGGGAGTATAGCAACACCCTCCATTGCAAAGTCACGCAAATATAAGCGCAGCATACCGCTCTTGTGAGGAATAGCGTTGATGGTGAATGTTCCTTTGAGTACTTGGCCTGAATCTGTATTTAATGCAATATGCACGGTGTAAATGAAGCGATCGTTATTCCAAGCGCGCTGCTCAGGCGCTTCAATTGTTATAGAAGTGCCGCGTAGCGTGGCAATCATAGCAGAAATGCTGCGTGCCATAAAGATGGTGATAAGAGAGGATGTTAACCTTAACCATCCTGGATTAACGTTGCTGAGGGCTTTGAGCGTTGGGGCAAACTTTCGTCCTAGCGTAGGGGACAAGATACTGTTGGGATCAAAGAGCTCTTCGGAGAGGGCGCGTACTTGTTCCCACAAGACAAAGGCATCGACATTTTGATCATCAGAGAGGCGTTTGTATCTTGCGTGAATGTTGGTGACAAAAGCATGGATTGTCTGTTCTGTTTTTGCTGCTATAACTTCTGAATTTGGAATTTGTATAAAAAAACCTTTTTTGGTTGTGTTTGGTGTGCAGGAAGGAGCGCTCATCAAAGTTCCGCTTATGCTCATTAACATTATCAGAATATGCTTCATCATATCTACCTCTCTTAGAATATATCATCGTTTAAAGAATCATCTAAGTCTTGTGATGCTGTTTTACCAGAGGCTGTTTGTAGTGTGATATTCTTGACTTCGTTGTACAGGGACAAGAAGTTTGGAGATACAGCATAGATTTGTCGGAAAGATGCTAAGTTATCAGAGCGTATTGTGATACCGCGTTGCGCTATGATCGCAGGATCGTTGTAGCCAAGGATGATGCCAGGGTTAAGAATAAAGTCAATAATATTTGCACAGGATTTGCGAGCATAGCTAGGGCCCAATACTGGAACAACCAAGTAAGGTCCAGGCGGTAGACCCATGCCGCTCAGGGTGTCGTCGAAAGACGCTGTTTCACGAAGCAATCCTTTGCGAGAAGCTGGATCAAAAATACCGAATAGCCCCCAGATAGAGTTATAAAAAAAGCGTGTTATAGAGTGTAGAGCTGATTGTTTTTTGTGTTGGCAAATTTGGTTAAAAGCCGTGCCCGGCTCGCTAATGTTATTAACAAAATTGCGCAACATTCCTTGCACAGATAGAGGAACGCGGTAGTGGTAAAAAACCGCTATAGGCTCAATGACGCTTTTATCGATAACCGTATTTATGTATAACGAAGGCGCATTAATAATCAGTAAGGGATCTTCTTTTGGTGGGTCGTAACGATAACAGCCACACAAAAAAAATAGTAAAATATTCCAACAGATGAAGTGGTGGTGTTTAGGCTGCATTAAAAATACTCTGAAAACATGTGATCAGCGAATTCATTAATAAAGTGTTGTGCCAGTCGACTGGGTAGGAAAAGTATACGGAAAGCTTAAAATCTAATTCTGGCAACACTCTTTCCATGGAAACGGCTTGTTGATAAATTTTTAAAATTTCAGGGCTTGTAGAAATAATTCCTGTGCCACCTACGGCTGCTTGTAACAAGCCTGTTGTGGATTCAATAAATGTTACGTTATTTGATCCAAACAGATTGTATTTTTTTAGCGTTTTACATAAAGCAGAGTTTGAGGCGTGCGTAATAAAGTGGTGATAACGCAAATCCGTAATGGTGGTAGGTTTTCCGTATAAAGCAATGTATGCCTCAGAGGCCCAAAGGGATTGTGAAAAATCGCGCAAATGCACTTGCTTGATACAGTCTTTTTGAGTTTCATCCACATAAGCACCCAGTGTAAGTACGCCAATTTTTTCATCATGAGACATAAAGGCATTGCGTGGAAAAATATTTAGTTTGATTTGTGGTACAGCGTTATAAATCTTTGCAAGATTTGGGCAGACAAGAGCATCGCAAAGGCCACGAGATGAATAGAGGCTAAATTCAACAATATCGTCAGGAAGGGCGTCGTGACGTACTTTTTTTTTCAGGTCTTCCAGTGCCTCAAGAACCGCAGGAGCTGATTTAACAATTAAAGCGCCTTGCCGTGTTAATTGAAGCTGAATGCGTCGCTGCTTTCTTTGCACTAGCTGACAGGCAAATTCCTTCTCCATCTCCTTAATGACATGTGCTGCGTAAGCATGTACAGTTTTAGTTTCTTTTGCAAATTCTGCCAGAGAGTGGTACTTTACGATTTCTAAAAAGGTCCTTAAGTAATTAAGATTTTTCATGTATAGCCCTCAGCTTATTATCCTCTAAAAAGCGGCATTGTCAAAGTCAAATTCATTACTATAACACAGCTGTGCGCTCAGAACAATGCCTACAGCAACAGCAACGTTAAGAGATCGGGTGTTTTTTGCCATAGGAATATGCACAGAATGCGGTAAAGATTGGAAAATACTGTCAGGAACGCCAGTGCTTTCTTTGCCTGCTAGGATAATATCTGTGGGTTGAAAGTCAAATTGATGGAAGGGGGTATGGCCTTTGACATCTAGGAGCACAATGCGTTGGCCATGCGTATTTTCTAGGAAAGAATCCCAGTTTTGATGTTCTTGATAACTTACGTGCTCTTCATAATCCATTAACGCGCGCTGCATGCGTGGGCTTTTTAAAACAAATCCACAAGGATTAATAATGTGTGCTTTGGTTTGAAAACAAGCGCATGTGCGCAAAGTGGTTCCTACATTTTGAGGAATTTCAGGCTGATATAAAGCAATGGGCATTTAGTGTTTATGCAAAGAAGAGAGTTTGTGAATATGGTGCTTAGAGCTGAGTAGCGTAATGATGCTGGCCAACCAAAGCATGAGGTTGGCGTAACCAATACATGTTTCAAAGCAAAGTGTGCAAAGAAACAAAAGTAAAGCAAACATTTGTGCGGTGGTTTTAATACGACACAGCATATTTGGTTGATTTGTTTTTTTAACAGGTAGGTGTCTAATGGTGGCAATAAATAATTCGCGCCATAAAATTATGAGCGCTGGAATGAGAGTGATACCGCAAAGGGTTTGGTGCGCAGCAAGCGCTAGTATAATAGAGAGAACCAATATTTTATCTGCGCACGCGTCCAGTAAGGCACCCAAAGCTGAGCATTTTTTCATAACGCGTGCACATAACCCATCCAAAAAGTCTGTGATTCCTGCGAAGATAAAAAGATATAGCGCAATGTATGTGTGGTTTTGCAGTATTGCCCATACAATAAAAGGTGTTATGAGTATGCGTGTGAGTGTGATAAAAATAGGAATGGTGGTAACCATACCTATATGCTAATCCAGAATGAGTCTTTTTGGCAAATGTTTTCGCTCTAATTTATGCACACACTCTCTCCTATGACTAAACAAAATACTCTATTGAAAAAAGTTGTCAAGTGGTACAAAGAGTTTTATACACCGCTTCCGTGGCGTGTGAGTCCTGGTAATGCGCATGACCCCTATAAGGTCTGGGTGAGTGAGGTGATGCTGCAGCAAACCACTGTTGCGTTTGTACAAGATTATTATGTGCGTTTTATGGAACGTTTTCCCACCTTACAAGAGTTAGCGCTTGCATCACGCGAAGATGTTCTCTACATGTGGCGTGGATTGGGTTATTATCGCCGGGCACATAATTTGCATATGGCAGCACAAGAAGTGATGGAGCAATATGGAGGTGAGCTTCCCAGATGTGCTCGAGATCTTAAAGCTCTTTCTGGTATAGGAGAGTATACAGCGGGTGCTGTGATGAGCATTGCATGGCAGAAACCAGCGGTTGCTTTGGATACGAATGTTAAACGCATTATGGCACGTGTTTATGGTTATGATAGCGAGAATGTCAGGGATGTGAAGCAGATTTTAGAGGAAACACAGTGGTCGGTACCGCCTGGAGACTTTTATCAAGGCTTGATGGATATTGGGCGTTTGTTTTGTAAAAAAGCTCAACCAGATTGTGATTTGTGTCCTTTGAAGGAAATGTGTGTATTTTTTCAAGAAGGGATGGATGTGCCGAAGGTGGTGATTCAGAATAGAAAGGAGAAAAGCGCCTGTTTTTTTGTTTTGCGTAAGGAGGAGAGTATTTTTTTAGTACAAGGCGTTCCTGAAGGTAAAATGTTACAAGGAATGTATATTTTGCCCTCAACAGAGTGGTTATCTAATAAGCAATTTCAGGCAGTACGTTCTGCGTGGCCTGTGTTTCTGCAAGAGCAAACTCAGCATTCTTTTAAGCATGTGTTTTCCCACTTTTGTTTGAACGTTTATGTGGCACAGTCTCTGGAGAAGTTTAGTGGATTGTACACAAAAGGGGTTTGGTGCGCTAAGTTGGATCGCTCTCGTCTTCCGCTTTCGTCTCTGGCACAGAAGATTATTGAGGTATCTGATCAGATGACTGTCCTATGCGCGAAAGGTCAATTTCAAAATGGCCTTTCTCCCCTGAAAAGAGCCCCTGCATAGGCACAGATTGTGTCTTGATACCCTCATGTGATCCGCTAGGCACAATGCCGGAGCATGCTGTCAGTGCTAATAAAGTAATAAAAGGCAGTGTGCGCATAGCACTAAAATATAACGCGCATACCAATCATAAACAAGTTTGTGGGTTCAAAACGAACCTTTTCCAATCCTTGATCATTCAATAACTGCGAACTTCCTGAGTATGCAAGACGCTTGTACGCTAAGAAAGCGTCTATGCCTAACGCAGGTATTGAGTAACCTAAGACAATACCTGCTGATGTAGCCTTTCCTACAAAGTCAGGAAGCGTTGATGCGGCATCTGGACCAGCAAGAAGCGTGTTGTAGCTGGCTCCGTATTCAAAAGATAATGAAAGTGGATTTGGACCACAGCGGAACCACTTTGTAACCTTGGAGAAGTGGTAATAAGGAACATGCTTTTTCAAATTTACAGATCCTTGTACATCGTGATCATAAAAGAGGCGAGAGTATACAACTGTGAACCCAACTTCACAAGGCAACACACAAGAGAAGCTGTTTGTCCATGCCATTGCATTGGTGTCAAGATATTGATCTGTGCTGTGCTTGAGGCGAGAGTGTTTTTTGCTGAAACCAGAAGCAAACCTTATTTCTCCATCTCTTTGGCAATGGTGCCCCAAAATTTTCATTTTTCCAAATAAAGCTATACCCGGAACAACTACGCTGCTGTTGTTTCTGTTAGGGTCTATGGCGTTGTGAAGATCAAAACGCAGCCCCATGCCTTTGTAGATAGGGGTGTCATAACGTACTCCATTAGCCCGATCTCCATCAAAGTTTTTGTGAACACTTCCAAAATTAATGAAACCGTTATGATTTGCTATGTGCATAGAAACGCCCTCTATAAGGGCAGGTATGGACGCTGCGGCGTATGAGCAATCTTGTTCAGCGGAGTCATCTGTAGCAGTTTTAAGTTTACCAAAGTAGAAAACACCGAGTCTTTCTGACAAAAGTGATACATATGCTTTGCGTATATCTATAGTATTTTCCTTTGGATTCCAGGGGCTTTCATGAGATGTGCTGTTAATATTAAATCCCATTTCTAATGTACCGCGAGCGCTCATGCCATTTGGCAATCTTGTGTTATGCCATACAAAGAGGCGGCTGTTGGAAGACCCAACAGTCCCAAACATGCTCTGACCAAGATCTTTGCCACTGTGATAAGAAAAACAGGGGGATATTTGACCACCTATGCGTAAGGTAGCACCTTTGGCCGCTATGCGTTTTGCATGGACTGACCCTGAAACGCATAAAAATAATAATGCAAGAAATAACTTGAACATAAACCTCTCCTGACGAATTGTAGCATTGTTGAGAGCGTCAAAAGAAAGTTTTCCCCTTATTTTTTTCGTATGCTCAATATTTCATGTGACTTTAGTACAACATTTGTATGTTACGATGTCCTATGTCATATAGTTATATTTTATACACCGATGGTGCTTGCAGTGGGAATCCAGGACCAGGCGGTTGGGGGGTATTTATGCAAATAAATTCTCGCACAAAAGAGTTAAATGGTTATGATCCCTCTACGACTAATAATCGCATGGAGATGATGGCGGTGATTAAGGGATTATTGGAAACTGAAGAAAACAGTCATGTGACAGTGTATACGGATAGTCAGTATTTGCAAAAAGGTATGCAAGAGTGGTTAAGTGGTTGGAAAAAAAGAAATTGGAAAACCGCCTCAGGTTCTGCTGTAAAAAACAAAGATTTATGGCAAAAATTGGACACGTTGTCTCGCGTGCGTTCTGTGGAATGGTGTTGGGTTAAAGGGCATGCAGGAAACGCGGGCAATGAACGTGCTGATGCACTTGCCCGCGCTGCGATAAGCAAAAAGGCTTAGCCTTTTGCTTTTTGCTCTTTTTGTTGTTGAATCGCTTTGTTCAAATCAGATTTAAGGTTGATAGGAAGATCTTTTCCTGTTGGGTCAAATCCTTTAATCTTAGCTGGTCCTACGATGTCTAAGAGTACCTGTGGTAATACGCGAGATTCAAGCGCGGAAACAACTTCTTTGCGAATCTTAGTAAGAGGAGGCATAACCGCTTTCTCTCTGAGTCTTCTCTTCACAAATACGTAGTGTGGTCCAGATTGTACAAAGTCAGAGCTATGACCACCATCTACAAGGCTTTCAACCATAGTGCGCATGCCATCAACCATTTGACCATCAGGAATAGGCGTATCAACACGACCGGCTTTTTCGCGCAAATCTTTCTCGAGGCAGTGCATTCTTGCCAAGTTTTCAAAGTCATTTCCAGACTTTAAGAGTGAGCGAACTTTGCCAGCTTTTTCAAGCGAATCTACAACGATCAAAGATAGGTGGTAAACGTACTTGTTGTTCTTTTCAAAGCTTGCCTTCAGAGAATTATACTCCTCTCCAACAGCATCATCCGTTGCTTTTGCCGAAACACGGCCTTGCAAGAAATGGCTGCGCGTTAAATCTTCTTCCATCTTTCTCAATGATTCTTTGAATTTCGATGTTGCTTGAAGGGTAGACAGTTCAGGCCTTACAGCTTCTCTAATAATGATGTCAAGACAAAGTTGCTCTAGAGCAATGGCGTAACCCACCTCAAACGGTTGTCCAGATAGTTTTTCAGATCCCATTAATGTTTCTATGACTCTGTCATAGGGGACGTCGATTCTTTTTCCGTTATATTCAACAGTGGCCGATATTTTCGCAGCAGCAGGCGCGCAGGCTTTTTCCACCGCTCGACCAAATACTAAGTTTGAGCAAAATATACCGATCAGGAAAGTAGTCAGTATGGTTCTCATTATTTTTCTCCTAAAATTAAACACGCTGGCTGGGGTGGTAGGATTCGAACCTACGCATGGCGGGACCAAAACCCGCTGCCTTACCACTTGGCTACACCCCAATACTACTAAATTATTATACTTTTCTCAAAAAATATCAAGATTTAAAATTTTTTTTAAATAATGAGTGCATATAAATGAGGTGCAGGCTCACACTTTTAAGAGAGTTGGTAGCGCTTTTTATCGCTTTCCGACATAGTGAAAACTTCAATGCCAGACTCTGTGAATCCCACAGTGTGTTCAAATTGGGCTGAAAGAGAGCGGTCACGCGTGACAACCGTCCAGTCATCAGATAATACTTTGGTGTCAGCTTTTCCAGCGTTAATCATTGGCTCAATTGTAATGCACATGCCTGTTTCGAGTGTATCTCCTGTGTTGGGTTTTCCAAAATGCAGAACGCTTGGGTAGGTGTGAAACGCTTTGCCTATACCATGGCCGCAATAATCTTCTACTATAGAGTAACGCTTTGGTAAAACCAGGGATTCAATAGCATGCCCAATATCGCCCAAGCGTCTAAAATCTCTGGCTGCTTTGATTCCAGCAATGAGTGCGTCATGGGTAGTGTCCACAAGTTTTTTTGTTGACGCAGAAACATCTCCTACCAGAAAGGTGATGCTGGTGTCCCCGTAGTAGCCATCTAGGCAAACTGTGACATCAATGTTTAAGATACTGCCTTCTTTCAATATCCGATCGTTAGGAATGCCGTGACAAACCACATGATTGATAGATGTGCAAATAGACTTAGGAAACCCCTTGTAATTTAGTGGTGCTGGGTAAGCGTTATGCTTGACTATAAAATCATGACAAAAGTCATTTAAGGCATTGCTCGTGATGCCTGGTTTTATTAAGGGGGCAACAGCCTCCAGCGTTTGGCGTGCAAGCGTACCGGCTTTGCGCATGCCTTGAAAATCTTCTGGTGATAAAAAGTGCTTCTGAGATTTTGACATAGTTTATTTTAACACATTCAGTCAAGAGTTAGTATTTGATCTGTTGTATGATTTTCGAGGTTGTGATACCATTCTGCAGGAGTTTTGATGTCTACTTTTTTTATTGTTATTTTATTTCTTTTGAGCGTAACTGGATTTTCTAAAAATCTAAATATAGGAAGGCATATTGAGTGGAAAGGAAAAAAAGAACAAGATATGAGCAGAGATGAAAAGCTGGAGCGCAAAGAATTTATTAGTCAAGCTTTGGCTTCTCAAGAGCCAACATGCTTTAACGCTACTCTGCTGTATGGTTTGAAGCAGCAGAATGGTTTGTTGGAAAAGCCAGTGCCAGGTGTTGCTGTTGTGTGTCCTGATGTGGCGTTTGTGCATTTGTGCCAAAAAGTTGCAAGAGCCGTTTGGGAGCAGATGCAAGTTGATTTGGCGCAAGGAATTTCTCTGAGGGATATGGTGGTTGTGACGCCCATGCGTGGAGGCATGCCTCTCATGATTGCTATAGCTTCTTTGCTCCAAAAAGAGGCGCCAAAACTTGGTTTGAGCGGGATGCCCATCTTTATTCCAACGCTCCAAGAAAGGCGCAAAACGTACGCGGTCAATGAAGGACAATTTAAAGTGCCGTTGCACCAAAGTCTTCAGGGCCGTAATCATGTTGCGGCAGCATACATTGTGGATGATATTGTGAAGTCAGGTGGTACGATTGCTGATGATATGCTCAATGTTATTGCGCAGATGCAAGGTATTCGTTGTGTGAGAGCGTTTACGATGTTTGCTGCGGAGGGGAAAGGTGCGACTTATAAATATTCGCGTATACTTCCTGGCTGTGAAAAAGTAGCGCAGCTTGCTGGTGCCGCAGATCCTGCTGTGAAGCTACACGGATTGTTTGAGAGTCTTAAAGAGTTTTTTGCAGAAGGTCAAAGAAAGATTGACCTTATGGCGTGGAGTGCTGTGCATATTTCAGGTGGAAAGAAATTCTGGCTGGTTTCTCCTTTTGAGGCGGGTATGCCTGGATTAAGTCTGGAGGATACAAAAGACCATTTGGGTGAAGTGCTTCAAACAGTGAAGAGTTTTGCAAACTTTGGGCCACATATTTCTTACGACAAAATGGTTTGTGTTATGATTCCGGCGCTGGGTGTGTTTAATCATGATTCTCAAAAGGTGTATGGCATTTATCGTAAAAGTTTCTTTATCTCTAATGCCGCAGGAGATGTGATGCGCTATGCCTCTCAGGACACTAGGCTTGCTAAAGTGCAGGCACACTTTCCGAAGAAATTGGCAGAAGCGCCTGGCACCATTTGTTCTCCGTTTATAAGAGTGGATTACCAAAATGGGGAGTGCTTTTTGCCAGAAGGCGATTTGTTGTCAGGTGAACGTGCGGCTATTAGAACCAATCTGGCGCTTGATGTGGAGGTGACGCCTTCTAACACGCTTGTGATTTTGGCCAATACTTTGGAAGGAGAAGGTGTTCCTGAAAGAGAAAAAACGCACATTTACAATACGCTTGCCCAAAATTTAAGAGGGTACGGATACTCAGTGTTTTCTATGCAAAATGAGCCCAATTTTTATGCTCGCAAAACCTTGACGAAAATGCAGTCTTTCCCGATTTTTCATGAACCTGTAGATAGCGACGAATACTTGACTTATGTGGATTTTTCACCTCGCGAATTTCATGACATATCTAGCGGATGTGTGTCTAAATAAAGCACATTTTTTGAAGGGTCAATGTTGCACTGGTAGGCTTCTATGATGACGCCGGCAGCCTGTGCCTCTTGAATCGCTTGTGTGTAGGTGGGATCAATATCGTTTGCGCAGGCAAAGGCTGAGCAGTCGTTGCGTTGCACCAGAAAAATCAGCATACAGCGTTCACCTTCTCGAGCAAGTTTTGTGAGATGTAAGGCATGTTTTGTGCCACGCGTCGTGACAGCATCTGGGAAAAGAGCTTTGGATCCCTCTTTTAATGTGACATTTTTGACTTCTATAAACAAAGGTCCGCAATGCCCTTGAATGAGAAAATCAAGGCGTACACCCTTTATCAATTGATGCTCTTTTTGAATGCTGAGAATGTTTGGTACATGGCGTGTGATGAGTCCTTTCTGAAGCGCGTTATACACAATAGCGTTTGTGCGTATCGTGTTGACGCCCACGATGTTCCCTTCTGATTCTACTGCTTCAAGCGTGTAAAGAAGTTTGCGTTTGGGGTTTTGTGATTGGCTCAACCAGACTCGCTGGCCGGGTTGCAGCAAGTTTTTCATAGAGCCTGTGTTGGGACAATGTGCTGTTTGCACGCTGTGGTTGTAGATAACGTCAACAAAAAATCGCTTATAACGTTTGCAAAAGCGCGCTTCAATAAGTTGAGGGAAGGTGTAAATGATATGCATAGTTAATAGTTCACTGCTCGCAGTTTTATGGTACAATATCTCTAGGGATGTTTAATAGTGCATGCCTTCCACTTAAAGCACAAGCGCTACAGTGAGAAAAATGATCACTAGAGATCTTTGCTTGCTGCCTTGATTTGTTCTTAACGAATGGATAGTGTTTATGGGTGCTGTGAGGCATAACGATTGACAAAGCGTCTTTTTTGCAATACAATTTACCGATAGTTGGTGATGAATGACTAAACGATTAAATTCTCGTTATAAAAAAAATAGATCTTTAGGTGTTAATTTATGGGGTCGTCCAAAAAGTCCTATTAATAAAAGGGCTTCTCGACCAGGTCAGCATGGAGCTGCGCCTAAAAAGTTGACAGAATACGCATTGCAATTGCAAGCTAAGCAAAAAGTGCGTTTTTACTACAGTAATTTAACAGAGAGGCAATTCTCCTCTGTCTATAAAACCGCGCACCGTCGCAAAGGTGATACGATTGCGCTCATGGTACACTCTTTGGAGACACGTTTGGATGTTGTGGTTTATCGTATGAAGTGGGCTGTAACTATGCAAGCTGCGCGTCAGTTGGTTAACCACGGCCACATTCTTGTGAATGGGAAGCGTGTGAACATTTCTTCTTACCGTGTATCCCTAGATGACGTTGTGGCGCTTCGTGAGCGCTCTCGCAATATCCCTCCAGTGCAAATGGCATGTGAGTTAGAAGAGAGAGATGTGCCATCTTATATCGAAGTAGACGACAAGAAGAGGCATGGTAAGATTTTACGTTTGCCAGATGTAGAGGAAGTCCCTTATCCAGTGCACTTTGATTACAGGCTTGTCGTAGAATATTACTCTCGATAATGTTTATTGATGCTCTGCGGGCTTGTTTGCGCAGTGCGTTTCCTGAAAACGCAGCCATCGTCAATGAATCTGTAACGATTTCAGATCGTCCTGATATATCGGACTATCAGTGTAATCTTGCGCTTAAATTAGCAAAAGTCCTTCGACGTGCGCCCTTAGATATAGCAAAAGAGATTGCCCTTGTACTGCAAAAAGAGCAGCATGTTCCCTTTGAAGTCAACGTTGCACCGCCAGGGTTTGTAAATATTGTTGTGAGTGAACAGGGGCTTTGTGCGCTTCTTCAAAAGGAAGACTTTTTTGTAGCGCAAGCCTCTCAAAAGAAAACAATAGTGATGGATTATGGTGGCCCTAATGTAGCTAAGCCTTTGCATGTGGGCCATATACGTTCTGCGGTTTTGGGCGAAAGTGTTAAGCGGATTTTGCAGCACGTTGGGCACAAAGTGATTGCTGATGTGCATATGGGAGACTGGGGCACTCAAATGGGTAAGGTCTTGTATGGTCTTGAACAGACATTTTCAGATCTTTATAACGAAGATCTGCCCCTAACCTTTACTTTTGAAGATTTAGAGGCTTGCTACACACTTGCAAACCAGCATTTTCAGGATGAAAAATCTGCCAAAACTATGCGCGATATGACCTGCTCCTTGCAGGCAGGAGATACGCGTTACAGCCGCATATGGCGGCGTGTGCACGCACTGTCTGTTACAGAAATCAAAGAAATTTATGATCAACTAGGAGCATCGTTTGATCTTTGGTATGGTGAAAGTCGTTATCAAAGAGTAATGCCGCAAATTTGTGACCTCCTTGAACAAAAAGGTTTGGCGCATGTTGATCAAGGCGCTTTAATTGCACCTGTGGCCATTGAAGGTGAAAGCGCTGATGTGCCGCCTGTACTGCTGCGCAAAAAAGATGGTGGTTTTTTATACGCCACAACAGATTTGGCAACCATTAAGGAGCGTGTTGAGGAGCTGCAAGCAGATGCTATTGTATATGTTGTGGATACACGGCAGAATCTTCACTTTGAGCAGATTTTTAGATTAGCTGAAAAAATGGGCTTGCAAGCAGATTTTTCTTTTTTAGGCTTTGGTACTGTGAACGGATCAGATGGACGACCATTCAAGACGCGAGATGGTGGAGCATATCGTTTGCGTGAACTTTTGCAAGATATGGAGCAATCTGTTTCAAACTGTATGCGTGAGAAAGGGCGCTCTTTGAACAAAGAAGTTGTGCACTCTATCGCTCTTGCGGCTTTGAAGGTAGGCGATATGCAACAAGATATGCGCCATAACTATGAATTTTCTGTTGAGAAATTCACACAATTTGATGGTAATACAGGTCCATATTTGCTTTACGTATGTACACGTATTAAATCTTTGCTTGCAAAATGTGAGCATATTACTCCTGCGCTGAATCAGAAGTGGTGCACAGAAGAGCGGACGTTAGCTGTTCTGCTTTTGCAGCATCCAGACATTATTCTGCGTGCAGCGAAGAATTTTGCGCCACATATTGTTTGTCAGTATGCGTTTATGGTTGCTGGTGCTTATAATGTGTTTTACCAAAACTGCCCTATTTTATCTGAAGAAAAGAGTGTGCAAAGTCATCGTGTATTTTTGTCTCGTTTAACAATGAAATGTCTGCAAGAATTGTGCCATATTTTAGGCTTAGAAATTCCCAAATTTATGTAATGGTATGGACAATGTTCATGAGTAATGGTATCTAGAATGGGGTGTGTATGTTATCATGCCCAAGCGATAATTTAAAAAGGATTCGTATGTTTGATATTAAAAACTTTTCTCATGCAGCATCGGTAGATCAAGGCCTGCGTGCCCACATGCTGCGCGTTTACAATTATATGACAACAGCCCTGCTTGTTTCTGGGCTTCTTGCATATCTAGGTGTGACCTTTGAGCCTTTGGCATCTTTATTGTTTAGGCGCACGCCTATGGGCATTGCACCTAGTGGATTTAGCTGGGTATTGTTTTTTGTGCAAATTGGTATTGCGTTCTACTTTAGCGCGCGTATTGCATCTATGAGCTTTGCTCGCGCACAAGGATTATTTTGGGCTTTTGCGGCTGCTATGGGACTCGGCATGGCGCCTATAGTTGCAGGATATACTGGTATGTCTATTGCACGTGTCTTTTTAGTGACTTCCGCTATGTTTGGTTCTATGAGCCTTTACGGATATATTACGAAAAAAGACTTAACCTCTATGGGTTCGTTTGCATACATGGCTTTGATAGGCATTGTATTGGCTTCTGTTGTTAATATCTTTTTGCAAAGCGGCATGATGTATTTTATTATTTCGTGTATTGGTGTTGTGGTTTTTACACTCTTAACAGCTTATGATACACAACGTATCCGCGGGCTTTACTACGCTGGTGATATGTCTGATGAAACTCAAAAAAAGAAAGCTATATTTGGCGCGCTGACGCTTTACTTGGATTTTGTCAACTTGTTCCTTATGCTTTTGCATTTTTTGGGCGACCGTAAATAGGCTGTACAATGTTGGGAGGCTTTCGTACAGCGCTGCTAGTAGCGCTCTTTATATCATTATTCTGTAACGCAGCGCCGATGCGTGTGGGCGTTATGACATCATCACCACCTTTTGCATGGCAAAAGGAAGATGGGTCGTTTCATGGTGCCAGTTTAGACTTATGGTCGGCTATTGCAGAAAAAAATAATTATCGTTTTGAATATGTTTCTGCTGGTCAAAATATTCAGCAGGCATTAAATCTTTTGGATGCCAAAGAAATAGATGTTCTTGTGGGTCCTATTTCTGTGACAGAGGCACGTTACAAAAAGTATGACTTCACTCGTCCTTACTTTTTAAATCACTTATCTTTGATTGTTCCTGCAGCAGAAGCAGGAAGTCGTTGGCGTATGCTTGCAAGCGCTTTGTGGGAACCATTATCCTTTGTGCTTCCTATTTTGCTTTGTGTGATTCTTGTGATGACTTGTTTCTTTTGTTTCTTTGATAGTGCTGCCAATCGTAAGAAACAACACAGCAAGCTACACTCCTTTTTTGATGCTTTTTGGGAAGTTGTTTTGATACTGATACAAGGTGAGATATTGCACGACACACGACACACTGGTAAGCGAATCTTGACATTAATGTGGCTTATATCCTCTATTGGTCTCTTGTCGATTCTCATAGGAACCGTAACGTCATCTTTGACTGTTTTTGATGAAAAAGCTGAAAAAGCCTATCGTGTGCTACGCTCTGATTTAGAATCGCAAAAAATAGCTGTTGTGAAAGGCAGTGTGAGCGATCAAGAAGTTCTGCGAGTAGGGGCTGCGCCTGTGCGTGTTAAAACACGTATGGAAGCTGTGAAGCTTGTTCAAGAGAATGCCGTCTTTGGAATGGTGGATGACTTCTTGATTTTAAAATCTCTACGCTCAGAGAATTCAGGAATGCGCTCGACGCAACTTAATCTGAAAAATGATGAAATTGCCTTTGCGTTTCCAAAATCATCTCAGTACATTCAAGAGGTTAACAAAGCTATTCTCGCACTGCAAGATACAGGAATGTCTGAAACTGTTTGTCGCAAGTACCTCGGCAAAGATGCAGTTTTGTGTTTGCTGTGATTGCTAAAAACATATCTGAGCTGTGGCGCTGAAGCGCCACAGCCTTTTTATTACTCACTTGTTACTCCATATATGGGAGGTGTGTATTTAAGCAAGATAAGGCGTAAACCAATACCATCTTTAGTTAGATCTCTTTTAGCCACAACTTTTTCACTTCTACGATAGATCGTTCATTATGATGATGGTATTATGGATCATTATTAAGGAGTAAGAATGAAGAGATTCATAGTATTAAGTATGTTTTTTACAAATCTATTGATTGGAAGTGAAGGCAGTATTGGAGCAGACGATAGAGAGACGTTGAATGGTGGTAAGCAGCGAACTGTTCTGCGAATTACTGTAAAGCAAAAAGTTTGTGGTGGGGTAGAAGTTGGTAATGACGTTGCAACGCGAGCTGTGGAGCAATCTGAACCTCCAATTTCTGTAACTCAACAAGTTTGTGATGCATTGGCAACAAAGGCTTGGGATACTGTATCTAAGGTGAGCAAAAATGATTCTCTACCTCCTGTAGTTTTGCAAGTTGTGCCTGATGGTTATTATTATGCTCAAGTTTTGAAAGGCGCTAAGGATGCAGGCATGGTGAAGTCAGTCATTCCTATCTCTGCAGAATTTTTTGATCCAGAAAACGCAATGGAGTTATACCATCAGAGGAAACGGGAAATCTGTCAAGATGAACCAGGAAACATCATTGTTTGTGATGCTGTTTTCGATACTGGCATGACGATTGCAAAGATTTTGCTTGTATTGAAAAAGCAAAAACTGGACAGAAAATATCATCTTGCTTTTCTGTACCTTAAATCAAGTCTATGCGATGAAGAAGATATTTATGCAGATGCACGCACTAGATTGGCAGAAGCAATGGCATCTGCTCAGACATGTAAACGCCCTTTTAATACACAAGTCGAGCAACACTTGAGTTGGATTAAAGACCATATCTTAAGCTTTTATGCAGCATCATGTCTAAGCAGCGGTGATATGCCAGGTAGGCTGGTGCTGCCTGCAGAGGACGGAAACCCTATAGATTCATCATGCCTAACAGATTTTGTGAGATCCATAACAAGTTCTGGCGCAGGTATGAGCAAATATAGTGTTTTGATTTGTTTTTCTTCTGAGATGAATGATTATAAAGAAAATCAAGAATTGAGTAATCTATTGAACTACATGAGTGAGCATCCATTGCTTAAAGGCAGAGTGAGCTATGGCATTGGTTATCCTTCTAGTAAACAAGGTGAAAAAGTTAAAGAGGTTTTTTTTGCACAAGATACAAGACCTAAAAACCGCGGTCGTGTATTGGGCATTGTTGCGCAAAAAGTGTTCGGTGATTATACTGATTTTACAAAATATATCATTAGAAGTGAGGGGTTGAAAGATTTGTGTTACCCCAACCCAATTCCTTTGCTATATGGACAGTGTGATTGTTAATTAACGAAAACCAGCCAATTAAAAAATATTGAATAAAAGCGCAAAAATGACTCTTTGCGCTTTTAGTATTTTTTTGTCACATCAGTCGTTTTTTTCTAGTGGATTGTGCTAAAATCATTCTCGCGAACTGTAAATATGCACATAACAAAAGGAGATAAACTCTTGACGCCAAAGTGTATTTTGCAATTTTAAAGACTTAAAGTGTAAACATCGTGGCTAGAGAGTCTCTTTTTTTTTAAACAAAACCATCAAGGGCAATGTCGTATCTACGATATACAATTCATTATGATGATGCTATTAAGGATTATATTGGCGGCGTAAGAGTGAAGATGTTTATAATATTAAGTATTTTTTTTACAAATCTATTGCTGAAGTGAATATAGTGCTTTTGACTCTAGTTGCGTTTTGAGAGACTCTTTGAAAGAGTGGGGGCGCTTGCAAGCTTTGGCACGTAAACCAGGTTACATGCTTGTTAAAAAAAATAGAAATGGCGTTTTTGTGAAAGAGAATGCTGACTCCGATCAAACGCTATTTGTGTGCAAAGATGGAGAGCAAATAGTGAAGCGTTGTGGTATCTGTGCAGGAGTCAGAAAGGTTCTTCCCACTATTGCCGTAAGTCAAAAAGTTTCTGATGAATTGGCCGCAGAAGCTTTGCGTTATACTTTAGGTTCAGTAGAGAAAAATTGTGAGCCCTCTCCTGTAATTTTCCAAGTGGTGCCTGATGGTTATTATTATGGTGAAGCGTTGAAAGATGCTAAGATTTCAAGTATGGCGATACCAGTCATTGCAGCCTCTGAATCTGGTCTTGAGAGATTTGCAAATCACCCAGGAAACATCATTATCTGTGATTCTATTTTAGATACTGGAGAGAAGTGTGCAAAGATTTTGCTTGTATTGAGAAATCAACAACCGCACAGAAAATACTATCTTGCTTTTCAGTACTTAAAAGAAGATTATTATGCACTCAATGTGACTGCATCTGCACGCCATACCCCTATAAATGCTCGATGGATATTGGCAACACGAATGGCACATATTGAGCTTCATATGCCAGAGGAGGCACAAATAAAGAAAAATTATTCTTGGATTCAAGAACATATCTTAAGCTTTTATGCAGCATCATGTCCAAGCAGGTGTGATATGTCCGGTTGGTTGATCCTTCCTGGAGAAGGCGGAAACCCTATAGAATCTCAATGCTCACTATCTCTGATAGAGCACCTAAAACATGTAACCCATAATAGGCACTGTTATGTTTGTTTTTCTTCTGATGCGAGTGACTATGAAGCAAATCAAGTATTGCTAAAGTTATTGAACTACATGAGTGAGATTGCATGCTTTAAAAGCAGAGTGAGCTATGGCATTTGTGACTATCCTGCTGAGCATGAATCTGGAAAAATGGAAGAGGTTTTTGTACAAGATACAACACCTGCAAACCGTGATAATGTATATGGCTTCACTATGCAATTATTACAAGATCATCAGGATCATGTTTTTAGCGATTATTGCATTGGATTGCCAGCGTTGTGTGACCAAATCCCTTATCCAACAAACCCAGTGCCTTTGGGACCTGCAGAGTGTATTTCTGAGAATGTATTAAAGTTCACAAGCCAAGAGCTTTAAATGTTATCGCAAAATATTTAATAAAATCGCAAAGATCACTCTTTTTTCTTTGATTATTGTTTCTTCTAACGTTTTTTTTTAGTTTTACTGTGCTATAATCCTTCTAGCGAGGGCAACTGTAGAGCCCATAACAAAAGGAGATATAATGTTGACGCCAAAGTGTATTTTGCTAATGTTTTTAGCAATTTCAAATATTCAAAGTGAAAACATCGGGGCTAAAGAGCCTCTTTTTTTTAATAAAACACCATCAAGAGAAGTATCGTACATAAGGACACCGCACTATCACACTTCTGATCCAGATCAAGTCCAACAAAGTGCACCTGTCTCTTTTGATCATATGACAAAAATGCTTGGACCTATTGATAGAGGTGCGCAGTTATTTTGGTTTAAGCATGATGATAAGGATCAATATACGCTTATGCTCGCGCCTTCTGAGCGCCTCACAAAACTTTTTGTGATAGTGGCATTGGCTGAAAAATGTCAGCAGATTATAACAGAAGGTGGTGCGTGGGAAGATATAATGCTTGTTTTGCCAATGCGTGGTGGCACAATTGCAATGGATAAGGGTATGGATATCGACAGCCGTGATGAATGCATTGCAGCTCTTACAGAGCTAGGTGTGAGTAAGGATATCCTAGACTTTCTTAAGGAAAATTTTGAACGCATTCGCCATCTTCCTATGTTGCCATTAACGATACAAAGTTTGGTAGGTCGTCAAGTTCAGCAGGATATGCGATTGGGAGATTTAAGCACTGTAACCGCTGAAAAACAACTTATTGTTTGTGACGATCTTGCGGATACGTTTAGTACGCAAGCGCGCACTATAATGTATATTCTTGATACTTTGCAGGCAAGAGGCGTTATTTTAGAGAAACCTATTGCGCTAGCAGTAGGATGTGTGAAAAATGGGCGCCAAGAAGACGTTTCTTTAAAGTGTGGTGATGTACCTGTTAAACTTTTGCAAAAGAAACTGCGTGGCACTGTTGATGAAAGAATTGATTTCTTCTTTAACAAAGCTATATGGGAAAATATGATGCAAAAGGATGCAGATTTTTTGAAAAAATTGAATGAAATCGCACAACCAGCAATGCGTCAGAAGTTAGCTGAAGAGTTTTATACAGCACACAAAAAAGCGATTGAAGATGCAGCGTATAATCTTTACGGATCTCATCTGGATCGTAGTGTAACAAAAGCTCTTGCTGTTAATACGTTTGTTGATCAAGGATGGACAACAAAAGATTGTGTGGACAATCTTTGGATTGCTTTGCATCAAGTAACGGTAAACTCTTACGCCAAAGGATCTATGCTGGATATTGTACAGGCCGACTTGTCACAGTATAATTTGGTATTGTTCCCTATGGCTTCTGATGGTAGACATGTGTATGATACAGGTGCTAATTATAGTAATGAAGCGGAGGAATGGGCTGATTCGATTGGTATGAAGTCTCCTATGCAGTGTCAGTCGCCGATTTATGTGCATGGAAAATCATTCATGCAAAACGTTAAGGGTAATTATCGGAAGGTGCTGGTTTATGTACCAAAGAAGCTACCGGCATACCTATCCTTTACAAGCGAAGACATGAAGAAGGCTCTTGCAACAGAAATGCCACACGCAACCATTAGGGTGTATGATCAAGATGCTCAACGTCCACAACCGCTTCCTGCAGGGGGAGCAAAAATTCTTGAGGAAACAAAAGTGATTACTCAAGAAGAATTGAAAAAGTGTGTGCAGTTAACTGCTCAAAATCACTAAGACCGTACAGCATCAAAGCGCGCAAGAGACTCTTGCGCAGCTTTGATGCTTTCTTGTAAAGAAACCACCTTATTGCGCCAAAGATCTTTTGTTTCTGCAGGGGCTTTTATTTGCTTGTTGATTTTATTCTGAAGAGATTCAGTATGCGCTTGTATTTCTTTGATTTTTTTGTGCAGCAGATCTTGTTCATTGTTAATATCCATGTGCGGCGCAGTGATAAAGAGGGAGGTTTTTCCAACAGCAACGCGTAAGGTTAGAGGCGCCTTTGATCGATCGCACCATATCACATCAAGTGGGCACATATGAGAAAAGAGTGATGAAAACAGTGAAAACTGCTTTTTGACCTCTGAATCTTCGCTCCATAAGGCGCAGACCATGTCTGTGCTGGGAAGGTGCTTATGGTAGGATCTCACTTGATTAACCACATCTTGAAACCACTGCATAGAGGCAGGTTCCGATGTGCTGTTTTGCGCTGTTGGCCATGGATGAAGCGCTAAAGCATTTTGTTGCTCAAAGGACTGCCAGATTTCTTCTGTGATATGTGGTGCGTAAGGATGAAGTAATATCAAAAACCTTTGTAAACAGAATCCAAATGTTGCATATGTTTCGGGAGCGTATTCTTCTTCTGCGAACAGCGGTTTTGTGCCCTCGATATACCAATCACAAAAGAAGTGCCAAAACGCTTTATATAATGTGAGCGCTGCTTCTTGAAATCCGTAAGTGTTTAACGATTTTGTAATCGCTGTGGTGGTTTCATTAATGATGTGTAGCACCCATTGATTCAGGGGGTGTGCTGGTGTAGGCTCTGCGTGTATAAGCGAGACGTTGTTCATGTGTGCGTAACGTGCGGTATTCCATATTTTAGTGCAAAAGTTACGCATAGAAACGATGGTTTGTGGTGATAGTCGCACATCTTGTCCAGGAGAGGCGCTGTACATGAGCGTTAAGCGCAGGCTATCGGCACCGTATTCTTCCAAAATAGAAAGAGGATTGACAACGTTTCCTTTAGATTTAGACATTTTTTGGCCTTTTTCATCACGAATAAGTCCATGAATTAACACATGACGAAAAGGAACAGTGTTTGTGAGTTGCAGGGACATCATCATCATTCGTGCAACCCAAAAGAAAATAATATCAAAACCTGTGACCAAAACGCTGGAAGGAAAATGTTCCGGGTGTGGTGTTTTTGTGGGCCAGTCGAGTGTGGCAAACGGCCATAGGCCAGAAGAAAACCATGTATCTAACACATCGTTGTCTTGCTGTAGTGTTGTGGGTTTTCCATAATGTGTGAAGGCTTGTTCTTGTGCTTCTTGTTCTGAATGAGCCACAAAGTAATGGTTGTCAGGACCCCACCATACAGGAATGCGATGGCCCCAATAAATTTGACGTGAAATACACCAAGGCTCAATATTATCTAGCCATTGCTGAAACACTTTCCCCCAACGCGATGGAAAAAATTGTACATCGCCCTTTTTAAAAGCGATCAGAGATTTTTCAGCCATTGGTTTGGTGTCTACAAACCACTGATCGGTCAGAAATGGCTCTATGACTGTGTTAGAACGGTCTCCGTAAGGCACTGTGTGATTACAAGATTCCTCTTGCACAATGTGATTTTTTGAGGCGAGTTCTTGCAGAATTTGTTTGCGCGCTTTGAATACAGAAAGGTTGTGGTAGTGAGCAGGTGTGCGTTCGTTGAGAGAACCATCTTTGTTTAAAATATTGACACTATCAAGATTATGACGTTTTCCAACAGCGTGATCATTAAAATCGTGTGCAGGAGTAATTTTAACCACACCAGATCCCTTATCTGGTTGGGCGTGATGATCTGCTATGATGGGAATTTCTTTATTGATAATGGGAATAAACGCTTTTTTTCCAATAAAGTTTTGATAGCGCTCGTCGCTGGGGTGTACTGCAAGAGCTGTGTCACCAAACAAAGTTTCTGGACGTGTTGTGGCGACTGTTAAGGGAGTGATCTCTGTTTCATAAGTAATATGATAGAGTGTGCCTTTTTGTTCTTTTTGGAGGATTTCAAGATCAGAAATGGCTGTTTGTAGTTTTGTGTCCCAATTTACTAACGTTTTTTTTCTAAAAATAAGACCTTGCTGGTGTAGGCGTACAAAAGCGGTGGTTACTGCGTGAGAGAGGCCTGTATCCATTGTAAAGCGGGTACGCTCCCAATGGGCACTTGTGCCAAGTGTTTTGAGCTGGTTCAGAATGGTGTCGTTATAAAGGTGCTTCCATTCCCATATATGCTTTAGTAATTCTTCGCGCGAGAGTGTGTGTGCGTTAATACCTTTTTCTGTGAGGTCTTGGATCACACGTGTTTGGGTTGCGATTCCTGCATGATCTGTGCCTGGTTGCCAAAGAATATTTTTTTGCTGCATGCGGTGAAATCGCATGAGTGCGTCCTGTAAAGAGAAAGTGAGTGCGTGGCCTACGTGCAATGATCCGGTGACATTAGCCGGTGGCATCATAATGGTAAAGGTGCCTTTTTCTTTTTGTGGCTCTTGATAATGCTCAATGCGGTGTTTTTTCCAAACATCACGGCTTTTTTGTTCAACGGTTGGCGCGTGATACTTTTTATCCATTGCGCTTTTGTGTTAGTGATTGCACAAGCGCTTTGATTTCTTTTTGAACGGACCGCGTAACAATATCAGGAAGATTCTTATTGCACCACTCTGTGAGGATAGGGCGCAGCATGCGCTCAATGGCAAAATAAGCTTGTTCTACTTCTGATCGTTGTTTGCGTTGAATTTCCTCATTTAACGATGAAAGTGCTTGTCGTGTTTGTATTTCTGCTTCCGCAGACAAGAGTGTTTCTGCAGAGCATACAGGTTCAGGCTCGTTGGCGTTTTCCCAGCGATCATACTGAGGTGGCGTTGGAGCTGTTTTGTGTAAATCTAAAATATCCTCAGTGTTGGGAGGAGTTTGTGCAGGTGTTTCAGGGGTCTCATGCATTGCCTGACGGATAGAAGAAAGAATGTCTTCCATAGATGCACCATTTGCTAATGTTGCATCATTATTCATATCTTTTTTTAAATCGCTCATAAAGAAATACCCCCCAGTTTTTCAATTTGGGCACAATCAAGAGGCCTGTCTGTAAAAGGACATGCCTTGCTTGCAATGTTTTCCGCTTTTAGTTCTCCTACGAGAAGCAGCAACTTGAACCCTTGAACAATGTAGTCCTGCTTTGCTTTAATGAGATCAACTTCTGCAGATACATAATCTTTTTCGGATTGTAAAAGTTCTACTGCAATTCTTGATCCTTGCGCAAAACCTTCACGGAAAGATTTCCAGGATGAAGCGGTAGCTTTTACGCGTGATTGCAAGTGCCGCACAGATCGTTCAAGCCCTTTAAATTCATCCCAAGCCTGTTTCACTTGAATGAGAACATCGAGTCGTGTGTAGCGCTTTTTGGCTCTTTCTTGTTCCAATCTATAATCACTGATGCGAACGTTGTGGCGTGTTTGTCCTTTGTAGTCAATGGGAATAGAAACTTGCAATTGTGCATACATATCTGTACGTTTTTGAGGGTGATCAGGCCTGTCTTTCTCTGTGTAAAAAGATCGTCTAAGACCGTAATCAACACCCGCTGATACAGAAACGGTAGGAGAATAGCCACCACGTGCAGAAAGAGCTTGATATTTTAAGGCGCGCGTTTCTTTATCAGCGCGTTTGATGCTGTAGTTATTTTGCAATGCACGCTCTTTGGCTTCTTCCAGAGAGACAGGGAAGTAAGGAGGAAGTGTGAGAGGCAACAAATGCTTACCGTCGATTTCTTCGTTCATAATCTTTTCTAAATTTGAGCGTGTTTTGGCGGTAGCAATTTCTGCTTTGTCTAATTCTGTCCGCGCTTGTGAGAGCCCTGCGCGTGCACCCTTCATTTCTGCTCGTGTTATGTCACCGTGCTTTAATCTATCCTGTGCGACTTTGAGGGCCTCGTTAGCAAGCATGCAGCTTCGGCGGCGCACTAAAAGAAGGTTTTGTGCTTCGATGGCAGCAGAATAAGCGTTGATAGCTTCTAAGAATACGCTGGAAAGACCTTCTTTTGCTTCAAAGCGGGAGGCGTCTAAGCGAGCATGACTGCTCTTGAAATCATGAAACGTAGAAAACCCTTTGAAGAGAGTGTAAGAAGCGTTAATACCCATAGTGTCGTCGTGTTGACGTCGTGCAGGGAATTGGCGCTGAGGAGAATCTTTGGTTGTATCATCAGAAGTGCTTCTTGTGCTCTTGTAGGTTGCGGACAAATCAGGAAATAGTGATACGCGAGACATTGCAGCGCGTGCATCAGCTTCCCCCAGTTGTGTGTGAAGATTTGCAACCTTACTGCTGGTAAGGACGCTTTTCAGTGTGTCTTCTAAAGAAAGGATTTTTGATCTGTCTTGAGGACGTGTTGACGATTCAATTTTTGCACTTAGCTTTTCTATGTTTTCATCAATATCCACAACTGCAGCGAGATCAACGCCCTCAATGTCAGCGTCGTAATCATCATCATAATCGTCTTCTGCGGGTATATCGAATCCTTCGCGGACGATTGAGTTTTGGTCATCTAGCTCTGTGGAGTGTTCATTGCGAGTGAGAAGCGGCGCCTCTGGAGGTCTTACATCTTCAGCAGTTTTTTCCCAATGGGCATTTTTGTCTGTCACAATAGAGTCGACCAACCCTACTTTTTTTGAGTAAATAACGAATGGAATAAGATATATCAGCCAACAAATCATAATTTAGAACTCTCTCATACAGTATAGCAGAGAGACGGCTTTATGAGGAATGAAATTTTTGAACGTTTAGAATTTTTTTTTAATATTGTGGAATAACTGAGTTGATATGGCAACTCCATGCATGTATGCCGCCTGTGATATTAAGTGCATTGAAACCTTTTTGTGTTAAAAATTGCACAGCAATAGTGCTGCGTATGCCGTAGTGGCATAAGATTGCAAAATCGTAATTTTTTTCTTGATTTTTGCGTTGGCAAAAATCCAAGAGATCTTCTGGCGCCACTAAATGCGCAAAATCTAAATGTGCTTTTTTAATTTCCCATGGTGCGCGAATATCAATCACCAAAGGTGCATCATTGTTTAGGCGTTCGAACAGTTCATGTACTGTGATTGATTTTATTGATGGTAGCATTTCTTTTTTTCTTTATTAAAAAGATCATTGAGATTTTCTAAAAAATCTCTTCCTCGCTCGCCTTGATATTTCATAGGTGGCAGTGTGTACATTGTGCAATACCCGGTAGCATGAAACGTTATTCTTTTTGCGCTTGCAAAATCTCTCCAGTTATGAATCAGCGGCACAAGGGTTTTGTGCGGTAGGCTGCGCAAAAGGGTGTAGGTGAGCGCTTTGCATTTCGTGGGTTGATTGGGAAGTGTGCGCGTTCCTTCAGGAAAAAGCATGATAGGTCTGCCATCCTGTGAACGCTCTTCAATTAAGGAGTGTAATGCGTTAAAGGTCATGCGATCTCTGCGGACGATGATGGCGGATGGGCAGTGGTAAAAGAAAAATCCAAAGAATGGATAAAAAAGAGCGTCTGCTTTTATAACAAAAATAGGGTTGTAGTGATAGAATAATAGCGCTGTTTCTGTGAGCGTGTGGTGTAGCGGCGCAAAGATAGTATGCTTGGGGAATGTGGGATAATCGCACCGAATGCGAGCGATATATTTTGTGAAAAAGTAAACAATCCAGGCGGGGGCATGTAGGAATTGTTCTTTTTTGAGGAAAGGAACAAAACATATGATGTAACCCATAATGGTGATAGACAATACAGAGACCGCAAAGAAGAACTCGATGATGTATTGTAAGATTTTTGGTATAAATTTGCGCATAATTGATTATAATCGAGTAGTAGTCTTGTTGGCAACTTAACACAGTGGAAAAATCATGTTAGAATCCTAGTGGTTTGGCGGAGTAGCTCAGTTGGTTAGAGCGGTGGAATCATAATCCATGTGTCGGGGGTTCGAATCCCTCCTCCGCTACCATTCCTTGATTTAGGAGGGGTGGCCGAGCGGTTGAAGGCGCACGCCTGGAACGCGTGTATATGTTGCAAGATGTATCAAGGGTTCGAATCCCTTTCCCTCCGCCATTTTTTTAACTTACCAGATATTTTGATAAAAATTGCACTCAAGCGTATCTACCCTTTTACGTGGAAAGCCATGGTAGCTCTAAGTTAAACGCATCGCTTCTGTTTGTGCTTTGTAAAGACTGTAAAATGTACCTTGTTGTGCGAGCAGTTCATCAAATTGCCCTTGTTCAATGATCTTTCCTTCTGAAAACACAAGAATAGTGTCCATTGCGCGAAGAGATGCAACGCGGTGTGTGGCGATGAGAGCAGTTTTTCCATCCATAAGATCGGTAATCGTCTCTTGGATTTTTTGCTCTGTTAAGGGGTCCAGCTGAGAAGCTGCTTCATCTAGAACAAGGATAGGTGCGTTTTTTAAAATAACTCTTGCAATAGTAACTCGTTGTTTTTGGCCGCCAGAAAGTTTTAATCCTTGTTCACCAACGATAGAGTCGTATCCTTCAGGCTTTGTTTTAATAAAGGAGTCAGCGTCTGCTAGTTGTGCAGCGCGTGTAACTTCTTCCATAGAAGCATTGGGTTTTCCATAAAGGATATTTTCTTTTAAAGAGCGATGAAATAGCTGTGCATGCTGCGGAATGCATCCAACAGCTTGATGCAGCGATGAGATTTGAATGTTGCGTATATCTTGTCCATCTAAGGTGATTGAGCCAGAGTCAACATCATAGAGTCGTAAAAACAGGTTTAGAAAAGAGGATTTACCACTTCCTGACTCACCCACAATGCCTACCTTCTGTCCATGTGGAATGGTTAAGGAGAGGTTTTCAAAAAGAGGCTCTTCTTCTTTGTTGTAGGAGAATGTAACGTTGTGAAAAGTGATTGCTCCACGGGTTTTTTTCAAAGGCTCTGCTTCTGGCGAGTCCTTTGTTCCTATGGGTGCAAGAAGATCTGAAAGAGCACTGTTTACTTGCCCAGTTGCGTCTTGAAGGTCGTGCACACGGTGTACCAGGTTCCATAGGTTGTCTGCAATATACGCAGAGCTTCCGAGGATAAAAACCGCATCACCAAGAGAAAGTTTGCTGTGTTCATACATAAGCAGAAGGCCAAAAGCGCCACATGCCAAAAGAGATGACATGCAAATCCCCTGCAAAATATTCATAACGAAAATGGTCCATTCTTTACGCTGATAAGCGAGAAAAAGCTGTGATGTAAATGAGCGAATGTATTGGGTTTCAAAGTCCAATCGTGAAAAAAGGCGCACAGTATCTATATTAGCAGTGCTGTCTACAATGCGGCCAGAAACATTCGCTAGTTCTTGAGCATAAAGCGCTCCGTTGCGCATGATGCGGCGTTGAAAGAGGGCAATGATCACAAAAAACACGCATACCCAAAGAGCAAAAAATGTGGCAAAAAGGGGATGGATAAAGGCGATTGCGACTGAGGAGATGAAGATTTGCGCTACCGCATGTAAGACGCACGCCATGGCGCCGTAGCATGTGCTTTCAGCAAAGAGCGCTACAATATTAATTTTTGCGGATAAAGATCCTTTCAGATTATTTTGAAAAAACGCATGAGAATGTTGACCAATATAGTTGAACAGGTGGCTCATGATTTTTGTTTTTATCATTGGCGCCGTATGAATACGAATAATACCAATGCAGCGCCAAAGCAGCTGGTTGCCTTGATGCACAAGAATATAAACAATGACGCTTGCAAAAGCGCTATCAAACGCTAATGCAGGAGATATGTTGAGGGAGTCGATAATTTTTTTAAGGGTGAATGAACTGACTGTCGAATAGCTGCTGGCGCCAATTAAGGCTATAAAGAATAGTACAACACGAACGGGGTAGTCTTTGTAACACCAGTGTAAAAAAGGCCAAAACGTTTGAGGTATTTTTTGTTGTTTGTCGTTCACATTACATAATACACGCTTACAAAAAATAAAAAAAGGGATTAGAACATTAAGAAAAAATGTTAGTCTTTGTTGTATATGGAGAGTGCATGACAGAAAAGATAGCAGTTGGTTTGGTATGTGGTGGCCCTTCTTTGGAGCGTGGTATTTCTTTAAATTCAGCACGCACGCTTTTGGACCACTTAGGCGCTTCGGACGACATAGAGATTGTGCCTTTTTATGTAGATGTAAAGGAGCGATTTTACCGTATTACCTGTGCTCAGCTTTACTCTAACACCCCATCAGATTTTGATTTTAAACTAACAAAAAAAGATCTATTACCATGGGAGAAATGTGTAGAGCATATGCGAGATTTGGATATTGTTTTTCCTGTGATTCATGGTGCGTTTGGCGAAGATGGAACGTTGCAGAGATTGCTAAACGAAGCTGGTATTCCGTTTGTGGGCGCGGACGCTTCTTGCTGCCGTCAAATGGTAGATAAAAAATCTATGCGTATGTTTTTGAAAAAGAAGAAACTGGGTCATTTAGAGTCGTTGCAGGTTTTGTATCAAGGTGAGTCAGGGTTGGCATGGATGGTTCAAAAATTTTGGGATGAATCTGTCCAGAATGCAGCGGTTGTGAAACCCAATAGGGGTGGATCATCCATTGGCGTTTCCATGGTTACGAGTGTGGATGAAGCCATGCGCTGTGTGTCAGATTTGCATGATCGGGGTGAAAAAGAGGTCATCTTGGAGCCGTTTGTGCATGGTCGTGAATTTACCGTTATTGTGTTACAGGACCATGAAACAGGCTCGCCAGTGGCACTTCTTCCTACAGAAATAAGTCTTTTGACGGAAGAGAGATTTCCAATGTTTTCTTACCGACGAAAATATTTACCAACCGCGAATACACTGTGGACGTGTCCATCGTTTGAAGAAAACCATATGTTAGAAAGCATTCAAAAAGAAGCGGAGTGTCTTTTTGAGAGTTTGGGGTGTCGTGATTTTGTACGATTTGATGGATGGGTTGTGGATGGCCGTATTGTATGGTCGGACTTTAACCCTATTAGCGGTTTTGAACAAAACAGTTTTATATTTTTGCAAGGTGTACGAACAGGCATGACCCATCAACACGTGCTGCGCTATATTCTTAATAACGCTTTGCAGCGTGTTGATAAAGCGCTGCCACTTGGTGTGGAATATGACCCTGAGGTGTCTGGTCGCAGCGTGAGGGTGCTGTTTGGTGGAGATACGGCTGAAAGGCAGGTATCACTGATGAGTGGATTGAATGTTTGGTTGCAGTTGATGCACACCCGCAATTATGTGGTTACGCCTTATTTATTGTCAGGCAATGATGTGTGGCAAATACCGTATGCATTTGCGTTGTTTCATACAGTGGAAGAAATTTTAGAACAATGCCAAAGTGCTCTTGCTGTGCGAAAATCGGTGTTGTCGCTGCGAGCTGACTTGCGTGATCGGCTGCATCTGGCGCCCATGGAAGATTTTGAGATGCCTACACGTACATCGTTGACAGAATTTATCGCTCAGGCAAAATCTGATAATGCCTATGTGTTTTTGGGGCTTCATGGCGGTATAGGGGAAGATGGAAGCATACAAGCGCTTTTAACGCAAAGTGGCTGTCAATATAATGGATCACTTTCTGAGCCAAGCGCTTTGTTTATGGATAAGAAGCGCACAGGAGAGTATATTAACTCCTTGCATATGTCGCATATATCAGCTCTTCCTAAGATTTTGCTTTCTGCTAAAGAGGGAGTGAGCTCTTTTGACAATTTATGGAAACGTTTGGTTTCTGATTTGGGTTCAAAAAAAATTATTATTAAGCCAAACTTTGATGGTTGTTCTGCGGGTGTGGTGTTATTAACGAGAGCGCATGATTTGAAAATATACTTTTCTTTGCTTGGTCAGGAAGCTGTGGAAATTCCTCCACATACCTTTGAAGCGCAAGAAAGCGTTATTGTGTTGCCGCATGCAGAAGAGCTTATTTGTGAGCCATTCATTGAGTGTGACGAGATTTGTATTCGCAATCAAGAGCTTACTCTTAAGAAAAAAACAGGTTGGGTGGAGCTTACGGTAGGGGTTGTGCGTGCAAGTGGTCAGCAGAGGCATCACGCATTTCATCCAAGCATGACGATAGCGGATGGATCCGTTTTAAGTTTAGAAGAAAAATTCCAAGGAGGAACAGGCATTAATATTACACCTCCGCCTGTGCTTGTGATGTCAGAAGATGACATTATAGTAATGCGGAAAAGGCTATCTGATCTAGCAAGTAAGCTAGGAGTTGGTGATTATGCGCGCATTGATCTTTTTTACCATCGTGAGCGCAAAGAAATGTGTATCATTGAGGTAAATGCTTTGCCGGGATTGACGCCATCAACAGTGTTGTACCATCAGTCCCTTGCTGACGAAACTCCCCTGACTCCAAGGGAGTTTCTAGCGTTTATGTTGAAGAGATCAGCGCAATCTTAATACCCTTGTTGTGCGATTTGGAAATTGTTTCCAATACCAGCAAATGGATTGTTAGGAGGAGGAAATCCGCCTGGAGCGAAGTTAGGGGGAGGGAGGAATCCACCTCCTCCACCGAAGGCACCAGGTTGTATGCCTGCTGGTCCGTACCCACCACTTCCTGTCGATCCAAATCCAAATCCGCCTGTTGTGCCTACGCCTTGGGCTTGTTGGCCTTGACTTACCATTTTCATAAAGGCTTGCTGTGATCCTTTGCGTGGTGTAAACCAGGCCTTGGAAAGAGTGATGTCGCCCAATTGTGCATCACCTATTAGACAAGCTGGCACAATTTCATGCTCCGCTATTATTTGCATCCTTTCACCGTTGTTAGGGTGAAAAATACGACCTGAGAGACAAACAGTGTTGCAGAAAGCGACAATGATTTCTGCAACATCTTTCGCAAAATCATCTTTGGCGCTTCCCTCTTGCGCTTGGTTTTCGCTACCCGGGAAATTACCAGGATATCGGGAAAATGCCATTGGGTTTACAAGAAGCGCTAGCTTGGATGTAAGCGCTTGTACAGGGTCCCAGTCTTCGACTGGTTGGGCTTCCTTGTCTGTAGCCAAAGCACAGATAAGCGCTTTCTTCTCTCTTGCGTCTTTTAATGGCTGGGAACCATCCACTTGGTTTTCAAAAGCCTCTGTATTTTCCGCAGATCGCGGAAAAGCGAATTTATGCCCATTATACAGTTTTGTAGCCTGATTCCACTGGGCCCGCAATGGTGAGTCAATACGCATATCCATTCCTATACTTCGAGGTCCCTGCATGCAAAGCTGTGTACACTTAGCCCCCGCCCAACCAGGGTGTGCTGTCCCCAGTGCCCTAAGAAGTTGTCGAATTTGACCAGCTTGAGTTAATATACCGCCACCATGGTGTAAAAAACAACGCATAAGACCGAGAATAGGATCACCTGTTGAAATACAGGGCCCCATAGTGGCCTGTCCGAATTTTTGTGCAGCACGTTTAGCTTTGTTTTTGAAAAAACTCAAAGAGCGTGTGAGGCGATGCTTGGCTTTGTTTGCCACCGCAATTCCTGCATATCGGGTGCCACTATATGCTCCTTGTGCTGCTCCTTGTATTTCTTGGGAGAAGCCCTGTCCATCTTCGCTGCCATTCCCATACTGCTGCTGATACTCATACTGCTGCTGATACTGATCAGTAGACATGAGCACAGATGAATGACAGGCTATCAAAATAAATAAAAAAAGTAAAGCCATTACTTTTCTCCTCCCCTCACTATATCTACCAGGGCTACTGTTAAAAAGCAAGATGGTAATGCTGCAAAGTTTGTATAAATAATTTGATATGAACTAGTTAGGCACTGTACCTCTAAATTTATATTCGTTAAAATGAACTGTGTTGCAAGATATAAAATATATACTTTCTTTAGATAATTTACCAAAAAATTTGCAGAAATTGCTGAAGGAATCAGAAGCAAAAGGCTGGAAACCGTTGCTTGTGGGCGGCTGTGTGCGAGATGCTTTGCTTGATCGCATGCCGTATGACTTTGATGTTGAAGTGCATGGTTGCTTTGATATAGAGGATTTTGCTGCTTTCATGCAAGAGCTTTTCCCAAAAGTTTCTTTTGTCGGCAAAAGTTATGGTGTTTTTAAGGTTAGTGAAAACCTTGAGGTTTCTTTGCCGCGTCAAGATTGCAAAACAGGACCAAAACACCAGGACTTTTCCGTTAAAATTTTGCCAAATGCAAACTTTAAGCAAGCCTCAAAGCGTCGCGACCTCACTGTTAATAGCATAGGATATGATGTGCAAAACGAGACGATTATGGACCCTTACCATGGTCGCCGTGATATAGAGAATAAAATATTGCGTTGTGTTGATAAAGATACCTTTGCTGAAGATCCGCTTCGCCCATGGAGAGTTATGCAGTTTGCATCCAGACTGCAAATGAATCCGGATTCCGAGTTGATAGAGCTTTCACGTTCTGTTGTGCTGGATATATCCGGAGATCGTGTTTACGGAGAATGTCGAAAATGGCTGAGTGCAGGAGTGGACTTGAGAGCGGGGTGGGTTTTTCTGATCAAGGCGAAATTGGATCGCTATATACCTATTTTTCAGGAGTTTCTGCATAAAAACAACCACCATATTGATGATGTGCAAAATGCTTTGTGCGTGCTGCAAGATCAAGATATCGATGAAATCGATCGTGTAACATTAGGATTATTTATTGTGACGTTTTTATGTCCGAAGCTGATCAAGGTTTTGCATGGATTGAGCGTTCCTATGGCAGAGCAAAAACGGATACAAGCGATTTATACGTTGTGGAGTGTGTGGAGTGCGGTGCGCTCTCTTGATTATGATCTGACCGTACAGCTTATCAAAGTGGAAGAATTGGGAATGACGCACACCACATTATGCGCTCTTGCCGATATTATGGCTGTATTGGTGGAAGAAGAGGTTGATGGATGGCATGATTGTGTTGAGGAATGGGAGCAAGCAAGAGAGCAAAGTAGGCCCATCATTGAGGGCAAAGATTTGTTAGCGTTGGGTATGAAAGAAGGTCCATATATTGGTGACTTATTGAAGCGCTGTCATCGCCATCAGGTTACAAAAGCTATTCATAATAGAGATATTTTGTTAAAGTGGATCATATCTACTGAGGGGGAAGGATGACGTACTGTATTGTAATTGGAAATGAAAAAGGTGGATCAGGAAAATCAACAACAGCTATGCATGTTGCGGTAGCACTTTTATCCTTAAAGTATAAAGTGGCGTGTGTGGATGTGGATGCGCAGCAGGGTACCCTGACGCGCTATATAGAAAACAGATCCAAAACAAAAGACAAAAACGGCCAACCTTTGCTTATGCCTTCTTCCTATATTCTTGAAACGTCTAAGGCAGATATGGTGTCAAAGGCGCATGAGGAAGAGGAAAGAACTGCAGAATCCTTTATGAATGATACCCTCAAGAAATATGACTTTGTTGTGATTGATACGCCAGGTTATAACCAACACCTTTCGCGTATTGTACACAAGTGGGCAGATACGTTAATTACGCCGCTTAACGATAGTTTTGTTGATATGGATGTTATTGCTCGCATTGACCGAAAAACTTTGGATATGACGCAGCCAAGTGCGTACGCTGGGTGGGTGTGGGAAATGAAAAAGCAATGCGCCGTTCGTACAGGAAAAATGTTGGATTGGGTAGTGATGCGTAACCGACTTTCAACTCTTTATGATCGTAACAAGGGTGCTATGGGCAAAGCTTTACAATCTCTTTCCAAGCGATTAGGGTTCCGTGTGGTGGAAGGTTTTTCTGAGAGGGTTATTTTTAAAGAGTTCTTTTTACAAGGTTTAACGTTGTTTGATCTTAAAGTTATGGGGTACCCTACGCGTATATCTCATATTGCAGCGAAGGCAGAGCTCTATGCTTTGTTGCGTGCTATTAAATTGGAAGAGTTGCAACAGCTGGTGAGTAAAGATGTATGACTTATAGCTTCGATAAAAGTATTTTGCGTGGTTATGATGTTCGAGGTATTTATGGTAAAACGCTTCACAATGAAGACGCTTATCAAGCGGGGCGTTGTTTAGCGTCTTGTGTTAATGCTGGGGATACTATTGCTATAGGGTATGATTATAGAGGAAGCGGAAAGATACTGCTGGAGAGAATGTCTGCAGGCATTCGCTCTATGAATGTGAATGTTGTTATTTTGGGAATAGTGCCGACTCCTGCTGTTTACTATGCGGTGCGTACGCATAGTGAGTTTGCGGGAGGTGTGATGATTACAGGATCACACAATCCACTTGAGTACAATGGTTTTAAGATGCTTCTGCGCGATCGCGAAATTAGCGGTAGTGCTTTGAGTGCTTTTTTTGATGTTGCGCATGCGCTGCCAGAATCCATGGCCGTTGAGGGGCAAGAGAGGCAGTATAGCGTATTAGGTGAATATACATCCTTTTTACAAAGGCATTTGGACTATGATGCGTTTTCTCAAAAAAGTATTTTGTGGTGTACTGCAGGTGGTGTGACGGAAGAAGTATTGCGCAACCTTATCCCTGAAATGCCGGGGCGCCATGAACTGCTGATTCCTCCAAAAGATAGCCGCGCCCCGGATCCGCTTGGCGCAGAAAACAGAGAGTATATCAAGGCGGCTTTAACGGATGTTAAAGCTGATTTGGCATTTGCATTTGATGGTGATGGTGATCGGTGTGTGATGTTTGACTCTCAGGGTAATTCGGTATTAGCCGATAAGATCTTTCTTTTTTTAGCGAACGAGTTTCTCAAAACCACCCCAGGTTCTGTTTTTGTTGTGGACAGTAAGATTGCTTTTTCTCTTGAGGCAATTGTGCAGAATGGAGGGGGGCGATTGATTAGTGTGCCGACAGGGCATACTAATATTAAAGCCGCCATGCGTACTAGCAACGCTGTGCTTGGCGCTGAGATGAGTGGTCATTATTTCTTTTGCTATGGCGGAGGATACGCTTTTGATGATGGCGTGTATGCTGCTATTCAAATCATTAATAAAATAGGGGCGTGTACATGGGAAGCTGTTTGTGAAGAATCTGCGCCTTTATGGATTACAGAAGAGATCAGAATTTTTGTGACAGAAAAAGAGAAAGCGGAAGTGCGGTCTGCATTGAATCGTGGTGCTCATCGATGTGAAGAGGTTGCAGGGGGGGCGGAGCGCTATATGTTCCGTGATGGTTTGATATTCTTGCGCAGCTCTCGTACCGAAGATGTGGTGAGTGTTCGCGCGGAAGGTTTTTCTCAAAAAGGATTTAAGGAAGTGCGTGACCGTTTGGGTGAAATCCTTCGTGTGATTCTGGGTCGTGATATGGCGTTATAGCGTATTAAGTGACCAAATGCTTTGCATTAAGATGGTGGCGAAGAATAGCCAGATAATATAGGGCAAAAACAAGATGCCGCTCAAAATATGTAGGCGTGTGAAGAGAAGAAGGGTTACAACGCTCAAAAAATCCAATATAAGAATCCAATAAAGCCCTAAGGATACGCTTTCACACCCAAAGGTCAGAGGTCCCCATAGAATGTTGAAAATATACTGTAGTATGAACAGGGTAAGGGCTTGTTTTTTTTTGCGTGTGTCGGGGCCTTTTCGTAAAATCAAAATAGCTGAAAAAGCAATGAGTGTGTAAAGAAGTGGCCAAACGATGCCAAAAATATAATTTGGAGGCGTGAAAGATGGCTTGTTTAAAAGGTTATACCAAGGTAGGTGATCCATGGTAACTGCGCCACCGCAAAGGGCGATCACCCACAGTACAATAACGACAAACGTACCTTTGTGCTTCATTATTTTCCCCAATATGTATTCTACTTGATTTTGCGATAATCTACAAGAGTTTTTAGGTGCAATAAGAGAAAGATGCTGTTTTTTCAAGCAAAACACAACTTTTGTACAACATGTGCTTGCGCCAAGCGCGTTCCTCGGGGTTTGCTGACTCAATGAGAGTGCTGTTGCAGAATGTTTCAATGTGATCTGCAACAAGAGCAATTGCATCAATTTTGGCGCTTAAATCATCTGATTCTTTATGAGAATCCAGGGATTGTTCGAATGCTATGTCCGCTGGATTTTTTGGCGAAAAATGCGCCGATGGAGCATTTTTGCATTGCATATTATGCGCGCGTTTGTAGGCCTGGATAATAGAGGGTGTTTGCGGGTGTTGAGCGAGTGTGCGAATCAAGGTCAGTGAGCGCATGATATCCAAATCGGCAAACGATGGGTGATGCAGCGATGCTTCAATAATTGTGTGTGGATAGTAGGGTTTTGCAAATTGCGCTAATCGGCTTTGCAGAAATGTGTGTAAAAACCTTAAAATATCATCTTTCTTTTTTGTGAAACCTAAAAGATCAATATACGTCTCAGCAATTCTGTGAAGAGAAATGTGTATATCATGTTTGTCTAAGATGCGGATAATGCCTAACGCCAATCGCCTTAATCCAAACGGGTCTTTGGAGCTTGTGGGTGTTCTTCCTACACTCACCGATGATGTGAGCATTCCTATTTTGTCGAGAAGAGCGCACGCTGCGCCCAGGCGAGATGAGGGTGTTGGTGAATGTGGTCCGAGCGGAAGAAGGTGCTCTTTGATAGCTTCACAAACCTCAAAGGAATGTTTTTGCTTTATTGCGTAAAGATGTCCAATGTATCCTTGTAATGCTGCATATTCATGCACCATTTGCGTTTCCATATCGCATTTCATAAGCGAGAGGGCTTCTGTGAGGCTTTGAGTTCTTTCACCTAATGTGTAGCCGGATTCAACACATGCCTTTAAACGATCAACATGATCCCAAACAGATCCAAGGTCAATGTGCATGATTTTCTTCTTGAGGTGTGCGCTGTATTCTTCCAAAGGCTTCTCTGTATCTTTGTCCATAAAAAACAAACCATCGTTCAAAGCTGCATTCAGAACGCCTGTGAATCCTGCAATAATGTTGTGCTCCAAAGAAGGAGAGAGGGGATAATTTGTAATGACTGCAAAATGTGTTAACTGCTCTGTTTTATGATGTATCAAGGGAATGCCATGGACTTTTTCTGTGATGATGTGCTGCAAAATGTGTGTATCTACTTTGCGAAAATCGCAGTGAATGGGGCTGAGTACCATGTAAGGTTTTTGCGTATTAAAGGCATGTTTTTCCAGGAGATGCTTTGCGTGTGATGGGACGGTAAGTTGTTCTTTAATTAAAATCTTCGAAATTTGTTTTTCTAAAAATTCCAAACGCTTTGTTGATGAGAGTATGACGCCTTGTTGTTCATAATGCTCTTCTATATCTTTTCTGGTGATTTCTGTGCGGGTAGGGTGCGTGATATGGTTTCCCGATACACTTTTATCATAAGGAATCGCTTTTGGAAGCGCTAGTGTTTGATGTACTTGTCCCCATAAAGCTGTGTAGGAAAGAATAGGTCGTGCCCATGTGAACGGATTGTTTGGGATCCAGTGCATGCGCTTATGAAAAGGAACAGTAACAATGGTGTTAACGAGTGCATCCGCTAGTATGGGCCATGTGCTTTGAGCACTTTCTTTCTGGTCTGCGAACCAAAAAGATCCGTGCGGCAAATCTTTTTGAATGAGACTGTCCCTAGAGCAATTTGTTGTTTTAATAAATTCGTTTAGCGCCTCCTCTCCTTCTTTGACGGATGGTCCTTTTAGTTTTTTTTGCTTGATAATGATTTCAGTAGGGCATTGCGTGATGCGGATGACAAGATTGTGAGGGGTGGTGAAAACGCTGATTTGCCCAAATTCTAAACTATTTTTTGCCAGAAGCCGTTTTAAATGAGTTGGTATATGTTCTGCGAGGGTTCTTTGGAAACGCTCCGAGAGCAACCCGTGTTCAATGATAATGGTTGCTGTTTGGGTCATGATTGACTCCGCTTAATATAGGCTTGTGCAATAGTGCGTGTGAGTGTGCGAATAGAAGCAATAATAGATTCACGCTCGGCCACACTTAAGACACCTCGTGCGTGTAGCAAATTAAATGTGTGCGATGCAAAAAGACACTGTTCATAAGCAGGTATAAGGACGCCTTGTTTCAGAAGATCTTCTGCCTCCTTGATATGTCCTTGAAATGAGGACTGTAAAAATGAGATATTGGCTGCATCGAAAGAATAGCGTGAAAGGTCTTGTTCTTGATCTTGAAAAATATCGCCGTATGTATAAGTGTCGTTCCACTTGATATCAAAAATAGAAGATACGCCTTGCAAAAACATTGCTAATCGCTCAAGGCCGTAAGTGAACTCCAGAGTGACGAGTTCTGAAGAAACGCTTGCTATTTGCTGGAAAAAAGTGCACTGGGCGATTTCTGATCCGTTGAGCCAGATTTCCCAGCCAAGCCCGGCGGCTCCAATGGAAGGGTTTTCCCAGTCGTCCTCTAAAAACCTTAATTCATTAGTGTGCATATTAATATCAAGTGATGCCAGCGATTGTTCAAACAAAAGTTGTGCGTTAAGGGGGCTGGGTTGTATCACCACTTGCATTTGATAGTAATGTGATAGACGGTTAGGATTGTGACCATAGCGACCGTCGTTGGGGCGGCGGCACCCTTGTACGTAACAAGCGGACCACGGCGTAGATGTGAGGCAACGTAGCGCTGTGGGAGGTGCTAATGTTCCTGCGCCAACTGGCAAATCAAATGACGGAAGGATCACACATTGCTGTTGAGCCCAAAACGATTTTAGACGGCTGATCATATCTTGAAAAAACATACGCCAATATTATAATACAAGAAATATTGGTATGATACTAGGTTTAAGAGTTGTGAGCGGTGGTTTGTTGTATTTTTGCTTATCAAGCATGTTGTAGCATATGCAATAACATTATTTTGCAGACAATCTTTAAGTTTTTGTAGTACAATACAACCGTAATAGAGGTAAGCAAGTGGATTTACTAAAAGGAAAAAAAGGTCTGATCACAGGTGTGGCTAACGATAAATCGATTGCATGGGGTATTGCGAAAGACGCACATGCAGCGGGTGCGCAATTAGCGTTCACATACTATGGAGAGCCAATTTTGCGGCGCATTAAACCTTTAGCAGAACAGCTTGGATCATCATCGGTTTATAGTTGCGATTTGGGCAGCGATGACGATATGCAATCTGTAATGAATGCGCTAGAAAAAGACGGTCCTTTTGATTTTGTTCTACACAGTGTTGCATACACAGAAAAAGAAGCTTTGCGTGGTCGTTATGTAGATACAACGCGTAAGAATTTTCAAGATACGCTGAACATCTCTGCGTACTCGCTGACATCATTGTGTCAGCATCTGCACAACGCGAAGCTTTTGGCTCCGCAAGCGTCTGTGGTGACTTTATCTTACTACGGTGCAGAAAAAGTTGTTCCAAACTATAACGTGATGGGTGTTGCCAAGGCTGCTTTGGAAGCTAGTGTGCGTTATTTGGCTATGGATTTAGGGATTGATGGCGTACGAGTTAACGCTTTATCTGCAGGTCCTATGCGTACGGTTGCTGCTTTTACGATTGGAGATTTCCCTTATATTTTGGATTGGAACAAAAACAACGCTCCGCTTAATAGAAACATCACTATGAAGGATGTTGGAAGTTCGGCTATATATTTGTTTAGTGACTTATCATCCGCTGTAACAGGTGAAACGCACCACGTAGATGCAGGTTACCACGTTGTTGGTTTGCGCGCTGTGCGTGGATCGGTTAAAGACCTTAAAGATTAAAGCGCGGCAGCTTGCGCCAGTGTTGTGAGATCTACTAACGTGGATTGTTGTGCTGGTAACAATCCATCGCCGTAAAAAAGACCCTCTGGCGTCATGCTAAGAGGGTCTTTTGGTGCTGGGTTCAGTATGTTAAAAGGCTCACTGGGTGTTGTGGCGGGAATCGGCGGTGCAGCCGTAGGTGATTCTGGTAATGGGCCTGACCCCTCTGGAAGACTTTCTGCAGGTGGTGCAAGTCCTGGTGTTGCTTGAGAAGGTATGGCGTCGCTTGGTGTTGCCTGAGAAGGTATGACGCCATTGGCAGTGCCGGCAGAAGGCGACTTTGTGGCGCCCTCCGCTACTTTGCCCGCTATATCTGTGGCGCCTCCCGCTACTTTGCCCGCTATATCTGTAGCGCCTTCAGCCACTTTCCTTGCGGCATGTGTGGCGCCACCTAAAAGATTTTTTGCGATGTTTCCAAGGCCAGATAACAGGTTTGATGCTGGGCTGCTGCTTTGTGTGCGCATAGGGAATGAAGGTGTGGGTGCAGTTGCGGGAGGTGTTTCTTTTTCTGACTCTGCTGGAGGTTTTTGTGCATGCGGTTGGGGGATTTGTGGCACAAGAGGAAGCGCTGATGTGTTTTTCGTGACAGTATATTGCTCTTTTTCAGCGTTCCAGTCAATAATATGGCTTGTATAGCAATGCACAGAGCGCTTTAAACTTTTGTATCGCAAAAAAGCAGTGCCGTTTGTGTTTGTTTGCTGCGGTGGAAGCTCCATGAGCGCGGCCTCTGTAAGGGAGGGAGCCTCTTCATCTGTTGTAACAATGGGAGAGGATAATCGCTCTGTTTTAGCGATGGACCAGCGTCCATTGCTCTGTGTAGCGATGATAAGTGTAGGGTGCGTGCTTATACTATGTGGTGTAAGCCCTGTGATAATAATAGCTTCTTGCTGATCTGGTGTTGCCAAAGACACCATAGTGACGGATGATTGTGCGACAATGGCTGGTAAATTGGGTTCTATAGAGTCGACATAAAAATTTTGCAGGTCTTCTATGTATTCATTCAAGTCATTATCTGTTAAACGAATTTCTTCGATAATTTGTTCTTCTAAGGCCTTGAGCAGACCGTCTTGATTGGCTAAGCAAGTGCCAAATAGAAGAAAAAGCGACAAAAACATAAAAACCCCTCCGACTATTCTTAATAGCATAAATAATTACATAAATACATTTAGCATTTTTTAACATCATTGATACGTAAGGAAAACTTTTTATTAAAATAATTGAGACTGCATGCCACAAACAGCGATGAAGATTGATTGATGGTGGCGCGTAAGGCGCTATTTTCGTCTCCAAAGGCAATGCAATTGATGGATGACTGTTCGTGTTTTCCTGTAAAAGAAATGTGCCGAGGCCCCTCTTTAAGAACAGTGATGTTGGTTAAATACGCAAAGAAAATTGGTTCAGAGTTGCAGTGCCCAAAGGGCCTAAGTTTTGCTAGTGTATCCCAAACAGATGGCAAGTCTATGTGAGGAAGCGGCGCATCAAGTATGAGAGTTGGATGGTATGTTTCTTTTGGTAGTGTTTGTTCTACCCAGTCTTTAAATGATGCAATGTTTGTTGTTTCGATGGTAAATCCTGCAGCGGCTTTGTGCCCCCCACCATTAAGAATGAGGTTTTGTTGTACGGCCTTTTGTATGTGATGCGCCAGGTGTAGAGAGGGTGCGGGTGAGCGTGCTGCACCTTTGGCGGTATCGCCTTGCACTGCAATTACCCATGTTGGTTTGTGCAGTTGATCGGCGATGCGCGCGGCGATGAGACCAATAATACCTGGTGACCACTCGTCATTATGCAAAACAACGCCTTTGTGATCTTTTTGTTTTTGAGCTTCATATAACGCTATATCCATAGCGTTTGCGAGCGCATTTTTACGCTCATTGTTGCACTCAATGAGGGTTGTGGCCAAGGTGTTTGCGGTTTCTTCAGAGGTGAGAGAGAGTAGTGTGGCTGCGCAGTTACTTTTGCCCATACGGCTTCCGGCATTAAGAGCGGGGCCCATACGAAACCCCACATCATCTTCGCTGACAGTGCTGGTTTGTATGGCAAGTGCTTTTACGCCAGGAAAACGTGATTGATGTAGCAATGTTAGGCCGTGTTTGACGAATGCGCGGTTTAAATGTGTGAGCGGAACAATGTCACAAATTGTACCAATGGCAACCAGATCAAGAAACGATCGTAAATCGGGGAGGTTTCCTAAGGAGAGGGATCGCAATTCTCTTTGTAAGGCTACTAAAAACATAAATGTGACGCCTGCGGCGCACAAAAAATGCAGGTTGCATTTTTTGTCCAGAAGAGGATTGACGCACAAAGGAGGAATGATGTCGTGTTCGCTAGGGGTGTGGTGGTCGAGAATAATAATATCGATGCCTTTAGTTTGAGCGTATGCAATGACGCTGTTTGACGCTGTGCCACAATCCACCATAAACAATAAAGAAACGGATGCTTTTGCGAAATTATCAATGTGAGTGTTTTTTGGTCCATACCCCTCGTTAATACGGTCTGGAATAGTGATAGGCGCGGTAATGCCTAAAGCATATAAGTAATGGAAGAGCAGGGAGGAGGAGGTGGCTCCGTCCACATCATAATCTCCAAATATAGCTAGTGATTCCTTGTTTTTGAAGGCGAGTATTGCGCGCTTAACGGCACCTTGCATATTTGGAATTGTTGATGGGTCAGGCATGACATCACGCATGAGGGGTGTGATGAAGGAGTTGGCCTGTTTTTGAGGAATGGATCGATTGGTGAGCAAAGTCTGTAATAAAGTTTTTGAATTTGTAATGACCGATTCATGCAAAAGTTTCCAATTTTTATTGAGTGCTGATAATTTTTCTTCCATCTATGATTCTCATGTTTTTGGTAAATCTACCACCAAAGGATTTGTGAGCAAATCAAGCGTTGCGTGATCAAAACTTGTGCACCAAATTTGGATAGGCATATCTTTAATAATAAAGCTAAGGCTTTGAGCAATATGGGCATCGAGATGTGCAAACGTTTCATCAAGCAGAAGTACAATGGGTGGATTTTTTGGTTGTGTGATATGGTAGCGAATGGCGGCCAAAAGAAAAGAAAGACACAGAATTTTTCTTTGTCCGGTTGAGCAGGAATCAAAAGGCATAAGAATACCGTTTTTTACGTGATGCCACTCAACTCGTGTGAGATGAACGCTGGTATGAGTGCGATGCATTTCGGTATCACGGGTGCGGTTTTTCTGTAGGCGATCTAGCCAAAATGACGTTATTTTCTCAGGGTTATCTAGCCAGTTTTGCTCTAATGTGTTTGTGCAGGTGATGCGTAAAGAGCATTCTCCAAGGAGCTCTTGCCTGAGTTCTTTGCTGAGAGCGTCAATGGTGGCGTAGCGGTTTTGAATAATGGTTGTGCCGTAGGTTACCATGCTTTCTTCGAGAGTGTTCAGAAGGGCGGTGTGCTGTGGTGCGTTTCTAAGTGTGAGCAGTCTTTCTTTTGTGTAATGGGTGTAATGTGCGAGAGCGTGTAGATGCTCGGGAATCATGCGAGACGCAGAGCGATCTAAAAGATGGCGACGTGCGGATGGTGTGGTAAGCAAATGATCCATGGTGGGGGTATGCCACCACACATGCAAAGTGCGCAGAAGTTCTAGCTGTGTCATAGGTGAATCTGCGAAGGATCTGTTCATTTTTTTTCCGTCAAAGGATACGGAAAGGGAAGCGTTGGGAATGTGTGCCAGATCGGCGCTTATTTTCCAATTTTTATGAGGTTGATTGTGAGGCGACATGCAGGAGGCATTTTTATGGCGCAAACCTTTTCCTGGTGAAAAAAGAGAGCATGCTTCCAAAATATTGGTTTTACCGCTACCATTGGGCCCTACGATGGCAACATGGGTTGCGTTGGTTGAGAGGCACAAAGCGGTATGAGAGCGAAAGTTGTCTAAGGCAATGGTTGAAATGCCTAAGGTCATGTATTAATAAGTTTGTTGCGTAAAAGCGGCATAAGAAGGTAAAGAGAGTGTTCTCCTTGTCCTTGAATCAATATTGGAACATTAGCGTTGGTTGCTATTAATATTTCTATGTTTTCTGAGCGAATGTTTTGCACAATTTCCAATAAAAATCTTACGTTGTAGCACAGTGTGATGGGCGGTCCATCATACTGTATGGGAAGCGTTTCTTCCGATTTTCCGCTGTTGGTGCTTTCGCAAAGAAGGGTGAGTTTTTCTTGCGTGATGGCAAGCTCTACCCATGGTGTAGCGTCTTGATAGTAGATGGTAGAAACACGATCTAAAATTGAAAGATATTTTTTTGTGTCTAGTACGATGCGGTATGGGCTGCTTTTCGGCACGCTAACGTCGTAGGGAGGAAATGTTCCGCTGACAAGGCGTGATGAAAAGTGCATCGAAAGTGTGGAAATGGCAATTTGTACCAGAGAGCAAGCAAAAGAAATGGTTGTTTCTGGTGCAGACTCAAGAATTTTAATCATTTCCAATACGGCGCGTCGTGGAATAATAATCGAAGGTAAAGTGTCCGCTTGGTCGGGAAGAGGAACGTCTGCCAGTGCAAACTTACGGCGATCAGATGCCATGCTTTGCAGTGTGGGGGTGTTATCTTCTAGATGTGGGCTGATACAAACTCCGCTGAGTACATAATCGGCGCTGTTTGTAGACATGGCAAACGCTGTGCGCTGCAGAAGGTGTAAACAATCTGCAAGAGGCATGGAGAGCTTGTGTGGTAATTCTGAAGATTTAGGAAGAAGAAATTTTTCTGAAAAAAGCGGCAAAGTGAACTGCGCTTGATCAGAGTTAACTTCAAGGCGTGTATTTTTTGCATTCGCGGAAAATGTAATGGCGTGATCATCAGGCATTTTGCGTACAACGTCGGCCAAAAGTTTTGCAGGAACTACCGCTTCACCTTGCTGGCTGCATGTGGCAGGAATGGTGCATTGCAGCAGCATATCAAGGTCTGTAGCTGTAATCTCTAAACAGTTTGTGTCTTTTGTTTTTAATAAGACGTGTGAGAGTGCTGGGGTTGCTGAGCGGGTCGGGCAGATGCCTTGCGCCCATCCCAAAATGCGTGCAATGTCGGCTTTTTGAACAGAAACGATCATATCTAACTGTATAATAGCGTGTAAATCTAGCCTGTCAAAGGTAAGCGGTGTGATTTTTTGATTAAAACGCTTTGGTTTTGCGCCAAATGAACGTAAAATAGATATATAGGTTGGTTATGTCAAATAACAATTACGGCGCTGATTCGATTAAAGTATTAAAAGGTCTTGAGGCGGTACGCAAACGTCCTGGGATGTACATCGGTGACACCGATGATGGATCTGGTTTGCACCATATGGTCTTTGAGGTTGTCGATAACTCTGTGGATGAGTCGTTAGCAGGATACTGTACCGATATTATTATTACTCTGCGCAGTGATGGTATGATTGCCGTAGAAGATAACGGACGTGGTATTCCCGTGGAAATGCACAAAGAGCAGGGAATATCGGCGGCAGAGGTTATTATGACCCAGCTACACGCTGGTGGTAAATTCGATCAAAACAGTTATAAAGTTTCTGGTGGCTTGCACGGTGTGGGTGTTTCGGTTGTGAATGCTTTATCTTCGCGTTTGGATTTGATTGTGTGGCGTGAGCTTCATGAGTACAGAATGTCTTTTGCTGACGGAAAGGCCATCGCTCCACTTGAAAAAGTTGGACCCGCTACGAAGCGTGGAACCTACGTGGCTTTCAAACCTTCTACAGAAGTTTTTACGCACTGCGATATTGATTTTAGTATCTTAGAAAATCGCTTTCGAGAGCTTGCCTTTTTGAATGAAGGGATTGGTTTTGTGCTGCGCGATGAGCGTACGGAAGAGCACAAAGAAGAAGTGTTTAAGTACGATGGAGGCTTGAAAGAATTTGTTAAATACGCCAACAGAACTAAGACACCCTTGCATCCTGATGTGGTGACCTTTAACGCACAAAATGGTTTGGTTGAAGTGTCTGTTGCTTTGCAATGGACTGACAGCTACCACGAATCGGTAATGTGTTTTACTAATAACATTCCGCAAAAAGATGGTGGTACGCATTTGTCAGGATTTAGGTCAGGATTAACCCGTGTTATAGGTGCGCTTTTTGAAAAGCATGAAAAGAAAGCTAAAATATCGTTAGTGGGCGATGATGTACGTGAAGGCCTTACGGCGATTGTTTCTGTGAAGGTTCCTGATCCGAAATTTTCTGCTCAAACCAAATCAAAATTAGTATCTTCAGAAGTGCGTGTGGTAGTTGAGTCAGCTGTTGTGGAACAGATGTCTCGTATTTTTGAAGAAAATCCTGATATCTTAAAGAAGATTTTGGAAAAATCTTTGCAAGCTGCGGCTGCGCGTGAAGCGGCCAGGCGTGCGCGAGAACTTACACGCAAAAAAGGATCTTTTGAGATCAGTACGCTTTCTGGAAAACTGGCAGACTGTCAAGTGAAAGATCCTGCACTCAGAGAGCTCTACTTAGTGGAGGGAGACAGCGCGGGCTCAACTGCAAAAGAAGGGCGTGACCGTAAATATCAAGCCATTTTACCTATGAAAGGAAAGATTTTAAATGTGGAAAGAGCGCGCTTTGACCGTATTTTGGGATCCGCAGAAATAGGAACGCTGATTACCGCGCTTGGCGCAGGTATTGGAAAAGATGATTTTGATATTGCTAAATTACGTTACCACAAGATTGTTTTAATGACAGACGCAGATGTGGATGGATGCCACATTCGCACACTGCTTTTAACGTTTTTCTATCGTCACATGCCTGAAGTCATTGATGGTGGTTATTTGTATGTAGCGCAGCCACCGCTTTATCGTGTACGCAAAGGAAAACAAGAGTGGTATATCAAGAATGATGAAGCTTTTGAAGATTTTTTGGTTGAGCACGCACAAGATTTTTCACTAGAGCTTGATGGTATTCCTTCAGAAAACGATATGAGCGCTTTGCTGCGAGATGGCTTGGCTTGGCAGCATACGCTGCAAGCAGTTAACTGCCACAGCGATGTTGCAGCTTATGAGCAAGCGGTTCTTGGTGGTGTACCTCAAGGGCTTTCTAGTATGCTGCGCGCTGATGAAGCGTTGTGCCAAAAGTTTGCAGAATTTTTGCAAAAAACCGACCCTTCTGTGCGTTCCGTTACAGACTCTGAAGTAGGTGTCGTTATTACACGCAATATGTATGGCGCTAGCGTTACGCAAACGCTGAAATACGAGGTATTGGGTCGTTTGCGCATTGATATGACGCGATTTGAAAATCTCTTTGCTGTTCTTCGTCACTCATCCGTTGTGGTTTGCACTTCCAACAAAAAAGTTCCTGTGCATACAATGACAGAATTTGTGACTGCTATTACAAGTGGATTGAAGAGTATTATGTCCATGCAACGCTACAAAGGTCTTGGTGAAATGAACCCAGATCAGCTTTGGGATACAACACTCAACCCTGAGATACGAACTCTTTTACAAGTGAAAATTGGTGATCTAGTGGAAGAAACTGAAGCTACCTTTAGCCGTCTGATGGGTGATGTTGTGGAGCCACGTCGTCAGTTTATTCAAGCTAACGCTTTGAGTGTTAAAGGCCTTGATATTTAGTGCGTCACAAATATTGGTATAGGCTTACCAATACGTTGCTCAGGTGACAGAAAGAACATAATGCCCGCATAGCTTGTGAATATTTGCGCAAGGTTGATTACAACATCGCATAAAGAAAGTGCCCAAATTGTAATGCAGCTGTATTCGAGAGGAAGTCCCCATAAAGAAAGTGTGAGAGCTCCTATGGCTTGGCCCATTAAAGGCGAAAGTGGCAGTAAAAATCTAAACAAAATAAAAAGCGGTGTGCTGTAAAGAAGGAGGGAAAAGTGTGCGCTTTGATGACATAAAAAGGCTGTTGCTAACACAAGCGGCATAGAGATAATCTCCATGGTGAGGTTGTAATTGAGCAAAAGAGACGTATGCCTAAACTGAGGCAAATACTCATTGATCACAGAAGCTGTTGGGGGTAGCACAAAGGATCGTGTGACTATAAGTGGAGATAGGAGCAACATAATGAGTTCTTTGATTGTGTAGCTAGTGTAGCGTTTGCAGGCTATGATGGTTGCGCACAAATATAACAATGCTAAAAGAGCCAGAAGTTTAAATAGCATCCATACATTTTCATGTATAGGAAGAGAGGCGGTGTTGTTGTGTGTGGCTATAATAATAGCGGACAGGCTCATTGAAAGAGATGGCAAGAAAAAGGAGTTTGTGGCTTTATTAATGATATGCATGACGAAAGGATAAACCAAATTTTTGCGTGCGTGAATGACGCCAATAGCAATACCCACTAATACCATAGAGTAGTTTATGGCGAGTATGTAGACAGGTATAGCGGGAGGGCCCCATTTTGTGTGAAACGGAGGTTTATCCATAATGAGCGGCAAGAATAAATCTTGCGTGAACATAGCAAAAAGAGCACCGCATATGAGGGCAATTGATGAGTAAAAAAGAAGAGAAAATAAGCTTTTTTTCCAAGATTGTGGAGTGTTTTGAGGCCATGTAATGGCTCTATAGTAACCCCATCCCAGCATAAAAACGCCTAATATGGCTTGTAAGATTGTCATCCCCCATAAACCATAAACGGCTAATGTGTCTGTAAAAGCGGGGGGCAGCATTAGCATAGCCAGGATACCAAGAATCCATGATGATAAAATAAGTAGCTTGGTCCACACCACGTTTATTCCTCAGAAGGTGGAGTGTTTTCTCCTACTTCTTGATCATCAGAAATCTGCTCGTCGGCATCCTCTAAGGAGAAAGAAACAGCGGAAACGACTCTTTCACCTGATGGTATTGAAAAGAGTTTCACACCTTGTGTGCTGCGTGCTGCAATGCGGATGGATTCCACATTGGAGCGAATAATTTGTCCTTGACTTGTGATAAGTACAAGTTGGCTTGAATGTTGCACAGGGAAAGAGGCAATAAGCGGTCCTGTTTTTGTTGTGGTATTCATATTAGCGATACCTTTACAGTTTCGGCTTGTGCAACGGTAAGCAAAGGAAGAGGTGCGTTTACCAAATCCGTTTTCAGATATTGATAAGATAAAGTCTTCGTACTGTTGCATATTGTAAAACTCGCTGGATTCTTCCAGTGGTTTAACAATATGTTTTGCAAGATAAGTGGTGTTTTCTTCTGTAGAAAACGGTGCACTTTGCAATGTTGCGGCAGATATGACCATATCACCAGCAGCCAGCTGAATGCCTCGCACTCCCGTTGAGTTTCTTCCTTGAAACAAACGAATATTGGTGGTGTTGAATCGCACGCAGCGTCCGTTGCGTGTAGACAAAAAGAGATCTTGTTTGTCGTTACAGGGAGCTACCCAGAGCAGTTCATCGCCTTCATTTAATTTAATGGCGATTTTGCCGCTTGTGCGAATGTTATGAAAATCTGTGATGGCGTTGCGTCGCGTAAAGCCTTGTTTTGTGGCGAAAGCGATAAATGGCAAGCTTTCATCGTTTTTCAAAGGCATAACTGTGGCGATGCTTTCACCTTTTTCAAGTGGTAGTAAATTAATAAAGGCTTTGCCTTTTGAAGTAGGGGACCCTTGAGGAATTTGATACACCTTGAGGGAGTAAACAATGCCTCGTGTGGAAAAGCACAAAATTCGTGTGTGTGTGCTTTCAACAAAAACGTGTTTTACAAAATCGTCTTCGTAAGTCGCCATACCAGCGCGGCCTTTTCCACCGCGACGTTGCAATCTGTATTGCTCAAGCGGAACGCGTTTGATGTATCCTTCGTAAGAAAGGGTTACCACCATGAGCTCATCTTTAATGAGGTCTTCTTCTGTAGTGTTGGTGAGATGAGGGAGCACTTCTGTACGTCGTGGTGTCCCAAACTTTTCTTTAAAGGCAATGAGATCTGTTTTTATGAGATCCATGAGTGCGCTGCGGTTGCTCAGAAGGTACAAAAGATCCGTGATATGTTGGCATAGCTCTTGCCATTCAGCTAATAATTTTTGTTGCTCAAGACCTGTTAAGCGGTGAAGACGTAAATCCAGGATAGCCTGTGCTTGTGCTTCTGAGAGTGAGTGTGTTTGAGCGCCTTCTGGAATTTCGCTGCTTAAAATAGAGCGTAAGTCGTCTGTGAGCACAAACAGTTCACTCATTAAGGATGCGCGAGCTGATTTCGGGTCTTCGGCGCCACGTATAATGGCAATAATGCGATCGATGTGAGCGACTGATACCATAAGTCCAATAATAATATGAGCACGCTCTTTGGCTTTGTGCAGATCAAATTGAATACGGTTGCGGACCACTTCTTCACGAAACACCAAGAAAGCTTTCAGCATAGCCATAAGAGGCATAACTTGGGGTTTCTTTTCGTGAAGAGCTACCATGTTGACACCAAACGACGTTTGGAGCGATGTGTGCTTATATATGAGGTTAAGCAGCACGTGAGGGTCGCCGGTGCGCTTAAGGTCTACAACGACTCTTACGCCAGAGCGATCAGATTCATCACGCAAATCAGCAATATGGGTAGTGATTTGATTTTTTGCCATAAGGGCAATTTGTTCAACCAAGCGAGCCTTGTTCACTTGGAAGGGAATCTCTGTAATGATGATACTGGAAGAGTTATCCGTTTCTTCAACCATGGCTTTTCCGCGCATTGGGATGGAGCCATGTCCTTTGGTTAGGGCCAATTGAATGAGTCCTTCGCCAAGAATTTGTCCGCCTGTTGGGAAGTCTGGCCCTTTCACAATGGTTAAAATGGTCTCAAGTGTTGTGTCAGGGTCCTCAATGAGGGCACAACAAGCATCTAACACTTCCACAAGGTTGTGAGGAGGGATGTTGGTTGCTAAACCAACGGCAATACCACCAGCGCCGTTGACCAGAAGGTTAGGAAAAGCTGCTGGTAAAACCACAGGCTCTTTTGTGGATTCATCGTAGTTGGGTGTGAATGCGACGGTATCTTTGTTTATGTCGTTCAAAAGGTAGTGAGCTGCCTCTGCCAGACGTGCTTCTGTGTACCTCATGGCGGCTGGTGCATCGCCGTCCATCGAACCGAAATTTCCTTGTCCATCGACTAATGGTAAGCGCATTGAGAATGTTTGCGCCATACGTGCCATGGACTGATAAATAGCAGAATCGCCGTGTGGGTGATATTTACCCATCACATCACCGACTACACGTGCAGATTTACGGTGTGGTTTGTTATAATCAAGGTTTGCCTCACGCATGGCGTACATAATGCGTCGATGTACAGGCTTTAACCCATCACGCACATCAGGAAGTGCACGGCTGACAATGACGCTCATTGCATAGCTGAGGTAGGATGTTTCCATTTCCTGCTTTAGCAGGGTGGGAATGGATTGATTATGTTTTTTTTCTTCTGTATCCATGGATAGTTACAAAGTTTCTTAAAAAGGAATATCGTCGTTGAGCTCTTCTAGTGCTTCATTTGGTTTAGAAGATGCGGGTGCGTGACTAGAAGGTTCTTCTGTGCTTTCTGGTGTACCATTACGATCTCCAAGAATAACCAGCTCTCCACGAAATCGACTGAGAACAATTTCTCTCATGTTGTTTTCTTGTCCGTTTTGATCGGTCCATTTACGTGTCCGAATTTGGCCTTCTATGTATACACGTTGGCCTTTTTTGAGAAAACGTTCAGCTAAAGAAACAAAATGTTCGTTAAAAATCACAACTCTGTGCCACTCTGTGCGTGTTTGGCGCTCTTGATCAGGTCCACCTGACCATGTTTCAGAGGTTGCGAGTGTGAATTGCGCTATAGGCTTTCCATCAGTTGTTGTACGAATTTCTGGATCACGGCCCAAGTTGCCCAGCAGGACGGCTTTGTTTATACAGTTCATTTAAACCCCTGTTTGATTCTAGCTTTTTTCTCTTAAGATGGCAATACGATTTGGTATCCTAAATCCCTGACGAGCCAAACCCTTTTTCATTTCTTTCAGAGATGGATAAAGTATCTTGTGTGGTTGGTACGACAGAGACGCGCACAATAGGTGCTATAACCATTTGTGCAATACGCATACCGTCTTCAACAGAAAACACCTGCTGGGAAGTGTTGTGCAAAAGAACGCACACTTCGCCTCGGTAATCAGGATCAATGGTGCCTGGTGAGTTGAGTACGGTGAGGCCGTGTTTGGCCGACAATCCCGACCGTGGGCGAATTTGCGCTTCGAGATGTGCGGGTAATTCCATGGAAAATCCACAAGGAATCTTAACCGTTTCATGTTGTGCAATGGTCACGCACTCTGTGAGAGATGCCACAATATCCAAACCTACGCTGCCGGGTGTGGCGTAGGTGGGCATGTAACGTGGGTGTTGTGCTGCAATGCGAATGTTTTCTGTCATAATAAGCCTTCCTTGTGAGTATGATGATTTGAAATATTTAGGTTTTCTTTGCTTTTTTCTTGGCTTTGGCTTCCTTGGCCTCTATGAGCGCTGGTACATCATTAACTGTGATGGATGTAAGTTGATCAATCGGTACGGTCACAAGGGTTTTTCCTGCTTTGACGTAAGGACCAAAACGACCATTCATAAGTACAGCTTCTTCGCCATTTGGCAATGTTCCTAGTGGTTTTGGCAAAGAAAACAAAAGGGAAGCCATCTCCATAGAGGTGGGATTTTTTTGCATTTGCGGGGTAAGAGATATTCTTTTAACCGGCGTTGATGATAGTTCCAAGTACGGTCCGTATGGTCCTGTTTTAGAAAAAATATCAAAACCCGTTTTGGGATCCTTGCCAAACATTTCAGCTTCTTTTCTTTCTGCAGAAAGAGATTCAATATTACTTGATAAAGGCAATGTGTGCTTGCATTCAGGATAGTGAGAGCATCCCAAAAAGAAGCCAAAGCGGCTAGCTTTCATTTCCATGGGTGCTTTGCACTTAGTGCACGTGTTGTTGTCATGAGAGAGCTTGTGCGGCGTTAACAAAAGGTGCTCAAGCGTTTGCATGGCATCTGTAAACGTTTGTTTGATATCTGATTGTGTTGCTGTCTCAATGTTTTGTTTGAGCTCGTCCCAAAAGGTGTGCAAAAGTTTAAGCCAATCTTCTTTATTTTGCGCAATGGCGTCCAAGCTGTTTTCCATGTCGGCTGTGAAATCATCTTGCACATACTGAGAAAGATTTTTTGTTAAAAAGATTGTGAGAATACGCCCTGATAGCTCTGGGTGCAGCTGTTTTCCGGATCGGGTAATGTATTCACGTTTTAAAAGCGTTTGAATGGTGGGGGCGTATGTGGATGGGCGTCCAATGCCTTTTTCTTCAAGAGCTTGAATCAAGGATGCTTCTGAGTAATACGCAGGGGGCTTGGTGAAATGCTGATTGGGTGTGACCGTTTCTAACGGAAGCGGTGTCCCTTTAGGAATATCTGGAAGCATCTGCAAGTTTGCAGCATCTTCTTTTTCAGGATAAGTGGCTAAATAACCTTGAAAGATTATGCGAGTAACCGTTGTCTTAAATAAGAATTGTTTTTGTGCATCTTCCATTATGATCGCTGATTGTAAGCGTACAGCCGGAGACATTTGGCTAGCAATGGCGCGATTCCATATTAAGGAATATAAAATAAATTGGTCGCTGGACACACTGCTCTTGATGGCTTCAGGTGGTAAATCCAAACGTGTCGGACGAATGGCTTCATGAGCTTCTTGCGCATTTTTAGTTTTGTTGGGATGGGTGACAGGTTGGCTAGGACAATAGTCTGGCCCAAACGTTTTGGTTACAAATTCCCTGATGGACTCAATGAAATTAGGCGATATGCGTGAGCTGTCGGTACGCATATAGGTAATGAGTCCCGTTAGTTGTCCATTGATGCTTATGCCTTCATAAAGAGATTGAGCAACTTGCATGGCTTTTGCAATAGGCCAGTTAAGTGACTTGTTGGCAACTTGTTGCATAGTGGATGTGGTAAAAGGTGCAGGCGCCTTGTTGTTGATTTTCTTTTCAGTGGTTTGTGTTAACGAAAACGTATCTTTGCACGCTTCAATACGGTCCAAAATTTCATCAACGGATTGCTGATTTTGAATGTCTTCTTTTTTCAAAGTTACGCCATCAATGCCAGAAAGGTTCGCCAATACAGTATGGTTTTTGTAAGCAAATAGACCCTGAACAGACCAATATTCTTGTGGTTTGAAGAGATCAATTTCAAGTGCACGCTCACAAATGAGGCGTAAAGCGGTGGATTGGACACGACCTGCAGATCGGCAGCAAGGAAGTTTGCGCCACAAAATAGGAGATATCCTAAAACCTACTAAAAAATCAAGTGCACGGCGTGCACGGTAAGCATCAATAAGATTTTGATTAAGGGAAGGGGCTGCTTCTTTAATAGCTTGCAGGACTGCTGGCTTAGAAATTTCAAAAAAGCTGACACGCGTATAAGGCTTTTCAGCAATGGTGGGGTCTTTTTCTTGAAGAAGGGTTAAAATATGCCATGCAATAGCCTCTCCCTCACGATCAGGGTCGGTTGCGAGTAATATTGCATCGGCTTTCTGTGCATGTTTTGCAATCATGGACACACGTTTTTGCGATGCTGCTGATACTTCCCAGGTCATGGCGAAGTCTTTGCTTGGTTGTACGGCGCTAGTTTTTGCTAACAAATCGCGTACATGGCCATAAGTGGCTTGTACCACATAGTCTTTACCAAGATAACTTTGGATGGCTTTCGCCTTGGCTGGAGATTCTACTAAAACAAGTTTCACAGACCAAGATATCGCATTGTGGCCATAGACGCAATCTTTTAAAAGATGAATTCTTTAGTAAAAAAGAATACTTTATTTTTTTTCTTTAGTAATAGGGCTCTCTTTTCCTTGTAGAAGTCTCCCAATATTATCTTTGTGTTTTATGATAATAAGCAAGCTGAGAATCATAAAGGTGGTGATGTTTATCGGAAGCGTGAATCCCCAAATCCATACCGTTGCTGCTACAGAGCAAATAGAAAGTAAACTGGCAACAGAGGAAATGCGCGTGAAAAAGAAAAATCCTACCCATGCTATAAATGCCAGAATCCCAACATCCCAACTAACGGCAAACAAAATTCCCAGCATAGTCGCCACACCTTTTCCGCCACGAAATTTTAACCAAACAGGAAACATGTGACCAAGTAGTACGGCTATAGCAGCGTATTCAGCACAGCCTTGCTGAATACCAATGTACACAGCTATGAATCCTTTGAGTGTGTCACCAAGAAGGGTTAAAAGGGCAGGTATTTTTCCTGCTGAGCGGAGAGTGTTTGTTGCACCAATATTTCCAGAACCGTGTTGTTTTACATTTTTTCCTGTAAAAAGATATGTGCAAATAACGCCAAAAGGTATGCTACCCAAAAGGTAAGCAACAAATAATACAATCACCATAATTTATCGTAAGTTAAGAAGAATTTGTCGTCAAGGAGTTGAAGCGCTGAGAAAGCACAACAGAACAAGCGTGTGCCATGTTAAGTGTGGAAAATCTTGGATTAGTTGGTATCCGCATCAGAAAATCGCATTTTTTTTGCACGAGTGGGCGAATACCTTTGTGCTCTCCTCCCACCACAAACGCTACCCGGCTGTCCGTTAAGGGGTGTTGAGCGCTTTCGCCTTGTTCTGCAAGACCAACACACCAGAAATAGTGTTTTTGTATCTCGGCAAGCGTTTGCGCCATGTTTGTCACAAGGCAAAGCGAGATATGCTCTAAAGAGCCTGAAGCGACTTTTTTCCAATGCGATCCTCCGGGTAAAGATGTTTTGGTGAGCAAAAGTGCGTTGACTCCAAAAGCTGCTGCAGAACGGCAAATAGATCCAAAATTCTGTGTATCTTCTATGCTATCTATGGCCAAAATTGTGGCTCGTTCTGGCAGTTTGGCTAAAGTTTCTTGTAATGCTGGAAAAGGTTTTGCTAAGCAAACAAGAGCAATTCCTTGATGTGCGCTTGATTGTGTTTCCTCCGTGAGCGCTTCATGTGTGGTGAGCAACGGTCTAATGTTTTTTTGAGCCAGTATATGCTTTAATGCTTCATATGCTTTTGTTGTTGCATAAACTTGTTGTGGAGCCTGATGGCGATGCGTGAGTGCCGCTACGCAGGTATGCGTTCCGTACAGTAGCTCATGATTGCGAGGCACGTTAATGTTTAAGGGATTTTTCGATGTCATGAAGTACGGTAAATAAATGAGGGTTATGAGTAAGATGTCTGGAGGCTCGTTTACAGGCGCTATGCAAAGAAGAGTAATGTTTTTTGTGAAAGACTTGCGCCAACCTATCCAGAGGAGCGCCATTTTCTTTGCACAAAAAGATGCACAAATCTTGCAGCACTTGATCATCGCGGGAAGGGCGTGTGCAGCACAAGCGTTCCGGTGTGATGGCTTGGGATCCACATACAGCGTCAATGATGCGTGTAAAGGCGACCAAACTTTTCTTCTGTGCACCCATGCCTAAGAGAAGATTTTTTGTGAGTGTTATGCCTTTGCGTTTTTTTAAATTCACAAGCGTTTTAATTATGCTGAGCTCTTTGATGCACAAAAGCGTTTCAAGCTCTCGCTCTGTGAGTGTCACCTCATAGAGTTTGATATAATGCTGAATAATTTGGACAATGTCCTCTGTGCTTGGTTTTGGCAGTATAATGACTGTGCTTTGTTTTATAGTATCCCGCAGAGAGGGTGTCAAAATACTCAGATCGTCATACGAGCAGGATGCTATAAGTGTTGATCCGCTTTGCAGTGCTTGCATAAGCCAGCTTTGCGCTGTGTGTGAGCGCTGCAAGGTGTGTATATTATCAATAATAAGATGAGAGGCGGGCTCGATCGTTTCTTGCAGCCTGAGTGTCTTCATCAGTTTTTGAATTAAGTGTGAACCGCTGGTAAGTGTTGCGCCAAGAAGAATGTGTGTACACGCGTGCAGGATGTGTGTTTTTCCTGATTGCGCCTCTCCTAAAAGGAGAACATTTTGGTTCTGAGAGTATGCACTTTTTATGACTTCTTGCAGGTGTATGATTTTCCCATATAGGTGTAAAGATTCAAAGGAATACTCTTGAAAGGGGCGTGTGTGTAAAGTGTGAAATGACATTTTAAGATGCACGCAGAATATTTTTAATATTTTTAACTTCGTTCATAAAGGCTGGGTCGTTGTCCATAAGACGATGAATGTTTTTGACAGCGTGCACAACGGTGGTGTGGTCTTTTCCGCCGAATTGGTTTCCTATGTCTGTGGAGGAGTGTTGTGTGAGCTCACGGCAAAGATACATGGCGATTTGCCGTGGACGCGCTACTGCACGTAAGCGCTTGGGAGAAAGCAGATCTGTGACGCTAATCGTAAAATGGTTAGCTACAACTTTTTGCACTTCTTGAATGGTGATTTGTCGCACCTGTGTTTGTCGTAGGTCGTGTAACGCTTCTTGGGCTAATTCCATGGTAATGGGCTTGCCGATGAGTGTGGCAAACGCCACAATACTGTTGAGAGCGCCTTCCAGCTCGCGAATGCTTGTGGTAATGCGCTTTGCTAAAAGTTCTAAGGCTTGCTCTGGTATATAAATGCCTAATAATTCAGCTTTGTTTTGCAAAATACCAAGACGTAATTCATATGTGGCGGGGTATACACTTGCAATGAGCCCTTGCCCTAGGCGTGACCGAACGCGCTCTTCGAGTCCAAGCTCAGAGGGTGACTTGTCTGCGGAAATAACAATTTGCTTTTTTTGGTCTACCAAACAATTAAAGGTATGAAAAAACTCTTCTTGAGTGGATTCTTTTCCGGCTATAAACTGAACATCATCCACCATGAGAACGTCTACAGAGCGCAAAATCTTTCGAAACTCCAGTGTGTTTTTGTTACGAATAGATGTGACAAAATGGTGCATAAAACGCTCTGCTGACATATAAATGAATCGGCAGGCAGGGGCGCGCTTTGTGAGTTTCCAGCACAGCGCGTGTAGCATATGCGTTTTTCCTAAACCCACACCTCCATAAATAAATAAAGGGTTCATGCCGCTTGGAGGCACTGAGCTTTCCGCAATGCGTTGCACCGCGCAAAAGGCGAGTTCGTTAGATTTTCCCACCATAAAGTTTTCGGTGACATGTTTTTCTTCAAGTAATGATGTGTTGTTAATCAAAATGCGTGGACTGGTGTCCAGATGTGGATGCGTGTTTGTTGATAATACTGTAATTTGCTTGATAGGTGAGAACAGTTTGTTCCATGTCATCAAAATAGCGTGCTGATAGTGCGCTAAAATGTTCTCACGAATATGCCCATTGGGTGCACATAATGTGAGCTCTTCATCAGTTTTCGCGTAAACGGAAAGCGGTTTAAGCCATCTGTCAAATATCTCCTGACCAAACAACTGCAGCAAATGCTTTAGGATCTCATCCCACTGCCTTGCGCCCTCCCTGTTGTGGTCTGTCATGTTGATTTAGGTTTAATGCGTGCAGCAAGGCGCGATGTTAAGCGTTGAGCTGTCTTTTTTGAAATGATATTTTTCTTAGCAGTGCGTGCAATGTAAGATTGAGCAATCTCAAACAACTTTTTTTGAACAATTGCATCTTTTTCACTCATTAATTTCTTAACTGCTGTTCTCATGCGAACGAGGTGAAAACGATTGTGCGCTGTTTTGATCGCAGTTTGGCGCGCACGCTTTTTTGCTGATATTATATTTGCCATATTATGATTATAACGTGTGGGTGGTGTGCTCGCAAGCTTTTCGCTAAATTATCCTGATAAACGCCAAAATAATCTCTACTGAAATGAGAAGAACAATGGCAAATTCAAGTCGTGTGGATCTCGCTTGATGCAAATCGTTAGAAAGGACAGAATACATCTCTTGCACAACAACCAGCCTTTGATTCATGATATTTGTTCGCTGTTCAATTTCCATCTCTTCCCGCGCTTTCTGATAGGCTTCTATCTGGCTGTGATCGCCTTCCCACAAGATTTGTGGTGTGTCGAGAATGTCGCTGTTAAGGTTCATGGAGCTGCTGACTAGAAAGATTTTTCCCATTTTTTTAGAAATCTCTTTTAAAGGCATTCTTGTTTTGCCCATCTCTGCAAGCTCTTTTGGAACATTTTTTGTTTCGTTAATCAGCAGATCAAGTGCGCGCTCAAAACAGCTGAGCTTTGTGGACTGCGCTAATGCATAAGAGAGTGCTAACAGCGTTTTATGATTTTTGTGAGGAAGTTTAATGACATTGCTGTCTAGTGATGTTTGCTTGAAGGTGGCGGAAATCTCCAGTCCCAACTCTTCAAATTCGACAGAAGTCATACGTTCACGCTCATGAGGACGAATCATTTCAATGACGTGCGCTTGATCTTGTACACTAATATTCCAAAAAATAATGCAGCCAAAAAATGTAAAGAAAATATCCCCACCTTTGTAAGCATTAATAGAAAGTACGTCGTTTTGATGAATTTGTGGATTGTATGCTTGAAAGTTTTTTGCGATGCTTTTTAGATGGTAGCCTTCGGCTGTACAATAGATAGTGCACTTCATGATTCACGCTAGCATAACTTGCTTTTGTGCGGAAGGTTTGTGCGCTATAATAAGCTATGGATTTTTCCGGTGCGTTTGTGCCCACAGTTATTTCTTTTTTGGAGTTTTTCCCGGTTAGTTCGTCGGGGCATTTTCACTTTTTTCAATACTGCCATCAAAAAACAAGTGCGTTGCCAGATGAAATGCTGCATTTTACACATCTTGTACCCTTGCTTATTTTGTTGGTAGCTTTTTCCTTCGTTTGGTTTCGCGCTATTAAAGACTTGCCGGCTTCTGTTAAAAGCCGAGCACCTGTGGGTCATTTAAAGCTGCTTTTCTTTATAGGAGTTAGCGTTATACCATTGGTGATACTGGGAGGATTTTTACATTTTTTTCGTTGGGAATTAGGCAGTTTTGGCTTGCACCCTTTGCGCGCTATAGGTGCGAGCTTCATGTTATTTGGTGCACTTTTTTTATGTGCTGATCGCTGGAGTGCGGAGCGTAAAAAATGGCAGCAGGTCACACTTTTGGACTGTATTCTTTTGGGTGTCATTCAGCTAGCTGCTCTCATGCCTGGAGCCAGCCGATTGGGCCTTGTGATGATGGGTGCGCGCTTGTTGCAATATGATAGAAAATCTTCTTTGATTTTAGGTCTTTTGACAGGTGTGATGGTGCTGCTAGGATCGCAAGTTTTGCACGCTCCCACTTGTTGGGATTATTACATGAGTATGCCTTACCAAATGTGGGCTTTTTTGGCTTTGGGTTCATGTGTGGGAATGGGCTGCATGTTCTTGTTGACGAAAGGTCATGGATTTATGGCTTTAGGCTTGTATAGGATTATATTGGGCGCTCTTATGCTTTTGTTGGTTTAATGGACAAGTTAGGGTTTTATTTATTGTACTGGATGGATCTTATGGTGCCAGGTCCTGAAATGGTTTACATGCTCGCAGTAGGCGCGCGTAGCCGCATTATGGGTATAGGGAGCTCGTGCGGTGTGGGCTTTGCAACATTTGTCTATAAAATCATTGCCGCGTTTGGTTTTATCACGTGGCTGCGTGGCGTTCCGCATATGATTGACGTTGTGCGATACGTAAGTTGCGCTTTTTTTGTCATTGTTGCTTTTTTCCTTGTTTGGCAAGGTTTTTTTGGAAATGTTGGCACAGAGAAAGACTCTTCCTTGTTTCGAAAGAAGCAAACATTTCTGAGAGGGTTTGTTTACGGTTCGGTGCTTGCACTGTTTAATCCTTTTGCTATTATTGGTACACTTTCTCTTTTTGGTTTGATGTTTTCTGTGGATATGTCATCTAGTGAATTGATCTCTATATCATTGTGCTTGGCCCTTATGAGTCTGATGTGGACCATGTTTTTGGTTTTGTTTGCGCACAAATACTCTCATATTCTTTACAGAAAGAATGTGCGCCGTATGTTTTGTCTTTCTGCTGCCTCTATTTTTTTCGTTTACGTGTTTAGAATGCTGAGCTCAATGCAGGAATCGATATGCACGTAAGAGAGAATTAATGCACAGTGTGACAACGCTACTACTTCTTTATGCCATAGATTTATTTGTGCCTGGTCCTGAGACACTTTTAATTGTTTCGATGGCTGGAGGGTCAAAAGCCGCTGGTTATGGTGTTGCTCTAGGTTCAAGTTTTATGACCCTAATTTACAAAGTTGTTGCGGTGATGGGGTTTGTGGTGGTAATTAACGTGTTGCCAGGTGTTTTTGTAACCTTGCAGTATTTGAGTGTGGTCTTTTTTATAGCGTTTGCTGTGCTTCTTCTGCGTCGTGCTTTTATAAATCCAGAAATCCAGAAAAAAGTTAAGGTCGTGACGTTTTCTAAAGCCTTTAGTCTGGGTTTAGTGTGTGGCCTTATTAACCCTTTTGCTTTGGCGGCCACTATGACGCTTCTTGCGCTGACTATGGAAAAGGGTATGAATGTGATGGAGGCGCTTGTGCTTGCGCTCACAATGGCGGCCATGAACCTAACGTGGGTGCTTTTTGTGGCATGGTCGGGATCTACAGCTTTGGCAAGAGTTATTGTTCACCCTGTGGCTCTAAAGGTGCTTTCTTTGTTGGCGAGTTGTGCGTTTTTGGGTTACGCTATTCGATTTGCGTTAGGAATGCAGTAGAATGCTGTGGGGGCTCCATGCATAATTTATTATTTGTACGTGCTTTTATCATTGTGGTAGTGATTTTGGGAGCTACTTCCTGCGGAAAAGGTGGGCCAGGTGCGGCTGGAGGCTTGGGCGGCTTGGCAGGAGGCGGCGGTCTTCTGGGCGATGTGGGCAAACTTGTAAATGCGCAAGCGCGAAATTCACAAGCTATGATGGATTTGCGCAGAGATGTTACAGTTTTGCAAAGTAAGCTGAATATGTTGGCGGGTAAGCGCGTATTTGATTACGCTGCTCGCGGTGCGTCGGGAGGTGAGCAGGAGTTGAGGCGGCAAGACGAGTGGATTAATCGTATTTTATCCAGTGTTTTGCGTGTGTCGTTTAAGAGCTCAAATCAAATGGAGAATGATTTCCGCCAAGATATGAGCGGATTTAAGCGTTTGAGGGATTTTTTGGCGTATTTGCGTAACACTGGATTTATTCGCACTATGCCTGGTCAGGAATATGATCTTTTCTACTCAAAATGCCTCAAGGGATGTATCCTTGTAGAAGTGTTGAATGTACGTGCGCAAGCAACCGCAGCAATGCTAAGCGCCTTGTCTCATACTATAGAATCGTTTTCCGTTGATATGAAAAGGATAGAAGATTTGAGAAGAAAGGTTGCAGAAGTTATTAACAGCGCTCCTATCTAAGCTTGTCAGCTAGCACGCGCTGTTTCTCGCGCCCCCACTCACGCTCTTTGATGGCCGCGCGCTTGTCGTGCTTCTTTTTTCCTCTGGCAACGCAAACCTTAACTTTGATCCATTTTTTGCTGGCGTAAATTTCTGTGACAGCTAATGTGACTCCTTCTCGCTGTATAAGGCCGAGAAATTTTCTGATCTCCCTCTCTTTTAGCAAAATAGGTCGATCGCGACGAGGTTCGTGCGCTTTGGTATGTGTGCCTGTAGGTGCGGGGATATGTGCGTTTCGTAGTACCATGCGGCCTTTTTCGTAACAAACAAAAGCGTCAACAAGTGAGCATGTGCGAGCGCGTAAAGCCTTGACTTCACTTCCCAGCAACACTAACCCCGCTTCTGTGCCGTCTTCCAAAAAATAGTTAAAAGAGGCTTTCTTGTTGCGTGCTAATACAGTCATGTTTTATAATATCACTTCTTATGTTTTTACGGTATTGCTCGTTTCAGAGAACAGTCGTATAATGATATTAAGCGCTTGTAGCTCAATTGGATAGAGCACTTGACTACGGATCAAGAGGTTAGGGGTTCGAATCCTCTCAGGCGCGCTTCTTGTTTTGCTCCAGAACCTCCCTCCCATGCGATTGGTTTGACATCATGCGATGATTATTATGTATATGGCGTGAATTGCGTTTCTTAATGCGTCTATTGTATGTTACAATTCGTTTGAGATTAGGGGGGGTTCTGATTTTGTTTCTAACAATAGCTCTGTATTTCTGCGCCTTTTGTGCGCATGCGTTGCAATGGAAGTGCGGAATTGATGCAGGTGTTGCTGCTACAGCAACTGTTGGTGAGATTAAGTTGGATGTCCAGCAGGATTATAGAGCTGCTTATGATTACTCAGAGCACTATCAAGATCGCGTGTTTTCTAATGTGGCTGAGAATGGGGTGTCAGGAATTTTTCACAATAACACCCTTCCGGCTATGCGGTATAACTATTTAATGCACGGGCAAGCTCCTCAGCAAATCATGGATGATTTTGGTGTTTTGCGCGATGTTGGTCCTGATTTTTATCGATGGCTTTTGCGAAACACAGGTGGGTGTCAGAGTGTGCAGTCAAGCAATGTGTCCATTGAAGGGCGTGCTTCTTCTGCTCTTTCTGTTTGGAATCCAGGTGTTTTAATCAAAGCTCATGTGGAGTGCTTGTTTGAAAAATGGTCTTTTGGCTTATGGATTGGGCATATGTATAGCGCTTCTTCTCGCGATGATGTGCATAAGATGTTTGCGACTGTTCTCAAAGATGATGAGGTTTTCGGTCAAGCAAAATCAGCTCTTTCGATTTCTGTGGTTGCTAAAGCCTATGAGGTTTTTGGTTCCCAAATGCTCAAAGGAAAAATGAATGTGAACTTTCAGGAATATTTTCGCATCGGATCTTGTGTGGGATGGAGGGTGTCGGATCGATTAATGCTGGATCTGAGTGCTGGTGTGCGTTATATCAATGGTGTTTTTGCTTTGCGTGACATTACGCTTTTATACCCCTATGCGCACCGCACATATGATTTAAGAGTGGCGGGATCTAGAGGCGAAAAAGCACATGTTTCTTTGGAAAACATTAGTGTGGACAATAAGGTGTGGGCGCCTGTTGTAGGCTTGTTTGTGCGGTATGATTTTTCAGATAAAATGACAGGATCCCTTGGGTTTGAGTGTTCATGGGGTGATGTGGATGCGCAGTTTAAGAGTAAAAAATCTGTAAAAAATCCACTGCAGGGGATAACGGTTGCCGATTTGCAAAACGCAGATGGTTGGCATATGATTTATGTTCCTTCTTTGAAGCATAGTGTGAAGGCTTCCTGCTCATTCTGCTCTTTTTCGTTTTTTGGTGTGTTGTCTGTGAGTGTTTAATGCGGATGTTGGATTTAAAAAAAATAGTTGTGATTTTGGCGATTAGCTCTCCTTTGAGTGGTGGTGGCTTTAACCTCTCTCTTGGTGCGCGAGTAAAAGTGGGGTGGTCGCATGTGTCTGTGACCAGTGCTGTCAATCAGCGCTATCGAGCTTCCTACTTGATTTCTAATAATAAAAACCATGGTTTGTTTAATAATGTGGTGCCTGCTGCCAACCAAATAGTGGGTGTGCTGACGCAATCAGCGAACCCTATGGGGGTAGCGCATATGCTGCAACTATCGCGAGATTGGGGCGCGCAGCGTTTGAATTTTTTTAATAACCTTGTGTGGCCTACCGATGTATATAGGGCCCCGGCAGTGTTGGCAGGCGGGGGGGGATTTGTGGCGCAACATAATGCGCCTGTGGCGGATGTGTATGCCGCCACCTTGAATAACGGTGGCGCGGCCGCTGTGCCTCTAAATGAATATGTATACGTTGCGGAAAATGATATTTCTGTGGACAGCTTAGAGCGCAGTGATGTGATGCCTTTTTTTAAAAGTGGGGTGGATGTTGTTTTGCGAGGTTTGTTTAATGCGGATTCTGGAGTTTTTGCCGGTTTGGAGGCCTCGTGGTCTTGGATGGGAGAGAGGTCTGTTGCAGTTGAGGATCTCTCTTATCGTGTTGATGAAGATAAATGGAATAAAAAGTCTTACACGACTCTTGCTGGAAATCTGGTGGATTTTGCAGACTCTCCGATTGTGTTTGGGTACCATGTTTTTGCAAACCGGCTGATGCGTCGAGTGGAATACACAATAGATATACAAGATCGTCAGAAGTTTTTGGGTGTTTTGGGGTTTGATTGTGGCAATGGATTTTCTTTTGCCGCTTTGTGTGGTGTGAAGTGTGTATCTGCCACTATTGTGTTGGATCGTGGTCGCGTCAGCTTTCCATACGCGCACAGGAGTTTTGCGCTAGGGTATGCGCGCGCTGATGAAGGATCTGTGAATGCGTATAGTGTGGCTTTGCAGTCACCCTTAAAATTTAATGCAGTTGTGTGGCCGGTTGTGTGGCGTGCAGAGGCGTGTTACAAAGCGTGGGGTGGCAAGATCTCTTTAGGCCTTGAGTACTCTTTTTATGAAGTGAGCCCTGTGCTGGGCGTGAATAAAGATTTGGTTACAAAAAACCCCGTGCAAGCGCCCATTTTTTCTAATTTTTCAAATCCAGTTGGGTGGCATATTTCGCGCATTCCTTTTCTGCAAAGTGCGTTTTCTTATAAAATGAAAGTGTACGATTTTGCGCTGCATGTAGGATTTATGTTTGTTGTGTAATCATGTCACAGATTGTGAGGGGTTGTTCATATTTTCTGCAAAACAGGTTGTGCTTCCTTGGAGTTGTGAGGTATTCTGTGTCAGGTTTATTGGAGGAAAGAGTATGCTTTCAAAGATTTTTATAGCGGGGCTTGTTGTTGCTTCGGGCGCGATGTGTTCGCAACGTCTTGTGGGCGCAGGCAACGCTTTTAGATTGAAGATGGGTATGAGTGCGCGCTGGACTCATATGGATGCTACGTTAAGAACGAAATCTCAGGCTAAGTGGAATGCGGGTTATGCTGTGGCGCCTCAAGGGTTTGCGATTTCGAGCGCTCCGTTGGATGATCGTGGTATTCCCGTTGGTGACTATCATCGAAATATTGGTGATCTCATTGGTATTGGTTTCACGCGTTTGACATTGACGGAGTCGAATGGTGACTGTCATGTGGATGGTAATGCTTATAATAATGGTGCGGCAGCTGACCAAGCGTTGGATCCTATTATACGCCGTGCGCAAGCTGCGGTTCATAAGTTTCTGCGGACATTAGAGTTTGGTGATGTTTCTCAGTACTATCATATAGGTGGTGCACCTTGGGATCAGGGTGTGGGATCTGCCCCTTTTACAATCGACAATAATATTCAGCAGGCTCTATGGTTGTTTGGGTATGAGAATGAACTGCTTCCTCCGCCAGATGCAGATGGTCGTCAACCAAAGGTTGGTGCCTTAGTGCCTTACGCTGATCGCACTATTTCTGGTGAGCATGAGCAAAAAATGAATCTTTCTCGCCCGGCGGTTGACTTGACTGCTGAGCTTTCTTTCGAACTTAACCCGATGTTAGCGCTTTACGCTCAAGGAGGGTATGGTTTTGTGTTTGGTGATGATCAGGTAGAGAAAAATATATCGTATGTGGCGAAGCCAGGTGCTGATGAACAATATGCAGATTTGCTGCAGCCAGAAGAGCCGGTGATTGCTCCTGGAGGTCTTTCTTATCTTACGTTTGATACAACGAAGGGTGTTATTATGAGAGGGGTTGAGGCTGCCACATCTATTAAAGAAGGTTGGCGCGGATTTGTGGGTTTTAACTACATGCCTTCCCAAAACTTCTTTGTTTCTGCTGGTGTTGGATTGAAGCAATATGCTGTAAAAAGTGTCATGAAGGGTGGAGAGCTTCTTTATCCAATATCGCCATTCATACGGAGCAAGGTTTATAGCTCACTTGCTACTAACCCTTATGTTGTTAAAATGCTTTCTACGGTAACGTTTGCGAAAGATATTTATAGCTTAGCTTTTCAGTTCAAAATGGGCCTTCAAATGCCATCCACGCGAATGAATGGTGGTCACTATTTTGCCATAGGTTTGGAGTACGCAAGTGCGAAGGCTGATCTAGATGTTTCTGCTAAGAAAGCTGGCGACAAAGGTGAGGAAAACAAAAGATCTGGTAAGAGTGCTCAATTGATTCAAGAATTCGCGGAGCCATTTGATGCGGTGGGTGCTATGGATGAAGGTCTTATGGCGGATGAGAAATTAAGCTCCCATGCGACTTTGCACTTCTCAGCTATAAAAAATCTGACTGTTATTCGTACAGCATCGCTAGATTTAAAAGATATTGCGATTTCGTTGGAATATAAATTCTCTTTGTAAACCTTGCGGAAAGTATGATTGCTAAAAAGGAAAACGCTTTGCGTTTTCCTTTTTTTTTATTGCCAAAACTAAGGCGATGTGTTTTTTTGATACAGTCTTTGTGTTTTTGTTGAGATTCTGTTCTTCCCCCTGTTGCAAATGGTTTTTGCGCGCTGTATCATGGTCCTTGATATTTAGGAGAAAGTATGAAATATTTAACAAAAGGAATCGCTTTGAGTATGTTTTCTGTGGCTTCTGCTGTAGTTGCGGCGCCAGCAATGACGCAAAGCATGAGTGCATCAGGATTTCGCTTTGGGGTGGGTCTTAGCGGTATTTTTGCAAAGCGCGAAATTAAAATGAAAACAAATATGCAAACAGCGTTCACAACGCGTTTCTTGGCGCATAATGGCAATGGTCCTGTATTCACTGGTGCGTGGAATGTTGCTAACGCCGCTGCTGGTGCTGCTCTCAACAACCAGGACTGGAACTATATGCATGTTGCTACAAACGCCCAGTATGCGGGTGCTGCTGGTGTTGCTGCTGGTCCTGGTGTTGCTGCTGTCCCTGCGCATGTTGCTGGTCATTCAGTGCAAGAGGCGATTAATTTGGTTAGAACGGGTGCTCTTCCTGCGACATGGGGGCGTCGTACCAACGTTCAAGGTACTGTTGCTGTGGCTGCAACTGATGCGCTGCTTCCTGCTATTCTTGCTGGTTCAAACACTGAGGCAAATATTGGTTTGACGAACGAAGGAAGGTATGAATCAAAAGCAGAGAACACCACGACTGTTGATGTAAACATGTTTGGAGTTAGGGGTGTTTTGGAGCTAGGATACGATCTGTCAGAAAGTGTCTCAGTCTTCACGAGCGTAGGATACGCATACGAATTCGAGAACAAGGACGGAAAAAATGAGAAAGAAGTTAGCTACGAAGTTAAAGATGAAGCTGAATTTGATATTCCGGCCGCTGACGGAGCTACTAAGTTCAAGAAGAAAGGGGCTAGAGCTTTGCCATTTGCATGGAATAAGGGTCAGCTAACATCAGGGCTGAAAGCCAAGGCATCAGTCAAGGAAACTTTCAGCGTAGTGGGTGGATTGACGTGGAAGCCATCAGAAAACATTGGCTTGTCAGCGTTCGCAGGTATACGTCGTTACGAGTTGGCGGTGAGTTTTGAAGGTGGATCATGGGCTTACCCAGGAAATCCAAACTTGTACGCAGAAGCGTTCCGCACAGAAAACAACGTAAGTAAGTTTTTGATCAAGAATGAGAAGAAGTATGAGCTGACAGGCACTAAGTGGGCATTAGTGTTTGGTGGAGAGTTTATGTTGATGTTTAGCGAAAACCACAACGTAACGTTTGGAGTTGCTTACTCAAGCTTTGACCAATCAGTGTTGCAGGGATCATCTAAGAGCTCATCAGACGGCAAGGAAGTGGATGGTGCGGACAGCTCTTCAAATAAGGATTATCTAACACTAGAGATGGCCAATCCAATTGGGGCAGCTAATGGCGCAGCTGATATGGCAGTGCCAACAGGATGGCACATGCTAGATGCGACTAAGGTGTCAGCTAAGCTTGCAGGTGAGCTAGAAGTTACAGACCTTACGTTCACGCTTGGTTACAAACTGACTCTTTAAGTTGTTTGTAATTGCAAAAAAGAAAAGGCGCCTTTCGGGGCGCCTTTTTGTCATTTTTTGTTTGTATTGCGCGTTGATGGGTGTTATAATAAATTCGTGGTCAGCCTCTTTTGGCATATGTCTGGATTGCGCTAGTGTGCGGAATATGTGGGCACTTAATTATCGCGATAGCAAAATATTGTGTGATTAGCAGAGTGAGGCGATGTTTTTCTAATACTATTAATCTTTGAGGACTAAGATATGAAATATTTAACAAAAGGAATCGCTTTGAGCATGTTTGCTGCGGCAGCTACTGTAGTTGCGGCGCCAGCAGTAACGCAAAGCATGATGGGTGTTGCAGGGTTGCACGTTGGAGTAGCCGTTAAAGGTGTTTTTGCAAAGCGCGACGTTAAAATGACAACAAGTGCACAAACTATGTACACAACTCGTTTCGTGGGTACTGCGGATAACGGCAATGTATTCACTGGTAACTGGGGTGCTGTTGGTGCTGTCGCGGCTGGTGGTAATGCTGGTGGTGCTGCTGATGCTGGTATAACCCGATATGGTGTTGTGGCGCAAAACGCAGCGGTTGCTGCTGGTCATACAGTACAGCAGGCAATTGACTTGGTGAGAACAGGTGTTCTACCTGCTCAATGGAGCACTAATGTGAACGCTGCTGGTCCTGGTCTAGCTAACGTAGCAGCTGCGGCTGTTCCAGCTGTTTTTGCTGGTATTAACAATAGCGCAAACGTTGGTATGCTTGATGAAGGAAAATATGCGCCAAAAGCAGAACACACAGCAAACATGGATTTAAACATGTTTGGAATTAGAGGTGTTTTGGAAGTGGGATACGATGTATCAGAAGACGTAATGATCTTCGTTAACGCAGGATACATG
>Ga0209544_1000150_pt1:80000-106508 | contig 106508 bp, 91 predicted proteins | sample MesohylPK_FD_187297 | JGI IMG/M metagenome (GOLD analysis project Ga0209544, IMG submission 187297) | Host-associated microbial community of the marine sponge Aplysina aerophoba from Gulf of Piran - sponge mesohyl, lysed by proteinase K... | ecosystem: Host-associated > Porifera >... | reverse complement strand
GCTCGTTTGTCCAGGTGTCTACGCCCGGCCCGGGATCCCCACATCCGCCGCGATCATGACCGCCACGGCCGCGATGACCATGGCCCACACGGCCACGAGGGCCCACAGCAAGCGCCGCGCCGCCGGCAACCGGCGGATATCCTGGTCCTGCTGCTCGCGGCGCAGCCGCGCCAGCCGGCCGCGTGATCCCGGTGATCGCAGCGGTCTCACCGCGCCGGACTGGTGAAAACGTCGCCGCTGGCGGGCCCGGGAGCGTCCCTCGCCTCGGTCAGGAGGCGGCGGCGACTTCCACGCCGTGTCCCCTTTCAGCCACTGACCCGAACGCCGCGGCTGTTTCCTCGACCCACTGACGGGTTTCCGGTTTCGCGTCGGGCAGGAAACAGGTCACGAGCCAGTCCATGTAGATGCGGTCCGACCGGTCGCGCACCGTCTTCCATTCCTCCTTCGCGGCCCTGTATTCCGCACACCGGTCGCAGGCGTCCTGGTCCAGATCCGCCAGTTCATCGGCGTGATCCGCGAGCATCGACGCGCGTTCCCCGGGCCGCTTGCGTGCGATGTCGGCCAGTTCAAGCTGGTGCTCGGCAACCAGTCTTGCGCGCTCCAGGCGATGCTCGACGCCAAGTTGCCCGAGCCGGGCCTCGTGCGCGGCCGCTCGCGCGGCACGGTCACTGCGCAACTCGTCGAACTGGCGCTCCAGGAACTCCCTGCGCTCTGTATCGCCGAAGCGCCACCTGGGGAAATATGACTCGAAATTCACATACCTCCATGGGCGAAAGCAATCACCGTACGAGTCTTCCAGCTTGGCCAGCTTGGCCGTGCGCCGGATCGCGATATCCTGATCGAGCCCCGCCAGTTCTTCCCTGTGGGCAGCGCACAACTTCGCGCGTTCCTCCGGGTGACCGGACCCGATGCGTGTCAACGCGCGCTGCTGTTCAGCAATACAGTCCGAACGCCGTTCCTGCTCCTTCAGATCGAACTTCTCCATCCGGGATTCGAGAGTCGTCAGGCTCTCCTCGCGACGCTTGCGGAAATCGTCAACCCGCTCCCAAAGCCGTTCCCTGTCCCGAATCCGGTCCTGCATCCGATCCCTGCGGTGAGATATATACACGCAGACAAGGCAAGCGGTCGTAGCGCAGGCACAGGCAACGACAAATGCCATGAGTGCCATTGATGCAGTGAAACTTGACATTGAACCGCGCCCCATATCGCGTCGGCATCCGTCGTTCCGGCTTTCGGATCGAAACAGCAGGACCATACCATGTCTTCAGACCGGGAAACGCCAGGCCCGACCGGCTCGATCACGGGCATGCGGACCGAAACAGATCGTACCATACCACGCCGGGTTGCGGGACCTCGGCGCCACCGTGCGAAACCCTGTCGCATGCCGATTACGCCTGACCGTTCCAACAGTCACCCCGTTGTCACTGCCTGCCGCCAGCCGAGGCTCCCGCCTGCGCCACCCGGCGTCCACGGCCGGCCGTAACGCCCGTCCCCGGGTACACGGCGCCGGCCATCTCACATCGTCATGCGGCGGCCTGGCCCCGGCGCCCGCACGGACAGGTCCGGTCCGTCCGGCCGTATGCGGTGGTCGCGGCCGGCGATCCGGCGCAGTGCGTCCCGGCCGAGCACGCTGGACAGGCGGTCGCTGTCGATCGGCGACAGGTGCCCTTTCACGATCATGTCTCGGACATCGGCGACAATGCCGTGCCAGGCTTCGGTTGCGAACTCGGCGATGCCGCGCCTGCCGGCATCGGCACGGTTGCGGAGGACACGCTCCATGAGGCGGGCGCAGCTCTCATCCTCGGCAGCGCGCCGGCGCATCGCCGTGCCGATTGCCTCCACCGCATCCGGTGCACCGCCAAGCGCCGCAAGGTGGGCCGCAAGGTCTTCCCCGGCGATCCCGGCGCCGATCGCGCCCGCCTCTTCGGCGATGCGCAGAGCGTCGCGCCAGACTTCGCGCGCCACCACTTCTTCCAGCGGGACCGGTCCGGTTTCGGCGGCGCGCGCCGCCTGGACGCGATCGAACGCCGCGGCCGCATCGAGGAATGCGCGGATGCGCTCCCGCTGCCCGCGCCAGCCCCGGTCCTGGTCAAGCAGCTCCCGCAGCAACGTCCGCGTCTCCGCGGCCACGCTCTCGCAGGCGTCGAGCGCGCGCGCGCGTCCGATCATCGCCCGGTGGGCCGGGGTATCGAAGACACTGCCGGCACCCACGCCGGCCTGTTCCCGCGCCAGGATCGCGAGCCGGCGGATCTCGCGCCTGCCGGCCTCGACCAGTCCCGCGTCAAGGCGCAGCATGGCCGCCCTGATCGCAGCGCTCTCCCGCGGCATGGCGTCGAGGTGGGGCGCATGCGGACTGTCGGATGCGCGCATGGCGGCGGCTTCCTCGAGCAGAACCACCGCCCGGCCGCACCAGTCCGCCAGCCCATCGACCCCGGCGGACGGTCCGGGGTGCTCGGCGAGCAGCGCCTCCGCCCGGCCGGGCCAGTCGCGGACCCCGGCCGCGAGACGCTCGTTTTCGCGGTGCCAGGCGAGACACTTCTCGATGAATTGCCGCTGGTCGCCGGAGAGCGCCGGCGCAGCCGCGAGCGACCGGGCCAGGTCGATCATCTCGCCGCAGCGAGGATGGTGGAACGCGAGTGCGCCTGTCTCCCGCTGTCCCTGGCCGAGCCTGCCCGCAAGCCAGGCGAGCCCGGCATACCGGTCCCTGGCGAGCGCGGCACGCACCGCGCCGGCCGCCTGCCCAATTCCGTCACTCGTCCCCGGCGCCGCCTCGATCCATGGCGCATGGGCGGCGTCCGGTCGCAGCATCGCCGCCGCCACGCGTTCGAGACGCTCGCCGTCGCGCCGCAGCGTCAGACGGGCCGTGTCCTGCGGATCGGCGCCGCCGTGCCGGTCGCGCGGCAGTGCCGCCAGGCGCTGCTCCCACGCGGCGATACGCCCGGGCAGGGTCCGGACCTCGTCGGCCAGCGCCGTCTGCGCGGCGTGGGTCTCCTGCCAGTCGGCAAGGGCCGCCCGGATCCCCGCGTCGAGCCCGGCCGCTGGCGCAAGCCGGCGGGCCAGCTCCGCGACCTCCGCATACCCGTCCACCAGCGCCTCCGGGATGCGGGTGCGCGCCGCCCCCGCCCGTAGCTGTGGCCACAGCCGGGCGAACCGGTCGCCATCGTCGAGCATGCGCGTGCGCTCCAGCGCCAGCACCGCGCCCTCGATCCCGGCGCGCAGATGCCGCCTGATGCCGCCCGCGCCGGCCAGCATCGCGCGGCCTGCCGCAACCAGTCCCGCGCCCTCCTCGCGCCAGGCGGCATGGCCCGCAACCTCGTCTACCGGACATCCCCGCGCCCGCGCCGCCCAGCCGAGTTCCGGCCGGCGCCGCCAGGCCTGGCGGATCCTGTCGATGAGGGACAGGACCTCCCGCTCGCGCGCGAGGTGCGCCTCGTGCGCGTCCAGCATGGCGTCGACCAGGCGGCGCATGTCGACCGGGAGGTCCCCGCGTTCCGCAAGCGCGTCTGCCCGCTCCATGATCTCCCGGTAACCGGGCAGGGAGGCGGCACCGGTCCCCGCAGCCTCTGCCCGGTCCGTCAGCGCGCGCCAGTCGCGCGCCAGCGCCGCAAAGGCGGCGGGGTCCACCGCGGGCTCGGCGGCGGGGTCGATGCCCAGCGCCTCCAGCGCCCCGTCCTCGCCCGGACCCCGTGCCTCCAGCCCTTCGATCAGCGCCTCGCGGTCGTCGGTCAGCAGCAGGAACGAGTCCGTCACCCGGCTGAGCTCGACATGGAACAGCTCCATGTCGGCCGTGGGCGACGCGTCGAGCACCGCGATCGCGCCGCGCGCCGTTCGCCCCTGTGCGGCGTGCACCGTGTTGCTGTAGGCGTGATCGAGGTGGCGCAGCTGCGGATCGCCGCGCGGCAGCCCGAACTCGCGGTCCCCGTCGCGGAACCGGACCCGCTTCGCATCGATGCCGACAATCTCCGCCTCGCCGCCGTTGACCAGTGCGGGCGCCGGGGGATGGCCGAAGCGGGGAACGGTCGCCTTGCGGTTGCGGGTCCAGCGGATGCGGTCGCCGGCGCGCAGATCGATCCGTTCGGTGTCGTAGAGCCCGAGATAGCCGGCCGCGTTGCCGGACGGCCGGAACCGGCGCTCGCCGCCGTCGGGATGCGCCAGGACCACCGTGCCGTCCTCGTGGCCGGTGACGATGCACACGTCGTTCGACCGGCAGCCGAACACGTCGCGGTGGAACACCACCGTGTCGCCCGGCTCGTAGCTCGCGATCTCGCTGGCCTGCGCCCGGGTCAGCCTGCGGTTGACCAGCCGGTCGATCCCGAGTGTCCGGCCGTGCAGCCTGCCCTCCCGCGCTAGCCCCTCGCGGACCGCCTCGTTGGTCCGGCGCCGGATCTCGTGCGTCGGCGCCAGCAGCAGCGTGTCGGCCCGCTCGCCCGGGGCCAGCGCCAGCCACTGGCGCGCCGCCTCCGCTCCGAGCGCCTCGCGGGACACTTCGCGCACCCGCCGGCCGAGCCCCTCGATCGCCGCGCCGGCCGCACCCTCGCGCGCATTGCCGACCGCGGCCAGCAGTTCCGGGTCGCGCTGGCGCAGCACCTCGTCCATGGTCGCGGTCGCCATTCCGGCCTTCTGCAGCAGCCGGAACGGCTGGCCGGCATCGACCGCGCGCAACTGCGCGGTGTCTCCCACCAGCGCGACCCGCGCCACCCCGAGGCGTGCCGTGATCCGCAGCAGCGCATCCATGCGCGCGGTATCGATCATCGAGGATTCGTCCACCGCCAGCACCGCGCCCGCGTACTCGGCCCGGCCACGGGCCAGCAGGCCGGGATCGGAGAGATCGGCGAAACGGGTGAGGAAGTACTGCAGCGTGCGCGACGGCACGCCGGCCTCGCGGTCGAGTACGCGGGCGGCCGAGGCCGAGGGCGCGAGGCCCCGGATCGGCGTTTCGCCCAGCAGCGCCCGGACCTCGCGCAGCATGGTCGTCTTGCCGCTGCCGGCATGGCCCTGCACGCCGATGACTCGATCCCCGCCGAGCAGCACCATGCGCACCGCCGCCTTCTGGCCCCGCGTGAGCCGGCTCGCGGACAGCCGCGCCTCGATGGCATCCTCCCGGGCAAGCGGCCCGCCTGCGGCGCGCCCGACGCGCATCGACGCCAGCACCCGGCGCTCCGCGCGCACCGCCTGGTCGGTGACGAAATACCGCTCCGTGCCCCGGCGCTCCGCCTCGACCAGCTCGCCGCCGGTCACCATCCGCTCGATCGCCGCGTCGATCTCCGCCAGCCGGTAGCGTCCCGGCGCGTGGCCCAGCGCCACCGCCCGGATCTCCGCCTGCGCGATCGCGGTGCGCCGCTCGGCTACGTGCGCAACCGCGCGCGCCACCGCCTCCGCCACCCCCACCTCCGGCTCCGGCGACAGCAGGCCCTCCCGGCCGGACGCGGGCGTGCGACGGCCCCGCAAGGCCGCCGCGGCGCGCGGCAGGTGCGGGAGCGCCGGCGCGCGGCGCAGGCTGCGCAGCCTGTTCGCGGGAAGGTCCGGCGGCGGAACACCGGGCACCGGGACCGGCTTGCGGGTTGCGGGGTCGACCGGCCGGCGCGGCGCCAGTTCCGCCGCGCTCCGGGAGAACCCGAGTGCGCGCGCATGCGCGCGCCACGCGGGCACCAGTTCCGCAACACCCGCGTCCTCCTTGCGCCGCCGGGTGCGCAGCGTCGCTATCTGCGCGTTCCTGCGCGTGTAGGCCAGGTTGTGCCGTTCCAGGTAGGACAGGATCTCCCGCCGGCGGCTCGAGAACGCATCCAGGAACGAGCGCCGGTAGCCCGCCAGTTCGAACCCGGGCATCCGGCCCACCATCCGCGGCGTCACCGCCATCCCCATCGCCTGCAGCCGGCGCGCCAGCTCGTTGCGGTAGTAGGCCCCGATCAGCTTCTCGTTGCGCCGCAGCCGGCTCGGCTCCACGCTGCGCCAGTCGCCCGCCGCATTCCGCGTCATGTTGGCCAGAACGCAGTGGGTATGCAGCTGCGGGTCGCGGTCGCGGCTGGTGAGATGGCGGAACCCCGCCACCACCATGCCGTTCGCCCGCACCCGCGGGCGCCGCCGGGTCGCCGGGTCCCAGCCCCGGGTCTCCAGCAGTTCCGTCTCGACCCAGTCCAGCGTCGCCCGCACCGCGTCGTCATGCGCCCGGATCACCCGCCGGTCGCCCACCACCAGCGCCTCCAGCGAGACCGACTTCGGCGCCGAGAAGGTCAGGTCCCAGCCCGGCCGGTGGTCGTTCTCGCCCTCGCGCATCCGACCGAGACGGATGTCCGTCCCCGGCACGTACCCCGACAGGACCGACGCGAACCGCGAGGGCCGCACATGCGCCCGCAGACCCAGCGCCGCCGCCCCCCCGCCATGCCAGAAGCTCGACTGGCGGTGCTCGGGATCGTTCTTCGCGTAGTACCCGTCCCGCTCGTAGTACGACACCGCGACCGCGGACGAGCGCAGTTCGAAGAAGGTCGCAACCACCGGCTCAGCCCGCGCGCACCGGCGCGACGGTGCACAGCGGAACGGCCCGCCGCCGCCGGCTCATCCGGCCCACAGCCATCTGTAGAACACAAGCGCCCTGCTCTCGAACAGCATGCCCAGGGCAAAGGGGACCACCGAGACAATCATCAGGGAAACAAGGGTGCCGACCCCGAACCTCCACCCGGGCGCCTGTTTCGCGATGCGGTCCGCCACCGCCGCGATGCTCGCCGCCATCGAATGGATCTGCGCGGTCCGGACCACCGTGCCCTTCCCCTCCTCGACGATGCGGTCTGCTGCCGCCTGGTTCCGGGCCGCCATGCCCTTCGCCTCCTCGACGATGCGGTCCGCCGCCGCCAGTGTTTTCGTGGCCGCCTCCTCGATCCGCGTGACCAGGCCCGCCATCGCGGCGGCGTCCGGCGCCGCCACCCGCGCGGTCTCGGCGTACCGGGCCACGAGGCTCTCGAACCACTCCTTGAGGGCCTCTTCACTCTCCGGCCTCGCCGGGCGGTCCGCGGACTGCGCCTGCTGCAGGCCGGCATAGAGCTCCCGCAGTTCCAGCATGCCCGCCCGGATCTCCTCGATCACGGCCGGATCGATACCGGGCGCCGGACGCTCCGCCGGCAGGCTCGCCAGCAGGTCCGGCGGACGTCCCGTCTGGTCACGCTTCCCGGTCATGCCGTCTTCCCCTCGTTGGAACCTGTCCTTCCCCCGTTGGAACGGCGTCGCGCACCCGGGCGGCATCGACGCCACGCACCATCCCCACGTCTAGAACAGCCGGCCCTGGCCGGTGTCCGTCTCCCCGCCTCCGGACCGCGGAGCCTTCGGCCCCCGTACCGGCCCGGGCGCGATCGAGGCCATGGCGATGCCTGCGCGCTCCTCGCCCACCACCCGTTCGAGCGCCGCGCGGAGCTCGCCCCGCCGGCCCGACCCGGCCATTGCCCACGCCCAGGCGTTGAACATCACCGCGATCCGCTCCTGCATGTCGCGGACCAGGGGACCCGCGTCCTGCCCCTCGAGCATCAGTGCGCGGATCTCGCGCACCGCCTCCTGAAGCTCCCGCTGCCCGTCCGCGCTGATCGCCAGCGTGGGAGAGGCATCCTCCTGCGAGCCGTCCCGCTCCACAAGATCCACCAGGTAGCGCGCAATCGACAGGCCGCAACGCTCGGCGTTGCGGCGCACAACCTCCCAGTCCGCGTCCGTCGCCGAGATCGAGATGTGTCTGGATGGCGTGCGCCGCCGCCGCGGCCGTCTCATGGCGAGCGCTCGCGCGCAAGCACGGCGATCGCGCTCAGCAGGCTCAGCCCGCCGGCACCCCGAAGCTCGCGCCGCAGCGCATGGACGAAGTCCCGCAGCTCCAGTACCCCGCCGCGCACCTCCGCCTGCTCCTCCTCCGTCAGGACCAGCGGATGCCGGTCGGGATCGTCGGCGAGCGCACGCTCGATCACGTACCGCGAGACGGTCATGCCCGCCGCCGCCGCGCGCTCCCGGATCATCGCCTGCTCGGCAGGGTTGCAGTACAGGCTCCGTTGACGCCTGCCGGACCGGACCGGTGCCGCTGTCACGATCCGTCGTCCCCGGCCGTCCCCGCCGCCTTCCAGCGGTTCGCCGCGCCCGGGTCGGTCAGACGCTCCAGCATGCCCTCCTGCTCGATCCACTCGTCCACCTCGTCGCAGGCATCCTCCCAGGCGGCTCCGGCACCGGCCTCGCGCAGCCGTCTCTCCTCCAGCCTCGACAGCACCAGGAGCTCGCGCACCGCGCGCCGCAGAACCTCCCGTGGCAGCCGGTCCAGGTCCAGCGCCCGGTGAACCACGAAACGCGACACGTCCATGCCGCTCGCCGCCGCCGCCCGCCCGATCCGTTCCCACTCCGCGTCGCTCGCCATCACGGCCCGCTGCCGCCGCCCGCCCGCGTCCTGCGTCATGAGTCCCGTCCCTGCCAGGACGCTATTGGCACCCGCAACATACAGGCCTCCCATACAGGCATTCGGTTGTCTCAGTTCCTACGGTATTCCTCACGCCCGCTTTCCATGTATCGGTGTTGTGCCTGTCCTGTACCCCGTCCTGCCACGTTATTGCACTCAGACACCATCCAACCTCTCTGCCACAGCCTGTTCCCCAACTGCAACTGTGTTTGCAACACCGAAACGATACTATGTAGTCTTCACCCTCTTCTCTCTGCCCTTGACAACCCAGCTAACCACATGTATTGACTGCTTCTTCATCAGGAGATCGCATCAATCACCCCAACCCCACCGGCTACCATCTGGTCATTTTGAGGGCTCACACCAACGGAAGCACGATTGCCCATGGCAGAAACAGGGCAACCGTCGACTGGACCTCGGGGATGTCGGTCATGGTTGCCACGATGTGCGAACCGGCACCGAGAAAGGTCGCTGTAAACAGCATGGCCACGACGGCGGCCCATCGGGTCGTCGAGAGGACCGCGCGTCGCAGGCTCGCTCGATCGCGGCGGCCGGCGGCCGATCCGACCAGGGTCTCGGCTGCATGGGCAAAGCCGTCCAGCCCGTAGGCGACAAGGGTCTGGAGCAGGAACAGGATCCCGTTTGCCGCCAGTATCAGTTCCCCCATCCTCGAGCCCACGGCGGTGAACAGCATCACCGAACCCACGGCAAGGAGGGTGCGCAGAAAGATGTCTCCGTTGACGCGCAGTGCGCGGCGCAGCGCCGGAGTGTCACGAACCGCACGCCAGTCGAGAGGGGCCCCTTGCCTTCTGGCCAGGGCGATGGTCATGCCGACTGCAAGCACGAGTCCGCTCCACTCGGCCAGCACCGAGGCCCAGGCGACGCCCGCCAGTCCGTAGCCGAGATGAACTCCCAGCCACAGGTCGAGGCCGCAGTTGAGAACATTGACCAGCAGCTGGTGCGCAAGGACGAGGTCCGCCCGTTGCCATCCGAGCAACAGGCCCACGGCCGCAAAGTTCACGAGCACCGCCGGCGCCGACCACATGCGGATCGCAAGATAGCGGTCGGCAAAGGGGGCCACGCCGGGAGCCGGATCGGTCACCAGAAGCGCAAGCCATCGCAGGGGCATCGACAGCAGGACCAGGATCACGCCGATCACTGCAGCAGCCAGGAAAGCACGAACGGCCCAGTTCGAGAGTTCCCGGACATTGCCGGCGCCCCAGGCCTGGGCGGCGAACCCGGTGGTGCCCATTCGGATGAAGACGAAGACCCAGCAGACGAAGGCGAACACGGACGAGCCCAGGGCGACCGCACCGATATCGGCAACACCGATCCGCCCCACCACCGCCGTATCCACCATGCCGACCAGGGGCACCGTCAGGTTCGACAGTGTCATCGGCAGGGCGAGCCGCCACATCGGAACGTCAGCAGGGGCGGGCCTTGCCACTTCGGCCGTCTCCTTTACCTCGCACCGCCCCGTGGCAGTGTTCGGGCTGTGCCGTGACTACCCGGACCTCGGACAACGGGCACCATACTCCCGTACGGAATGGTACCGGGGCTCCGGACCATCACACTTTGTCACGCACTCGTGGATCGGGGCAGGTCCTGATTGACTTGAGGAACACCCTCGGCGACCATCTCGATGGTCGGGCTGCGATCCTCAAGGAGTCAGGATCGGATCCGGATGTTCGGACCGGTAACTGCACCATGATGAAGGTCGGAATTGAACTTGTCCAACTCCGTCCCTGAGCGTGACCTGGACTACCAGGTGTCGATCCTCGACGGGGTCTCCCGCACATTCGCCCTGACAATCCCGCAACTTCCGCACGACCTGCGCATTGCGGTCGGCAACGCGTACCTGCTGTGCCGGATTGCCGACACGATCGAGGATGAGCCGGCGCTTGCTCAGCATGAAAAGCACGAGTTCTCGGCACGGTTCACCCGGGCTGTCGAGGGGTCCGAGGATGCACACCGGTTCGCGCTGGAACTGCACGGGTCCCTTGGTCCGGCGACGACGGCGAGTGAACGGGATCTCGTGTTCAATGCCGGTCGCGTTCTCGGGATCACCAACAGCCTGCCACAGGCGCAACACCGGGCAATCGCCCGGTGCATCAGGGTGATGACCACGGGAATGGTCCATTTCCAGGAACGTGCCAACCTTGGAGGACTTGCCGACTTCGAGCAGTTCGACAGGTACTGCTATTGCGTTGCGGGCGTAGTCGGAGAATTGCTGACGGAACTGTTCTGCGCCCATTCGCGCGAGATCGGGGCCCGCAGGGACGAACTGCTGAAACTCGGAAGGTCCTTCGGCCAGGGCCTGCAGATGACAAACATACTCAAGGACGTGTGGGAAGACCGCAGCAGGGGTGTGTGCTGGTTGCCGCGCACCGCGTTCCCGCAAAGCGGGTTCGACCTTGCATTGCTGACACCGGGGGACGGAAGCCCCGGGTTCGCCGAAGGGCTGAACACCCTGATTGCGATTGCGCGGCATCACCTTGTCAATGCCTGTCGATACGTCCTTGTCATCCCGGCTCACGAACCCGGCATTCGCCGATTCTGCATGTGGGCCGTGGCGCTCGCGGTGCTGACGCTGCGGCGCATCCACGCCAATCCGGGATACAGCAGCGGTCGTGAGGTAACGATCTCGCGTCGCAACGTTGCGACCGCCACGACCCTGGTCAATGCCACTGTCCGGTTCAATCCCGCGCTTGCGATGCTGTTTCACCTCCTCAGTTTCGGCCTGCCACCTGCCACCCGCGGTCCCGGATGCTATGGCGGCTCCGATGACATGCGAGGGTTCGAAGGGACGTAGGTTCAGGCCGGTCACGTACCGGTCGATCGGGGCCGGATCGAAGCCCGAACTCGAACCGGACCGGCGATTGACACGCGCGACGGCCCCGGCGCACCGTGGATCCGGCCGTTCGCTTGCAAGTCGTCGTGCGTTGCGGTCCACGCGCTGAAACCGCTCGTGTTCCCTGTACGGAAGCATGTCGTACCAACAGCCAGACCCGCCATGAAACCCACCACCTTCCTCCGCTGGCTGATCCTGTCCCTCCTGTGCATGGCGCCGTCCGGTGCCCCTCCGGCCGCATCGTCCCTCGAAGACGCCAGAGTGGCATGGATGCAGGGAAGGTTCGTCGATGCCGCCCGAATGGGCGAAAGCCTCGCAACTTCCGAAGGGTACGCGCTTGCCGCACGGTCACTGGTCGTGCGTGCGGTCTATGTCGCCGTCGAAGCCGACAGGAAGGCACTGCTTGAACGCGCCACGGCACTCGCTCGCAGGGCGGTCGATCTGGATCCCGGCAGCGCGGACGCGCAGATGGAGCTGGCCCGTGCCATCGGCCGGTACGCGGAAACCATCGGTGCCTACGAGGCTGCGAACGAAGGGTACGCGGAGAAGATCCGCGCGGCGGCGGACGCCGCGGTCCGGCTCAATCCCGAGCTGGCCGCCGCGCACCTGTGCATCGGCGGATGGCACGCCGGACTTGTGGGCACGGTGGGCCCGTTCCTGGCGCGCCTGACCTACGGGGCCACGGAAATGAAGGCCGTGGCTGCCTTCGAACGCGCTCTCAGGCTCGCTCCCGATGCAAAGGAAGTACCGTACCAGTATGCGCTCAGCCTGCTCGATATCGATGAGGACGAACACCGGGAAAAGGCGCAAGATCTTCTCGAACGCGCCGTGGCAATTGCGCCGGCAACCGCCCACGACCGGCTGCTGCATGCAAGAGCCGTCGAACGACTGAAAGCGATACGCGCCTCGGGCGGTTGAGAGAACCGCGCCTCAGCCTCCGAGGCCAGGTCAGGAGCGCGGGAATGGCGGAATGCCGACGCGTGCCGTCCGACCAAGGGGAGGCCATCACGCAGTTTCTGCGTTGGTACCGGATAGCGCGTTCACCACCGTGATTGGTGGACCGGACGGTGCAAGGCACCTCTGCGAGCGCCCTGAGCGGACGCGAAGAGCGTACGGGTACTGGCTTGAAGGCGAAACGCACTCATCCGGCGAAGACCGTGCAACCGACGGTGCCGGCGGGACTTGCGGTCTCCGCCCGCATCGCTCGCATATCGCGGATCACATCGGGTGTAGCGTAGCGGGCGTACGCCAGGGCACCGCGGATGCGTGGCTCCGTGCCGCAGCAGGGAAACGACCCCTGACGGCCTCGATGACCTTGCCTGAGCACGCCACGCACATACTTGCCTCCCCGACATCGCACCTTCACCCGATTGCTTCCAGAGGCTCGGCGTCGATCACGAACGACTTCGACCGACAGCAACGACCGCGTCGCGACGCATGAGAAAGTCCTGGATCCGCCTGGTGCGGCGCAGACAGGACTATCGCCGAGAGCACCTCGTGCCACGTCCACGAAAATGATATTGGCGCGTTCCGTTCCGATCTCGTCCGGCACATCGACGTTGGTGACGTCAGCCCGACGCACCCGGAAATGGGCGAACTTGCCTGCGGCAGGGGTCTCGCAGGTACAGTTCGTCCGTACCGCGCAGTGGCTCTCGTCCCTCGGGCCAGTTGCGCTTTTTGTCGCCGGGGATACGCCCTTTTCGTGTGATCTGGATGCGAGTGGGAAAGACAGACGGCGCAATTGAAATCCGACATATCCCGGGCAGGTTCTGAAAACCGGGGTTCCCGCAGGCGTGATCAGGGTAGGGTGTCGGTGGAGCGTAGTTTCGCCGCGAGAGCCACCAGAAACACCGTTCTGGGAACGCGCGCTCACTGTCTGCCGACCAGCGCTCGAGCGTCGACGGCGGCAAGCGTGCAACCCCGGGTTGACACTGGAGAGCCCTGTGAATCTGCCGACGTCCAAACTGCCGCACGGACCTCGCGCCCCGCCCCCTGTCCAACTGTTCCGGTGGGTTTTCTCGCCGCTGTCATTCATGCACGCCTGTGCGAACCGGTATGGCGACACGTTCACCGTACGTCTGTCCGGCCTTGCGCCCATGGTCTTCTTCACCGACCCGGAAGCCATACGGCGGATCTTCACCGGGGACCCCGACCGGTTCCAGGCCGGTCAGGCCAACAGGGTGTTCGAGGTGTTCTTTGGTCCCAATTCGCTGTTGTTCCTCGATGGCGCCCGGCACCGGCGCGAACGACGGCTGCTCATGCCTCCATTTCATGGCAGGCGCATGCGGTTGTACGGGGAAATGATGTGCGACATCGCCGACCGGTCGATCGATACCTGGCCGGTCGGCAGGTCGTTCCCGGTTCAGGCCAGGCTACAGGACATCACCCTGGAGGTCATACTTCGCGTTGTCTTCGGTGTGGCGGATGAAGCACGCCTGTTTCGTCTGCGCACGGCGCTCGTCGACACACTCGCACTCTTGGACGTGGGAAATCCCTTGCGTCCGATCAGGGCATTTTGGCGTCTGGGACGTGTTCGCCACCGCATCCGGGAGTTGCTGCACGACGAGATCAGGCGCCGACGGGCAGGGGAAACCGGGGAACGAACCGACATCTTGAGCATGTTGATCGACGCTCGCGACGAGGATGGCCTGTCCATGAGTGACGAGGAAGTCCGGGACGAGGTGTTCACGCTGCTGGTAGCAGGCCACGAGACAACGGCCACCTCGCTCGCCTGGGCGATCCACCACCTGCTCAAGAACCCGGGCGCCCTGGAGACGGCGCGCGCGGAGGTGATGTCGGTCATCGGGAACGGTCCGTGCCCGCCCCCGCCGACCGCCGAGCAGATCGGCCGGCTGACCTACCTGGATGCGATCATCAAGGAAACTGCACGTCTCCACCCGGTCGTTCCAATTGTCGTGCGCAAACTGGCGATGGACGACACCGTGGGTTCCACACGGCTTCCGGCTGGCAGCATTGCCGCCCCGTGCATCTACCTCGTTCATCGCCGGCCCGACCTTTGGCCCGAGCCGAATTCCTTCGATCCGGACCGGTTCCTGGGGATGCGCACGGACCCCTACACGTTCTTTCCCTTCGGCGGTGGCGTGCGATTTTGCCTGGGCGCAGCGTTTGCCACCTTTGAAATGAAGATCGTACTGGCCCGTGTGTTGTCGCGCGTTAAATTGCGACCGTCTCCCGGTTACACGCTTCGTGTCGTGCGACGCGGCCTGGCGTTGGCGCCGTCTTCCGGCCTGCCGGTTATTCGCATGGCAACGTAACGTCGCGCCGGACCCGGACCGCGCTGCCCCGTACCGAGGGACTGCGCCGCCAGGTCGACAGAAAGTGCGGCCTGCATCGACGGGACATGGATTCAGGTCTGCCGTCGCGGGCGTTCCTGCGGCACGCAAGCTTCCGCGACACGGCCGCCGGTATCGTTGCCTGGCGCGATCAACCGCTGCGCGTTGTTGCGCGGAACTGTCGCCCCGGAAGACCTTGCGCGTTGCCCATGGATTACCCTCGACTACCCGGCGTCCAGCCCGCCCGGCAAGATTCGCCCGTCTCTCGACACCATCCTGGTCCAGCTCTGTGCCGTCACGGCGTCGTCCGGGGCACCGTGTTGCACCGGGCATTGGCGGCCTGTTGGCCGTCGCCACCAGCCCCTGGTTCACTTGCCCCGCGCCGGATCCGCACGAGAACCTCCCCGACAGTCCCTGCCGGTCGACATCGACCGCGCCCGCTACCGCTCCGGCTTCTTCGCCCGCCAGCCGACCGAAGACCTGTCGCCGTTTCGCGTGCTCGGGCAGAATGCCGTGCGCTACGTCGCCCGCGGGTGCCAGGAACAGCTGTAGTCTGGCACGCAGACTCGTCTACAAGCAGCACGACAGCCTGTTGACTTGCTTCCGTTCCGAAGGGTCATGTACCGACACCGAACAACATCATTATCCGCGATTGCGGGGTCAACACGTCTATCGACTTGATCTGCCGATCTTTCCGACCTACCGCATGCTCTTGATTGAGTGTTCAGCCTTCTTGAGCAATTCCCAGAGATATTCGTGCATGTGGAATTTCCATGGAACTCGCAAGTATCGGGTTCTTTTCGCCCGTAGTGAAAGTACTTCGGCCGGTGGAAGTGAAATTCGCAACGACTCCGGTGAGCGACCGCAACCGCAGGCTATCGCGGTCCTCACCGGTCCGATGCAGACCGGACGCTCGGCGGGCTCGACCAGAGGCGCGATCAACCATCCCGCGGGCGTGGCACCATGGCCCCAGGGTCACGAGAACATCGACGGCACCATGAGCGGCTACTGCGCCATGATGGCTATGCTCGCCGTTGCGGCACGGTCGTTCACGCCGCCACCCAGGCCTTTCGTACCGCACGGTGCGACCCCGTCTTCGGGATACGCGTCATCGGGTCCGCCCCAGCAAGAGATGACCGTAAGGTCGTGTTCACCGGCCGACAGATAATCGGGCAGCACAATTTCGGCGGTGAATGCGCCGTCAGCCGTTGTGCCCTCGGGATCGATGTCAATGTGTTCGGCGATGCAGGTGCCGGAGTCGGTGGCCCTGGCTGCGTGGAGATTCGCGCTCGCAGCATCGACGCTCGCCACGCTGCCTATGGGCACGCCAACAATGGTAATGGTCGAGGTGTAGATGAAGGACGCTTCAGTTCCCGTCCTGAAACCGGAGCCCTGGACCACGATGCTGACACCTGGCCTTGCTTCATTCGTACTCAAGCTCAACTTGGGCTTGTCGCCCGCCTGGGGCGCTCCGGACCAAGCAGCCAGCGCTGCGATCACGGCTGTGACTCCAAGGGTAATCGAACCCATGCCCATCAATATCGGCCAGATGTGCTTTCCGGTAGTCGTCATCATTCGACGAGGCCTCCTTGCCCGGTAATTCAAACACGGGCCGGCTTCTGATCCACCGAAGTCGGATGCTTCGAGGACGAACAGCCGATGCGAACGATTCTCATTTGCCAACGGTCCTATATCAACCAACTGATCCGCCCCCGGGGCGGTTCGGTTCACGCGGGAAGGTCAGTCTCCCGATGAATTCTCCCATTGAAAGACCGGGAAGCCGTCTCCGGACCGGAGTGCGTCAGCAGACAGATAGAGATTGCGCGGGTGCATGGCGAGCCTCCCCATGTGTCAGACCCTGCTCTCCAGACCATCGATGACGGTCTCCACGTCTTCCGGCTGCTGCCTGTCGGCGCGGCAAGGCAGAAGCGGTTGCCCCCCATACATCCTGGACGTTGTGCAATCCGGGCGCCCTGCCTTGAACGACTTGAAGGCATCGCGGTCCTGGTGTTGTCCATCCCATGCAACATTCAGAGCAAACCCGATCACGACGGGTCCTGCTGACGAGGGAACTAGGCCCCAGTTTCCGTGAAGTCACGGGCTGGTTCGAATCCCGCGTGTTGCGGTGGACGCTCTGTCACGCCGCAAGCCGACCCGGTCTGTCGATCAGACCTTGCCGGCGCTGGCGATGGCGGCAACGTTGAGCAGGCCGCGCACGGTGGCGTTCGGCGTGACGATATGGGCTGCGCCGCCATAACCGAGCAGGATCGGGCCGATCGGCTGGGCGTTGCCAAGGGCCGACAGCGCGTGGATCGCCGCATTGGCTGCGTCCATCCCCGGAAAGACCAGGATGTTGGCGCGGTCGGTGAGCCGCGCTTCGGGCAGGAAGCGGTCGCGCGCCGCTTTGTCGAAGGCCAGGTTGAGCTGCATCTCGCCCTCGAACTCGAAGTCGGCTTGCGTCTCGGCAAGGATTTCGGTCGCACGGCGCATCCGGGCCGCGCTCGGGCTGGAATGGGCGCCGAAATTGGCATGGCTGATCAGTGCGACCCGCGGGACCTGGCCGAAGGCGTGGACCTGCGCTGCCGCCGCGCGGCAGATCCCGGCAATTTCCTCCGCATCCGGCTCGTAGTTCACATAGCCGTCGGCGATGAAGACGGTGCCGGTGTCCATGATCAGCGGCACCAGGGCCGAAACGGTTTCTGCCCGGGGTCCCAATATCTGGTCGACCCGTTCCAGATGGGTCGGGTAGTGGCCCGAGGTGCCGCAGATCAGGCAGGTCGCTCCACCCTCGCGGACGTACATCGCCGAGGCCAACGTGTCGCTGGTCCGGAACAGCTTGCGGGCGGCCTCCGGGCCGATCCCGTCGCGCGCACGCAGACTGTGGAGCTTGGCGCCGTAATGCTCGATCAGCTCTTCGTCATCGTGGTCGAACACTTCGAAATCCCTGTCGGGTGTCACGCGCAGGCCCATTTCGGCGCACAGGGCGGAGATCCGGCCTGCCCGCCCGGTGGCGACGGGCGCCGCGATACCCTCATCGAGGATGTTCTGGATTGCCCGGAGCACCCGCCGGTCCTCGCCCTCGGCAAAGATCACCTTGCGCGGCGCCGCCCGGGCGCTGTCGAAGATCGGCCGCATCAGGAAGCTGGTCCGGTAAACGAAACTGGAAAGCCGCGTACGGTAGGCGTCGAGGTTGTCGAGCGGGCGCGCCGCGACGCCGCTGTCCATCGCCGCCCCGGCGACAGCCGGTGCGAGCGCATCGAGAAGCCGCGGATCGAATGGCCGGGGCAACAGGTAGTCGCGGCCGAACTTCAGCCGCTGTTCGTCATAGGCCCGGGCGACCTCGTCGGTAGTGCCCGCGCGCGCCAGTTCGGCCAGCGCGGTGACGCAGGCAAGCTCCATCTCCCTGTTGATGGCCGTCGCGCCGACATCGAGCGCACCGCGGAAAATGAATGGAAAACACAGGACGTTGTTGACCTGGTTCGGATAATCGGTCCGCCCGGTGCAGACGATGGCGTCCGGGCGCACGGCGCGGACTTCTTCGGGCATGATCTCCGGCACCGGGTTGGCCAGCGCCATGACCATCGGTTCCGGTCCCATGCGCCGGCACTGTTCGGGGCTGAGCACGCTCGGCCCTGAAAGGCCGAGGAAGATCTCTGCGCCGTCGATCGCGTCGTCCAGGGTTCGGGCGTCGGTGTCCTGGGCGAAGGCGGCCCTGTGCGGTTCCGCGTCACGCCCTTTGTGGACAAGCCCTTCAATGTCCACCAGCCAGACATTCTCGCGCTTCAGACCGAGGTCCAGAAGCAGGTTCAGGCAGGCGATGCCCGCTGCGCCACCGCCGGTGGAGACCAGCTTGACACGGCCGAGGTCCTTGCCCAGCAGATACATGCCGTTGACAACGGCGGCAGCAACGACGATGGCGGTGCCGTGCTGGTCATCGTGGAAGACGGGGATATTCATCTCCGCCTTCAGCCGGCTCTCGACCCGGAAGCAGTCGGGCGCCTTGATGTCCTCCAGGTTGATGGCGCCGAAAGCCGGCTCGAGCCGTCGGATCGTGTCGGCCAGCGCGTCCGGATCGCTCTCGTCGATCTCGATGTCGAACACGTCGATATCGGCGAATCTCTTGAACAGGACAGCCTTGCCTTCCATGACCGGCTTCGCCGCCAGCGCCCCGATGTTGCCGAGGCCGAGCACGGCCGAGCCATTGGTGACAACCGCGACCAGGTTGGCCCGCGCCGTGTAGCGCGCCGCATCTTCCGGCCGTTCGGCGATTGCGCTGCTCGCCTCGGCGACGCCCGGGGAATAGGCCAGCGAAAGATCGCGTTGGTTGGCCAGCGGCTTGGTCGGACGGATTGCCAGTTTCCCGGGCCTGCCTGCAGCGTGATAGCGCAACGCGTCCTGGTCCATGTCCTGCCCCTCGAACCGGCGGATAGCGACCTTCGCAGTCAGGAACCGTATCACAGAAGCCGCGCGTTGGCCGCCCGGCCGCAGCATCGGCCGGGCGGCTTGCCGGCAGCGCAAACCGTTTTGTGCTCAGGCCTGCGCGGGGATTGAACCCAGGCAGAGGGGCCGAACCGCCTGCTTCACCAGGCGCCTTGCCGGCCCGCGTTCCTCCTCACGACATGCGGGGTCCGCCGGCCAGACGTCCGCCTGCGGCTGAACGGCAGGCATCGGTCGACTTCCGATTGAAAGCTCCGATAGTCCCCACATGCCCTTTACTTCGTCTGCAACGCGCTCCGAGGCGGCGAAAGCACGCGCAAACCGGCCGAATTCCTCTTCGATTTGCCCGACGAAATACGTCGAACGCAATCATCCTGTCGAAACCGGTTCCGTTCAAACTCGGGACCTCGACCGGCCCTTCATGAGTTCGTGCCGTTCGGCCTTGGGCCCGACGGCCAGAGCCTCCTTTAGATACTTGCCCCAACCGTCCCATTCATTCTGACGACGGACACCCGCCAGGCATCTTTGTCCTGTTCGACGGAACAGGGCTGGTCGCCAAGTGCGCCGAGAACATCCCCAACAATGCTCCGCCCAAGGTTCGCATAATCTCGAACAACATCATTGGGCGGATCCGCTGGTTCTAGCGGGAGATTTGAAAGCGGTTTATCGCACCACCTATATTTATGCCGCATGGTTCGAGGAAACCTGTGGGCGATGATCCAATGGCAAGGTCAACAGCACGGCTGCCAAAATCAAACCCCCTGACATCCCAAGGCAGGCAACGAGCCCCCCAGCCTGATAGACTAGGCCAGATAACAACGTACCACCGAGGCGTCCAATGGCATTTGCCATGTAGTAAAATCCGACGTTTAGTGCCACTTTGTCATGGTCCGAGTAGGCGACAATCAAATAGGAATGCACTGACGAGTTCACAGCGAACACCACACCGAAGATCAGCAATCCGCCAACAAGAATGAGCGGCGTCATATCAGGGCCAACTAAGATCCCGACGGTCTCCAGAAGTTCGGGACTGACCCCCAAGGCGATTAGGGCCGGGATCAAGGCCAACAGTGCGCCCCATTTCTTCGCAGCCAACGCCCCAGATTCTGCTCCCCTCGTTCGGCGCAGGAATTTCGGCACACTTGCTTGAACAATCCCATATCCCACCACCCAAGCGGCCATGAACGCACCCACCTGGTCGAACGACCACCCGAACGTGCTGTACAAAAACACCGGCACACCAACGACGAACCAGATATCGCGGGAAGCAAACAGAAAGATGCGGGCTGCCGACAGGTAGTTGATTTCACGGGTCTTGGAAAATAGGTCCTTGCCCCGGATTTTTTTCTTCGCCTTGCCCAACTGGCCTCGCACCAACGGCAGCGCGAGGACAAGCACAACGGCCAACATACCGGCCATCGACCACAACGCCACCTGGAACCCCAACCAGGACAGCAACACACCCCCAAGAAAAAAGCCAACGCCCTTGAGGGCGTTCTTGGACCCCGTGAGCAACGCAATCCACTTGAACAGAAGGCCGTGTCCCTCTTCCTTGACCAAGAGCTTCACGGCACTCTTGGAACTCATCTTGGTGAGGTCCTTGGCCACGCCGGAGAGAGCCTGAGCACCCATCACGTAAGCGACGGAAAGCGTCAACGTCCATTCGGGTTCAACCGCCGAAAGGGCGGAAAGCGCGATGATCTGGATGGCCAGTCCCGCGAGCAAGGTCAACTTCAGTCCGAACCGCGCCCCGATCCATCCGCCGAACAGATTGGTCACGATGCCCATCGCTTCGTAAAGCAGGAACATAAAGGCCAGGTCAAGTGGGCTGAATCCCAACTCGTGGAAATGCAACAGAACCAACATCCGCAAAGCGCCGTCGGTCAAGGTGAAAGCCCAGTAGGCGCCGGTCACAGCGGTGTAATTCCGGATATCGGCCATCAGAGTGAACTCGCCACCATCTTGGTGATCTCCATCATCCGATTCACGTATCCCCACTCGTTGTCATACCAAGCGAAGACCTTGAGATGCGTACCATCAACCACCATAGTGGACGGTGCATCGACGATGGACGAGCGAGGGTCGTTGACAAAGTCTGTGGAAACCAACGGGCGCTTCTCGTAGCCAAGTATGCCCGCCAATTCTCCATCAGCGGCTTCCTTAAACAGGGCGTTGACCTCCTGCGTCGTGGTTGGACGCGTCACCTCGAAAACGCAGTCTGTAAGCGAGCCGTTCAGAAGCGGCACGCGGACGGCGTGACCATTCAGCTTGCCCTTGAGTTCGGGGTAGATGACCGTGATCGCCGTTGCCGACCCCGTGGTGGTCGGGATCAATGAGTTCAACCCCGAACGGGCTCGACGCAGGTCCCTGTGGGGCGCATCGACCATGACCTGGGTATTGGTCACATTGTGGATGGTGGTAATTGAGCCGCGCACGATACCAAGCTTGGCGTGAACCACCTTGACCACGGGAGCAAGGCAGTTGGTGGTGCAGGAGGCCGCCGTCAGGATATCGTGTTGCGCCGGATCATAGAGATCCTGATTAATGCCATAAACGATGTTGAGCGCACTGCCGTCCTTGACGGGACAGGCGACAATCACTTTCTTTGCGCCATTGTCCAAATGGGGGTGTATGGCGTCACCGCTTTTGAATTCTCCGGTGCTTTCGATGACAATATCTACGCCGACACCGCCCCAGGGAATATCCCGGGGCTTCCCATATTCAGAAAACCCAACTTTCTTGCCGTCGATAACAAGCGCGTTTTCCTCTGCGGCAACGTCGTGGTCCCACTGCCCATGTACCGTGTCGAACTCGGTCAGATGTCCGGCACAGGTGGCACCGCCCTTGACCTCGTTGACGTGAACGATCTCGAATTCCGGCCAGTCCCAAGCCGCCCGCAGCGCCAGCCGCCCCATGCGCCCAAACCCGTTGATGCCGACACGAATGGTCATGATGCAGCTCTCCTCTCGTACCAGTTCTTGGTTTTCTTAACGATGCGGACCACAGACAGCATCACCGGCACTTCGACGAGGACCCCGACAACCGTTGCCAATGCCGCGTCGGATCCAAACCGAACAGGCCGATGGCCGTCGCCACGCCGAGTTTAAAGAACTTGGTCGCCCCGGTCAGAACCGATGGCGCGGCGACGCAGTGGGCCACACCGAACTGACGGTTTAGAAAATAGGATAAGCTCGAGTTGAAATAGACCTGGATCAATATCGGCACGGCCAGCAACACGATGACCAGGGGCTCCGCCAGAATCTGTTCGCCTTGGAATCCGAACAGAAGGACGAGTGTCCCCAGAAGCGCCAAAAGCCAACCCAGGTCCGGTGCCGCCAAGACCTTGTCTAGGGCAAGTTCGCCACCGCTCTTTAGGAGATAGGAACGCAAAATATAAGACACGATCACCGGAATGACGATGACCGCCAACGCGAAGATCAGCAGCGTATCCCGGGGCACCATGATGGACGAGAGGCCCAGCCAAATGCCGACAACCGGCCCGAAGGCGAACACCATGATGGTGTCGGTCCACGCCACCTGGGTCAGCGCGCAGTGCGGTTCGCCATCCGAAAGGTTTCTCCACACGAAGAGCATAGCGGTGCAGGGTCCAGCGGCGAGGATGATCAGTGCGGCAATGCAGGAATCCTTCTGATCGGCAGGCACCATGTCTCGAATCAGATAGCCGATGGAAAGCATTCCCAGGCCCGCCATGGAAAACAGCTTCACGGACCAGTTGATGAACAGGGTTACGCCGACACCGCGCCGGAGCTCTTTAACGTGGTGCAGTGCACGGACCCCAATCTTTAGCAGTATGGGGATGATCATCAGCCAGATGAGTATCGCTTCGGGCATGTTGAGCTTTGGGACTTGGGCTTCTCCGGTGATTTGGAGGGGGTCCGGGAAGCATTGGCCCAAGGCGATCTCCGCGACGACGCAGAGCGCAACCCAGGCCGTAAGACAACGCGCGAAGTTTCCCAGCTCTGCCCCTTCCGCTTTCTTGGCGGTGATTTCACATTGGGCGGTCAATTACAAACCCTTGCCGATTTCATTCAGCAGTTGTTTCAAGGACATCTTGTCCAAAGAGGCGACTGGCAAATTGGCAAAAATAGACATTCGTTTGTTAAGCATCCGGTGTGTGTCGTTAAAGACAGCCGCGACTTCGGCATCATTACCTGTCGATTGCGCGGAGTCAGGAACTTCCCAATGGGCACTCATCGGTTGACCAAGCCACACGGAGCACATTTCGTTTGCAGCGTTGTCACAGACCGTGAAGACGAAATCCATTTGGGTGCACCCTCAGCCGAGAACTCATCGCAACTGTTTGAGCGACGATCTCTGGTTTCAAGGCTCAGGTTGCACAACAGATCCACCGTGCATGGATGAACGCGGCCCGGAGACTGGCTCTCCGCGCTGTAGGCTCTGAATTTCTCAGGGGCCAAACGGTTGGAGATACGCTCGGCGATAATGCTTCGTGCTTAGTTCCCTGTGCACAAGAAAAGAACACAAATAAAACACCATCTCCCGTTAAGCCGCTCATAGCTTCGATCCTCTCATCGCCACTCCACTGGGGAGAGCACTGTTCTGGTCGACCGCCACAGCAATTTCTGGTTGGAAAAGAAGCTAAGTCCTTCATCACCGGAATGCGGGCGGTATAGACAATTCGCCTGTGGTTTTGAACGCAATCGACCATGCCAGTCGCTTTGAGTTCGTTCAGGTGATGCGCCAGGGAAGACGGGACGACATTCTGTCGTTCAGCGACTTCGCCCGCCGTAATTCCCTCATCGCCCACCTCAAACAACAGCAGAAACACGTCCAGCCGCGTTCCACGCGCTAATGAGGCTAATATGCTTGCCACTTGCTCACGATTCATATTTTGAAGATGTTCGAAAAGAGATGATGTGGGAAGTGAATTTTTTGTGACAATGTTGGTCAAACTAATGTACTCAGATTTGCTCACCCGCTTGCTTCCACAGGGCTTCCACAGGGATGATGGCGTGATTATCGTCAGAATCAAAAACCCCGCTATCCTATTGGAATAACGGGGCCTTTTTTGGTTGCGGGGGCAGGATTTGAACCTGCGACCTTCAGGTTATGAGCCTGACGAGCTACCGGGCTGCTCCACCCCGCGATGTTGTTGTGAGTGATGTGTGAGTGAGGTGTGAGTGAGTTGTGCGCATCGATCCGGCCTGGCGACGACCTACTCTCCCACGTCTTGAGACGCAGTACCATCGGCGCGGAGGGGTTTCACGGCCGAGTTCGGGATGGGATCGGGTGGGGGACCCTCGCCATGGCCACCAGGCCGGAGCGATGCGCGGTTGGGGTGTTTTCCAGTGAGCGATGGTTGATCAAGCCGTTCGAACGATTAGTACCGGTCAGCTTCACATGTTGCCATGCGTCCACGCCCGGCCTATCGACGTGGTGGTCTTCCACGGTTCTCATGCGAGACCTGGTTTTGAGGGGGGCTTCCCGCTTAGATGCTTTCAGCGGTTATCCCTTCCGGACGTAGCTACCCTGCAGTGCCGCGGGCGCGACAACAGGTCCACCAGAGGTCCGTCCATCCCGGTCCTCTCGTACTGGGGACAGCTCCTCTCAAGTCTCGTACACCCACGGCAGATAGGGACCGAACTGTCTCACGACGTTCTAAACCCAGCTCACGTACCACTTTAATCGGCGAACAGCCGAACCCTTGGGACCTGCTCCGGCCCCAGGATGTGATGAGCCGACATCGAGGTGCCAAACACTCCCGTCGATGTGAACTCTTGGGGAGTATCAGCCTGTTATCCCCGGCGTACCTTTTATCCGTTGAGCGATGGCCCTTCCACGCGGAACCACCGGATCACTATGGCCGACTTTCGTCTCTGCGCGGCCTGTCGGCCTTGCAGTCAGGCAGGCTTGTGCCATTACACTCAGCAGCTGATATCCGACCAGCCTGAGCCTACCGTCGCGCGCCTCCGTTACTCTTTGGGAGGCGACCGCCCCAGCCAAACTACCCGCCATGCAGGGTCCCGGACCCCGGTCAGGGGCCGCGGTTAGATATCAAGACACAAAAGGGCGGTATTTCAAGGGCGGCTCCACGCCAGCTGGCGCCGACGCTTCGAAGCCTCCCGCCTATCCTGCACATTCATCCCCTGATACCACTGCAAAGCTGTAGTAAAGGTGCACGGGGTCTTTCCGTCTGACCGTGGGAACTCCGCATCTTCACGGAGAATTCAGTTTCGCTGAGCCGACGTTGGAGACAGCGGGGAAGTCGTTACGCCATTCGTGCAGGTCGGAACTTACCCGACAAGGAATTTCGCTACCTTAGGACCGTTATAGTTACGGCCGCCGTTTACCGGGGCTTCGGTTCGAGGCGCCAACCTCTCCCCTTAACCTTCCGGCACCGGGCAGGCGTCAGACCCTATACCGCGCCTTGCGGCTTCGCAGAGCCCTGTGTTTTTAGTAAACAGTCGCCACCCCCTGGTCTGTGCCACCCCCGATCGGTTGCCCGAACGGAGGTCCCCCTTCTCCCGAAGTTACGGGGGCATTTTGCCGAGTTCCTTCAACGTCGTTCTCTCAAGCGCCTCGGTATGCTCTACCTGCCCACCTGTGTCGGTTTCGGGTACGGTCTTGTCGGCGGGGCTATTTCCTGGAACACCATGGCTGCGCATCCACTCCACTCAAGGACACACACCGTCCGGCATTCGTCACCACCGCCAGGCTCGGGACTATTCACCCGATTCCCATCGACTACGGCTTTCGCCCTCGTCTTAGGGGCCGGCTCACCCTCGGAGGATTACCCTGGCCGAGGAACCCTTGGGCTTTCGGCGAGAGTGTTTCTCACACTCTTTGTCGCTACTCGTGTCAGCATTCGCACTTCCGATACCTCCAGTCCCCCTCACGGGACACCTTCACAGGCCTACGGAACGCTCCGCTACCATGCGGCCTTGCGACCGCATCCTCAGCTTCGGTGCGTGGCTTGAGCCCCGGTACATCTTCGGCGCGGGATGGCTTGTCTAGACCAGTGAGCTATTACGCTTTCTTTAAAGGATGGCTGCTTCTAAGCCAACCTCCTGGCTGTCTTGGCCTTCCCACCTCCTTTCCCACTGAGCCACAACTTCGGGACCTTAGCTGGAGGTCTGGGCTGTTTCCCTCTCGACCACGGACCTTAGCACCCATGGTCTGTCTGCCGCGCTGTACTCGCCGGTATTCGGAGTTTGGTTAGGTGTGGTAAGGCTCGCGCCCCCCTAGCCCATCCAGTGCTCTACCCCCGACGGTAATCACACGACGCACTACCAAAATAGTTTTCGCGGAGAACCAGCTATATCCTGGTTTGATTGGCCTTTCACCCCTAGCCACAGGTCATCCCCCACTTTTTCAACAGTGGTGGGTTCGGTCCTTCAGCGCGTGTTACCGCGCCTTCAACCTGCCCATGGCTAGATCACCAGGTTTCGGGTCCGATGCAACGAACCAAAACGCCCTGTTCAGACTCGCTTTCGCTGCGCCTACACCTAACGGCTTAAGCTCGCTCGTCACAC
>Ga0209544_1000150_pt1:0-75000 | contig 106508 bp, 91 predicted proteins | sample MesohylPK_FD_187297 | JGI IMG/M metagenome (GOLD analysis project Ga0209544, IMG submission 187297) | Host-associated microbial community of the marine sponge Aplysina aerophoba from Gulf of Piran - sponge mesohyl, lysed by proteinase K... | ecosystem: Host-associated > Porifera >... | reverse complement strand
TCGATCTCGCTTTCGAACAGGTTCGAGAGCTTCACGAACCGGGCGGCTGCGCGTGCATGCAGCCCACGTCGGTTGAGGATCGTGACGCTTCGTTCATGTACCGGGCCCGGTGGTCCGATCACGACGGCTCCCTCAGGACTTCGGATGCAACCTTGATGTATTTCTGTCCGGCGTTCGTGACTTCCCGGACCACATCCTCCAGGCACTCGTGTTTTCCAAGGCTCGCGAACCGGACCAGCATCGGCAGGTTGACCCCGGCAATGACCTCCACCCGGTCGCGCTCCATGATCGATATGGCCAGATTTGACGGTGTGCCCCCGAACATGTCGGTAAACACGATCACCCCCGCACCGCGATCGACCTCGTTGATGGACTTCACGATGTCGTCGCGTCTCTGCTCCATGTCGTCCTCGGGCCCGATGCAGACCGTCGCTGTCTGTTCCTGGGGACCAACGACATGTTCCAGGACTTCGCGGAGACCGTCCGCCAACAATCCGTGGGCCACGACGACCATGCCAACCCGTACCGATTTGTCTGATTCAGCCATGGACATGTCCACTCCCTGCGATCCGGGAGCCACCCCTCGGCGGGGACCCGGTGACACAGATCAGAACGCGCACGCAACCCGTATCACGAAGGGCTGGACCGCGCGCCGGGCAAGACCCCGAACCGGACCTTCGCTACCGCAGACGCCTCGAATGGCGCAAGGCGCAGGAGCGGGACCGTGATTCCAAGGTACCGGCAGGACGCAGGCTCCGGAAGCCGGGGGATCTCTTCAGGTTCGACCAGGTCGCATACCGCGACAAGCTCGGCACGATCAAGCGAAGGTGCCGGGCATATCCCCACTCCCCGGATCTCGATCTGACCGGCTATGGCTTCCGGGCATCGCGCGATGAGCTGTTCATCGTGACGCTCGAGAATCGTGCGGTCGTCCGCGACCAGTCTCCCGCCCCGCTCAATGAGACGCAGGGCGAGATCCGACTTTCCCGACCCGGCCGGCCCGCGAAACAGAACGGCCCTCCCGTCGACGGCGACGCAGGTTCCATGTACCGTGCAGTTCATCCCGCTCCCTTGCCCGACCGGTCCGGCGCCCGTGGATGGCGCACGACAAACCGCACTCCCGTTACCGTTTCATCCGTACCAGTCACATTTTCCGCGTGTATTGTTCCGCCAAGCGACCTGATGATCTCCCGACAGCCTGCCAGACCGATGCCGTGATGGCTGTGCTCCGGTTCGCCCGGCCGAATGGACCGAAACGGATCGAAGATCCTTTCCATGTCTTCCTGCTCGATGCCCGTGCCGCTATTCTCTACCGAGATGCGAACAAATTCCGGTTCCTTGAAGAACACCATACGGAGTGCGCCCCTTTCTTCAACAAAATTCTGCGCATTCGCTACCAATTCGTCAAAAATCATGTCAAAGAATCGCCAGCATGTACATAACTGTACCCCAGACATGTCATCCGCCTCAATTACAGAAAATGACACCCTGTTCATTTTCGTCTTGTTGAGACGATACAGTTCAATCCATTGTGTGACAGTTCTTGTTTCACGTTCCTCCGCATTTATATCTGCCTCCAGGGACTCAAAACTCACGACCCTCTCGGCTATGCGCCTCATGTTGTTCAAGGATGCCTTGAGCCGATTGATGTTCCTGCCTGCCCTTTCGTAATCCTTGTGCCCGATATCCTCTTCCACCAGCTCGGTGCAAATGGCCATACCCTCGATCGGGGACTTGAAGCTGTGAAACAGGGTGCTCGCGTACATCTTCCTGCGCTGAATCCTGCCCTCGAGTTCGCTGGTCATGTCCGCCAGTGACCTGGCCAGCACGCCAATTTCGTCCGGACGTTCCGCCACGGTCTTGAACACTCTCGCCCGGTCCGGCGCGTTCTGAGTTTCCAGCGCTGCGCCCGCCAGTTCGTGAAGCGGATGCGCAATCGTACGCGCCAGATACAATGCCAGAACTCCAAAACACACGACAATGAGCAGGAATCCCCCCACCGTGATGCTGAGGAACACACGGGAATACGGTTCGATCTTCAATTGTTCCTTGATCAACAACACATGGCCAACTGTCTCAGAATCGTTTATCAGAACAGGATGGTAGAACAGATCAACTGGTTGATCATTTATTTTGTACTCATGCCAAATTGCACCCGACTCATTTTGATGTGTCACATAGGGTACACCTTTTCTGATCTCAGGGCAGTTGTTCCCTGGTTCTTCTTCCGGAGACGGAAACGGGAGCAGCAACGCAGCTGGAACCGGTGGTGGTGCATGTCGAGGAATGTGATTCAGCCAGTTTTCCGCGCCTTCACTCACTCTGATTGTTTCTACATTCCAACTCGTCTGCACCTTGTTAAATGTTCTGCCATTTCTATATTCAATTACATTTAATTGATATGGTACATTATTCGTAGACTTTATTGCCTTGGTTTCATGTCCTGTTTCCATCCGGAAGCGGTCGGGAAGCACTCCGTGCACGCTCGTCCGGACCCGCGGGCCCGAGAACGTCATCAGGACAGCACCATACCCTTCGATGAACCGGCCCCACGCAGCCGGGGCCCTGCCCCTGAGGACTTGCATCACGTGATAGTGGCCTGACGCTTCCCTGCTGCCGGGTTCGGGCGGGCGTGGCCGGGACTTCCGCGTCAGCAGCCCTCCATGAGCATCGTAGATGCAGACAGTGGTCGGAACGCCTCCGGTACCGACCTCACCCCTGGTGTGCTCACTGCTGCGGAACCTCTCCTCGGCAAGGAACCGGCCCACGGCATCGGCAATCCCGCTTACCGTTCCGGCATGAAGTCTGCTTGCTCCTTGCCCGCCCGGATCAGGATCCGATGCAAAGGTGTCGGCGACAAGCTGCGCGATGAACCTGGCGGAATCCTGGTTTCTGCGCAGCGCCTCTTCCCTCTCACCAGGCTGAAGCACTACGAATGCGAGCATGGCGCAGAGGAAGAGCGTGACCGGAACCAGTGCGGTCAGGACGAACTTGTGGGAAACGCGTGCGGTCTTCAGCCACGACGTGCCAGCATTCACAACCGATCGGGCGTTTCGAAGAATTCCTGCACGTTCTGCCATGTGCTCTTTCATGTCGTGCTCAGCTCACAGACAGTATAACATGTACCTTTATTTTATCCACTTATAACCCTGAGCATGAACAGTCTTTATTTTATCAAACTCCGGGTCAACATTTACAAATGCCTTCCTGATTCTCTTCATGTGATCCTTGATGTGATTGTTGGAGTTCGCCATTCGTCCTGGTCCCAGGGCTTCGGCAAGCTGGCTCCGTGAGAGGGTGTGATCCGGATACCGCGCAAGTGAATGGACGATCTGGTAGGCGTCCGGAGTCAGAGCGACATGTTTTCCTTTCCACGTTACACTTCTGTCATCCTCCTGCAGTATCAATCCCTCAACTTGCAACACCTTGTCTTTGGTTGTTCTTACAGTTGTTTCGACTAATCCCTTCCTGTGTCGAACAATCAATGATGATGCCATGTCTCTTATGGATTTCAACGAGGTTTCCTTTGGAACAAATGACAAGGAGTAACTTCTAAACTCTTCCGCCCTCAATTCTCTATCAAATTCACTCTCAATAATTGTCGGCATGGGATTGAAGCTGGGATCCTTCGGAACATGCGTGTTTGCACCACTGTCAATAGATCTCTGATGGTATTCGAGATCCGTATAGGCTGACAGTGCCATGATTGGAGCATTACTCTTTGTTCTATAGTATTTAATGAGTTTGTATCCGCTGTCAGGTTCATCCAGCCAAATATCCTGAATGATCAAATCAATTCCGGTGTACGTTTGATTGAATGTTTCTTTCGCATCCTTGTAAAACTTGCACTCCAGGACCTCGTAGCCCATGCGGCACAACCCTTCAGCCAATGGAATACGAAAATCTGCCGAGTCATCAACCAGCAGAATGCACCCCTTGTCGCCTGACCGAGCCATGGTGATCTCCCCGTCGAGACCAGGTTCCGCGCTCGATACTCTGCCATGAAAGTGGCAAGTGAGCCCGGCCTGCTGCCACAATTGTCGCCGCGTGCACCGGGTTGTCCCGTTGGCTCGGGGTCACCGACGCGCGTGTGTCACGGGCCACGCTGTCCGGACCCGGAGCCCGTGCGGGCCCGAGGCTGCCCTCCCTCCGCATCGACCTTCCGTCAGCGGTTGATTTTCGTGCGCCGATAAACCAAACAGTCACATTCGCGCGAACGATCCGGTACCCTCGCAGCGCGACAGTCTGTTGTGGAGGATACCATACCATGGTCCGCGAACCCGCCGACCGCGCGCCTTTGGCAACGCACGGGCTGTTCGACCTTGCGCGCGTCAATCGCAATCTGTCACTTCCGGCACTCTACCAGCATGCGATCCGGCGCAACGAGGCCACTGTCGCGCCGGGCGGAGCCCTTGTCGTCAATACCGGCGAACATACCGGTCGCTCGCCCCGTGACCGCTTCATCGTCAGGACCCCGGGGGTGGACGGGACCATTGACTGGGGTGCTGTGAACCAGCCGCTCGAACCCCGGGTCTTCGACGACATGCACAGGCGGGTGGCTGCGCATTTCGCCGACCGGGAAGTCTTCGTGCAGGACTGCATCGCCGGTGCCGACCCGTCCTACGGCATCCGGGTGCGCGTCGTGACCGAACTGGCGTGGTGCGCACTGTTCTCGCGCAACATGTTCATCCGGCCGCCGACAGGAGATGCCGCCGGGGCGGAGCCGGACTTCACCATCCTGCACGCCCCCGGTCTGCGGGCCCGGGGACAGTCCGACGGCCTCAACTCCGAGACCTTCATCCTGATCCATCTCGAGAAGCGCCTGGTGCTGATCGGCGGCACCGGATATGCCGGTGAGATCAAGAAATCCATCTTCGGTATTCTGAACTACCTGCTTCCCGACCGGAACGTACTGCCGATGCACTGTTCGGCCAATGTCGGGCTCCGGGGTGATACCGCCATCTTCTTCGGCCTGTCAGGAACCGGCAAGACCACCCTGTCGGCCGACAGCAGCCGCAGGCTGATCGGCGACGACGAGCACGGTTGGTCGGAATCCGGCGTCTTCAACTTCGAGGGCGGCTGCTACGCAAAGGTGATCAACCTCTCCGCAGAGGCCGAGCCCGAGATCTACGCGACCACCTCACGGTTCGGCACCGTGCTCGAGAACGTGGTGTTCGATTCGGTCACCCACGAACTCGATTTCGCCGACAATTCGCTGACCGAAAACACACGGGCCTGCTATCCGCTCGATTATGTCGGGAACACGGCCGACGGGTCCGGCGATCATCCCCGCAACGTCGTCATGCTGACCGCAGACGCCTTCGGGGTACTGCCGCCGATCGCCCGCCTGTCACCGGAACAGGCCATGTACCACTTCCTGTCCGGCTACACCGCCCGTGTCGCCGGAACGGAACGCGGTCTCGGTCGCCAGCCCGAAGCCACCTTCTCAACCTGTTTCGGTGCTCCGTTCATGCCAAGACAGGCAACGGTCTACGGCGAGATGCTGCGCCACAGGATCGCGGAGCACGGAGCAACCTGCTGGCTGGTCAACACCGGATGGTCCGGGGGCAAGGCCGGAGACGGCGGCCGGCGCATGCCGCTCGGGTACACACGGGCCATGGTCCGGGCCGCCCTTGACGGCGTTCTCGAGACGGTGCCGATCCGCGAGGACCGGCGTTTCGGTCTCCAGATACCCGAACACTGTCCCGATGTCCCGGAAGGGATTCTCCAGCCACGAGCCGCATGGCACGACAAGTCACACTACGATGTGACGGCAGCAGACCTCTGCAGCCGGTTCATCGAGAACTTCCGGCCGTTCGAGAACCAGGTCAGCGAAACCGTGCGCGCGGCCGGTGCCCGCGCCGTCTGACTGCACGCGACCCTCCGGCAGCGCGGCCCTCCCCCCTCCTCAGAAGGGACCTGCACATGAACGGTGCCGAATCACTCGTCCGCACACTGGTGCGAAGCGGCATAGACACCAGCTTCACCAATCCCGGCACATCGGAGATGCACTTTGTCGCCGCGCTTGATCGCATTGGCGGCATGCGGTGCGTCCTCGGCCTGTTCGAGGGGGTGGTGACGGGCATGGCCGACGGCTACGCCCGCATGATGGACCGCCCGGCCGCAACCCTGCTCCACCTCGGTCCGGGCTTCGGGAACGGCATCGCCAACCTGCACAATGCCCGCAAGGCGCATTCGGGCATCGTCAATATTGTGGGTGATCACGCCACCTATCACGTCCGCCACAACGCGCCACTGACTGCCGATATCGAAGGCCTGGCCAGGCCTGTTTCCCACTGGATCCGGACGTCACCGTCGGCCCGTGATGTTGCGCGCGACGGTGCACGGGCGGTGCAGGCCGCGCGGACGGGAGCAGGGCGGATCGCCACGCTGATCCTGCCGGCCGATACGGCGTGGAACGAGGCCGGGAGCGATGACCCGGCACCCGTGCCGGTCCCCCGGCGGACCGGTGCCGCGGCCGACGCGATCAGGACCGCCGCGGGCGCGCTCGCATCGGGCGAGAACACCCTCATCCACATGACGGGACGGGCCCTGCGCGAGGACGCGCTCAGGCTGGCCGGACAGATCCGCAGCAAGACCGGATGCAGGCTCTCCTGCATGACGGCAAATGCGCGATGGCAACGCGGAGCCGGGCGGGCGTATGTCGAACGCATCCAGTATCCGGTCGACGTGGCTCTTCGCCAGTTGCATGACGTCCGGCACATCATCCTTGTCGGAACCGATGCTCCGGTTGCCTTTTTCGCCTACCCGGACCGTCCGAGCGTGCTGGTACCCGAGGGCTGCCGGGTGCACCGCCTGGCCGACATCAACCACGACCACCTGGCTGTGCTGCAGTCCCTCGTTGACGAACTCGACGCGCACGACGCGCCCGAGCTCGAGAACCGCGATCCTCCTGACCTGGCAACCGGCGCCCTGACGACGGAAGCGATCGCACGCGCGCTGGGACACCACATGCCGGAAAACGCGATCCTGGTGGACGAGTCCGTCACCTCCGGTCGCGGTTTCATGCCCTTTACCCGCAACGCGGCTCCCCACGACTGGCTGGCGCTGACCGGCGGGTCGATCGGCTACGGGCTTCCGTGCGCCACCGGCGCCGCCCTCGCCTGTCCTGACCGGAAGGTGATCTGCACCGAGGGCGACGGATCGGCGATGTATACGATCCAGGCCCTGTGGACGCAGGCTCGCGAAGGGTGCGACGTGGTGACAATCCTGTTCAACAATCGCAGCTACGCGATACTGAAGGGCGAACTCGCCAACGTCGGTGCCGGAAACCCCGGGCGCACCGCCCTCGACATGCTCGACCTCGACCGCCCGGATCTGGACTGGTGCCAGCTCGCCGGTTCCATGGGAGTACCCGCGACCCGGGCGACGACCGCCGAGGAGTTCAATGGCCAGATGGCACGCGCAGTCGCCGAACCGGGTCCGCGGCTGATCGAGGTTGTCCTGTAGTGGACGGCCACTGCGAACCGCTTCCATGCGGCAATGATGTCCGACCAGCGACGCAGGCGGAAAAGCCGGGATCCGCTGCCCGCGGCAGGCGGCTCAATGGCGATAGTCGGGCTCGAGCCGGTCAAGCACCCTGCGCAAGGCCGTGAAGTGACGATCGGCAATCTTGGGCGCCTCGGCCGCAAACTGCTGGCGTGAAACCGCCCTGATCCGGTCCGACACCCGCCGCAGCGGCCCGCCCTGCGCTCGCGCCAGAACCTGGAACATTGCGGCGCGCTCGAGGTAGTAGAGGTCGTTGAACGCATCGGCGACCGTCGGACCGGTCACCACGACACCGTGACTGGCCATGAACAGGATGGTGCCGTTTCCCAGTTTCCGGGCCAGCCGGTCGCCCTCGTCGGTGGACAGCGCCAGCCCGGTGTAGTCATCGTCGTAGGCAATGCGTCCGTCGAACAGCAACGCGTTCTGCTCGGCCATCTCGAGCCTGCCGTCCTCGATCAGGGTGATCGATGTGGCATAGGGCATGTGGGTGTGGAGCACGCAGGCCGCATGGGGCGCTCCGACATGAATACGGCTGTGAATGCAGAAAGCGGTATCCTCAACCGTGTTCTCGCCCTCGAGCACGGCGCCCGTCTCATCGCACAGGACCAGCGAAGACGCGGTGACCTCCGACCAGTGCCAACCGTACGGATTGATCAGGAAGCGGTTGCCGCGTACGACGCCGTCGCTGTCCGGCACCACCAGGGAAAAGTGATTGTCCACACCCTCGTGCAGGTTCAGCCTCGCCGCCCAGCGCAACGCACACGCAAGGTCAACCCGCAGGTGTTCGAGATCGGCATTCACGGGCCTGAACCTCCCCTTGACCAGAACCGACGGTTCAATCCCTTCGGACGGTCCAACGGGCTATTCGGCTGCAACCGCAGTCACGTTGCCCACGGCCCCCGACGCGACCACGCGGTCGAACTCGGCCCCGGAGTATCCCAGCACCTCGCCCAGGACTTCGGCCGTGTGCTCGCCGAGCAGCGGTGAACGGACAACCTCGGCCTCGCTGTCAGAAAGCTTGATCGGACAGCCAACCGTCAGGTAGGGGCCACGTTCCGGATGATCCACCTCGACGATGGTACCGGTTTCCCGAAGCGACGGTTCCTCCGACAGTTCCTTCATCGACAGGATCGGACCGCACGGAATGTCCAGCGGATTGCACGCATCCATCACCTCGAACTTGGTCCGGGTGCGTGTCCACTGCTCGATCCGGTCGAAGACCTGCGGGATCTTGTCGAGACGGGCCGCCGGCGTTGCGTACTCCGGATCGTCCTTCCAGCCCGGCTCGCCGATCAGATCACAGATCCGGCCCCAGGCGGCCGCCTGGGTAATGAAGTAGACATAGGCATCAGGGTCGGACTCCCAGCCCTTGCACTTGAGAATCCACCCTGGCTGTCCGCCCCCGGAATCATTGCCGGCGCGCGGCGTTGCCTCACCGAACGGTATGCCCTGGCCAAACTGGCTGTATTCCTTGAGGGGACCGCATTCCAGGCGCTGCTGATCCCGCAGCTTCACGCGGCACAGGTTGAGGACACCGTCCTGCATCGCGGCAAGGACCTTCTGGCCCCGACCGGTCTTCTCGCGCTGGAACAGCGCGGACACGATGCCGAGCGCCAGATGCAGACCGGTTCCGCTGTCACCGATCTGGGCTCCGGTCACCATTGGCGGACCATCAAGAAACCCGGTCGTCGACGCGGCGCCGCCAGTGCACTGGGCCACGTTCTCATAGACCTTGCAGTCCTCGTACGGACCGGGACCGAAGCCCTTGACCGACGCCAGGATCATGCGCGGATTGATCTGCTGGATACGCTCCCATCCGAACCCCATCCGGTCGAGTGCACCGGGTGCGAAATTCTCCACCATGACGTCACAGGCGCGAATCAGGCGTTCCAGCACCTCCTTGCCGGTCTCGTGCTTGGTGTTGATCTCGATCGAGCGCTTGTTGTGGTTCAGCATGGTGAAGTAGAGCGAGTCCGCCCCGGGAACATCGACCAGCTGCTTGCGGGTGGCGTCCCCGACCCCTGGCCGTTCCACCTTGATGACATCCGCTCCGAGCCATGCCAGCAGCTGAGTGCAGGTCGGACCGGACTGGACGTGTGTGAAATCCAGGATCCGTACCCTGTCCAGCGCCTTGCCCATCGCGACCTCCATCCTGTCTGCCACGCCCACGTACCGTCCCGGGTGCCTGTCTATACAGACCGCACCCGGCACTGGCAAACCTCCGCACGACACCGCACCGGCTTCCGCAGAATCAGGCGCCTTGCCACCGCCACACCCGACGGAAACGCTCGCCTCGTGGCGTCCGGGAACCCCCGTTCGGTCAGGCCGCCGCCCGTGCGTGCTGGGCCAGTCGCGGCATGATCTCCTCGGCTAGCATGGTCATCGACCGGCGGCAGAACACCGGATCATCCCACTCGTGCGCCATGGCGGTCAGGACACCGAACGGCCCGACGCGATCACGCAGGGCTACCAGCTTGTCCATCACCGTGCCGGGCGAACCGAAGGCGACCTGGGATTCGGCAATCTCGCTCCAGGTCACGTTGTCGGGATCGGGGTGATCATCCGGCGCGGCAAACCTTGCGATGCCGCGTGCACGAATGGAGCTCTCGAAATAACGGAACCAGAAGGCCATCGGGCCGTCGGGATCCAGCACGTAGTCCCGTGCCTCCTCGTCCGACTGTGCGACGACGATGCTGCGCGAAACCCGCCAGATCGACGGGTCCGGACGCCGTCCTGCCCGTTCGCACCCCTCGGCATACCGCTCCCAGTGGCTCGCCGTGTAGCGCGGCTGCAGGAAGGCCGCGCCCGAAATCGGAATCCACCCGTTTTCCCCGGCCATCAGTGCACTTCCGGATCCCGGAGACATGATTGAAATCGCGATCGGGGGATGTGGTTTCTGGTACGGCCTGATGAAGTGACCGACGCCGAACTCCGAGCGGTCCATGTCCTGTATCCGCACCGCCCACTGTTCTCCCGCACGGTCATACGGCGGTTCCTGCTGCCATATGGCCAGGATGTGCTCGATCGACTCGCGGACCAGGGCGCCGCGATCGGTGTCGCCGCCGACCTCGAAGAGCTCGACGTCGGAGGACAGGCTCCCGGTTCCGATCCCCATCAGGAACCGTCCGCGGGAGAGATGGTCGAACAGCGCGGCCTGCCCCGCGACCTGGGCCGGATGTTGATTGGGCAGGCAGAACACCCCGGTCCCGAGCTTGATGGTGCGGGTCTCGTTGAGCAGGGTCGCGAGGAATACGAGCGGTGCCGTGATCGGCTCGACCGTTGCACTGGCATGCTCGCCGATCCAGCACTCCTCGAACCCCAGCCTGTCCGCCAGGATGATGGTCTCGCGATCTTCTTCGAGAACCTGAGTCAGGTCCCTGGCCGGATCGTGCACCGGCTGCATGAATAGTCCCAGACGCATCGTCCTCTCCCTCGCGACATGGCCACACCGACCGGATAGTAGCGTATCACCCCGCCCGCTTCCACGCCGGTCGGTCGGAAGGCGCGCGTGTTGTGGTGAGCCCGGCGTGCGGACCGGATCAGGACAGCATCGGTCTGCCGCCACAAAACGCATTTCACCGGGTCGTCGGCCGCCTGACACCGGTCGTGTTCCGTCCCCAGGGCAGGGCCCTGTGAAAACAGGCGACGCAGACTGATCTGCCGTTCGTCACGCTGGAGAAATCGGACAGGGACTACTCTTTCGCGACACTGTGTGCCGACAACCCGGTCTCTCCGGCCCTGTTTCACCGGGAATCCCGGAACTCCGCGTCACCGGATGTCCCGCAATCCGGTCCGTCAGCCGGTTGGTGGCACCACACGAAGCAGGAAACGGATCACCGACTGCGCGAACAGGTCGTTCCTGTCGCCGGCCACCATGTGCGCCGCGTTCCCCACACGGGCGTACTCGGCATGCGGCACCTGTTCGAGGAAGGCGCGGGCACCCTCCTCGCTCAGCACGTCCGACATACCGCCACGGACCAGCAGCACCGGCAGGTCCAGGCTGTCGGCCGCGTCCGAGAGGCGCTGCCGGTACCCGGGGTCACCGACCTGGGACAGGCGGCGCGCCGGGTCCCAGTGCCAGACGTACTTTCCGTTCGCGGCCAGCCTGACGTTCTTCGCCAGTCCGTCGAGGGTGCGCGGGCGCTTGCGGTGCGGCTGGTATTGCGCGATCGCCTCGGCAACCTCCTTCAGACTGTCGAACCCTTCCGGCTTCTGGTCCATGAAGTGCCGAATCCTGGCGCGTCCGTCCGCCTCGATCCGGGGCGCAATGTCGACCATGACCAGGGCCCGTGCCTCGACCCGCCGCTCGCCGACAGCAACCAGGGCGGTGGCACCTCCCATGGACGCTCCCACCAGTACCGGGGGGAAGGTCTCCAGTTCACCGATCACGCAGCCAAGATCGGCAACCATCCGGTCGACGCCGTAGCCGTCCCTTCCCGCCCAGTCGGAATCACCGTGGCCGCGCGCGTCGAAGGCGATCGCGTGGTACCCCGCAGCTCCCAGCCGCTGACCGGCGCCCCGCCAGGAGTGCCGGGTCTGGCCGCCGCCGTGCATCAGGATCACCGGCGGGCCGTCCGGATTTCCCCAGCTGTCGGCTGCAAGACGAATTCCCCCGTGACCCGTCCACACGTGCCGGGGTTCCGGGGTTCCGGGCAACCGTTCGCCTGCGCTCATTGCGGTTCCTTCTCCGGTCAGGATCGAGCGCGCGAAGCTTGCCGCGAGTCCCCGCCACGTCAAGGGGCGTGACGCCACCCCGGACACTGGTTCATGATCCATCCAGGCGGCGCGGTGCGGAGCACCGGGATGTCGATCGGACAGAACGAGGGGGGGCCGCCGGGCAGGCACCCGGTTTCAGGGGCGCAGACAATGATCATCGACAGTATCGAAGCCGTGCCGCTACGCATCCCGCTTTCGCGGGACTTCGGCGGCAGTGTCTACACAGTGACGTCCCGGTGCACGGTGGTCACGCGGCTTCAGGTTCGCGATGGTCCGCTGGCCGAGATCTACAACGGTGACAATCGCAGTCACGGGGTCGGGATCGCAAGCCTGATCAACGACCGGCTTGCACCCCTGGTGACGGGCGGTGACGTGCGCGACTGGCAACGCCACGCCGCGCGCCTCGAAGCGGAGATACCCGGTGCCGCCATGTCTCCCGAACTGATGATGCAGGCCATCGCCTGCGTCGACTGCGCCATCTGGGATGCAGCCGCACGTTGCTACGAGACCAGCGTGTCACGGCTGCTCGGCGGTTACCGCCGGGAAATGCCGATCATTTCGATCGGCGGATACTACCAGGACGGCAAGACCGCGTCCGACCTCGCCCGGGAAATGCGTCTCCTGCGTGACCGCGGCATGGCTGGCTGCAAGGTGAAGGTCGGCGGGATGTCGCCTCAGGAGGATGCAGAGCGGGTAAGGGCGGCACGTGACGGCGCAGGACCCGACTTCATGCTCGCGGTCGACGCCAACCGAGGGTGGTCGTGGCGTGACGCCGCGCGGTTTGCCGGTCTCGTGGAGCATCTCGACATCGCCTGGTTCGAGGAACCCTGTCACTGGTTCGACGACATCGACGGCATGCGTGAACTGCGCGGACGGACCTCGATACCGATCAATGCCGGCCAGAGCGAAATCACCGGCCAGGCGATGCGCCGGCTGATCAACTCCGGCGCCGTCGACATGGTCAACAATGACGCTTCGGAGTCCGGCGGGGTGTCAGGCTGGTTGCGTGTCGCCGGACTGGCAAGACTTGCCGGTCTGACGATGACCCACCACGAGGAGCCACAGATCGCGCTCCACCTGCTGGCGGCACATCCTCACGGGTACTGCGTCGAGTGCTTTGCAGACCCGGAACGCGACCCGCTGTGGAACGGGATGCTCAGCACCGGACCGGAAATCGGCGACGGGGTCATCCGGCTTGTCGGTGAGGCCGGTTTTGGGGTGACGATCGATCCCGATGCGGTTACACGCTACAGAATATGAACGGGGACACCTGGCGCGGGGTGATGGTGGACAGGCAATGAGCATCTGGGGAAAGGTCATTGGCGGGGCGGCGGGGCTCGCACTCGGCGGGCCGATCGGCGCACTGCTGGGCGCCGTTGCCGGCCATGCCGTCGACCGGATGACCACGTCGCAGCCGGATGTCCCCGACGAGGAGGCATCGACCCACAAGGTCGCGTTCACCATCGGGGTGATCGTGCTGTCGGCAAAGATGGCCAAGGCCGATGGTGTCGTCACCCACGACGAGGTCAGGGCGTTCCGCGAGGCCTTCCACGTACCGGAAAGCGAGGCAGGCAACGTCGCCAAGGTCTGGAATCAGGCGCGTCGCGACGTCAGCGGGTTCGAAACCTACGCCAGGCAGATCGCGCGGCTGTTCAGCGCCGGCTCGCCGGTACTCGGGGAACTGCTCGTCAGCCTGCTGCACATCGCCAAGGCCGACGGGATCGTCCACGAGAACGAGCTTGCCTACCTGAAGCGCATCGCCGAGATCTTCGGCTTCGACCCCGACGCGTTCCAGAAGCTGCTCGCCATGCACGACGCTGCCCCCGACGAGGATCCCTACCAGGTGCTTGGAGTCACGACTCGCACCTCCGATGACGAGATCAAGGCCACCTACCGGCGCCTGATCCGCGAGCACCACCCCGACCGCCTGGTCGCGCAGGGCCTGCCGGAGGAATTTGTCCGCCAGGCAAACGACAGGATGGCGGCGATCAACGCAGCCTACGACAGGATCACGCGGAGTCGTTCCCTGGCGTGACGGTTCCGGGCCGTTCGCTGCGGGTGTGGCCGTCCCGCAGGAGCGCCCAGCCGCCACCTGCCCCGGTCCCGGAGTGACCGGAACGATGCCCGGGCCGGCAGGGGGAGCGACGCCGGGATCCTCCGCGGCCGGACCCCGTACCCGCATGCCCGGACAGTCTTGCCACGCGTCTTGACGACCGATCATGAACAAATCATGATCACAAAATGAACAATGATTGCCGGGTTTCATGCATGACATCGCTGCCGGCCGTGCCCCGGCGGATCCTGTATCTCTGGCTGCCGGGCCTGGCGCTCGAGCGGCTCGACACTGCATTCGGTGCCGGCCCGACAGTCATCGTGCATGGCGCGAGCGGCCGCCGCGAGGTCATCGCTGCCTGTCCCCTGGCACTGGCAGCCGGTATCACCCCGGGTCGGTCGGCCGCGGACGCCCGTGCCCTTGTACCGGGCCTGCACATGCTTCCGGCGGACCCGGATGGCCAGCGGGCAACACTCGAGACCCTCGCCGACTGGTGCGGCCGCTATTCTCCGACGGTGTCCACCGACCCGCCGGCGCAGATCCGCGGTGACGGCGGGATGTGGCTCGACGTGACCGGTTGCGCACACCTGTCCGGCGGCGAGACGGCATTGTGCCGCGATATCCATGCCCGGCTGACCGGGCTCGGCTGGACCGCCCGGATCGCTCTTGCCGACACCCCCGGTGCAGCCTGGGCAGTTGCCCGGTTCTCGAGCCCCGACCTGGTGGTGGTGCTCCCGGGCGCCCAGCGGGCCGCGATCAGCCCGTTGCCGGTCGCGGCACTGCGCCTGCCGGCAGAAACCGCCGAGGCCCTCGGAAAGGTCGGAATGCGCCGCATCGGAACCCTGTTCGAGGTTCCCCGTGCATCGATTGCCCCGCGTTTCGGCAGGGAGGTGACGCTCCGGATCGACCAGGCCCTGGGCACGGCGCCGGATCCGCTGCCGCATCGCCCCTTTGCCGTGCCGCACCGGGTGGGGATGTCCGTGCCGGAACCGGTGGGCACCCGCGATGCTCTCGAGCACCTGGCCCGGAACCTGCTGCAGCGGCTGATCGCACGCATGGCACGCGCAAGTCTCGGGATCCGCCGGCTCGAACTGGTCTTTCGCCGGGTGGACGGATCGGCACAGTGCCTTGCGGTCGGCACCAGTCGGTGCTCACGCGACGTCGCCGCCCTCTGGCGGCTGTTCGCGCAGCACCTCGATACGGTCGATCCCGGCTTCGGCATCGAGGCCGCATTCCTCGATGCCGTCATCGTCGAACCGTTCCTGGCAGAAACCCCGGACTTCTCCGGCAGGGGCGATGGTGTCGGACTGGCCGACCTGCGCGACCGGATCACCAACCGTCTCGGCACTGCAGCGGTCACGCGGGCAGTCCCGCAATCAAGCCACCTGCCGGAACTGGCGGAAGTCCGGACCCGGGCCTGCCGGTCCGGCTGGCCGGCCGACGCGCCGGGTCCCCGCCGCGACCGGCCGCTGCACCTGCTGCATCCGCCGGAACCGGTGACGGCGGTCGCGCTTGTCCCCGACCATCCACCGGTCCGGTTTCGCTGGCGCGGGACCGATATCCGCGTCGTCTGCGCAACCGGACCGGAACGACTGGCACCGGAATGGTGGCGGGAAACCCGGCGGATCCGGACCCGCGACTACTTCCGGGTCGAAGACGGGGACGGCCGGCGCTACTGGCTGTTCCGCGAAGGTCTTGCCGAGCGCGGTGAAACACCAGCCTGGCACCTGCATGGCCTGTTTGCCTGATCATGGCCGACTACGCCGAACTGCAGATGACCAGCAATTTCAGCTTCCTGCGTGGAGCGTCACACCCGGGCGAGCTGATGGAGACCGCCGCGGCACTCCGGTACCGGGCTGCGGCACTTGCCGACCGCAACAGCCTGGCCGGCATCGTCCGCGCCCACGAGGCCGCCCGGGCAACCGGCATTCGCCTGATCGTCGGGGCCCGGCTCGATCTCGAGGACGGCGCGAGCCTGCTCTGCCTGCCCCGCACCCCTGCCGCCTATAGCCGGCTGACCCGGTTGCTGACCCGCGGCAAACGGCGTGCGGCCAAGGCCGCCTGCCGGTTGTGGCGCACCGATGTCCGGGACTGTGCCGACGACCAGATCCTGATCGTCCTGCCCCCGCCGCTCCATGCAACACTCGGCTTCGCGAACGAACTGTCGGACTGGAGCCGCATGGTTCCGGGGGCGGTCTACCTCGCCGGCAGCATCCGGCATGACGGGGCTGACGCCGACCGGCTGGCAGACCTGGCCTTGCTTGCCAGGGACTGCGGAACACCACTGGTGGCAACCAACGACGTGCTCTACCACCGCGCGGACCGGCGGCCGCTGCAGGACGTTCTGACCGCGATCCGGCTGCGCTGCCCGGTCAGCCGGGCGGGGTACCGGCTCCACGCCAATGCCGAACGGTACCTGAAGCCTCCCGAGGAAATGGCGCGGCTGTTCAGGCACCATCCGGATGCACTGGCCCGCAGTCTCGAAATCGCCGATCGCTGCCGGTTTTCCCTCGACACCCTTCGCCACGACTACCCCGAGTCACCGGTCGCCCCGGGCCGCACGCCGCAGCAGGAACTCGAGGCCCGCACACGCGCCGGCGCGGCGCACCGCTATCCCGGCGGCGTCCCGCAGAAGGTCCGGCGCCAGAACGAACACGAGTTGACCCTGGTCGGCCGTCTCGGCTACGCACCGTATTTCCTGACGGTTCACGATATCGTCACCTTTGCCCGGCAACGAGGCATTCTCTGCCAGGGGCGCGGCTCGGCCGCGAACTCCTCCATCTGCTACTGTCTCGGCATCACCGCCGTTGACCCCGATACCTCCGACCTCCTGTTCGAACGGTTCATCAGCGAGGAACGCAACGAACCGCCGGATATCGACGTGGACTTCGAGCATGAGCGGCGCGAGGAGGTGATCCAGCACATCTACGCGACCTACGGCCGCGACCACGCGGCACTGGTCGCCACGGTCATCCGGTACCGGCTCCGCTCGGCACTGCGAGATGTCGGCAAGGCCATGGGGCTCTCACCCGACGTCACCAGCAGTCTGGCCGGCCAGATCCGCAACTGGGACGACCGCAGCGGGCTGCGCGCGCAGGTCCGCGAACTCGGGCTGGACCCGGCCGATCGCACTCTGCAGCAGGTCCTGGTCCTCGCCCGGCAGCTTGCCGGTTTCCCGCGGCACCTCTCGCAGCATGTCGGCGGCTTCGTCATCACCCGGGGCCGGCTCGACGAACTGGTGCCGATCGAGAACGCGGCCATGCCGGAGCGGACCGTCATCGAGTGGGACAAGGATGATCTCGAGGCTCTCGACATCCTGAAGATCGACGTGCTCGCGCTCGGAATGCTGACCTGCCTGCGCAAGGGGTTTGACCTGGTCCGCCGCCATCACGGGCGCGACCTCGATCTCGCCAGTGTTCCGACGGACGATCCGGCCGTCTACGACATGCTGTGCGCCGGTGATTCCCTCGGTGTGTTCCAGATCGAGAGCCGGGCCCAGATGGCCATGCTGCCGCGGCTGAAGCCGCGCTGCTTCTACGACCTGGTGATCGAGGTTGCCATCGTTCGGCCCGGACCGATCCAGGGCGACATGGTCCACCCGTACCTGCGGCGGCGCAACGGCGAGGAACCGGTCAGCTTCCCGTCCGCCGATCTCGAATCCGTCCTTGGCAAGACCCTCGGCGTGCCGCTGTTCCAGGAACAGGCCATGCGGATTGCCATCGTCTGCGCCGGTTTCACGCCGTCGCAGGCCGACCGCTTGCGAAGGGCCATGGCAACCTTCCGCGCCCCCGGCAACATCGGACAGTTCGAGGAGAAGATGGTCAGCGGAATGGTGGCGCGCGGCCATGACCGTCGCTTCGCCGAACAGTGTTTCCGGCAGATCCGGGGGTTCGGAAACTACGGGTTTCCGGAGAGCCACGCGGCGAGCTTCGCGCTCCTGGCCTACATCTCGAGCTGGATGAAATGCCACGTGCCGGCGGCCTATGCCGCCGCTCTGCTGAATTCGCAGCCCATGGGGTTCTATGCCCCGGCACAGATTGTCGGCGACGCCCGGGAGCACGGGGTGACCGTCCTGCCTGCGGATGTCAACCGGATCGGCTGGGACTGCGATCTCGAGCCGGACCGCCCCGACTGGCCGGCGCTGCGCCTCGGGCTGCGCCTGGTCAAGGGATTGCGGCAGCAGGATGCGGACACCATCGTCCAGCACCGCGGCTCCGGCTACCGCACACCGCTCGAGCTTGCCCTGCGAACCGGTCTCGATGCCCCGGTTCTCGAGAAACTGGCCCGCGGTGACGCCTTCGGGTCCATGGGCCTGTCCCGGCGCGATGCCTTCTGGGCCATTCGCGGCATTGCCGCCGCATCGGGGGGCGCACCCCTGCCACTGTTTGCGGCCACGGGCCTGCACCCGGTCGGGCAGGAACCCGACATCAGCCTGCCGCCCGCCCCGCTCGGCGAAGAGGTGGTCGATGACTACGAGGCGCTGCGGCTGTCGCTGAAGGCCCATCCCCTGGCCCTGCTGCGGGGTCACCTTGCGGCCGCCGGCTACCGGCCCTGCGAACGGCTCACGACGATCGAGGCCGGCCGCCGCATCCGGGTCAGCGGCCTGGTTCTCGCCCGGCAACGGCCCGGGACCGCCCAGGGCGTGGTCTTCATCACGCTCGAGGACGAGACCGGGACCGCCAATCTCGTTGTGTGGCCGGACCGGTTCGAGCGGTTCCGGCGCACCGTCATTTCAGCACGGCTGCTCGGCGTCACCGGCACGGTGCAACGCGAGGGACTGGTGGTCCATGTCATCGCCGATGGCCTCGATGACCTCACCGCGGAACTCGAGCGGCTGACCGATGCGGCCGGCCCCGCCACCGGGTCAACGACCCAGCCACTGCGGGTACATCCACGCAGGATGCGGCCGGGCCTGCGGGTAACCAGCCGGGATTTCCACTGAAAGGCTCCCGTCGATCCCTGTCGCGCGGGATGCAGATCGGGTACCGGGACCGGACCTTCCGCACCGGGCTGGAACGGCAAGACCGTGGCCTGTAGCCTGCCGCGCCGGCAGGAACGGTGACGGAGACAGATGGATGCAGACCCGTCATGGCCGGACGGCAGCCCCGTCCTGCGGGTCAACACCGCAGCCGACCACCTGGTACCACGCCAGCGCCCGCCCGTTCGCTGCCCTGGCCCCGCTTGACGAAACGGTCGATGCCGACGTCTGCGTGGTCGGCGGCGGCCTGACCGGTGTTTCGGCGGCACTCGCACTGGCCGAGCGCGGCTACCGGGTGATTCTGCTCGAGGCCGGTCGGATCGGGGACGGCGCATCGGGCCGCAACGGCGGCCAGCTGGTTACCGGCTTCAGCTGCGACATGCGCGAACTCCGCCGCCACGCCGGACTGGCCGCTTCTCGCGACATGTGGGACATGGGGATCGAGGCCATGGACCTGGTCCGTTCCAGGGTTGCGCGTCACGAGATCGACTGCGACCTGCGGCGCGGCTACCTGTTCGCCGCCGGAACCCCGAGACAGCGTGCCGATCTAGCCGGGACGGCCGAGGACTGGGCGTCGGTGTACCGGTACACGGGACCCCGTCTGCTGGCTCGTCCTGACCTCGCCCGGCTTGTCGGAAGCGACAGCTACGTCGCCGGCCTTGCCGATCCCGGAGGCGGCCAGATCCATCCCCTGGAATATCTGCGCGGCCTTGCCGCCGCCGCGCGCCTGGCCGGGGCCGCAATGTTCGAGCACAGCCGGGTCCTGGCCGTCGAACGCACGGGCGCGCGCAGTTGCGTGCGCACCGCGCGGGCGGAGGTGCGGGCCCGGTTCGTCGTGCTGGCGGGCAATGCCTACCTCGAGGGGCTGCACCCGCCGCTGCACGCCCGGCTGGCGGCGGTTGCAAGCCACGTCGCGGTCACGCCGCCACTGCCGGCAGACACCCTTCGGCGTATCATGCCGGGCAATGTCGCGGTCTGCGACTGGGCGCCGGCACCGGACTACTACCGGGTTACCGGGGACGGCCGGCTGCTGTTCGGGGCCGGTGCGCGCTACCGTCCGGGCGACAACGGCGGCAGGGACCGCTTCCTGAAACGGCGGATCGCCCGGGTCTTCCCCTCGCTCGATCCGGTGGAGCTGGACTGCTCGTGGACCGGGCTCATCGGAGTGACCAGGACCCGGATCCCCGACATCGGCCGAAGCGGTCCCGACCTGTTCCACGCTCAGGGATTTTCCGGGCACGGGGTGGCGCTCACCGGGCTGGCCGGCACCCTCGTCGCCGAGGCGGTGGCCGGGACTGCCGAGCGGTTCGATGTCTTCGCGGCACTCCGGCACCGGCCGTTTCCGGGCGGGGTGATGCGAGGGCCGCTGCTGGCGCTGGCCGTGAACTGGTACCGGCTGCGCGACCGGCTCGGCTGACCGTTACAGCCGGGGGACGACCTCGGCGGCAAACCGTTCCATTTCCCGCTTCTGGGCCTCGGCATCATCGCCCCGGTAGCGCACGATCACCGTTCCGATCCCGGCGTCGAGAATCATCCGCAGGTCGCCGAGGATCTCGTCGGGGGAACCGCTGCCGATGTCGCGGCCACCCCAGGGACCCGGACGCGCTTTGCCCGGGGCGATGAAGATCTTGAAGGCAAGGTCGAGGCTGCCGGGATCCCGGCCGGCATCGGCGGCAAGTCGACGCAACGCGGCCAGCCGCTCGGTCAGCATGGGCCGGTCGAGTGCCACCGCCAGCCACCCGTCACCGTGGCGGACCACCCGGCGCAGGGCCGGGTCCGACACACCGCCCACCAGGATCGGCGGGTGCGGGCGCTGGACCGAACCCGGGTTTGAATGCACCGGATCGAACCGCGTGGTCTCGCCCAGGTAGGAAACCTCGCCCCCGGCACAGACGGCCTTGAACACCTCGAGCGCCTCGTCGGTCGCCCGGCCTCGCCGCGCGTGGTCGGCCCCAAGCGCCTCGAATTCCTCCCTGAGCCAGCCGACACCGGCGCCGAGTGTCACCCTGCCGCCGGAAAACCTGTCGATGGTGACAAGCATGCGGGCGGTCAGCAGAGGATGGCGGTACGGCATGATCAGGACCGCCGTTCCGAGTCGGACCCGGCGGGTGGCGCCCGCCAGCACACCGAGAGTGGCGAGCGGCTCGAACAGCGCTTCGGAGACCGGCGCCGGGAACCCGCCGTCGGGACTGTAGGGATAGCGCGAGGCGAACCTCACCGGCATGGCGACGTGATCGGCAAGCCAGATCGACCCGAAGCCGGTATCTTCGGCAAACAGAGCGAGATCGATGATGGTACCTGGCTCGGCCAGGCTGCCGTAGATCCCGACATCGAGGCCGAACCGCTCCAGTCCGGCCATCATCCGCTCTCCGGCGCATGCTTCCCGGTCAGCTGCGGGGTCGGGGTGGCATGCCCCTGGTTGGCCCTGTCAAGCCTGGTTTCCCGCGCCCAGGTCCGCCCGAGCGCGTCGCTGACGGAGATCTTCAGCGTACCGATACGGGCGATCTGAAGCCGGATCCGGTCGCCGTCCTGGAAGGCGCTGAGGCCGCGGTGGTTGGTTCCCGTGGCCACCAGGTCGCCGGGCTCGAGTACGTGGATCGAGCTCAGCCAGGCGATGATCTCCGGGATCCTGTGGGCCATGTCGCTGGTGTTGAAGTCCTGCTTGAGTTCGTCGTTCACCCACAGCCGGACGTCCAGGTCCTGGGGGTCATCGATCTCGTCGGCGGTGACGATCCAGGGTCCGATCGGTGCGAAGGTCGCGCGTGACTTGACCTGGAAGAACACGTTGCGGTCCGGCGGAAGTCCGCGAGCGGACCCGTCGATGAAGTTGGTGTAGCCGAACACGTGCGACATCGCGTCGCCTTCCGAGACCTGCCAGGCACGCCTGCCGATCACCAGCGCCAGTTCGGCCTCGCCCTCGAAGATGGTTGCCGGGACATCCGGCAGGACCATGGTATCGCCAGGACCGATGATTGCGCCCGGCGTCTTGTGGAAGCCGTTTCGGGGCGGCTTCTCCGACAGGGTTCCGTCCTCCATGTAGTTGACCGCCATGCAGTCGATGGCCCCGGGGCGCGGCAACGGCGGCCTGAGCCGGACCTGGTCAAGCGGCACCGCCGGACCGTCCGCGGCGCGGGTCTCGAGCCGGTCCCGGTAGGCGTCGAAGCGGGCGATCAACCCGTTCATCAGATCGCCGGGTCCGGTGTGCGGGATTTCTCGAACGATGTCGGACACGTCGACGACGCCGCGCCCGGTCACCACGGAAGGGACAAACTCATCGTGAAAGGCCAGTTTCATCGGCATCCTCCCTGGAGTGCGGGGCATCTCGACGCCCGTCGAGCAGATACGGCACGCCGGCCGCCCCGGCAAGCCGGCGCACGATGTCGCACAGGGCATCGGGGAGCGGAATGCCATGACGGAGCCTGTCCTCACGGGTCAGGCGTTCGGGTTCCCCGGCCACCAGGACAGGCAGGTCGGGGTCCGCGGGTCGGGAGGCCTTCAGCGTGTCGATCACCTCATCGACATCGGCGCGGAACTCGTCCGCCGGGCGGAACGCATCCGGGTTGATCGCCTGAAACCAGTGACCGAGCCGGTCCGGGTCCTCCCGCTTCTGGGTCCGGACCCGGACCGGCGAGAACGACGCGCCCGGAAGCGTTCCCCCGAGAAGGTGCGAGAACAGCGCCAGCCCGTACCCCTTGTGGCCGCCGAGAATCTCGCCGGCACCGCCAATCGGATTGAGGCCGCCGCCCGAACGCCGGGTGAAGATTTCCAGCGCCTCGCCGGCGTCGCGAACCGCACGGCCGTCGCCGTCCACAACCCAGCCCTCGGGCAATTCGAGACCGCGCAGGTGACGAACCCGCACGCGGTTGACGGCGGCCACGGTGGTCGCGAAGTCGAGAACCAGCGGCGGGTGACGCCCGGCCGGGGCCGCAAGTGCGAACGGATTGGTACCCAGCACCGGTTCGAGACCGCGGGTGGGGACCATGGTAATGCTTCGGCTCGAGGTGGTGACCAGGCCGATCATCCCCGCCCGTGCCGCCAGCTCGGCATAATGGCCCGCTGCCCCGAAATGATGCGAGTTCACCACGCACACCATGGCGATGTCGCACGACTTCGCCTTCTCGATGGCGCGCGTCATGGCCTCGACCGATACCGGGTGGCCGAGGCCGTGGCCGGCATCGAGCAGGGCGCTGGCCGGTCGGTCGCGCAGCAGCTTCGGACGCGCACGCACGTCGAGGGCGCCGCGCCGGAAGGTCTCGTCGTACTGGCGCAGCATGTTGATGCCGTGGGAATCCACGCCCCTGAGGTCGGTCTCGACCATCACGCCCGCGGTGGTCTCGGCGAGGTCGCCCGGCATGCCCCAGGCCGTCAGGACCGTGAGGATCTGGCGATGGACCAGTTCGGCCGGAACCCGCACGGTCACGGCAGCACCTCGCCGCCCTCGTAGCGCCGCCACGCGTTCATCTGCAGCTGCGAAGTGTGGCAGTGTACCACCACCGGCCGGGTCCGGACCGCGAAGGCCGACGCGATCACCTCCTCGACCTCGTCCTCGCTGCGGATCGTGAACCCTTCCGCACCGAAGCTCCTGCCCCAGTCCGCGAAATCCGGATTGGTCAGCCGCGTCCCCTCGAGAATCGGTCGGTCGGGATAGCGTGTCAGACCGTGCATCGCGATGGTGCCGTAGACCGAGTTGTCCGCGATGATCATGACCGGGTTGACCCCGTACTGGCGGGCGGTGGCGATCTCGTTGCCCATCATCAGGGCGCCCCCGTCTCCGATGAAGCAGACCTGCTGGGTTCCGGGGCGACGCAGACCGGCGGCAACCGCCATCGGCATGCCCGATCCCATGGCCCCGACCACCGAGGCGAGGAACACGTGGCGCTGGCCGAAACCGATATGGCGGTGCACAAAGCTTCCGAAGTTGCCGGCGTCGGTCGTCACCGTTGCGTCCGGCTCGAGGTGACGCTCGACGGCACAGACCACGGCCGCGAAGTTCACGCCGTCCTCCGCGCTCTCCCATTCCGGAGCCAGCAACCGGCGATGCAGGCCGTTCAGTCCGGCAATCCACTCCGCCCGTCCGGCAGGCGCCGGCGGCGGTGTCTGCGCAAGCAGGCCGCGCACGACCTCGTGTGGACTCGCGGGAATGCCGAGATCGGGTCGCCATACGCGGCCGACCTCGTCTGCATCCGGCCAGACGTGCACCAGTGGCACCTGCGGCGCCGGAGCCGCCGGAAAGCTGTAGGACTGGCTGACGGTGTCTGTCAGTCGTTCGCCCAGTGCCAGCAGCAGGTCGGCCCGCTTCATCTCGGTGATCAGGACAGGCGGGACGCGGATGCCCATGTACCCCCCGAAGTTCGGGTGGCGTGCGTCGAACAGCTGCGGACGGCGATGGGTCGGGCTGATTGGCAGCGACCAGCGTTCCGCAAGGCTGCACAGGTCCGCAAGGGCCCGGGGGTCGCGTACCGCATCGGCGAGCATCGCGCCTCCCACCAGCACCAGCGGTCTCTCGGCCTCGGCCAGCATCCCGACCAGCCGGTCGAGGTCGCCCGCACGGGGCCCGGGAGTGACCGCGGGCCGGGGCGGGTCCACCGGCGCCGCGGTGACAGCATCGAAAAGGTCTTCCGGCAGGACCACGGCGACCGGACCGGGTGTGCCGCTCTCGGCCACGTGGAATGCCCGCGCCAGGGCCTCCGACGCCGTGTCGGGCTGGTTGACCTCGATTACCAGCTTGGTGATGTCGGCCAGCAGCAACGAGTAGTTCTGTTCCTGCAGCGCCTGGCGACCGAATTCGGCGCGCTCGACCTGGCCGATCAGCATCACCAGCGCAGTGGCGTCATGGTAAGCGGAGTGAACCGCGACCAGGCCGTTGGCGAGCCCGGGACCGCGGCTGACCACCGCGACACCCGCCCGGTCGCGCAACCGCCCGTCGGCCGCCGCCATGAAGGCGGCACCGGCCTCGTGCCGGCAGACCACGATGCGTACGGTGTTCCGCGCAACCAGCACGCTGGAGAGGCCGACGTAGCTCTCGCCCGGTACACAGAAGATCTGGTCGACGCCATGCGCCTCGAGACTGTCGGCGAGCAGCCGGGCTACGGTTCGTGTCATCGCGGTCTCCGGGTCGGGAACATGCGGCTCGTCGACGGCGTCATACCACCACCTGCGTTCCGCACCCATCGCAACGGTGATGATGCCGGTGTGCGGGGCGCGCATGCAGGCACCGGGCTTGGTATAGTGACTGCGCGCCACACTAGACAAAAAATTGGGGACGGTTCATGGATATCGGTGTTTTCATCTTCGATACGGACTACAGCATCAGGGCGGACGAGCTTGCCCGGGAACTCGAGGACCGGGGATTCGAGTCCCTGTTCGTGCCGGAGCATACCCACATTCCGACCAGCCGGAAGTCGCCGTTTCCGGGCGGTGGTCCGCTTCCCAAGCAGTACTCCCACACTCTCGACCCGTTCGTGACCCTGTCCTGGGCGGCGGCGGTGACCAGCAGGCTAAGGATCGGGACCGGGATCTGCCTGGTGCCGCAGCGTGACCCGATCGTGACCGCAAAGTCGATCGCCAGCCTCGACATGATGTCGAACGGGCGATTCGTCTTCGGCATGGGCGGCGGCTGGAACGTCGAGGAGATGGAAGACCACGGTGCGACCTACCGGACCCGGTTCGCGATGCTGCGTGAGCATGTACTGGCGATGAAGGCGTTGTGGGGCGAGGACGAGGCCTCCTTCAGCGGCGAGCACGTGTCCTTCGAGCCGACCTGGTCCTGGCCCAAGCCGGCACAGCAGCCGCACCCGCCACTGCTGCTCGGCGGCGAGAGCGATCACACGCTGCGCCGCGTGGTCGAATACTGCGACGGCTGGTTTCCGCGCGGTCGGGGCGGCTTCGACCCGGCCGTGGGGATGGACCGGCTTCGGCGCACCGCCGACGCTGCCGGCCGGGATATGGCAAGCCTGACTGTCAGCGTGTTCGGAGCACCGGCCGATGCCCAGACACTCGAGAACTACGCCCAGGCCGGGATCGACCGCGCCATCCTCCCGCTGCCGTCGGAAGGGCGCGACCAGGTGCTGTCGCTGCTGGATCGCTACGGTGCGCTGCTCGGTTGAGCCGGGCTGACATACGGCTGTCACACTCGCGGGGTTTTCTGCAGACATGCGCCGGTACAGGAATACCAAGATCGTCGCCACCCTCGGCCCCGCGACAGCGGACCGTGTCCGCGAGCTGGTCGAGACCGGGGTCGATGTCTTCCGGCTAAACTTCAGTCACGGAACCCACGACGATCACCGCGCGATCTACCGGAGCATCCGCGAGACCGAGCAGGCCCTTGGCCGGCCGATCGGCATCATGGCCGATCTGCAGGGGCCCAAGCTTCGGATCGGCACCTTTCCGGACGGAGGGATCACGCTCGAGCCCGGGGATACCTTCCGGCTGCACCTGGACCCGGTCGAGGGCAGCCGGAACCGGGTGCAGCTGCCGCACCCGGAGATCTTCGCGGCCGCGCGGGCGGGAACCGAACTACTGCTCGACGACGGTCGAATCAGGCTCAGGGTCGATCAAAGCACCGCCCGCATGCTCAAGACCGAGGTAATCACCGGAGGCAGCCTGTCGGACCGCAAGGGAGTGAACGTGCCGGGCGTGGTCCTCGACCTGTCGCCGCTCAGCGACAAGGATCACCGCGACCTCTCCTTTGCCCTCGACCTCGGCGTCGACTGGGTTGCCCTGTCCTTCGTCCAGCGTCCGGAGGACGTGGCACAGGCCCGCCGGCTCGTCGGCGGCGCTGCCAGCCTGCTGATCAAGCTCGAGAAACCCGCCGCGATCGAGCACCTCGAAGAGCTGGTCGAGATGACCGACGCCGTGATGGTCGCGCGCGGCGACCTCGGCGTCGAACTGCCGCCGGAACAGGTACCCGGGCTGCAGAAGCAGATCGTCAAGCTGTCGCGGCAGCTCGGAAAGCCCGTGATCGTCGCGACCCAGATGCTCGACTCGATGGTCCATGCACCCGCACCGACCCGGGCCGAAGCGTCCGATGTCGCCACCGCCGTCTTCGACTCGGCCGACGCGGTCATGCTGTCGGCCGAGACCGCGACCGGTGCCTGGCCGGTCGAGGCGGTGGCCATGATGGACCGCATCATCCGCGCGGTGGAGAGTGACCGGTTCTACCACGCGCTTTCCGCCGCCAGTCATGAAGCTCCCGAACCGACCGTGTCGGACGCCATCACGCTTGCGGCACGCCAGGTGGCGGAAACCGTCAGCGCGTCCTGCATCGTCACCTACACGGTTTCCGGTTCGACGACACTGCGGGCCGCCCGGGAGCGGCCACCGGTTCCTGTCCTGTGCATCACCTCTTCCCTGCGCACCGCCCGGCGGCTGGCCATCACCTGGGGCGTGCACGCGGTCCACATCCCTCGCGAGGAACGGTTTTCCGCCGTTGTGGTTCGTGCCACTGAAAGCGCACTTGCCGAGGGTTTTGCGCGGTCGGGCGACAAGATCGTCGTTACCGCCGGCGTCCCGATGGGAACACCGGGGTCGACCAACGTGCTCAGAATAGAAAGAGTGCCGTAGCCGCGGTTGCCTTCCGACCCAGTCTTTGTCAAGCTTGTTCCATGCACGGCTTCCGGCGAGGCTGGGCGCACCGCACCCTCACTCGCGGGGATGGAACCGTGCCAGAGCCGTCGCGAACGCGCCGGTTCCACGTTCAGTACGGAACAAGGTAAATGCCTGTAGGAAAGATCAAGTGGTTCAACCACGCCAAGGGGTACGGATTCATTCAGCCCGACGAAGGCGGCAACGACGTGTTCGTACACATCACCGCCCTGCATCGCTCGGGCATCCAGGGAGTCAACGAGGGCGACAGCGTCAGCTATGACCTGGTGGCCGGCAGGGATGGCCGGTCCGCAGCGGACAATCTCTCGCTCGTCGACACCTGACGACGCGGTTGCGTCAGTCGCGTTCGGAGACGCCCGCCTCCGCAAAGGTGGCCATGCCCTGGTGGCATGCGGCAGCGGCCTGCAGCAGGCCGATGGCCAGGGTCGCGCCCGAGCCCTCGCCAAGGCGCATCGCGAGGTCAAGCAGCGGTTTCCTGTCAATGCGCTCAAGCAGGCGTCGGTGACCGGGCTCGACGGAACAGTGGGCGACCTGGCAGTGATCGATGGCGCGCGGGCATACCGCATGCAGGACTGCCGCGGCCGCAGTACAGGCAAATCCGTCGAGCAGCACGGGAACCCGGGCCATCCGGGCCGCAAGCACCGCTCCGGCGATAGCGGCCAGTTCCAGTCCGCCGAGAGCCGCCAGGATGCCGAGCGGATCACCCGCCCGATCGCGATGACGGGCGGCGGCGTGTTCGACGATCCTGATCTTGCGGCGAAGTGTCTCCCCCGCCACTCCGGTGCCGGTGCCGGTCCAGTCGGCCGCGGTCCCGCCGTGGAGCGCAAGGCACAGTGCGGCGGCCGAGGTGGTGTTGCCAATCCCCATCTCGCCGAGGCATATCAGGTCGATACCCGGTTCCACCGCCGTCATCCCGTAGGCGATCGCGGTGACACATTCCTGCTCGCTCATGGCCGGGTTCTCGACGAAGTCCGCCGTCGGTCTGTCCAGTCCGAGTTCGTAGACGCGAAGATCGGCATCGAACAGCCGGCACAGCTGGTTGACCGCCGCGCCTCCTGCCACGAAGTTGGCGACCATCTGCGCGGTGACCTCGGGTGGATAGGCCGACACACCGCGTGCCGCCACCCCGTGGTTGCCGGCGAAGACCGCGGTACGGGGGTGACTGATTGCCGGAGGATGCCGGCCCTGCCATTCGGCCATCCAGCAGGCGAGGTCTTCCAGCCGGCCGAGGGACCCCTCGGGCTTGGTCAGCACCCGCTCGCGCGCCGCGGCCGCGGTGCCGGCCTCGAGATCGGCACCGGGCAGGTTGCCGATCAGCGTGCGGATCTCGTCGAGCGAGGAAACCGCTCCTGCCACGTGGTTCATGATCACCCCTGCCAGACCGCGCGCGGAACGGGCCCGGCGCCACCGGTCGCGCCAGCCTATACGCCGGGACGGCGGCGTTGGAAACCCGCCGCGGTGCAGGTGCGTTCCCGAAGGCAAACACCAGGCCGATCATGCGGCCCGAACCGCTGACCGACATGTCGTCCCCGCGCCGCGTGCTGCGTGATCTCGCCACCGCAACGGCATTCCTGACCCGCATCCCGCTCGCCCTCGAAGAGCCGCCGCAGTTGATGCGCACGGCCTGGTGCTTTCCGGTGGTCGGAGCGGGGATCGGGCTGTTCGCGGGTCTGGTCCTGGCGCTCGCCGCGTGGCTCGGATTGCCGCCACTGGCCTGCAGCCTGTGTGCGCTGGCGGCGGCGGCGGCGGCGACCGGCGCCCTGCATGAAGACGGTCTCGCCGACCTCGCCGACGGTCTCGGCTGTCCCGACCCCGAACGACGGCTGGCGGCGATGCGCGACAGCCGTATTGGAACCTGGGGTGTCCTGGCGCTGGTGCTGATGATCGCGCTGAAGTCTGCCGCCGTCGCGGCGATCCTGCAGGGTGCGGGCGCACTCGCAGCCCTGCTGGCATTCGTCTCTGCCCTTGCCGCCGGCCGGGCCGCCATGGTGGCCGCGGCATCGGTGCTGGAACCGGCATGCGACGACGGGCTCGCTCACGCCGCCGGGCACCCGGAACACAGAACCGCGGTCTTCGGGCTCGCCTGCGCTGGAGGACTGCTTGTCGTCATGCTTCCCGTCCCCGCCGCGGCCGTGGTGCTGGTGGCGGCACTCGTCGGCGCGGCAGTCGTGGCCGGTGTGGCGTCGCGGACCCTCGGCGGGTATACAGGCGATGTCCTCGGCGGCATGGAACAGGTCGCCGAGATCCTTGCGCTGCTGGCGCTGGCGGCGTGGTTCGGAGCAGATCCGGGCATGGGACCGACATGAACGAGACACGCTGGCATATCGTGCGCCACGCCCCGGTCCCGAACCCGGGCCAGCGCATCTACGGCGCGTCGGACCGACCGGCCGACACGTCGGACGATGACGCGTTTCGCGTCCTGGCCGGCCGGCTGCCGCCCGGATCGGTGAGCGTGACCAGCCATCTGATGCGGACGCGCCAGACACTCGATGCGATCCGCGCCGCCGGTCTCGGCCTGCCCGACCCGGTGATCGATGCACGCCTCGGTGAACAGGACCTCGGGGACTGGACCGGACGAACCTACGACGAGGTCCGGGCGCTCCAGGGCGATGGTTGGAACAGGTTCTGGCTGGCTCCGGCGGACGAGGTTCCGCCCGGCGGCGAGAGCTTTGCCGGCCTGGCGATGCGGGTGCACGAGTGCCTGGACCAGCTGAGCGAGCGCTGGCGCGGCCGCAACGTGGTCTGTGTCGCCCACGGCGGGACCATCCGCGCCGCCCTTGCCCTTGCACTCGGCATCGAACCGGCAAACGCACTCGGTTTTTCGGTCGACACGCTTTCAACCACCCTGATTGACAGGCTTCATCCGGAATCCGGGTTCGATGGCGGCTGGCGTGTCAGGGGAACCAACCTCCCCGCCCGCTAGGCGCGGTCGGGCGGCAGTGCCGTCGGTCGCGGAGTGAGGCGATGGCGCGCCCGTTGTCCCTGAAGGCCGAGGGGTTCCGCACCGCGAGCCTGTGTGCCGCGCTGGCCGTGTTTGTCCCCGCCGGATTGCTGGCCAAGATCACACTGGTCCCCGTGTTCGGACTGCTCGCGATCTCGCTGCTGGGCGCAACCGCGCTCACCCGCACGGCGCAGTTGCGACCCATGACCCTGCCGGGCGTGGTCACCGTGGTCCTGGTGGTTCACATGACCGGTGTCCTCGGCCTTCTGTCCATCTGTTCGGGCTGCAGCGGATGGGCGGCCGGGAAGGCGCTGGCGCTCGCGCTCATCGTGTGGACCGCATCCTGCGGCGCCGCCGCCGGACTTGGCGTGTGCGCACGCCGGCGGATCGCGTACTGGCTGATCGGCGGTCTCGGCGCCGCGGTGGCGCTGCTGTTGTTCGAGAACACGACCGGCGGGATGATCTCGCTCAGGCTCGCGTCCGACCCGGCCAACCAGGGCTGGCCGCTGGTCCGCTACAACCGCGCGACCAGCGCGCTGGTCCTGCTTGCCTGGCCGGCTGCCGGGTGGCTGTGGAGCCAGCACCGGCGCGGCGCGGCGTGGCTTCTGATCGCACTCGTGACGGGTGTTGCCTGTATCGGTGATTCTGCGTCTGCCGCGACCGCCGCCCTGCTCGCCACCGGCGTCTTTGCACTAGCCTGCCTTGCGCCGCGTGCCGTCATGTGGTGCGGAATCGGGTTCACGGCAGGACTGGCCGCGACCGCGCCCTGGCTGTTCCTTGCCCTGCCGGACTGGCTGGAACCGCTGGCGGACACCGTTCCGGCCACCGTGCTGCACCGCGTCGAGATCTGGCACGCGACCGCGACCGCGATCCTGGACCGGCCGCTGCTGGGCCACGGTGTCGACGCGACACGAGAACTCGACCTGGTGACCATCGGCGCACGGCCGTACCGGCTGCTCACGGCCAATCCCAGTCATCCGCACAGCCTGGTCCTGCAGCTGTGGCTCGACCTCGGCCTGATCGGAGTGGTGTCCGCGGGACTGCTGCTGTGGTGCATCATCCGGCACGTCACCGCCCTGCCGGACCCGTGGCGCGGCGCCGCGCTTGCCGCCGCGGCGGCCGGGGTGTTCACTGCACTGGTGTCATACGGCATCTGGCAGGAAACCTGGCTCTGCATTGCCGCAATCACCGTGCTGGCATTCCGGGCGCTGACCGGGGATGCGGACCCGCAGGGGAGAGGATGATGTCTGACTATCCGGACCACACACAGGTGCGACGGATCGCGGTGCTCGGGACGGGAACCATCGGCGCGAGCTGGGCCGCGTGGTTCCTGGCACGTGGCTACGCGGTCGACGCCTGGGACCCTGCCGGCGGCTGGGAACAGCGGCTGGCATCGTTCATCGAGACTGCCTGGCCACACCTCGAGGCGCTGGGGCTTGCCGACGGTGCCGACCGCGCTGCAGTCACCCTTCACCCCACGGCGGCGGCAGCCGTCGCGGGCGCGGACTTCGTGCAGGAAAGCGCACCGGAACGGCTCGACGTCAAGCGGGCGCTCTACCGCGACATCGATCCGGCCCTGCCCGCGGGAACCATCCTGTCGTCGAGCACCTCGGGACTAATCATGAGCGAACTGCAGGAGGGTCTCGACTCGGCCGGTCGGTTCGTTGTCGGCCATCCCTTCAATCCTCCCCACCTGATTCCGCTGGTCGAGGTGGTGGCCGGCAGGCGGACCGATCCGAACGCCGCCGACTGGGCCATCGGGTTCTATCGCCATGTCGGCAAGCACCCGATCCGGATCCGCAAGGAAGTTCCGGGCCATCTCGCCAACCGTCTGCAGGCGGCGCTGTTTCGCGAGGCCGTGCTCGCGGTGCAGTACGGCCTGGCGTCGGTCGAGGACATCGATGCCGCGGTAAGCCGCGGCCCCGGTCTGCGCTGGGCGCTCATGGGGCCGCACATGACCATGAACCTTGCCGGCGGAGCGGCCGGTTACAGGGGAATGCTCGGGCACTTCGCGCCAGGGATGCAGGCCTGGTGGGAAACCATGACCGAAAACCCGGTACTGGCCGGCGAGCTCGCGGAGACGATTGTCGCGGGCGTGGAGGAGGAAGCCGGCGAGCGCAGCATCGAGGAACTCGAAGCCGAACGCGACGCGCGGCTGATCGGCATACTCGGCGTTCTGGGTCGCGGGTGAGACCGACCGCCATGGCATCCGCACCGCGGCGCGTGATCGTCGTCGGCGCCGGGATCGTCGGGGTGAGCGCGGGGCTCTGCCTGACCCGGGAGGGGCACGAGGTACTGATCGTTGACCCGAGGGCTCCGGGACGCGCGACGTCGTTCGGCAATGCCGGATCGATCGCCGTGGACAGCATCTGGCCGGTCAGCACGCCAGGCGCATGGATGCAGGTACCGCGCATGCTGCTTGACCCGGCGGCGCCACTGCGCATCCGCTGGCCCTACCTGCCCCGGATGTCCCCGTGGCTGTTCCGGTTCCTGGCGGCGGGGCTCCCGTCGCGGGTCGAGCGCATTGCCTCGGAAATCCATGCGCTGAACCGGGACGCGATGGCGGCCCACGAGGCGCTGATGGCGGAGAACCGGATCAACGACATTGTCCGCCCCACCGGGTGGCTCAAGGTGTACGCATCCCGGGCCGCGTTCGACGCCACCGCAGCGGAACGCGCGGCGCTGAAACGCAACGGTCTCGCGGCGGAGGAACTCGGACCGGACGAGATCCGGCAACTCGAGCCGGGGCTCGCCCACCACTTCACCCGCGGCATCTTTCAGCCGGCCAACGGTTTCGTCACCCAGCCCTCGGCACTGACAGATGCCTACGCCGAAGCGTTCGTTCGCCGGTCCGGACGGATCCTGCCGGAGCGCGCAGTGCGCTTCGAGTTCGAAGGCAACCGGCCGGTCCGGCTGGTGACCGACCTCGGCATCCATGCCGCCGACTGTTTCGTGATCTGCGCCGGCGCCTGGTCCCGACCGCTGGCAGCCATGCTCGGCTCCCGCGTGCCGCTGGATACCGAGCGGGGCTACCACCTGAATCTCGGTCTCGAGGCCGGTCCCGGGCTGCGCCGGCCGGTCGTGGTCGGGGACCACGGGTTCGTGCTCGCGCCCATGCGCGACGGACTGAGGCTCACGTCGGGCGTCGAGTTTGCCGGGCTCGCCGCACCGCCGGACTTTCGCCGGATCTACCGGATGCTGGCCCTGGCGCGCAAAGCCCTGCCGGGGCTCGGCGAGACGGTCAGCCGCGAATGGATGGGGTTCCGTCCATCGTTTCCGGACAGCAAGCCGGTGCTGGGCGCCTCGCCGCACCACGACAACGTCTTCTTCGGTTTCGGCCACGGACATCTCGGGCTGACCCTGTCCGCCCGCACGGGGCAGCTGATCGCCGACCTGGTTGCCGGACGCGATCCCGGAATCGATCTGGCGCCATACCGGGCCGACCGGTTCGGGGGCCTCGGCGCATGAGATCGGAATGGTTGCGATTCTATCGTGTTGCGTTGCGATGCTCCCAGCGCGTATTCTGTTTGCCGTGTTCGAGCCCGTTGCATTATTCGGAGGTTGGAATGCCCTGGCACGCACTGAAGGCGGCCCTGGGGACAGGCGCCGCAGCCATGCTCCTTACAGGATGCGTCGGGCTGCAGCTCGAGGTAGCCAAGGATACCGCCGGGACAGGTGATCCGTTCGGCAGCCAGCTCTACAAGGGCTATGTCGCGCTGTCCCAGTCGGAATATGACGAAGGCGACCACATCGACTCCGACTACTTCGCCGACCGCGCCATCGCAGCCGCGGGCGGCGCCACGACTGGTCCGCAGCCGGTCGCCGAACGGCGAATTCCTTCGGAGCACGTCGGCGAGTTGATGTCCGCGCACCGCGAGCTCAGCGAAATGCTGGCCGAGGGTTCGGAGAAGTTCCCGAAACTGGCCGCGATTGCCCAGCTGTCGCTTGACTGCTGGCTGCAGGAACTCGAGGAAAACCGACAGCCCGACCACATCGCGAAGTGCCGCAATGACTTCGCGTTTGCCAAGGACGCGCTTGCCGCGGCGCTCACTCCGCCGCCGCCGCCGCCCAAGCCGAAGGGCCCGGTTGCGCGCCTGTTCGAGAAGTTCACGGTGCTGTTCGACTTTGACTCCGCCGAACTGACCGCGGACGGAATGCAGGCGGTCAACAAGGCGGTGATGTCCATCGATCAGCATGGCGTGCGACGGGTGACGATTTCGGGTCATGCCGACCGTTCCGGCCCGCGCAAGTACAACCAGACGCTCTCGCAGCAGCGTGCCGAGGCGGTCGCCAACGCCCTTGACGCCAATTCCTCGACCGACCTGCAGGGCATGATCGAGATCATGGCCTACGGCGAGACACGGACAGTGGTCCCGACGAAGGACGGTATCCGGGAAGCCAAGAACAGGCGGGTTGATATCGGCGTCATTCGCTGACCCGTCCCCTGCCGGGACCCGGTTTCGACGACGGGCCGCACCCTGTGCGGCCCGGTTTCGTCTGACCCCTCCGTTTCGCGCAACCGGAACGCAGCAGCGCCATGCCGATCAACAAGATCGTCGAGAGTTTCGAAGATGCAGTGTGCGGTATCCGGGACGGTGCGACACTGCTGGTCGGAGGGTTCGGCGGTGCCGGAATGCCGACGGAACTGCTGGACGCCCTGCGTGACCAGGGGTGCCGGGATCTCGTCATCGTGTCCAACAATGCCGGTGTCGGCCATCGCGGCATCGGCGGGCTGCTCGAGGCCGGACGGGTCCGCAAGGTGATCTGCTCCTACCCCAGGTCCGGCGGTTCGGTGGTCTTCGAGCAGATGTGGGCGAAGGGCCAGGTCGAACTCGAGGTGGTACCGCAGGGAACCCTGTCGGAACGCATGCGGGCGGCGGGCGCCGGTATCGGCGCCTTCTACACGCCGACCGGCGTCGGGACCCGGCTGGCTGAAGGCAAAGAGACCCGCGAGATAGACGGCCGCCCGCACGTGCTCGAGCATGCGCTGCACGGCGACGCCGCCTTTGTCTTCGCCGAGTGCGCCGACCGGTGGGGCAACCTGACCTACAGCAAGTCGGCGCGGAATTTCGGACCGGTCATGGCCGCGGCCGCCCGGCTCACCGTTGCGCAGGTCCGCCGCATCGTTTCCCTGGGCGACCTTGACCCCGAGATCATCGTCACGCCGTCGATATTCGTTGACCGGGTGATCCGGATCGAGGGCCCCGGCTCGGGAGAAACCGTCACGGAGCCCTGACCCGCGGGGAAGGATCCCGCAGCACGCCCTGCTGCCGGGAGGGGCCCCGTGCACCGTGCCCTTGCGCGAACACGGTGCATCGGGCCTGGCCTCAGGTGGTCAGCCAGCGGAACTGCTGCGGCTTGCGGCCCGCCTCGGGGTGGAGAATGACATTGACCAGCGCCGGTCCGTCATGGGCGCTCGCGGCGTCGAGTGCCGGCCCGAGATCGGCCGGATCCTCGACGTGGAATCCCTTGCCGCCGAACGCCTCCATCATCCGGTCGTACCGTGCCCCGATGGTGAGTGCGAACGGCGGGATCTGCTCGCCTTCATTGAATTCGGCGACCCCCCGGCCGATGCCGCCGTTGTTCAGGACCACGATCTTGATCGGCAAACCGTAGCGGCAGGCGGTCTCGATCTCCATTCCGGAGAACCCGAGCGCCGAGTCACCCGAAACGGAGATGATCGGCCGGTCGGGGTGCACCGCGGCGGCGGCAATCGCAAACCCCATGCCGATGCCCATGGTTCCGTAGCTTCCCGCGTCCAGGCGAAGCCGCGGCTGCGCGTTGGGCAACTGGGTCCGTCCGATGTCCATGGTGTTGGCGCCTTCGCCGATGATCACCGCCGACTCGCCTGCCCAGGCACGGATGTCCCTGAGTGCGCGGTAGTAGTTGGTTGGCGTCGAGTCATCCTCGAGCATCGGCCTGATCTGTTCGGCATTGGCTTCCGCCTTCTCCCTTAGCGCGGAGCGCCACGGCGTGTCGGCGGGATAGAACCACTGCCGGTTCTCGAGCGCCCTGTTCAGCTGTCCGGTGATCGCCCTGCCGTCCCCGACCAGCGCGACTTCTGCCGGAACGTTGTTGCCGATCGCCTCGTGGGCAATGTCGAGCTGCACCACCCGCACGTTCTCGCTGAACCGGGGCTTGTGTCCGAAATGCATGATCCAGTTGAGCCGCGCACCCATGAGGAACACGACATCGGCCTCGCGCAGCGCATGGCTGCGCGCCGCCCCGACCGACAGCGGATGGGAGTCGTCCATCACGCCCTTGCCCATCGGCGAAGCCAGGAACGGCACCTGCGTACGTTCGATGAAGGCGCGCACCTCGTCCTCGGCGCGGGCCCATGCCATGCCCTTGCCGATGATGGCCAGGGGTCGCTCGGCGGTTTCAAGTGCATCCAGCGCTGCTTCGACACTTTCCGGCAGCGCCTGGCTTCGCGGCGGATCGGGGATCCGCGCCACCTGCACCGCGTCCTCCTCGTCGACTTCGCCCTGGATGATGTCATCGGGCATGTCGAGGTAGGCGGCTCCGGGCCGACCGTAGATAGAGTGACGGACGGCCTGTTCGACGTAGAACGGGATCCGGTAGGTGTGTTCGACCGCATGCGCATACTTGCAGAACGGCTCGGCGATCCGGACCTGGCGCTCCTCCTGGAACGCCCCCATGCCATTCTGGTATGTCGGCGAGGCGCCGCCGATCAGGATCATCGGCCAGCAGTTCTGCTGCGCATTGGCCAGTCCGGCCAGGCCGTGCACCACTCCCGGGCCGGATACCACGAGACAGGCGCCGGGTCGCCCGGTCAGGTATCCCACCGCCTGGGCAGCGTAGGATGCCGCCTGCTCGTTGCGCATCCCGATATAGGTGATGCCCTGTTCCAGGGCGGCCGCCGCGATCGGCTGGACGGGAAACCCGACCACGCCGAACATGTACTCGACACCCTGTTGCCTGAGCGAGCGCACCATGAGCTGGGCGCCTGTAACCGTGGCCATGACAAAGTCTCCATCTGTCTCGATCGCGCAATGGCGTGCACGCTAGGCACGCCGGTCAGTCGCGGCAAGTCCGCACGCCGTCACGACATGCGGAATTACCGTTGTGATTATGTCCGAAGCGCCGGATCAGTAGGTGACCGGCGCCGACGCCTCCTTCTTCGCCCGGGTCACGTGGTCGATCGCGGCACTGACGCCGCCCGAGGCGAAGGGAATGTCGAGGTAGCCGCAGGTCGTCTCGACGGCAGCCAGCGCCCCGAACAGCATGGGTGCGTTGAGGTCACCCATGTGGGCGATGCGGATCGCCCTGCCGTCCAGCTTTCCGAGACCTCCCCCGAGTGCCGCCATCATCTCGTCGCGACACACGGCACGCATCCTGTTGGCGTCGATCCCGTCTGCCGTCAGCACGGTGGTCACCCCCGGGGAGCGTTCGCGCGGATCCTCGATGTTGAGGCTCATGGTCCCGGCCTGGCTCCAGACCTCGACCGCCGCATGGGTCGCTCCGGCCAGCACCCGGTGGCGTTCGAAGATGGTCTCGAGACCCTCCTCGAAGATCATGTCCAGGGCTTCGCGCAGCCCGAAGACCATCAGCTGCGGCGCGGTGCCGCAGAACTTTCGGTAGTGTTCGGCCTCGAGCCGGGTGCGCCAGTCCCAGTAGCGCCGCGGCAGCGCAGCCCGTTCATGGGCGCGCAACGCCTTCTCGCTGGCCGCGATGATCCCGATCCCGGGCGCCATCATCAGCCCCTTCTGCGACGCGGCGACGGTCACGTCGACCCCCCACTCGTCCATCCGGTACTCGGTGGTGCCCAGTGCCGCGATGGTATCGACCAGCAACAGGGCATCGTGGCCGGCGGCATCGATGGCGCCGCGCACACCGGCGACATCGCACAGCGAGGAGGTGGCGGTATCCGCATGCACGAGGAGGATGCCCTTGATAATTCCTCCCGCATCCTGCCTGAGCGCAGCCTCGATCGCTTCCGGGCGCGCCGGGCGGCGCCAGTCGCCGGGAACGGTCTGAACCTCCAGACCGAGGGCCGTCGCCATGTCCTGCCAGGCGGCGGAGAAGTTGCCGCTTTCCGGCACCAGCAGCCGGTCGCCCGGCGAGAACAGGTTGGCGAGCGCCGCCTCCCACACCCCGTGTCCATTGCTGGCGTAGAGAAAGACCTCACCTTCGGTCAGGATGACCCGTCGCATGTCGCGGAAGCACGAGATGGAGACGTCCAGGAACTCCGGGTCCGAAAGGTCGAGCGTCGGACGATGCATGGCATTGAGCACGCGCTCGGGCACGTTGGTCGGACCCGGTGTGTTCAGGAACTTGCGACCGCGCTTGAGCGACATGCGGGCTCTCCGGAAACTGTCGATGCGGGGAATGTCGTCATGGATCGCCGCTGCCACCACGACGGGGGCGGAGCATACGCGCGGGCCTGCCCAATTGAAAGCCGGTGATGTCGCTTTCGCCACGGCGTGGCACTGCCTAGAGTAGCGGCATCGGCTCCCTCCTTCCGCGTGGAATTTCCGCCATGAACCTTGCACCCGACCTTGCGACCTGCCGGCTGTCGCGCCAGCAGATGGCATGGCGCGCCGCGCGCGCGATACCCGACGGCAGCTACGTCAACCTCGGGATCGGCATTCCGACGCTCTGCGCCGATCATCTGCCACCGGACCGGGAGATCGTCCTGCACAGCGAGAACGGGGTTCTCGGCTTCGGGCCACGCCCGGAACCCGGCCGCGAGGACCCGGACCTCGTCAACGCGGGAAAGCAGCCTGTCACCATGCTGCCGGGCGGCAGCTACTTCGTGCATTCGGACGCGTTTGCCATGATCCGTGGCCGCCATCTCGACATCGCGATCCTCGGCGCCTTCCAGGTCTCCGGGACCGGCGACCTCGCGAACTGGACCACCGATGACAACCGGTTTCCGCCCGGGGTCGGCGGAGCGATGGACCTGGCGGTCGGTGCCCGGCAGGTGTGGGTCATGACCACCCACGTGACCGGCAGCGGTGCGCCGAAGATCGTGGAGGAATGCAGCTATCCGCTGACCGCGGCCGGCTGTGTCGCCCGCATCTTCACCGACCTCGCGGTGATCGCGGTCACCCCTGGCGGACTGGTGGTGCTGGAGAAGGTCGCCGGCCTGTCCATCGACGAACTGCAGGCCCTCACCGGGGCGCCGATCGTTGCCGGGGCCGACTGTCGTGACCTGACCGCGCCCGAACCGGCGTCGTGACTATCTCTTGCCTTCCTGCGCACCCGAAGCGAAGGGTTCGAGGAAGGCGACAAGGTTCTCGATGTCCGCCGGTTTCTTCAGACCCGGGAACACCATCTTGGTCTTCGCCTTCTTCTTGCCGATCATCGCCCCGATATAGGGCTTGGGATTGGCGATGTAGGCCGCAAGCACCTCGGCGGACCAGACCAGCCCGGCCTCCCCGGCCGCCTTCATGTCCTTGGAATGCCTGAACGTCTTGCCCTTGGAATCGACGAAGGTTCCGGCCTGGCGCCCGTAGACACCGTGCAGCGACGGGCCGGTTCGACGCTTGCCCGCCTTCAGCGAATGGCACGCCTGGCACTTCTTGAACACCTTGGCGCCGGCATCGGCATCGCCCGCCCGGGCATCGGGTCCGGGGAACAGCAACAGGGCGCCGGCCACCAGCGCTCCCTTCAGCACGATTCGCAGCAGTGTCATCGCCAACTCCGGGGGTCACGGACGTTTCCGGCGCCCTCTGTATCACACGCCCACGGTCCGGGTACAGGCGACATTCGGGGCGGACAGAGCAGCGCGTCCCGTGCTCTATACTGGCCTGTCGGCACGCGCAGGCGGTGCCGGTTCCGGACAGCGGGGACGGGTCGGAGAACACATGACGGTCAGTGACGGTTTTGCGGCGACGGAGCGCGGTTCCTACCGGGTGTGGACCCGGGAATCCCTGCGGTACGCGGATCTCGACCCGGTGGGTCACGTCAACAACACCGCCTATTCCGTCTACATCGAGAATGCGCGGACCATGCTGTTTCACCGGGTCATGCAGCAGTCCGGTTCCGGTGACGGGTTTGGCAATCTCGACTGGATCCTGCGCCGGATCGAACTCGATTTCCTGCGCGAGATCCGCTACCCGGGCGAGGTCGAGGTCGGGCTTTCGATCACCCGCATGGGCACCTCGTCGATGATCCTGGAGATCGGCGTCTTCACCGCGCACTACTGCGCGGCGACATCACACGGTGTCAGTGTGTGTTTCGACACTGTCGCGCGCACATCGCGCCGGATCCCCGACCGGCTGCGGCACGCACTGTGGGAAACCGGCGGATATGCGGGCGATCCGGTCAGTTGACCGGGGTGATGAGCCTGCGTCCGTCCAGCCATGCCCTGAGATTGTCGTGGAGCACCATGCCCATGGCCATGCGGGTGTGGTGCGTCGCACTGGCGATATGGGGTGTCAGGGTCAGGTTCGCGGTGATGTCGAGGAGTGCGCGCGGAATGCGCGGCTCGTCGGGGTAGACGTCGAGCGCGGCACTGCCGAGCCGTCCGTCGTTCAGGCAGCGCACCAGCGCATCGGTGTCGATCACGCTGCCTCGGGCGACATTGACCAGGTGGCCCCGCGGCCCCAGCGCCGCCATCACCTCCTCGCCCACCAGGTGCCTGGTCGCATCGCCGCCCGGCACGATGACGACCAGGATGTCGCACTCGCGCGCCATCCCGACCAGGTCGGGATGGTGCGTCCACGGCACATCGGACCGGGGCGTGCGCTGGTGATAGCAGATCTCCATCTTGAAGGCGGCGCAGCGCGCGGCGATCTCCATGCCGATCCGCCCCAGCCCGACGATGCCGACCCGACACCCGGTGACGTGCAGCGTATAGGGGTAGTCGCCGTCCCGTTCCCACCTGCCTTCGCGGGCGTAGCGGTCCGCCTGTACCACCTGCCGGCGTCCGGCGAGCACCAGGGCCATGGCCAGGTCCGCCACGCAGTCGTTCAGCACCGAGGGCGTGTTCACCACCCGCACGCCGCGCCTGGTGGCCTCGGCGACATCGACCCCGTCGTAGCCGACACCGAAGGTCAGGATCAGTTCGAGGTTGGGGACCGCGCGGATCAGGCTTGCCGGGCAGACCTGGAATGTCCCGATGATGCTGCAGCGCGGGCCGACTTCGGCGAGCAGGGCATCGGGGTCCGCTGCCTGCCAGAGATGGTGGGTCACGCCCAGTTCGTCGAGCCTGCACATCGCAGGCTCGTACCAGGGGGACTGGATCAGGATTTCGGGCTTCGCTGTCACGGTTGTGTCCTGTCGCTGCTCTGACCGGTTTCCGGGGTCAGAATCCCGACCCGGGTTCCTGCAGGAAGTCGCGCTCCTGCGCCGTGCTCTCGCGTCCCAGCACCGCGTTTCGATGCGGGAACCGGCCGAAGCGCTCCACGATCTCGAGGTGGCGCCGGGCATACCCGACGCTCTCCTCGTCGCAGAACTCGCGCATCAGCTCCACGCCCAGTATCTGATCATCGAGCGCCTCGCTGTGTTCGAACGGCAGGAACATGAACTTGCGCTGATCAAGCGTCAGGGCCCGGTGATGGTCGGCGGCGACCGCCCGCCTCGCGATCCCGAGCGCCTTCGCATCCGCCCGGTAGGCGCGGGGGTCCTCGCGGAACATGTTTCGCGGAAACTGGTCAAGCACCACCACCAGGGCCAGGCAGGCCTGCGGATCTTCCTCCCAGTGGTCGTAATCACCGGCGAGAGCCCGGTCGTGGGTTTCGGCGAACCGTTCCCGAATCAGGGCATCGAACTCCGGCAGCTTGGAGAACCAGTGCTCGGGTCCGCTGTCGTCAAACCAGAAACGGACGATGGTCGAGGCGAGCTCGTGGTCACGAACCGGGTGCGGCATCGCGGGTCGGACCTCCGCTCATGTCCTGGTGGTCGTGGTGCCGGCGGAGCCGGACCCGGCGGTACGCGGGTGCGTGTCGGCGCCTGGCCTAGTAGCCTTCGCGCTCCAGGCGCTTGCGCAGCAGCTTGCGGTGGCGGCGCATCGCTTCCGCCCGTTCGCGCGAGCGTCGTTCAGAGGGTTTCTCGTAGCTCCGGCGAAGCTTCATCTCCCGGAACATCCCTTCTCGCTGCATCTTCTTCTTCAGCGCCCGAAGCGCCTGGTCAACGTTGTTGTCACGGACGGTCACATGCACGGAACTCGGCCTCCTGTTCTGCTTCATGCGGTCATTACGCGCCTGCGGGCCATGGCTTGCGCGGACCGTTCTGGATACCACAGCTTCACGCCGGGGCGCAATTCGTCGACCCCGGCCCGCTGTTTACCGCAACCGCGCGGGTGCCTACTATCCCGTCATGGCGGTCAGGCCGATCATCAGGATGGGGCATCCCGTATTGCGCCGGCGGGCGGCTGCGGTGACGGCGGATCATGCGGCCCTGCTGCCAGACCTGGTGCGCGACATGGTCGAGACCATGTACACCGCCCGCGGCATCGGGCTCGCCGCGCCCCAGGTTGCCGAGAGCCTGCGCGTCATCGTCTTCCTCGACATTGCCTGCCGCGAGACCGACGAGGCGGCACCGCTGCAGGTGCTGATCAACCCCGAGGTCGTGCCCGTCGGCGCCGACACCGCGCTCGACTGGGAAGGCTGCCTCTCGATCCCGGGCCTGCGCGGCGAGGTGGCGCGCCATGCACGGATCCGCTACAGCGGCATTGACGGGACGGGACAGCACGTCGAACGCGAGGCGACCGGGCTCGCGGCCCGCGTGGTGCAGCACGAGGTGGACCATCTCGACGGCATTCTCTACCCGGACCGGATGACCGACATGCGCCGGTTCGGCTTTGTCGAGGAACTCGATGACAACGAGGACATGGACCAATGACCGGTGAAACCGGGGCGGCGGGGCGGATCCAGGCACTGCGCGATCGCCTGATCGAGGCGTCGCTCCCGCATGTGCCGTTCGACGGCTGGTCCCTGCGGGCGCTGGCGGCGGGCGCAGCCGACATCGGGCTCGGCGTCGGAGAGGTTCACGCAGCCTTTCCCGATCCCGCGCGCAACAGTGTGAGCCACTTCGCCGCATGGACCGACCGGCGCATGCTCGACCGCTTCGCCGGAACCGACCTCGACAGCCTCCGGACCCGGGAAAGGGTGTCTCTGGCAATCCGCCTGCGCCTTGACGTCCTGGCCGCTCATCGCGAGGCGGTGCGGCACGCGATCGGATACCTCTCGCTGCCCGGCAACCAGCTGCTCGGGTTCGGGTGCGCGTGCCGCAGCGTCGACGAGATCTGGCACGCCGCCGGAGACCGGTCGACGGACTTCAGCTACTACACGAAACGCGGCCTGCTCGCCGGCGTGCTGGTGTCGACGACGCTGTTCTGGCTTGACGACGACTCGGACGGGTTCGCCGACACCGCGGCATTCCTCGAAAGACGCATTGCCGACATCATGCGCATTCCGGAGATACGCGGGCGCCTCCGCCGCATGGTCCCGAAACCCCGGTTCAGGCGGTCCTCGCGACGCGGTTGACGTGCCCCATCTTGCGTCCCGGCCGGGTCTCGGACTTGCCGTAGAGATGCAGCCGTGCACCGGGCTCGTCCAGGACGTCGGCCCAGGTGTCCGCCGCCTCGCCGATCAGGTTCTTCATCACGGTCGGATGCAGGAGTTCCGCAGGCCCGGGCGCATGTCCGGTAACCGTGCGCACCAGCTGCTCGAACTGGCTCGTGGCCGCGCCATCGATGGTCCAGTGCCCGGAGTTGTGGGGGCGCGGCGCGAGCTCGTTCATCAGCAGCGAGCCGTCGGCGAGCAGGAACATCTCGACAGCCAGGACCCCGACCAGCCCGGCGGCCTCGGCGAGCGTCACCGCGATGCCGCGCGCCGCGGCCGCCGCATCCGCCGGAACGTCGGCCGGCGCGATGGTGGTGTCGAGAATGTGGTTCTCGTGCCGGTTCTCGACCACGCAGTAGGGGACCGGCCGGCCGTCGAGACCCCGTGCGACGATGACCGAAACCTCGCGCTCGAAGCCCACGAACCCCTCGAGGATCGCATCTCCGGTGCCAAGCGCCGTCCAGGCCGGTTCCAGGTCCTGCGGTGCGCGAAGGACCGCCTGTCCCTTGCCGTCGTAGCCGAACCTGCTGGTCTTCAGTACCGCGGGAAAGCCGATGGCGTCGGCCGCGTCGGCCAGCGTGGATCGGTCGGTCACGTGACGCCAACGGGCAACCGGAACACGGTTCGCGGCCGCGAATTCCTTCTCGCGGACCCGGTGCTGTGACACCGCGAGCAGGGCGGAGCCGGGACGGACCGGAACCCGTGCCTCGAGCAGGCGCACCGATGCGAGCGGGATGTTCTCGAACTCGTAGGTGACGACGTCGACGGCGCCCGCGAAGGCGTCAAGCGCGTCACTGTCGCCGAACTCCGCCACCGTCACGCGATCGGTGACCTGGGAGGCCGGGCTGTCGGCCTCGGGCGTGTAGACATGACACCGGTACCCGAGACGCGCCGCGGCCAGGGCGGTCATGCGGCCGAGTTGCCCGCCGCCCAGGATGCCGATCACGCTGCCCGGGCCGAGCGCTGCGGTCAGCACGGGTCTTCCGGCACCTCGCCCACCGCCTCCGCCTGCGCGTTCCGCCACGCGTCGAGCCGCCCCGCAAGGCCCTCGTCGCCGATTGCGAGAATGGCGGCCGCCAGCAGGGCCGCATTCGCCGCCCCGGCGGCGCCGATCGCGAGCGTGCCGACCGGGACGCCGCGGGGCATCTGCACGATCGACAGCAGGCTGTCGAGACCGCTCAGCGCCCGGCTCTCGACCGGGACGCCGAGCACCGGCACCGAGGTCTGGGCCGCGACCATTCCCGGCAGGTGAGCCGCTCCCCCGGCACCTGCGATGATGACCTGGAGCCCGCGGCCGCGGGCTTCGCGTGCGTAGGTCGCCAACCGGTCCGGCGTGCGGTGCGCGGATACCAGCCGCGCCTCGTAGTCGATCACAAGTTCCTCGAGAATGGCCGCGGCCTGCCGCATGGTCGGCCAGTCCGACTGGCTTCCCATGATCAGTCCGACACGGGGGCGGGAGGGCGCCTGCTTTCCCATGGCGTTCTCCGGTGCGTCTCGCGGCTGTTCGACCTGCCGCTCAGGCGATGATGTCCGGCAGCAGGTCGCTCTCGATCTGGGCGATCTGGTCCCTGAGCGCCAGCTTTCGCTTCTTCAGCCGCGTCAGGCGCAGCTGATCGAATCCGGTCGGGCGGGACAGGCTGTCGATCACGCTGTCCAGGTCTCGGTGCTCCTCGCGCAGCTGGTGCAGGCGCGCCTTGATTTCCTCCCGGTCCCGCATGCTCACGATGCTCTTCCCGCCCGTGTTCAGGATCGCGGGTCATAGCAAGGTTCGCAGTGCATGAACAGCGACAACGGCGGTGCGCGCGCAGTGCATTCCGGTTCATCCGGATTGCGCCCGGCGGCGCCGCGCAATAGACTTTGAGCGTTGGCTCGACCGACCAGTCCAGTGCAGACGGAGGACACAGATGACGGATACGGCACGTACGGACGAACTGCGTGCACGCCACGCCGAACTGGATCGCCTGCTGGCAGAGGAACAGGCGAGACCCATGCCGGACAGCGGTATCCTGTCAGACCTCAAACGGCGCAAGCTTGCGCTCAAGGACCAGATCGCCAGTGCCGAAGGGGCCGTCGACGCCTGAACGGCGCCGCGATGCGTCACGGCTCGAAGAAGACCGTCTCGCGCTCGCCCCTGAGATGGATGTCGAAGAGGTAGACCCCGTCGCGCGAACCGGGTGCGGCAAGAAGGGTGCCCCGGCGCTCGGGCGGAACGGTTGACAGCACCGGGTCCGAAGCATTGGCCTCGGCCTCGTCGGCAAGGTAGATCCGGGTGAATGCGTGGCGTGGCATTCCCCGCATGAACAGGATCACGTTCAGGTGCGGTGCCTGGCCGTCGCCCGGCGGACCCGGCCGGATCGTCTCGAACACGAACCGGTGTTCGGGATCGGTACCGGTTCCGCATCGCCCGAAACCGGCAAACCCGGTATTGCTCCTGCCGTCGGGGTAGCGGCCGGTGGCATCCGCCTGCCAGATCTCGACCATGGCGTCGGGCACCGTCTCGCCCCCGGCATCGAAGACCCGGCCCTCGAGGCGAAGCCTCCGGCCGGGCGTGTCGGGTCCCGCCATGGTCCCGTCCGCGATACTGGAGAGCGCGGAATAGCCGTACTGACCGGGGGTCAGTCCGAAGGCGAAAAACGGTCCGACGGTCTGCGACGGTGTCTGGCGCCTGCGCACGGTTCAGTCCTCCAGCGGCGTGGCACGGCGGCCGCGGAGTACGATGTCGAACCGGTAGCCCAGCGCAAAGCCCTCCTCGGTTACCTCCGGGTCGTAGTCCATGACCAGAAGGTCGCGAAAGGGCACCGGCGTACCCATGTAGATCGGGTCGTGCGCGAGCAGGGGGTCTCCCGGAAAGTAGCTCTGGGTCACAAGCCGGGTCACGAAGGCCGGGCCGAACAGCGAGAAATGGATATGCGCCGGACGCCAGGCGTTGGGATGGTTGCCCCAGGGGTAGGCCGCAGGCTTGATGGTGATGAAACGGTAGCGTCCCTGCTCATCGGTCACGCAGCGCCCGCCGCCGAAGAAGTTGGGGTCGGTCGGCGCGTCGTGCCGGTCGGCAGTGTGTATGTATCGCCCGGCGGAGTTGCACTGCCAGATCTCGATCAGGGTGTCGGGCTGTGCACGCCCGTCCTCGTCGAGCACCTGGCCGGTCACGATGATGCGCTCGCCGAGTGGCGCGCCGTCAGTGACCCCGTTTCGTGTCAGGTCGTGGTCAAGCGGCTGCACGGCGCCGTGCCCGTACACGGGTCCGGTCAGTTCCGAAAGGGTCTGGACCAGCGGGATCGCCGGTCGGCCGGGGCTTCGGGACGCGCTCGAGTGGTAGTCGGGCACCACCCAGTTCGGCTGGGTTTCCGGATCGAACGGTGCGTATCCGGGCAGGTCCCGGCTGCTGGTATCGGACATCGGCACCCTCCCTGTCAGCGTGCGGCCTCGATCAGGATGGCCCGGAAATCGTTGACATTGGTCAGGGTCGGACCGCGCATCACCAGACCGTCAAGACGCGAGAAAAACCCGAATCCGTCGTTGCGCGCAAGGAATTCCGCTGCCCGCAGTCCGGCGTCTGCGGCCCGGGCCAGGGTCTGCGGCAGGTAGATCGCACCGGCATTGTCACAGGTCCCGTCGATACCGTCGGTGTCGCAGGCAATCGCGGAGATCCGGTCCAGGCAGTCGGTCGACCGTTCGGCCAGAGCGACGGCAAGGCCGAGCAGGAACTCCGCGTTGCGCCCGCCCTCGCCGTTGCCGGTGACGGTGACGGTGGTCTCGCCGCCCGACAGCAGCACGCAGGGAGGCGGCACCGGCTGGCCGCGCCGCGCCACCTGGCTGGCGATGCCGGCATGCACGCGTGCGACCTCGCGGGCCTCGCCCTCGATCGCGTCACCGAGAATGAACGGCGTCACCCCGGCCAAGCGTGCCGTCTCCGCCGCCGCGACCAGCGCCTGCTGGGGTGTGGCGACCAGCCGGGCTTCGGCCCGTCGCAGACGGGGATCGCCCGGCTTCGGGGTCTCGCTGTCCGGGCGCGCCAGATGCGCGGCCACTGCCGCCGGTGGCGTGATGGCGTAGCGTTGCAGCACCTCGCGCGCCTCGGCGAGGCTGGTCGGGTCCGCGACCGCCGGGCCCGATGCGATGACATCGAGCGCGTCGCCCGGAACGTCGGAAATCGCCAGGGTCACCAGCCGGGCCGGCGCTGCGGCGAGCGCCAGGCGGCCTCCCTTGCTGGCCGACAGGTGCTTGCGCACGCAGTTCATCTCGTGAATGGTCGCCCCGCACGCCAGCAGGTCTTCGGTCACCCGCTGCTTGTCCGCAAGCTCAAGCCCCCCGGCCGGCAGCGACAGCAGCGACGACCCGCCACCCGAGACCAGGAACAGTGCGAGGTCGTCGGCACCGAGGCCCCGCGCGAGATCGAGCAGGCGCGCGGCAGCCGCAAGCCCGGCTGCGTCCGGGACCGGGTGGGCGGCCTCGACCACCTCGATGTGCCGGCACGGGACCGCGTGGCCGTACCTCGTGACCACCAGCCCCTCGAGCGGCCGGCCGGGCCGGTTCAGGTCCCACCAGGTCTCGACCCCGCGCGCCATGGAGCCGCCGGCCTTGCCCGCGCCAACCACCACAACCCGGCCAGCGGGCGGGTCAGCCAGGACCTGGTCGAGATGCGCCGCCAGGCACCGTTCGGGATCGGCGGCCGCGACCGCGGCGTCGAACATGGCGTTGAGCAGGTCGACGGGATCCATGGCTCACCTTCCCGGCAGGGGCGACGGGTCCCGATGTAGCCCGGACGAGGGGGGTCGGGCAATGTCCGGGACCGGTCTTGATTCCGGCCCCGCTCCCGCGCAGGGTCCACTCGAACCGCCGAAGGACAGTTTTCCATGGCCCACGGGAACACCGCCCCGGAGATTGTCACCGAACGTCTGAGGCTGCGCTCCTTCAGGGCCGATGACTTCGAGGAGTACGCCCACCTTGTCGGACACCCGCTGGTCGCACGGCATGTCGGCGACGGGACCCCCCTCGACCGGGCCGCGGCCTGGCGCCACCTGGCCATGGTTCTGGGACACTGGATCCTGCGTGGTTGCGGCATGTGGGCCGTCGAGCACCACGGCCGCATGGTCGGCCGGGTCGGCCTGCTGCACCCCGACGGCTGGCCGGAGCTCGAACTCGCCTGGGCCCTGCACCCGGAGGTCTGGAACCACGGGCTGGCGACCGAGGCGGCGGCAGCGGCCATGGACTGGGCGTTCGATGTCCATGGTGCCGACCGGCTGATCAGCATGGTCCGGCCCGACAACACCACATCGATCAGGGTGGCGGAGAAACTCGGCATGCACCGGGAGGACAGCCTGGTCCTGCTGGGTCAGCCGGCCCTGGTCTACGCGCGCGGGCGCGACATCAGGCAGGCGTCTCCGTAGGACAGGAATCGGTAACCCGCGTCGATGGCATGGCGATAGGCGGCCATCACCCGTTCGTGCCCGGCAAAGGCGCTGACCAGCATCATCAGGGTCGAGCGGGGCTGGTGGAAGTTCGTGAGCAGCAGGTCCACCACCCGGAAACGGTACCCCGGGGTAATGAACAGTGCGGTCTCGCCGTCGAACGGCGCCGGTCGGCCGGTTGGCGCCGCGGCGGTTTCGAGAATCCTGAGTGTGGTGGTCCCCGCTGCCACCACCCGTCCGCCGGCATCGATGGTACGCCGGATCTCCGCGGCGGTGGCGGCACTGACCGACCCCCACTCGGCGTGCATCGGGTGATCGTCGGTGTCGTCAACGGTCACCGGCAGGAAGGTTCCGGCACCGACATGCAGCGTGACCGTGACCCGCCGCACGCCGCGGAGCTCCAGTGCCCCGACCAGGCGCGGGGTGAAGTGCAGGCTCGCGGTGGGAGCGGCAACGGCCCCGTCACGGGCTGCGAACAGGGTCTGGTAGTCGGAGCGGTCGCGGGCATGGTCCGAATCCGGACCGCGCCTGATGTAGGGCGGCAGAGGCATGCGCCCGGTCTCGTGCAGTCGCGCGCGCAGGGTCGCGTCGTCGATACGGAAGTCGAACTCGACCTCCCCGGCCTCGCGCGAGAGCACCACCGCGTCCAGTCCGCCCGCAAACCGGACCGTATCGCCGGACCGCAGGCGACGGGCCGGCCGGGCCAGTGCCTTCCAGCGGCCGGGTCCGGCGGGCCTGTGCAGGGTGGCCTCGATGCGCGCGTCGCCACGCCGGCCTTCGAGCCGTGACGGGATCACCCGGGTGTCGTTGACCACCAGCAGGTCGTCGGGCCCGAGCAACGAGACCAGGTCCCCGATCGAGCGGTCGGCGAGCCGGGCGCCCGTCATGTCGAGCAGGCGCGCCGCGTCCCGCGGACGCACCGGGTGGTCGGCGATAAGCTCCCTCGGCAGGTCGTAGTCGAACAGGTCGACGCGCATGCCGGTTCACCCGGCGGTCCCGTGCCGGCGGTCCCCGTTCGACCTGCCGGCAGCCGCCACGATGGCACGGAACGGCCCGAGCAGGACCAGGGCCATCGCGAGCTTGGCGCCGTAGTCACCGATTGCGAGCGTTATCCAGGGCACGTCGGTACCGGCGAAGGCGAGAGAGAAGAACAGGGTGGTATCGACCGCGGAACCCGCGAGCGAGGAGACCAGGGGAGCCTTCCACCAGGTCGCGCGCCGCAGGCGGTCGAAGATCGCGACATCGAGCAGCTGTGCCATCAGGAAGGCGGTGCCCGACGCGAGTGCGATACGCACGTCGGCAAGCGACAGCGACAGCACCACCCCGACCGCGAACCCGGCGTACACCACGCGGCGCGCCGGTGCGCTCCCCAGCAGGCGGTTGGTCACATCGGTCACCAGGAACGCCACCGGATAGGTAAAGGCGCCCCAGGTCAGCCAGTCGCCGAGCTGGTACTCGACCGCGATGTTTGACACCAGCACCACGATGCCCATGGCGCACACGGCCAGCACGGTTGCCTTCGTCTCGGACCGTCGCATGCCATCCCTGCCGACGCGAGTGGGAACACGAACCCGCTGTTTAGGCGGAACCCGGCCGTGCCGCAACAGGATGCCCGGGAGAGGACGGGCTCGCTTGCGCCCGGTCAGGCCGTCTCCTAAGTTTGGTTCCGGAACGCAACCCAGGGAGAATCCGGACATGGCCAACCGGGTCGTCGACGAGAGGATCGTCATCGCCGACACCGTGACCAAGCTCGGCGCGGAGTGCGCCGGACGGGTGGTGCTCGGAGGATCGCACGGCGGGGTCTACGCCGCCTACTGCGCGGTCAAGGCCCGGGCCAGGGGCGTGATCCTGAACGACGCCGGACGCGCGAAGGACGACTCGGGCATCGGCGGCGGCGTCTACTGCCAGGAACTCGACATTCCCTACGCCACCGTTGAAACCATGTCGTGCCGCATCGGCGACGGGGAAAGCGCGTTTCGCGACGGGATCATCTCCCATGCCAACCCGCTCGCGGCCTCGCTCGGCGTCGCACCGGGCATGCCGGCGCGCAAGGGTGCGGACCTCATGTGCCGGGCGGCGCTGTCGGACCGGCCGGTCCCGGCCTACGCGGAGGCACGCACCGAGCTGCCGTGCCCGCCGGGCACCCGCATGATCGTGCTGATGGATTCGGCCTCGCTGATCGTCGACGAGGACGTCGGCCGGATCGTGGTCACGGGCAGCCACGGCGGCGTGCCGAGCCCGGATCCGGCAGCAGCACTCAGGGTCGACGCGCATGCCGGTTTCTTTCATGATGCGGGCGTTGGCAGGGACCGGGCGGCGCTCGGTCGGCTGGCGCCGCTCGACGACCGGGGCATCATCGCCGCCACCGTGGCCTGCATGAGCGCACGGATCGGCGACGGCGCCTCGATCTACCATGACGGGGTGCTGAGCCACGTCAACCGGACCGCGGCCGCGGCCGGTGCCGCGGCCGGCAGGCCGGCACGCGACTTCATCGACACTCTCGCCGGGAACTGAGACATGGCACTCTATGGCACAGGCATGCTGATGACCTTCACCCAGCCGGATGCGGCGGGCGAGGAAGACTTCAACGAATGGTACAACCGCGAGCACATCGACGAACGGGTCTGGATGCCCGGCTTCCACCGCGCGCGCCGCTATGTCGACTGTACCGGGGATGCGCGCATCAGGTACTTCGCGACCTACGAGACCGATACCGTCGAGGACCTGGCCGATCCGGAATACATGAAGCTCCTCGCCGACCAGTCCGACTGGTCGAAGCGGGTGATGAAGACCTTCACCGACTTCGACCGGGTCACGGCCAGGGTCACCGTTGACCTGTCGCACGGCTTTGCCGGCGCCTGCGCCTTCGCGCGGCTCCATCCTGCGCCGGAGGTGATGGACGGGCTGCGCCGGCACCTCGCCGACACCCTGCTGCCGGAACTGGTCGCCCGTCCCGGCATGGTCGGGGCGGTGCTGGCGGAAAACGACCTCGCCGTGGTCAACGAGGGACGCAGGGCCCAGGGCGTGCCGATCCCGGAGCACGAGACACCTCAGTGGATCGTGCTGCTGGAAGGCCAGGGCGGGCACGCCACCGCCGCGGCGCTGCGCGCCGGGTTCGGGGCCGGTCTGCCCGACCACGGCGTGACCGCGGCAGACATCGATACCGGCAACCATATCCTGATGTTCGGCAACAACCGGTAGACCACGCATGCCGACGGGCTTCGGGGTCACGGCCACCAATGGCATGGCCCGGCACGGTCGGCTTGACACGGCACATGGCCGCATCGAGACACCCGCCTTTATGCCGGTCGGAACCGCGGCAACCGTCAAGGCGATGCTCCCGTCCTCGGTCCGTGCCGCCGGAGCGCAGATCCTGCTGGGGAACACCTACCACCTGATGGTGCGGCCGGGAGCCGAGCGCATCGCGAAGCTCGGCGGACTGCACCGGTTCATGGGATGGGACGGGCCGATCCTGACAGATTCCGGCGGCTACCAGGTGATGTCGCTCGCCGGCCTGCGCCGGATCAGAGAGGACGGGGTCACCTTCCGCAGCCACGTTGACGGGTCACGCCACCACCTCTCGCCCGAAGCCTCGGTCCGGATCCAGGACCTGCTGGGCGCCGACATCACCATGGCGTTCGACGAGTGCACGCCCTGGCCGGTCGACGAGACGGAGGCCGCCTCGTCGATGCGGCTGTCGATGCGCTGGGCCGAACGTTCGCGCCGCGCGTTCCGCGACCGGGAGGGCGTCGGGCTGTTCGGCATCGTCCAGGGCAGCGTCTACCAGGCGTTGCGCGCGGAGTCGGCGGAAACCCTGGTCGGGATCGGGTTCGACGGCTACGCGGTCGGTGGGCTCGCGGTCGGCGAGGGCCGCGACGAGATGCTCCGGATCCTCGCCGGAACTGTCCCGCTGCTGCCGCATGACCGGCCACGCTACCTGATGGGCGTCGGCAAGCCGCGGGACCTGGTGGACGCGGTCCGGCACGGTATAGACATGTTCGACTGCGTCCTGCCCACCCGGTCCGGACGCAACGGTCAGGCCTTCACCCGCCACGGTCCGGTCAACCTGCGCAACCGGCGTTTCCTCGACGATCCGCGCCCGCTCGACGACGCGTGCGGCTGCCCTGCCTGCACCGGGTTCTCCCGCGCCTACCTCGCCCACCTGGTTCGCGCCGGAGAGATCCTGGGAGCAATGCTGCTCAGCTGGCACAACCTGCACTACTATCAGGAGCTGATGGCCGGGATCCGCACCGCGATCGACCGGCGGGAGTTCGAGTGCTTTGCCACCGAATTCCGCCGGGAACAGGAGGCCGGGCTGCCGTGAGCACGCCGGTGCGACAACGCGTGCTCGATGCGGCGCGCGCGGCCGGTTTCGACGTGGCGGGGATTGCCCCGGTGGCGGTCGGTGCCCGCGAGCAGGCGCGGCTCGACGGCTTTCTTGCCGGTGGCGAGCACGGCGACATGGACTGGATGCTGCGCACGGCGGAGCGCCGGCGCGATCCGGCGCGGCTGTGGCCGCCGGCACGCTCGGTCGTGGTTGTCGCCGCCAACTACGGTCCGGCCCGGCCTCCGCTCGAGGACCTGGCCCAACGCGAGCGCGGCAACATCTCGGTCTACGCGCGCAACCGCGACTACCACGACATCATGAAGAAGCAGCTGAAGCGGCTCGGGCGCTGGATGAGCGAGACCTTCGGATGCGAGGCGCGGGTGTTCGTCGATACCGCCCCGGTGCTCGAGAAACCGCTGGCCCAGGCGGGCGGCATCGGCTGGCAGGGCAAGCACACCAACCTTGTCAGCCGCGGCTTCGGGTCCTGGCTGTTCCTGGGCGAGGTCTTTACCAGCCTCGAACTCGAGCCCGATACTCCCGCGCCCGACCACTGCGGCACCTGCCGGCGCTGTCTCGACATCTGCCCCACCGACGCCTTCCCGGCGCCCTACACCCTCGATGCGCGCCGCTGCATTTCGTATCTCACCATCGAACACCAGGGTCACATCGCCCGCGAGTTCCGCATCCCCATGGGCAACCGGATCTTCGGGTGCGACGACTGCCTGGCAGTCTGTCCGTGGAACAGGTTTGCGCGTACCGCCCGCGAGGCCGGGTTCATTCCCCGCGACGACCTCGATCTCCCGGAGCTTGCCCCTTTGCTCGAGCTGGACGACGCGGCATTCCGCGCCCGGTTCTCCGGCTCGCCGGTCAAGCGCCTCGGGCGCGACCGGTTCCTGCGCAACGTGCTGATCGCCGTGGCCAATGCCGACGGGCCGCTGCCCGCCCGGGTACACGACCTGCTCGACGATCCGTCGCCGCTGGTTCGCGCCATGGCGGTCTGGGCGCTGGGCCGGCTGGCGCCACGGGAGCGGGTTGCGGCGCTGCGGGAGACCAGGATGCCGGGCGAGCCCGACCCGCAGGTCCGACGCGAATGGACCCACACCCTCGGGGGAGATGGTCATGGACACCGAGACCTTTCGCCGGCACGGCCACGCCCTGGTCGACTGGATGGCGGACTACCTTGAGGACGTCGCGGACCTGCCGGTCCGCGCCCAGGTCCCGCCCGGTGCGATCGCGAACAGCCTGCCGGTCTCGCCGCCGAGACGCGGCGAGGACATGGAGACGATCTTCAGCGACTTCCGCGACATCGTCCTGCCGGGCATCACCCATTGGCAGCACCCGGACTTCTATGCCTACTTCCCGGCCAATTCGAGCCCGCCGTCGGTGCTGGCCGAAATGCTGACCGCCACGCTCGGTGCGAACTGCATGCTGTGGCAGACCAGCCCGGCGGGAACCGAGATGGAAACCCGGATGACCGACTGGCTGCGGCAGATGATCGGCCTGCCGGACGGATTTCATGGTGTGATCCAGGACACGGCGTCGTCCGCCATCCTCTGTGCCCTGCTGACGGCACGGGAACGCAGCACCGGCTGGCAGGCCAACAGGCAGGGACTGGCCGGGCGGGAACCGCTCATCGCCTACACCTCGGCCGAGGCACACAGCGCCACCGTGAAGGGTGCCGGTATCGCCGGCTACGGTCGTGACAACGTGCGCCTCATCGAGGTGGACGAGGCATTCGCCATGCGCCCCGACCGTCTCGAACAGGCCATCCGCGCCGACCAGGAGGCCGGGCTCCATCCGGCCTGCGTGGTGGCATCGCTGGGGACCACCGGCGTCGGCGGCTGCGACCCGCTCCGCGCCACTGCGGAAATCTGCGCCCGGTACGGGCTGTTCCTGCACGTCGACGCCGCCTGGGCCGGATCGGCTCTGCTGCTGCCGGAACACCGGGCCATGGCCGACGGGCTCGAACTTGCGGACAGCCTGGTCTTCAATCCGCACAAGATGCTGATGACCAACTTCGACTGTTCGGCCCATTTCGTGCGCGATCGCGACGCGCTGGTCCGCACCTTCTCGATCCTGCCGGAATTCCTCAAGGGCCGGGAGGGTGACAGCGTGATCGACTACCGCGACTGGGGCGTTGCGCTCGGCCGCCGGTTCCGGGCACTCAAGCTCTGGTTCGTGATCCGCTCCTACGGGATCGAGGGTCTGCAGGCGATCCTGCGCCGGCATATCGCGCTTGCGGTCGAACTCGAGCAGATGATCGCGCAGGCCGACGACTTCGAGCTCATGGCGCCGCGTTCGCTGTCGCTGCTGAACCTGCGCTACCGACCGTCCGGGATGACCGACGAGGCCGAACTCGAACGCACCAACCGGACGCTGCTCGAGCGGCTGAACGACTCGGGCCGGGTCTACTTCACCCAGAACCTGGTGAAGGGGCGGTTCGCCATTCGCTGGTCGATCGGCCAGACCCGGACCGAACGTCATCACGTCGAGGCCGCCTGGGCCCTTGTTCAGCGGATGGCCCGGTGCGCCTGACACGTGAGCACGACGCACGGGGGGCGGGGCCGCGCCGCGTGCCAGCCACCGGAGGGCCCGGATGACGGGCCAACCGTACGAGGGTGACGCCGGTGTCAGCCGCGCCGCGCTCTACGAGACGGTGGAGGCCGCAGACCTCCACTCCTGGCTCGAGCCCTGGCTGCCGGAGGCCCCGGCACTGGTACTCGACGTCGGAGCCGGTTCCGGGCGTGACGCCGCCTGGCTTGCCAACGCCGGTCACGAGGTCGTCGCCGTCGAGCCGTCGGCGACCATGCTGTCCGAGGCCCGACGGCGGCATCCGCAGTCGACGATCTCCTGGATCCGGGACAGCCTGCCGGCACTCGAGCGTGTCTACAGGCAGGCATTCGCCTTCGACCTGGTGCTGCTGAGCGCGGTCTGGATGCACGTCCGCCCCGAACACCGACAGCGCGCGTTCCGCAAGCTGATCGGCCTGCTGAAGCCGGGCGGACGGCTGGCGATCACCTTTCCGCAGGGCACAACCGACCGGGCGCGGGGACAGCATCCCGCACGTGTCGAGGAGATCGAGAGCCTGGCGCGCCGCCACGGCGCGTTCCTCGCCTTCCAGGACCAGGACGCGGACAGGCTGGGACGGACCGGTCTCGTGTGGGCCCGCCTCCTGGTGCACCTGCCGGACGACGGCACCGGCGCGCTGCCGCTGCTGCGCCACGTGATCCTGAACGACGCCAAGTCGTCGACCTACAAGCTCGGACTGCTGCGCGCAATCGCGCGCGCATCCGACGGAGCGCTCGGCATGGCCGCCCCTGCGGACCGTGATGTCAGCATCCCTCTGGGCCTGGTCGCGCTGAACTGGCTGCGCCTGTACAGGCCGCTTGTCGACGGCGGTTTCCCGCAGCGCCCCAAAAACCGCGGGCCCGACGGTCTCGGCTTCGCCGGGAAGGGGTGGCGCCGGATCGGTGACCTGAACCCGCCCGAGCTTCGGGTCGGGGCCCTGCTCTCGGGCAAGCGTGCCGCCGGACTGCACCAGGCGCTCGCAGAGGTGGCGAGAACCATCGCCCGGATGCCTGCCACCCACACCACCTGGCCCGGTTCCGCCGACCCCATCTTCCGGGCCGTACCATCGGCCGCCGGTCGACCGCCGTCCCGGATCCTGATCGACCGGGACTATCTTGCGCGGTTCGGGGAACTCCGGGTCCCGCTGCACCTGTGGCGCGCGCTGTCGCGGTACAGCTGCTGGATCGAACCGGCGGTCACGGCGGAATGGATCCGGCTGATGGACGGCTATGCCGTGGGGCAGAAGCGGTCGCTCGACCGCGCGGATCTCGCCCGGGCCATGACGTGGTCGGAGCCGTCACGCGACGTGCACGCGTCGCGTTCCCGGGCGCTCGAACTCGCCGGGCAGGGAGCGCTCTACTGCGTGTGGTCCGGACGGCGCCTGCGCGAGGCGAGCTTCGACATCGACCACTGCATCCCGTGGGCGGCGTGGCCCTGCGACGACCTGTGGAACCTGCTGCCGAGCGCCTCGGCCGTCAACCAGCAGAAACGCGACCGGCTGCCCTCGGCAGGCGCGCTTGCCGCCTCGCGGGAGCGCATTCTCGACTGGTGGGAGAGTGCCTATGTCCGCCGTGAGGAGATGAAGGAGCGGTTCTTCATCGAGGCCCGATCGTCGCTGCCGCTGTTCGACGAGCCGGAGGCGAAGGTCGAGGTGCTGTTCGACGGGCTCGGTGCCCGGCGCCAGTCCCTGGTCACCGACCAGCGCGTGGACGAGTGGGCGCCGAGGACCTGAGGCCGCTTACCCGGTCTCCATCGGCAGGGTGTCGTCGCGCGACCATTCCGACATCGAGTTGTCGTAGAGCCCCACGTTCTCGTGACCGAGCATGACCAACAGCATCGCGGTCGCGCTCGCCGCAATCCCGCCGCCGCAGTAGGTCAGGACGCGTTCGGCGCTGTCCGCCCCGATATCCGCGAACCGAGCCGCGATCTGCCCGGCCGGCAGAAAGGCGGTGGTCTCGGGATCAAGCAGTTCCGCGGTCGGCACGTTCACGCTGCCGGCAATGCGCCCGACCCGGCCGTAGGCCCGCCCGCCGGTCCCGGCATGCTGCTCGCGCGCCAGCGCGTTGACCGTGCACACCGTGCCGTTGCCGACAGCCGACAGCACCTCGTCCCTGCCCACGATCAGGCCCTCCCTGGGACGCGGCGTGAAGATGGCCGGGGAATAGGATGCGGGTTCGGTGGACACAGCGCGGCCCTCCCGCGCCCACTTGGTGAAACCGCCATCGAGCACCCGGGCCCGGTCGAAGCCGAAGGCCCGCAGCATCCACCAGACACGCGTCGCCCACTGCGGCGAGGTCGTGCTATAGAGCACCACCGAGGCGTCATCGCCGAGCCCGCGGCGGCCGACCGCATCGGCGAACCGGCCGGCATCGGGAAACGTGAAACGATACTGGCTGTCGCTGTCGGAGAGCTCCCCCTGCAGATCCAGAAAATCGGCACCCGGTACATGTCCGCGGTCGTAGTCGGCCCTGCCGCTCTCCACCGTGTAGGGCAGGGTCGGGTGCGGAAGCAGGTGGGTGGTGCAGTCGTAGAGCCGCAGGTCCGCATCACCGAGACGGGCTTCCAGCTCCGCGGTATCGATCAGGAAGTCGGGGTGCCGGTAGCCGGCCGCACTGGCGGTCATGGACATGCTCCTCGTACTGGCGCCGCACCGGGCGGCCACGGCGGTTACTCTACCTGATGTGGCAGGTCGCTCAAGTCACCCGGCTGTTCTCGGGCGTGTCCGACACCGTCCGCGGCATGCTGTGGATGGCCCTGGCGGGGCTGATCTTCGCGTCGTTCATGGCAATCGTGCGTCATGTCGGGACCACGATGAACCCGATCCAGGTCGCGTTCATGCGCTACGCCATCGGCCTCGTGTTCATGCTGCCGTTCTTCCTGAGCGTCACCCTCGCCGATCTTCGAAGCGCCCGGTTCGGACTGCACGCGACCCGCGGCGTCATGCACGCGCTCGGCGTGATGTGCTGGTTCTACGCCATGAGCCGCATTCCGATCGCCGAGGTGACCGCCATCGGGTTCACGGCCCCGGTGTTCGCGGTGATCGGTGCGGCCCTGTTCCTCGGTGAACAGGTTCGGGTCCGACGGATCCTCGCCGTCGTCGCGGGGCTGTTCGGCGCCGTCGTGATCCTGAAGCCCGGAGCCGGGAGCATGGACCCGGGCGTACTCGCGATGCTGGTTGCCGCTCCGGTGTTCGCCGCCGCCGACCTGGTCTCGAAGGTCCTGACCCGGCGCGAGACGGGTGCCGCGGTGGTTGCCTATCTCTCGGTCTTCGTCACGCTTACCATCATGGGTCCGGCGCTCTGGGTCTGGCAGGCGCCGACGCTGCAGGAATGGGTCCTGATGACACTGACCGCCGGGCTGGCCACCCTCGGGCACCTGTGCATGGTCAGGGGCGTGAAGATCGCCGAGGTCTCGGCCCTGCAGCCGATCAAGTTCCTGCAGCTGTTCTGGGCAGCGCTCATCGGCTACCTGGTGTTCGCCGAGGTGCCCGAGGCCACCACCTGGATCGGATCGGCCATCATCGTCGCCAGCGCCACCTACATCGCCCACCGCGAGGCCGTCGCCCGCAGGACACGCCGGACGCCCTGATCCGCCCCGACGGGCGGCTACCGCAGGTGGCAGGAGACACCCAGTGCCCGGGTGCGCGCTCGGACAGACGGGGCGTCTGTTCCCGGCACCGCTGCTCCGGCTCCGGAATCCCGACCAGCCGGAGCAGGTCGATCGCACGGGCAAGCGCTTCCTTCCTGGACAGTTTCTGGTGCAGCACCAGTGCCTCGCCGATCTGTGTTCCGATCGTCATCACCGGGTTGAGCGATGTCATCGGCTCCTGGAAGATCATCGAGATGTCGTTGCCGCGCACGTCGCGCATTTCCTCTTCCAGGAGCGCGGTCAGATCGCGTCCGTCGAGGACCACCGTGCCGGAGATGATCCGGCCGGGCGGGTCCGGCACCAGTCTCATCAGCGACAGCGCCGTCTTGATCAGGTTGTCGGTCGCGATACAGTCCAGGCCAGGGACTCGCACCCACCGTCATCACATAGGTGCTGAAGTCTCCCGGGCAGGGCCGGAACCGGCCAGGACGCCGCGGATGCGGTCGTGCAGGTTGCCGCCGGCAAACGGGTACCCGCGGATCCCTGCCGCCACCGCCGCCTCCATGTCGCTCGCCCTGTCGCCGACCATGAACGAACGGGCCAGGTCGACCGACCAGCATTCCGCGAGGTCGAGCAGCATGCCCGGCGCCGGCTTGCGCCAGTGCGCGCGGTCGCGATACCGGCCGTCATCGAAGTCGGGGTGATACGGGCTGTAGCGAAAGTCGTCGATCCGGGCGCCGCGCTGCGCCATCTCGCGGTTCATCCACTCGTGCAGCCGTTCGACGTCCCCGCACCCGTAGAGCCCGCGGGCAATGCCCGCCTGGTTGGTCACCACCAGGACCAGGTAGCCGGTCTCGTTCAGCAGCCTTACCGCTTCGAACGCGCCGTCGACCCAGCGGACCTGGTCCGGGCGGCTGACGAATCCGACGTCCAGGTTGAGCACTCCGTCGCGGTCGAGGAACGCCGCCGGCTTCGCTCCGCCCGCATCGCTCACAAGCTGATCACGATGTTGCCGAACCGATCACGCTCGCTCCGTGCTCCGGGAGGGACCAGGCAGGTCGCGTCGTACTCCTCGATGATGACCGGGCCCTCACGCGGTGTCGAAAGGTCGCCGCGGCGCAGAACCGGGGTTTCGAGCCAGCCGGCATCGCGCCCGAAATAGGCCTGGCGCGCCGCCACGGTTCCGTCCATCTCCGCCAGCCGGAGACGCTCGGGCACCCGGTTGACCTCGGACAGGCCCCGGCCCACCACCGCGATGTTGACCAGCTCGACCGGTTCCTCCGGCCCGGCCCTGTGGCCGTAGACGGTCTCGTGCTCCTGGCCGAACCGCTCGGCAAGATCCGAGAGCTTGTCCTGATCAAGCACCCCGTCGGGGGCCGACACCGAGAGCTCGTAGATCTGGCCCTTGTAGTGGAGGCTGGCCGAACGCTCGATCACCGCAGACGGGCCGGAAAACCCTTCCTGCCCGAGTTCCCTGTCCGCCTCCCGGGCCAGCGCGTCCCACGCGCGGGTGAGTTCCGCCGGGTCGGCGTCGGACAGCAGGCACCGGAAGGTCCGGGAATAGTGGTGCTCGACGTCGGCGTACAGCAGGCCGAAGGAGGAAAACAGTCCCGGGGCCGGCGGGACCACCACGCGGGAAATCCCGATGGCCCGGGCCATGCCGGCCGCGAACATCGGCCCGTTGCCGCCGAAGGCGAACAGCACGTAGTTCCGTGGATCGCGACCGCGTTCGGTCGAGACGGCCTTGATCGCCCGGATCATGTTCGAGGCCGCGATCAGGTGGGCGCCGTGGGCCGCGACCTCGAGCGGCAACCCGAGCGGACGCGCGATCTTCTCCTCGAGCACCCGCGCCGCCCGGTCACGGTCGATCCGCAGGGCACCGCCGACCAGGTGCTCCGGGTTGAGGTACCCGAGCACCAGGTTGGCGTCGGTGATCGTCGGCTCCTCGCCGCCGATACCGTAGCACACGGGTCCCGGTTGGGCGCCGGCGCTGTTTGGTCCGGCCAGGAGCGAGCCGCCGGGATCGATGGTCAGGATCGAACCGCCCCCGGCGCCGACCTCGGCCAGGTCGATGGCCGGCACCTTCAGCGCGTACCCGGCACCGGTGAGCAACCGGGAGCCGTGGATGATCCCGCCCCCGACCTGCATGTCGAGCGCGCGCGTGACCTCTCCGCGGGTGATCATCGAGGTCTTCGCCGTCGTGCCCCCCATGTCGAAGGCAATGACGTTTTCGATCCCGTGCGCACGTGCGATCGCCTGGCTTCCGATCACGCCCCCGGCCGGACCGGACTCGATGATGTGCATCGGCAGCCTGGCGGCGGCGGCCGCGGTAGTCAGTCCGCCGTTGGACTGCATGAGGTAGAGCGACGCGGCAACACCGCCGGCGTCAAGCCCCGTGCGCAGCGCCGCAAGGTAGGTGCTCACGACCGGCAGGACGTAGGCATTGATCACGGTGGTCGAGGTTCGCTCGTATTCCTTCATCTCCGGCAGGACGTCGGCGCTGATGCACAGCGGCAGGTCGGGGGCCATGGCACGGATCACCCCGGCGATCGCCTGCTCGTGCGCCGGGTTGGCATAGGCATTGATCAGGCACACCGCGATTGCCTCGACACCCTGTTCGAGCAGGATGCCGACCTCGCGGGCGATCTCTTCCGGATCCGGCGCCCGTTCGACCACGCCGTCGGCGTTGACGCGCTCGTCCACGGTGCGCCGCAGGTAACGTTCGACCAGCGGCGGCGGCTTTTCCCATGCCAGGTCGTAGAGCTTCGGCATGCGCAGGGTGCGGATCTCGAGCACATCGCGGAACCCTTGCGAGGTGATCAGGCCGACCCGCGCGCCCTTGAGCTCGAGGATGGCGTTCGACGCCACTGTGGTGCCGTGGCGGATCTCGCTAATGTCACCCGGCTCCAGGCCCGAGGCCTCGAACAGCTCGGCCAATCCCTCGACGATGGCCCGGGCATAGTTGTCGACGCTCGAGGACACCTTGCGGGTCAGCACCGTGCCGTCGGCGTCGAGCAGCACGATGTCGGTGAAGGTGCCCCCGATGTCGATCCCGACCCGAAACCGGCTCATGAGTCCGCTCCCTGCCCGGCTCGCGGCCAGTCCTGCCACAGGACCGATGGTGCTGCTCCGACACGGTCACCAACGATCTCGTCCCTGAGCGTTCGTGTCGCCGCCTCGTCCACGCTCCAGGTCGCGGTATCGACGACCACGCCGTAGTCGCGGCGCGCGCGCTCCGGGCTCACCAGTTCATTGCGCACGTCGCTCAGCACCGCTGCCGGGTCACGCTCAAGCGGGTCGCCCCAGCCACCGCCGCCGGCGAGTTCGTGCCGGAAGACGTCGCCCGAGCGCATGATCATCGTCAACTTGGACTCGAGCGGCCGGTCCTCGACCCCCGGGTTCATGGTATTGCACGACGGTGCTCCGGGATTGCCGCCATACAGTCCGTAGGGCCGGAAGGCGTGGCGGTCGGAACGGACCTGCAGGACTGCCTCCTTCTCCAGCAGCCGGTAATCGCGCCGATAGGGCGCGCCTCCACGGAACTTTCCGGCGCCGGCCCGGTCCGGCACATACTCGTAGGACAGCACCTCGACCGGGTTCTCGGCCTCGGTGACCTCGATCGACTGCGAGGCCATGTTGGCGAACAGGTTCGAGTTGCCGGAAAGACCGTCGGCCCACGGGCGTCCTCCCCAGGTTCCGCAGGCGAAGTCGACATAGATGAAGGGATTGCGGTCCTCGTCGTATCCGCCGATGGACACCCCGGTGTTGCCGCCGTCCGACGCCGCCATCACCGCTGACGGCAGCATCATCGCCAGCGCCCCGAACACGCAGTCGAGCATCCGGAACCCGGTCAGGCCGCGGGCAGCGCAGGCCGCCGGCAGCACGCCGTTGGCAATGGTCCCCGGCGGGGCCGTGACCTCGACGCAGCGGAAGAACCCCTCGTTGGCCGGAACGTCGTGCGGCAGGACCGACTTCACCCCGCAGTAGGTGGCGGCCTTGGTGAAGGAGAGCGTGTTGTTGATGGCGCCCTTGACCTGGGGCGAAGAGCCGGTCCAGTCGGCCTGCATCACCTCGCCCCGCTTGCGCAGGGTCACGAACAGGCGAATGGGCGATCCGACATCGACACCGTCGTCGTCGATCCAGTCCTCGAACTGCCATTCTCCGTCCGGCAGCTCCCTGAGCGCGGCCCGGGTGACCCGCTCGGAATAGTCGATGAAGTCGTCCATGAACCCGGTCATGGTGTCGACCCCGTGCTCGCTGACCAGTTCCAGGAACTGGCGCTCGGCAATGTTGCAGGCCGCGAGCTGGGCGCGAATGTCGCCGAACACCTTGACCGGCACCCGCACGTTCGCTTCGATCAGGCTCCACAGGGTCTCGTTGCGCCGGCCCTGCTCGAACATGTACATCGGCGGGATGCGCAGCCCTTCCTGGTAGATTTCGGTCGAGTCGGACGCGTTCGATCCGGCAACCCGGCCGCCGACGTCGGTGTGGTGACAGATGGTCGCCGCAAAGGCGATGCGGCGCCCGTGGCTGAAGATCGGCTTGAAGATGAAGATGTCCGGCAGGTGCATCCCGCCCCTGAACGGATCGTTCAGGCAGAACATGTCCTCGGGCAGCATGTTCTCGCCGAACCGCTCCACGACGGCGGCAAGCGCGGTGGGGATCGACCCGAGGTGCCCCGGCAGCGTCAGGCCCTGGGCAACCAGCCTGCCATCGGCGTCACAGAACGCGGTGGAGAAATCCATGTTGTCGCGCAGCACACCCGAGTAGGTGGTGCGCATGATGGTCAGCGCCATCTCGTCGGCGATCGCCGAGACCGCGTTGCGCAGCAGCTCGAACTCGATCGGATCCCAGGACTTCCGCGTCATCGTTTCCTCCGCATTCGTGACGCGGCACTGTGCGACGGCGCATGGCCAATGGAAAGGGACTTGTCGGGACCGCCGCGTCGAAACCGGGTACGGGAGGGGTCAGACGATCTGGCGTTCGGCGCGCGCGAGGTCCGCCGTTTCGCCGGTCTCGTACTGCTCCAGCGGCGAGAAATCGTCGAGCGCCCTGGCGTCGATCTGGGTTCCCGTGGACAGCGCGATGTTGAACAGGGCATCCCCGTCATGGACAACGGGCAGGTTGGTTCTGCCGACGATGACACCGTCCGCCGGGGCCTCGATCTCGGTGTCGGTCATGCCCCAGGGATCGGATATGAACGCCAGCACCTGGTTCCGTCGCACCTGGGCGCCGAGGGGTTCGATGACCCGCAGCACGCCGCTGCACGGCGCGCGCACCCAGCGGCTGGAACGCAGGACCAGCGGTTCGGCCGGCTCGGCATGGTCCTCGCGCACCGGCAGCATCGCCAGGTGCTGCATGACACCGATGATGCCGCGCACGCCGGCGCGGATCCCGGCCTCGTCGAAGCGCAGCGCCTCGCCCGCCTCGTAGACGACCACCGGGACCCCAAGCGAATTTGCCGCCTCGCGCAGGCTGCCCTGCCGGAAGCCGGCATTGAGCACCACGGGAACGCCGAAGGCCCGCGCCACGGCCTCGATTTCCGGACTGTCCAGGCTGGCCCGGACCTGGGGATAGTTCGAACGATGGTGACTGCCCGTGTGCAGGTCGATGCCCCATGAAGACCCGCTCACGATTTCGTCGAGGAAGCAGCGCGCGATCCGTCCCGCCAGCGACCCGTCATGCGATCCCGGGAACGAACGGTTGAGGTCCCGGCGATCGGGCAGGTACCGGCTCTGGTACAGGAAACCGGGCGTGTTGACGATGGGAACGGCGACCACGGTCCCGCACAGGTCCCTCAGCGCCGTGAGCCTGGTGAAGCGCCGGATGATCTCGACACCGTTGATCTCGTCGCCGTGCAGGGCGGCGGAGATGAACAGCTGCGGCCCTGGATGACAACCGTTGATGACATGAACCGGCATCCGGACGGGAAACCCGCTCGACAGCTCGGCGATCTGGATGTCGACCTGCCGGCGCTCACCAGGAGCAACGGCAGTCCCTGCGAGGCTGACATCCGACCGCACGCCCCCCTGTTCTCCGGCCATCCTGCCCCCGCGCTGCTGCCGTCCGGTCGCGGCGAACCCGGCCGGCGTCGACCGTGCCCCGCCGGAAACCCTAGGAGGTCGGTGCCCGCGTGGTCAACGCGGCCGGCACTACGCGCTGCGGCGGCGGCGCTTGACCGGCCGATGGGCGTTGGCCTCGATGAAGGCGACGATCCGCTCGGCGATGTCGACACCGGTCGCCTTTTCGATGCCCTCCAGCCCCGGGCTGGCATTGACCTCCATGATTACCGGCCCGTGATTGGCCCTGAGGAAGTCGACACCGGAGACATCCAGCCCGAGTGCCTGGGATGCCCGGACGGCGCTCGAGCGTTCCTCCGGCGTGATCCTGATGGGCTCGCAGGTTCCGCCCCGGTGCAGGTTCGAACGGAAGTCGTCGCGCGGACCTGTTCTCTTCATGGCCCCGACGACGCGCTTGCCGATGACGAAGGCACGGATGTCCGTGCCTCCTGCCTCCTTGATGAACTCCTGGATCAGGATGTTGACCTTCGCACCGCGGAACGCCTCGATCGCGCTGCGCGCCGAGGACATGCTCTCGCCGAGCACGACGCCGACACCCTGGGTTCCTTCCAGCAGCTTGATGACCACCGGAGGGCCGTTCACCATGCGGATGATCTGCTCGGCCTGGCTCGCGGAATTGGCAAAACCGGTCACCGGCAGCCCCAGGCCCTCGCGTGACAGCAGCTGCAGCGCACGAACCTTGTCGCGGGCCCGGCCGATGGCCAGCGAGTTGTTCAGTGTCCACACCCCCATCATCTCGAACTGGCGCAGGATGGCGAGACCATAGAGCGTGATCGACGCGCCGATGCGGGGAATGACGGCGTCGAATCCCGACAGCGGGCGATCCTCGTACATGACCTGGGGGCGATGGGCCGTGATGCTCACGTAGCACCGGGTGGTGTGAATGATCTCGATCCGGTGTCCGCGCGCCTCTGCCGCCTCGACCAGGCGCCTGTGGGAGTACAGATTCGGATTTCGCGCGAGCATGGCGATTCGCATTGTCCGTACTCCCCCAGATATTTACAGAGCGGTCAGATTTCCTTCACTTGTCTTGTGTAGATCGGTGTATCGACCCGAACGATAGGACCGTCTCGGATCGACAATGAAACGGCCCCGCATGGCCTCGCGGCCCACCAGCATCCTGAACCCCATCGGATCCCGGTTGGCCAGGGTGAGCTCGATGGGCCAGGATTCGTCCGCGATGCTCAGGCGGGTCGAGATCACGCACCGCCACTCCCGCATGCCGCCGGAGTTCGTCACCCAGCGCTGATCGGAAAGCGGCGCCTCGCACACGACCGGCGTCGCCGCCGGCCCTTCGAGCGGAAAGGTCCGGAACCGTACCCAGGGCTTGCCGTCAATCCGGATCGGCTCGGCATTCCAGGCATGGAGCGCCGAGGTCCTGGCCCCGGTGTCAAGCTTGGCCTTGATGGCAGTGATCCCGAGGTCCGGCAGCGACACCCACTCCCGCCAGCCGAGGATTCGCCCGTCGTCGATCGCCAACCGTTTACTCCCGTTCGTGGCAGATCCGGCGCGAGCCCGGGGCGGTACCGCGCCCATGCGTGCGGTCCGGCCCGGGATTCTCCCACACCGAAGCGTACTTGGCACGGCGTGGAAGGGCAATGATCCGCGTCGAGCGGACGCCGACGCGGCGGGTACGGTGCTCAGAGAGCGGCGCTCGGTCTCGAACTCACGGCATCGTACCAGCGCGCCGCGTGGGCAGCGCCTTCCGGCAGGCCCATCTTCAGCCAGCCGGCGAAGTCGACCACCACCAGCAGGTCGATGTCGGCGATCGAATAGGCGTCACCGGCCACGAACGGCCTGTCACGCACCATCGCATCGACACCGTCGAGGAAGCGCAGCACCCGGTCCCGGCCCCGCTCTGCGAGTGCCGGTATCTGCTCGTAGTTGACCGGACCGGTCAGGGCCCTGCTTTGCATCCTGCTCGCCCGGTTGCGCAGTGCTTCCGACATCGCCATCAGGCCGTCGGCCTCGATCTGCCACAGCAGGTCGGCGATCCGCCCCTGTTCCGCGGCAGTGCGCCCGCACAGGTTCGGTTCCGGGAAGGCGACATCGAGATAGCGCCGGATCCCGGCCGTGCTCGCAAGCCGCGTGCCGTCGTCGAGTTCGAGGACCGGCACCGTGCAGCGGGGATTGATGGCCCGGAAGGACTCCGTCAGTTGTTCGCCGGTACCCAGGTCAACCTGTACCGTCTCCACCTCGAGACCCTTTTCGGCAAGGTATATCCGGACCCGTCTGGGCGAGGGAGCGGGAGCGCAGTCGTAGAACTTCATGGTCGGAAACCTCCGGCAGGCCTGCGGCACCGTCAGCGGGTGAGCTGCACCACGTGACGACGCATCAGGCGGTTGAACTGTTCGGGTTGCTCCAGTGATGCCAGGTGCCTCGAAGGCGTGATCCAGTGCAGACCGCAGCCGGAAATCAGCCGGGCCATCCGTTCGGAGACGTCGCGCGGCACCCCCGGATCATCCGGGCTCGCCACCACGAGAGCCGGTACCGCTATCTGCCCGAGCCGGGCCTCGGTGTCGAGTGCGCACATGGCCCGTGCAGCCGCGGCAAAGGTTGCGGGCCGGAACCGCCGGAACACTTCTTCCATGTAGACGTAGCCCGGCACCCTGCGTTCCGCCGCTTCCGGCGTAAACCAGCGCCGCATCAGCGCGCCGGTCACCGGTTCCAGCCCGTCGCGTTCCACAAGGTCGGCCCGGGATCGCCACAACGCCCGCTGATCGTCGTCGTAGCGGCAGGTGGTGGTCACCAGCGCGAGCGAGAGCACGCGGCCGGGGTGATCGAGGGCCATGGTCTGGGCGATCTGGCCGCCGAACGACACGCCACACAGATGGACCGCATCGAACTCCAGCAGGTCAAGGAGCCGGACAACCTCCGCCGCCAGGGACTCGAGGCTGCAGCCTTCCGGCCCGAGCGGGCTCAGTCCGTGCCCGGGAAGGTCGACGCCCAGCAGCCTGCACCCCTCGAATGCTGCACGGTGAAGCTCCCAGTAGCGGTGGTCGGCCCCGAAGCAGTGCAGCAGGCAGAACACCGGGGCATCGATGGGTCCACAGAGCCGGTAATGCAGTGTCACGGTCGCATCCTGTTCTTCAAGGGCCCCACGATCCTCTCGACGCAGCGTGCGCGGCGTACGCAACCGCCCGCAACCGTGCCGGCCATCGCCTGTGCCGCATGATCGTTCGATTCACGAACAGCACATGAAGCCACGCGATGCAGACGTCAAGACGCACCAGGCAGACCCGTTCCGGACTTTGCGGCCGAAATCGTTTCCGTGTCTGACAGCGCGATATCCCGTGGAACCGATCCGCCCTGAACCGGAACCGGCACGGGTTGATCCCGGGATGACACGGTCGGGGCCGGAATCGCTGTCGGGGCCGGGACGAGATTCGAGGCCAACGCTGACGGTGTCCACGTCGGCAGTCTGGAGTACGGTCCAGTCCGGCGTCCAGAAGTCCATCCCCGCGCAGCGAAACCGCCAGTCGTAGCCGGAGATGTCCGGATCCCCTGGATGGTCCCAACGGATGTAGTTCTCGCCGTCTTCGAACACGGCCCGCCGGTTGGCCGGAGCCGCGGGGGCCTCGGCCAGCGCTCGAAGCGGCGCCAGCGCCAGAACGACGGCAAGGACGAGCAGGACAGAACGTGGGAAACCGCCGGTGACCGGCGCCAGCCTGCCCGGAAAGACCGTGCGGCCTTCTACCGGACGCTTCGATGGAGGAGTCTTCGGCGTCGCGGTATGGTTCTGCGATCGTTTCATCCAGATGCCTTCCAACCGACACGGAGCCCCACGGCCCGATTCCCGTGCAGCGCTGATGTCTCGAGGGTCGGCTCGACAGTCCCCGTGCGGGACCCGCACGGGAAAGCGCCACGAGACGTCAACCGTTCTCCACGAGTCGCCGCCGTCTTCCCCGAAGAGCGCGTCCGGGCGCCCCCGCCCCGCACATCGAGCCAGTGAGCGCAGCCGGTCCGGCTGCCCGGTCATGGCCGTTACCGTGATCGCCATTTTCGTTCGCCCGGTGCTGCGGCAGGAACGCCGGGGAAAGACCTCGGCGCCCGGGGGGACGACGGGCGGCAGCATCCGGCGCCTGCACCGTGTGTCGTGGCCGCTTCCCGTTTCGTCATTCTCACGCGCGGGCGGGCGCCGGATCCGGTGTTTCGTGTGCGCGCGTTGCCGGGCAGGCCGTGACATGTGTGCGGTTCCCCGGTACCCGGTGCGTCTCGTGGAACCGTTCGTCGATGTCCCGGCACTTCGGCGCGCCTTCTGCCGGGCGTCAAACCGGTGTTGGCCGGGGCTGACCCGCTGGCGCCGGCACGGCAGACCGTCCTCGACGCCGCCACCCGCGAAGTGTGCCCGCGTCGCGCCCACGGTTCACGGCAAACCAGCGCTCGCCGAACGCCGTTTTCTGTTGCACTCTGCGCGCGGGCTGTCGGCTGGCCGATTGCCGGAAGAAACGGAGACGAGCATGGCCATCGTGCGCATCAGAACCGGGGACGTCACCACCGCGTGGCGTGCTGACGGCCCGCCGGACGGCCCTCCCGTTCTGATGGCGCATGCACTGGGGACCGACCACCGCATCTGGGACCGCCAGGTTCCCGCGCTTGCCGATCGCTACCGGGTGCTGCGCTATGACTGGCGGGGTCATGGCCAAACCGAAGCGACGCCGGGTTCCTGGAGCCTCGAGATGTTCGTCGCCGACGCGGTCGCACTTCTCGATAGCCTCGGGCTCGACCGGGTACACTGGGTGGGACTGTCCACCGGCGGGATGATCGGCCAGGGCATGGCCATCCTGGAACCGCAGAGGATCTCCAGCCTCACGCTGTGCAACACCACTTCACAGGCCGACGACGGGTACCGGGAATCGGTGGCCAGGCGCGAGCAGGTGGTCCTGGGCGAGGGCATGGAGGCGGCCTGGACCATGGTCGATCGCCTGTGGTTTACCGAGCCCTTCATCGCCGGTGGCAGTGCCGGATACCTCTCGGTTCGCAACGCGTTCGTGCGGATCCCGGTACCCGGGTACCTGGCGGCAACCTCGGCCGTCACCCGGCTCGCCTGGCGGGACCGGCTGCATCGTATCACCGCTCCTACCCGCATCATCGCGGCCGGCGAGGATCGCGTGACCCCGCCCGAGTGCTCCCGCGAGTTGCACCGGCACATCGCCGGAAGCCGGCTTTCGGTGATCCCGGGTGTCCGGCACCTGTCGAATGTCGAGACCCCGGTCGCCTTCAACAGGATCCTGCGCGCGGGGCTCGACCGCATGACCGTATGACCGTCGGGCGCACGAGCCCGGTGTGACCCGTCGGCGGAGCCCGCCCTGGCGACATGGACGGCACCGGCCCGCGGCTGCGGAAAGCGTCCCGCCCGCTTCGCACAGGTCGGCCGTTGTCGACGAGCATGGCACCCTGCCTATGTCGGGGAGGCCAACGGCGCCACGGTCGCCCTTGCGCTTCCGGCGCCGTGCACCGGTCAATCGGGCGGTCTGGCCGTTCGGGACTGGCAAAAGCCGGGCGGGGCATGCCGATGCGTATTCCCGCTCGGCACGAGGAGATCGATTGCGAAGGATTCTCGTGCGCTATCGGCCGGGACAACGGCAACCTGCATCGCGACCGTATCGGCATCCGGCGGTTCATCGAGGAAAAAGGGGTCGGGGATGTCGCGGCGGAACCATTCGGGGCAGCGCCGTCCCGGCAGCACGCGCCGGCGATGCGGTCCGGCACAACCGTGACAGGAAGCGAAGGACCAGGCCTTCCACCGAGGGCGGCCGGTGTTGTCGGTCTGAACCTGGTTGGCGGATGAGCGCCCGGACAGGGTATCGGGCGGGAGTCCTGCCTGCGCGGTCCGATCGTGGGCCGGCAGGTCCGGATGGCTGCCGCCGAGCACCGTTCCTCTTTTCTTCTGCTCAGTACCGCTTCGTGAGGCGGAAGCCGACATCGTACACAGGCCGAGCGCCTGCCCCGTATTCCGAACCGGTACTGGCGCTCTCGTGGCGCCGGGCCTCGAAGGAGAGTTCGAGCAAGCCCGTATCACCCGGTCGCGTGCACCGTACCAACCGCCAGCCCAGACTGTAATTCCGGTCGGTATCGGACACGGCGATGGCGATCTCCGGCGTTGCGGTAAAGCGGCCGCCGAGTGCCGCGAAGCCATAGCCGAATCGCAGCTCAAGCCACCGCTGCTGCAGCTGCTCGCGGTTGTCCTTCGCCAGCAGCCCGGCAAACGTGGATCGCCCCGGTAACGCATCGTTTCCGCCTTGCGTCGCGATACCCATCGTCCGGGTCAAGCTCAGGAGCGGACCCCGGTCGTCCGTCACCGGATCCCAGGTGAAGGAGGCTGAAATCCCGCGTTCGCTGAAGCCCTCCTCCTCATGGGCCAGCGAGCCGTGCCCGCGCAACTCCGCCCCCAGGCCGCGCCCGGCGTTCCGCCACGCGATCGCGGCGCCGGCATCCACGCCGACGCCGGTCTCGGCGTCGCCACCATCACGGCGCAGTCCGACCTCCACGGCTGGCGTGATCACCGAACCGTTGGCCAGGCGGAACGGCCGGGAACCTTCAAGGCCGAGCCGCAGGCGGATCACGTTCGCCGATGCTGCCGCCAGCTTGCCGTCGACGCCGGAGACCGCGCCCGATGAAATCCGAACGAACGTCGCATCCGATTTCGCCGCCAGCGTCAAACCGTCGTCGCCGCCGTCGACAAGGAGGCCGCGGAGTCCGGCCGCGGTCATCCGGAGATGCACGTCGGTGCGCATGGCCGGCGTTCCCTCCAGTTCGAGCGTCAGGCTGCCTGTGCCGTAGCCGGCTACGCCCCATGCCGAAAGCCGCTCGCCCGGCGCATGGCGGACCCACGGCCAAACTGCTGTGAGTGTCGAGACGGCGGACCCTGCGCGTGCATCCCGGAATCTGCCATCGCCCAGGCTGCTTGAGACCATCAGACCTGTCGTCCAGCGCCCGCGCGTCCAGTCGGCTCCTAACATGCCGCTTGTCACCGTGCCTTCTACCGGGAGGTCGCCGTCCTGTCCGGAGAAACGGGTCGCAGCACCCCGACCCCAGATCGAGAGAAAACCTCCGCTGCCCGTCTCCGCCACCAGTCGGAAGGGCGAAGCTGGCAGCGGCGCACCCCCGCTCGACCGCTGTCCGCGCCCCGATGCCTGGAACGGCCCGGGCACAGTATCCCCGTCCGGCTCCATCCCGGACCGAGGTCCGACGACGCGTGTTTCGGCGCCGGGCGGAGGCAGCGACCGCATGCGGGCGTTTACCGCCTCCAGCGCGTGTTCCGTCACGGTGCGCCCGAAGCGGGAGAGCCAGGCTCCCGGGGTCCCGTCGGTATTGGCGATGGTACCTGTCGCTTCGGCATCGGCGAGCCGCACCTGCGAAGGCGCAGGGGCCGACAGCGTGAACGCCAGCGTCTCCGGGTCTTCGTCGTGGTCGTCATCCAGCACCCACACCCTGACGGTGCTCGACGTCTCGTTCGCGGCGAAGGCCAGGGTTCCCGCGGTGGAAACGTAGTCCGATCCCGCCGTCGCCGTGCGGTCCGAGGTCGCGTAGCGGACCGTCACCGGTTCCGGGTACGGTCGGCTCAGTGTCACCGTGAATTCAAGAAAAGCGCCTCCGCCCTCCCCGGCGCGCGCATCACTGACCGAGAGCGAGGGCACGGCAGTTCCAGATCGGCTGCAGGATCCGTGCGTCAGTGCTCCGCCACAGTTGTGCACATTGTCGAGATCGAGCCAGGAAACGGTGATGGAAGTGTTCCTGTAGACGGTGCGGTTGAAGCGCATCTCGCCGGTCTTGCATCGGGCCCTGATGGTGCAATCGTAGTGCTCGCCGGAGATGGCGGCGGCGGCGGTCTCGTTCATGCAGCTCCAGTCCGCCGAACTCGTTCGCCGGTATCGCGCCAGGCAGCCCGCGTTGGTGACGACGTCGGACCTGTTGCAGAGAACGCCTATGTCGGAGCAGCAGGAGATGCCCCGGATCCGGTGGAGGGTGTCGCCGTCCCTTGGGTGGCCGTCGACCAGGTGAAGCGTACGGTCGCTGGCCGATTTCAGATCCACCTTGGCCACGACCGTTCCGTACCCGGGGCACATGTTCCGGACATGGTAGGGGCTTTTCCTGAGCAGACCCCGGTTCTTCCACCAGGCACTCAGGCATTCGGCGTCCCTGTGATCCACCCTGTTCCCGGCACTGCATGCGGCGCTTGTCGTGCCTGCCGGCAGCGACATGAGCGCGACGGCGAGAAACATGATCGCCGAGATGCCCGTTCGGCCGGTGTCTCCTGCGCCCATTCCAGTACCACTTCCCAGGTCGGTACCTTTTCAGACGGATCAGGCCTGAGCGCGGCAGGTTTGCCGCCTCCTCCCATCACATATGGGCACTTGCTGTCTCACGGACCACGACGCTGTTCCGTTTTGTCGGAATCCGTCAAAAATTGTATTTCTTGGCGTGTTTACAATGACTTAGTCCAACATCGTTCCTATCGGTCTTCAGTAAGCGTTCGGTCGTGGGGTGACGCCAGTGGGCTGTGTCGTCATTTCGGTCACTGTCCGATCGGGGCTGGTAACTTGAAAGCCGCCGTGCTATCGGGCTGCGCATGGAGATGCGCTTCGAGGGAACGGGGAAGTCACCGGCTCGGGAGATCGATGACGACGGGATGGTGGCGTCGTCACGGTCGTCGGTGTTGGTCGCTGGTGCGGTTGACTGGCAGGGTCTGT